>CABEDX010000141.1_pt1 | contig 23596 bp, 19 predicted proteins | sample 3132991 | NCBI WGS metagenome assembly CABEDX01 (sample SAMEA5534332, study PRJEB31848) | metagenome | biome: tundra; feature: field; material: soil | place: USA | collected 2013-05 | depth 0.15 m
GGTGAAGGGGTCGGGGGCGGTGTTGCCCGGGAAGGTGAAGCCGCCGTTGCCGTCCTGGGTGGCGATCAGCTCGGCGAGGGGCGCGTGCCCCCCGGGCGCCCAGGCGGGGGCTTCCGGGTTCTGCCCGGCCGCAATCAGCGCCTGGAGGACGAGCGCGGTGGAATCGGGATCGGAGCCCGACCCGGCCTGGTAGGGGAAGCCACCGTCAGCGTCCTGCTGGGTGTGCAGCCAGGCGAGCGCCGAGCGATCCCGGCTGTGCACCCCGGCAGCGTCCAGGGCCATGAGCCCCATGGCCGTGGAGTTGGTGTCGCTGGTGTCGAAGTTGGTGCGCCCATTGGGATCGTCCTTGATGAGCAGGTAGTCCCAGCCCCCATCGCTGTCCTGGGCGGCGACGAGGTGATGGAGGGCGACGGGCGGTACCGGTTGGTGCGCCGCGACCAGGCCCTGGATGGCGAGGGTCTGGATGAATGCCTCGCCGTTGCCGAAGACGCCGGTGCCGGCGTTGTAGAACCCGTCGAGGGTGGTGAGCAGGTCGACGCCCCCGAAGGAGGCGGGGTTGAGCCCGGCGGCCGCGACTGCCTGGAGCAGTTCACCGCAGGCGCCCGCGGAGCTGCAGGCGGTGGCCGCATGGGCGGCGAGATAGGCCATGACCGAGGGGCCCGAACCGTGGCGAAGCGCGGTGGGGTCGTAGCCGGCGGCGGCCGCCCCGATCGCGTACTCCTCGCTCACCGCATCGGTGCTCGCCCCCACCGGGATCGACCCGTCACTCCCCGACTGCTGCCCCTGCAGGTAAAGGATCGCCCGCGATGCCGGGTCCACCTGCGTGTCTGCGCTGCTGGTTCCGAAAGCGAAGGCGAGCAGCGCTACGCCTGTTGCTCCAGTGGTCGCCAAGGCGGCGACCCTCCTGGTCCTGCCCATGTCCGTACCCCACGCGGCGAACGGGGACTCCACCCTTGCCGGAGTCGTCCTCGCCGCATGAGGCTTCCTCCCGTCTTGCGCGGGGATGGAGGTCGACGCCTCGGGTCGGTCTCCTGGCTTGCGGATCGATGCCGAACACGGCCGCCTTCCCGGGAGATCAGCCTCCCGGTGGCACGATGGCCGCCGACTCCCCGCTCACAGTTGCGCGACAGCGCCGGACTCTCACCGGCTTCCCGTCACCCGGAGCGTTATTCAGTTGTGGCCGTCGAGTATGCGCCGGGTCCGCGCGGATTCGTCAAGGGGCCGGTGGGTACACTTGAGGCCATGCGCCAGGGCTCGCGGGCGGTTGCCGTCATCTCCGTTCACGCATCGCCACTGTCGGATCTGGGCAGCGGTGAGAACGGCGGCATGAACCTCGCCATACGCCGTCTCTGTGAAGGACTCTCGCTTCGTGGCGTGCCCACCGACGTGTTCGTTCGCCGCGACGGACCCGGACCCGACGAGGAGTTGATCGCGCCGCTGAGCAGGCTGGTGCGCCTCCCGGTGGGGCCGCCCGCGCCGCTCCGCAAGGAGCACGTGCGCGCGCTCCTCGACGATTTCACCGACGCCACCATCCGCCATGCGGAGTCGGAGCGACGCACGTATCGCGCCATCCATGGCCATTACTGGCATGGCGGAATCGTCGGGCGCCAGCTGCGCGAGGCGTGGGACGTCGCCTGGGTGCAGTCGTTCCACACCCTCGCACTCACCAAGGCGCGGGCCGGCCTGCCGCTGGACGCACTGCGAGCGCAAGCAGAGGGTGAGCTTGCTGCCCAGGCTGATCGCCTCGTTGCCGCGAGTGCCGCCGAGGCGAGGGACCTCATCCGGCTTTACCGCGCGTCGCGTGACCGGATCTGCGTTGCCCAACCCGGCGTCGACCCGCGCCTCTTCGCGGAACACGACGGCTCCGGGTTGCGGCGGAGTCTCGGTCTCGACGGTGCCCGGGTCGCGCTCTTCGCCGGGCGGCTCGAGCCGCTGAAAGGAGCGCAGATCCTGCTCGACGCCGCGGTCCTGCTGCGGCGCAGTCCGGAATTCGCGGACCTGGCCGTCGTCATCGCAGGCGACGACAGCGGCGACGGGGCGATCCATGACAGTGGCGGCGAGCGGAGCCGGCTCGAGCGGCACGCGGCTCGAATCGGTCTCGGTGATCACGTGCGCTTCGTCGGCGCCGTGCCGCACGAGCACCTCGCCGTCTACTACGCGATGGCGGATGTGTGCGTCGTTCCCTCCCTCACCGAGAGCTTCGGGTTGGTCGCCTTGGAAGCACAGGCGCTCGGCACCCCGGTGGTCGCCGCCGCGGTGGGCGGATTGCGCGAGGTGGTCGAGGACGGTGTCACCGGATACCTCGTCGAGGGCCACGATCCCGAGGACTACGCCCGCGCGATCGCCGATGTCTTCGAGGACCCGCTTCGCAAGGTGGAGATGGGCGATGAGGCCCGCCGTCGCGCCGGACGGTTCACCTGGCTCCGTGCCGTGGACCGGCTCGCGGCCATCTACGACCGCATCAGCGTCGAGGGTCAGCCGTCCGGGAGCCCGTGTGGCTACGAGGACGACGAGGCGCGTGCTCTGATGGGCAGCGCAGCCAGCTAGGCGCTGACCTCGCCGGCGGCTCGATCCACCTCGCGGGCACGCTGCGCTCGCAACGTGCTGTCCCGGCCCTCGCGAAGGATCCGGACGGCGGGACTGGGAAGCTCCCCGCCCTCGAGGGCGAGGTCGATCGCCGCGACCACCTTGTCGTCGACCAGGTGATTCGGGTACAGGCACTCGGTGAACGCCTCGGCCTCGTCGATGGTGCGCTCCGCCCACACAGCGGGCAGGGCGTCGAGGTAGCGCTGCACGTAGGGACGGAGCAACTCCGGGTTGGGTCCGTGAGCCATCATGCCGCCGACCCCGACCGACCCGATGTAGAAACCCCGAAGGATCGCCGACATTGATGCGACCGACAGCTCGCCGCCGGTTGCGCCCTTCCAGGTTTTGGGCATCGGAGCGCTCGCGTCGGCGACCCGCTGCCAGGCCTCCTCCTTGGCGGCGGCGGTCGGTCGGGCCGCGAGGCACGCCGTGCCACGGCGCCGCCCGATGTCGCTCGGATCCGAGGCCATGGTCGCCTGGATCAGGGCGATGTCTGCCTTGCCCTCCTCGGAGAGCTGACCCACGATCAACCAGCGGAGGTCGGTGTCCAGGTCGATGCTCCGGATGCTCTCGCTGCCGTCGAGCAGGGCTGCGACCCTCGCGAGCGACTCCTCGGAGGCGGCGGTCGCGACCAGGATGCGCGCCCAGATGAGGCGCATCTCCTGAGGCAGATCGGCGCGTTCGACCTGGGCCGCAGCCACCTGGTGGAGCCGCTCCCGCGCAGTGGTGCGGTTCGCCGGGTCCCCGTAGAGGTCGATCGCGGAGCGCGCCTGGCTCGTGACCCGCTCGACGAGCAGCGAGTCCTTCTCGGCGGGCGCATGTCGCGCGACCAGCTCGACGAACTCGCGAGCCGCCATCTCGCTATCGCGAGTGAGATCCCACACCGCCGCCCAGGACAGGGCCCGCGCGAGCGGGTCGGCAAGGTTGGAAAGGTCGGCCTTGAGCGTCGCCAGCGAACGCTCGTCGAATCGAAGCTTGGCGAATGTGAGATCGCCGTCGTTGAGCAGCACGAAATCGGAGACGCGCTCCCCGACCAGCTCGGTGATCGGGGTCATGGCACCGGTCAGGTCGGTCTCGACACGGCGGCGGAGCCGCAGGATGCCTTTGGAGTCGCGATCGTACAGACCGATGCCGGCACGGTGGACGCGCAGCGTTGGATGCGCCGGGACGGCGGTCTGCTCGACGGCGAACGCCGTATACCTGCCGTTCTGCACCGCGAGGTGAGCTCGGAAGGTGTTCAAGCCGGTGGTCTGCAACCAGTCCTGACCCCAGCGCGTGAGGTCGCGTCCGGAAGCGCGGCGCAGGCAGTCAAGGAATTCCTGGAGGTCCGCATTGCCCCAGCGATACCGCTTGAAATAATCCTGAACGCCACGCATGAAGGCGTCGTCCCCGACCCAGGCCACCAGTTGGCGCATCACCGACGCGCCCTTGTGGTACGTGATGCCGTCGAAGTTCTGGCGAACCGATACGGTGTCGGGCACGTGGTCCGCGATGCGATGGGTGGTGACCAACTGGTCCTGACGAGCGGCGATCGACTTCACGCTGTTCGCGAAGTCGACCCACGCATTGGTGAACCGCGTCGACTTCTCCATGGCGAGGTTGGCCATGTAGGTGGCGAACGTCTCGTTGAGCCACAGGTCACCCCACCAGCGCATGGTGGTGACGTCGCCGAATCCGTGCACGTGGGCCATCTCGTGAAGGATCGTTTCCGCCCGCCGCTGCAGCTGAGCCTCGCTTGCCTGGCCGCGGTGGATGTACGCCTCGTTGAACGTGACGCACCCAGGATTCTCCATGGCGCCCATGTTGAATTCAGGCACGAAGAGCTGGTTGTACTCGTCGAAGGGATAGGTGAGCGCGAAATACTTCTCGAAGAAGTCGAGCCCGGCTGCGGTGATGTCGAAGATCTCGTCGGCCTGGGCGTCGATCCAAGTGGCGAGCGATTCCCGGCACCACAACGCCATGGGGATGTCGCGGTGCTTGCGCTCGACGGTGTGGTACTTGCCGGCAACGACCGCGATGAGGTACGGCGGCAATGGCGGCGTTGTGTTGAAGTGCCAGGTCTTCATGGCGCCGCGCGGCTCGGTGCGAAGGACCCGGCCGTTGCCGCAGACCCGCCACGCGCTCGGCGCGGTAACGCTCATGGAAACTCCCGCCTTGAGGTCGGGCTGATCGAAGCAGGCCAGGACTTTGTGGGCATCGAAGGGCTCGAAGTGCGTGTACACGTACACCTCGTCGTCCACCGGGTCACGGAGGCGGTGCATCCCGACGCCCGTGTGCTGATACTCGCATCGCGCTGTCACGGTCAACCGGTTGGAGCCGGCGCGCAGGCGGTGGAGCCACAGCATATGCCCGTTGAACTCGTGCTGCGCCTCGGTGAGCCGCCTTCCATTGAGGGTGCACTCCTCGATCGAGCGCGCGGCGATGTTGATGAAGGTTTCCGAGCCCTCGTGAGCGGCGTCGAAGACGACCGTCGTCGCGCTCTGGAAGGTCTCGGCGCTCGGGTCGTCGCTGAGCACCAGGGAGACCTCGTACGAGAGGTTTGAGAGCAAAGCGGCGCGAGCCTGCGCGTCAGATTCGGTGAGGTTGTCCTGAAGTGGCGGCCTGTCAAGGGCGGGCAGAGTCACTTGCCGAAGCCTACTAAAGTCGTCCCTGCACCGCCCCGATCGTCAGACGTTTGCCACGCGGTGGCCCACCGGCACCCCGCTTCGGGCTTGGGCCGATCTCCTCGAGGGGCTGTTCGAGGCGCTCGGAGCGCCTCCCAATCCCGGCCAGGAGCGGGCTCGCCCAGCCCGTTGGGCGGTCGAACTCGGCGCCAAGCGTATTCCAGCGCACAACTTCGTCAGTCGCGGATCGTTTGTTACGATCGGCCGCGATGCTGTCGGGCTACGCGCCGATCCTCTTCTTCTTCGGCATCTGCGCGGCGTTTGCTGTCTTCGCACAGCTGCTCAACGCGGTGCTCGGTCCGAAGCGTCCCTCGCCAACCAAGGACCTTCCTTATGAGTCGGGAATGGTGCCGAGGGAAAGCGCGCGACGCCGCTTCTCGGTGAGCTTCTACGTCACCGCGATGCTCTTTATCATCTTCGACGTCGAATCCATCTTCCTCTTCCCGTGGGCCACGATCGTCCGGGAGCTCAAGGTCTTCGGCATCGTCGAGATGGGCATCTTCATCGCCACGCTGCTGGTCGGATTGCTCTACGTCTGGCGCAAGGGGGCGCTGCGATGGGACTGAACAACGAGTTGATCGTGCCGCGCGCAGGAGGCCGGAGCATCCTGCTCGCGGACGCCGACGCCGGGACCATCGCCCTCCCGCGGACCGGCGCCGCGGAACGCACCGCGCTCCAGAGTGGATTCGTCACGACCACGCTCGGCAAGGTGATCCAGTGGGGCCGGTACAGCTCGCTGTGGCCGGCGCTGTTCGGGCTCGCGTGCTGCGCGATCGAGATGATGGCCACCGGAGCGGCTCGATACGACATGTCGCGCTTCGGGTGCGAGGTGTTCCGGGCGTCTCCGCGCCAGTCCGACCTCATGATCGTCGCCGGACGCGTCTCGCAGAAGATGGCGCCGGTCCTCCGGCACATCTACGACCAGATGCCGGAGCCCAAGTGGGTGATCAGCATGGGCGCGTGCGCCTCCAGCGGCGGCATGTTCAACAACTACGCGATCGTCCAGGGGGTCGACAAGGTGGTGCCGGTCGACGTCTACATCCCGGGCTGCCCGCCGCGCCCGGAGGGACTGCTGGACGCGGTCATGAAGCTGCAGAAGAAGATCGCCGGGGAACTCCCCGGCTCGCTGCTCGGGTAGGCGCGATGACCGCCGTGGGATCGCCCATGAGCGGCGCGCGAGCAGCGGACCTCCTCGAACGGGAGCTTCCGACCGCAGTGCGCCGTCGCGACAGCGGATTTGGCGAGGTGACCGTATGGGTGGACCGCGCCGACCTGGTCGCGGTCTGCACCCTGCTCCGCGATCACCCCGATGCCGCGTACACGACCCCTTGCTTCGTCACCGCCGTGGACTGGCCAGATCGTGAGCCCGCCGAACCGCGCTTCGACGTGGTCTACATGCTCCGGTCGCTCCAGCACAACGATGTCTGCCGCCTGATCGTGCAGGTCACCGAGGACGATCCCAACGTTCCGACCCTCGAGGAGGTCTTCGCCGGAATGGACTGGCACGAGCGCGAGTGCTATGACCTCCTCGGCATCACGTTCACCGGCCATCACGACCTCAAGCGGATCCTCCTGCCCACCGACTGGGACGGCCACCCGCTTCGCAAGGACTACGCGTCGTTCGGCGAACCGATCGCCTTCACGCACAACCTCGAGTGGGCGCTCCCCGCCGCGGAGCGTCCGCGGGACATGCCGGGAGGATCGCGATGACCGCGCTGCCGCCGCTGGGTGGCCCGGTGACCGAGGTCGATCCGCTCAGCGAGCAGTACGAAGCCGGTCGCGAGCGTCTCGGCATCGAGGCCGGACTGGACGCCATCGACCTCGTCGAGATCGGCGACAGCACCATGGAATTGAACATGGGGCCGATGCACCCCTCGACGCACGGGGTACTGCGCCTGGTGCTCAACCTCGAGGGCGAGGTCGTGCTCGAGTGCCGCCCCGACATCGGCTACCTGCACACGGGATTCGAGAAGGATTTCGAGCGGCACACGTATCAGCAGTGCATCCCTTACACGGACCGGATGGACTATCTGTCGCCGCTCTTCAACAACCTCGGTTTCTCCCTCGCTGTCGAGCGGCTGCTCGGCATCGAGGTGCCGCTGCGCGGGCAGTACCTGCGCGTGATCATGTGCGAGCTCTGCCGCCTCGCGAGCCACCTCCTCTGGTACGGCACCAGCGCGCTCGACCTCGGAGCCACCACGGCATTCGTGTACGCGTGGCGCGATCGCGAGAAGCTCCTCGACATCAATGAGCTGGTGAGCGGCGTGCGCATGCACACCTCTTTCATCCGCGTCGGCGGCCTGCTCGCAGACGTCCCTGATGCGTTCTACGAGATGGTCGGCGCGGTCATCAAGACCTTTCCCAAGCTGATCGACGAGCACGAGCTGCTGATCACCAAGAACCCGATCTGGCGGCAGCGGACCATCGGGTTGGGCACGCTGACCCCCGAGGACGCGATGGCCTACGGGGCCACGGGGCCGGTGTTGCGGGGAAGTGGGGTGCCCTACGACCTGCGCAAGGCGCAGCCGTACAGCTCGTACGACCACTTCGACTTCGATGTCCCGATCGGTCGCACCGGCGACGTCTACGACCGGTACCTGGTGCGCATGCAGGAGATGCGCGAGTCGCTGAAGATCATCACCCAGGCGTTCGAAAACCTTCCCGACGGTCCCGTGAACACGACCGATCGGCGTGTCGCGCTCCCACCCCGCAACGAGCTCAACACCAGCATGGAGTCGCTCATCCACCACTTCAAGCTCGTGACCGAAGGCATGCGCGTCCCTGCTGGTCAGGTCTACCAGGCGGTGGAATCTCCGCGGGGCGAGCTGGGCTTCTACCTGGTCAGTGACGGGACCAACCGCCCATACCGCTGCAAGGTGCGTGCACCATCCTTCAGCAACCTGAGCGCCCTGCCGCACATGGTTCGTGGCGAGTTGATCGCCGACGTGGTTGCGGTCATCGGCTCCATCGACATCGTGCTCGGGGACGTCGACAGATGACCCGCCCCGTGAGATCCGCACCGGTCCACCGCGATTACGCGGGGACCCCCGCATGACCTTGCAGGCGGAGACGCGGAGCGCGATCGAGCGTGCCCGCGACCGGTATCCGCGTGCGCGCAGCGCCATTCTTCCGGCGCTCTGGGCGGTCCAGCACGAGCAGGGCCTGATCACCCCGGACGCCATGACCGAGATCGCCGGCATCCTCCAGGTCACGCCCAGCGACGTCGAAGCCGTCTCGACCTTCTACTCGATGTACTTCCAGCGCCCCCACGGCCGCCACGAAGTGATCGTCTGCATCAACGTCTCCTGCGCGCTCCGCGGAGCCGAAGACATCGTCGACCACCTCGAGCGATCCCTGGCCTGCGCCAGTGGCGAAACCACCGCCGACGGAGCATTCACCTGGTCAAGCACCGTCGAATGCCTCGGAGGATGCGGCGGCGCCCCGACGATGCAGGTGGACCACCACTTTCAGGAGAACCTCACTCCGGATCGCGTCGACGCGATACTCGGAGCCTTGCGGTCCGCACCCAGCGCCCGAGAGGCGGGTCCTGTCGCCGCGGGGACCCCTCGCCGTCGCGCTACTGGCGCGCCGGCGCTGCCCCCCGCGGCGCCACCCGCCGCCCCATCTGCCTCGGCGACCGGCCTGGCTTCCGAGCCGTCTCCGGATCAGGGCTCGGCAGGCGAGACGCCTTTAACAACGCATAAGGAGCCGGAGCAGTCGGCGATAACTGGACCAGGTCTCAAGAAGCCTGCGAAACGTCGCGGCAAGGCGGCTCAGTAGGATGCAGCGGCCGATGAGCACCACCGCACCGAACCCAATGAGCGTCGATGGCTGAGTACAAGCTGCTCACCAAGGATTTTGGCGCGGACGCCCTGCAGACGCTCAAGGGGTACGAGAAGGTCGGGGGTTACCAGGGCCTGCGGGAGGCGTTCAAGAAGTTCACCCCCGAGACGCTCGTCGCCGAGGTGAAGACGTCCAACATTCGAGGACGGGGAGGGGCGGGGTTTCCGACCGGGATGAAGTGGTCGTTCCTTCCGAAGGACGTCTTTCCACGCTATCTCTGCTGCAACGCCGACGAGTCGGAGCCGGGATGCTTCAAGGATCGCTACCTCATCGACGAGAGCCCGCACCAGCTCATCGAGGGGCTGCTGATCGCGTCGTATGCACTCCAGGTGAACACGTCGTTCATCTACATCCGCGGGGAGTACCACGACCAGCGCCTCCTGCTCGAGCGCGCGGTCGAAGAAGCGCGGAACGGCGGCTACATCGGCAGGAACATCCTCGGCAGTGGGTTCGATTGCGACGTCATCGTGCATGGCGGCGCGGGGGCGTACATCTGTGGCGAGGAGACGGCGCTGATCGAATCGCTCGAGGGGCTTCGTGGCCAGCCGCGGCTCAAGCCGCCGTTCCCCGCGATCAAGGGCCTCTACGGGCAACCGACCGTCGTGAACAACGTCGAGACTCTCTGCAACCTGCCCCACATCGTCCTGCGCGGCGGCGAGTGGTTCAAAGCGCTGGGCACCGAGAAGAGCGCCGGCACAAGGGTTTTCTGCTGCAGCGGCCACATCAATCGGCCCGGCAATTACGAGATGCAGCTGGGGACGCCGATTCGCGAGCTCCTCGACGACGAGTGCGGTGGCATCTGGCAGGGCCGCACGCTCAAGGCGTTCCAGCCGGGGGGAGGTTCGATGCAGGTGCTGCTCCCGCAGCATCTCGACCTGCCGCTGGACATGAACGCCGTCCAGGAGGCGGGATCATCGCTCGGAGCGGGCGCGATGATCTTCATGGACGAGACCACCTGCCTTGTCGACGTGTCGATGCGACTGGTCGACTTCTATCGCCACGAATCGTGTGGCAAGTGCGTGCCCTGCCGCGAGGGGACCTACTTCGAATCGGAGCTGATGCATCGCCTCGAATCGGGTCACGCGACACGTGCCGAACTGACCAGCCTCACCGACATCTGCTCGAACATGGATGGACGCTGTTTCTGTCCGCTCGGCGATACCGCGACGTGGTTCGTAATGTCCGCCTACAAGTACTTTCGCGATGAGTTCGAAGCCCACTGCGGAGCCGGCCGCTGCCCGGTGAGGGCGCAGGCCACGGCTCTGGTGGCGTGACCGCGGTGGCGGAGACGGGAACGCCGCCCGAGCAGCCGGACGACGGCCGCGTCGGCATCAGCATCGACGGACGCGAGCTCCGTGTTCCCAAAGGAACGCTGGTGCTCGACGCCGCGACCGAGGCCGGCATCCACATCCCGATCTACTGCGCGCATCCGAAGATGGATCCGGTCGCGGTGTGCCGGATGTGCCTGGTCAACATCGAGAAGTTCCCGAAGCCCCAGCCGGCCTGCGCGACCGTCGCCGGCGACGGCATGGTGGTGCGCACCGATCTTCCCGAGGTCACGAAGCTTCGCGAGGGGATGCTGGAGTTCCTGCTCCTCAACCACCCGCTCGACTGCCCGGTATGCGACCGGGGCGGGGAGTGTGACCTCCAGGATTTCACGTTCCGGTACGGCCCGGGGATCTCGCGGTTTCCCATCGCCGAGAAGGTCCATTTCAAGAAGGCGATCCCGCTCTCGGAGAACATCGAGCTCGACCAGGAGCGCTGCATCCTCTGCTGGCGCTGCGTGCGCTACTACGAGGAGATCACCGGCGAGAGGGAGATCGTTCTCCAGCAGCGCGGCGTCGACACGCTGGTGGCAACCTTTGACGATCGCCAGCTGGAGTCGAAGTTCCAGGGCAACCTTCCCGAGGTCTGCCCGGTGGGCGCGCTCACCCACAGGAAGTACCGCTTCGTGTCGCGTCCGTGGGATCTCCAGCGGACTGCGAGCATCTGCCCCGAGTGTTCATACGGCTGCAACATCAACGTCGACAGCCGCGATTTCGAGGTACGTCGATTCGCGTCGCGTGACAATCCGCTGGTCGACGACATGTGGCTCTGCGATCGCGGCCGTTACAGCTTCGACCGTTGGAACAGCGCGGAGCGGGTCCGCCGGCCGGTGGTCCGCAGCGACGACGAGTCGCGCGATGTCTCGGTCCCCGAGGCGATCACTCAGGCCGCACGGCGCCTTCGCGAGATCGCCGACGAGTACGGTGCCGCCTCGATCGGCGTCCTCGGATCGAGCGCCAGCACCAATGAGGAGCTGTTCCTGCTCGAGCGAATCGCTCGCCAGGTGATCGGCACCCCGCATGTCGACCATCAGCTCGATGCTTTCGACGATCTCTCGGCGGCTGAGCACGAGCTCGGCATCGTCGAGATCGAGGACTGCGACGCGCTGGTCGTGCTCGGCGCCGACCCCGAGGAGCAGGCGCCGGTGCTGACGCTCCGGCTGTACAAGGCCGAGCACAAGAAGGGTGCCCGCGTGACCCGGCTCGCCAAGGACGCCGCAGCGGCAGACGCGGTCGCCGCTGTCGCCGGGGCCTCGCGGATCGGCCTCATCGCCGACGAGACCAATCGCGCCCATGCGACCGAGCTGGCCGCCGCGCTCGCCGCGATCGGCTCGGTGCGCCGCCTGACCATCACACGCGGTACGAACGGGCGGGGTGCGAAAGACCTCGGCATGCTCCCAAATTTCGGCCCCGCGTACGCGGCGCTCGCGGAGCGCGGCAAGAACGGCCGCCAGATCCTCGAAGGTCTGGCGGCGGGCGAGTTGCGCGCCCTGCTGATGCTTGGCCCCAACCCGGCGCTCGAAGCCGAGGCCGACCTCCTCGAGCGCGCAGTGAGGAAGGCCGCCTGCGTCGTGGCGTTCGACACCCGCCCGGGGATCGTGTCCCGGTACGCGACGGTGCTCTTCCCCGGACACGCCATCTTCGAGAAGGCGGGCAGCATCACCAATGTCGAAGGGCGCGTCCAGCGAATCCGCGCCGGACTTCCGCCGGCCTCTTCAACCCCGGTGGAGACCCGTGTGCTCACCAGCATCGCCGGCGAGATGGGAGCGGTCGGATGGGGATCGGGCGATCCGCTCGCGGTCAATCGCCTGCTCCGCGACGAGGTTCCTGCCTACGGTCGTGCGGGCAACGGCGGTCGAGCGCTCTTCACAGCAGAGGCAGTCGCGTGATCGGTCCGGACGATCTCTGGTGGGTCCTGCTGATCAAGTGCGGAGTGCTGGTCGTCTTCCTGCTGACGGCGTTCGCGTATCTCACCCTCGCTGAACGCAAGATCTCAGCCCGTATCCAGCTGCGCTACGGGCCCAACCGCGTGGGTCCTTTCGGGATGCTTCAGCCTGCGGCCGACGGCCTGAAGCTCTTCTTCAAGGAGAACGTCGCACCGGCACAGCGCGACAAGGTCCTGTACCTGGTGGGCCCGAGCCTCGCCGGCGGAGCGGCATTGCTCGCCTACGCGGTGATCCCCTGGGGCACCAACAACTGGTTCGGGCACGAATTCCACTGGGACATCGCCCACGTCAACGTCGGGCTGCTCTTCATCCTCGGGATCACGTCGCTGGGCGTGTACTCGCTCTTCCTGGGCGGGTTCGCGTCGAACAGCAAATACTCCCTGCTCGGTGGTCTGCGCTCGTCGGCGCAGCTCATCTCGTACGAGATGGCGGTGTCGTTCGCGCTCATCGGTGTCGTGATCCTCTCCGGATCGCTCGACCTCGAGAAGATCGTCGGCTCGCAGCAGGGGCTGTGGTTCATCGTGCTGCAACCGCTCGCCTTCATCCTCTACTTCACCGCCGCTTTCGCTGAGACCAACCGTCTGCCGTTCGACCTCCCGGAAGCTGAGACGGAGCTGATCGCCGGCTATCACACCGAGTATTCGGCGATGCGCTTCGGCCTCTACTTCCTGGGCGAGTACATCAACATGGTCACGGTCTGCTCGATCGCCACGGCGCTGTTCCTCGGAGGGTGGTTGCCGCTCCTGCCGTTCCATCCCTTCGACTGGATCCCGGGGCCGATCTGGTTCCTCGGCAAGGTCGGTGTCCTGCTCTTCGTGATGATCTGGGTGCGCTGGACCCTGCCACGCCTCCGCTACGACCGGCTGATGAACTTCGGCTGGAAGGTGCTGCTGCCGCTTGGCTTGATCAACATCGTCATCACCGGCGCGGTCGTCGCGCTCAGGGCATAGCCGTGGTGAGGGTGAGGCGATGATCAAGGAGATTGCGAAGGGCCTCGCATTCACGCTGAAGAAGATGGGGACGCACCCCATCACGGTGCAGTGGCCGGAGGAGCAGAAACCGGTGTCACCGCGCCATCGCGGGCGCCACATCCTGCACCGATACGACAACGGGCTCGAGCGCTGCATCGGCTGCGAGCTCTGCGCCGCCGCCTGCCCGGTGGGATGCATCTACGTGCTCGCGGCCGAGAACGATCCCAAGTCCCCGATCTCGCCCGGTGAGCGCTACGCCGAGCGCTACGAGATCAACCTGATGCGCTGCATCTACTGCGGCTATTGCGCTGAAGCTTGTCCCACCGAGGCGATCACCCTCGGTCCGCGGTTCGAACTGGCGGACTACCGTCGTGAGCGAACCGTCGTCACCAAGGCGGAGTTGCTCGAGTCGTGGCCGGGCTTCACCGAGGCGCAACGCCCGCCGAGCCCGGTGGGCGCCGGAGCCGATCAAACCGGCCGCGAGGAGCTCGACCCCGGGGTCCGGCCACGCGCCGCGTGGGCCGCCCAGGAGAAGACCCTCGACACTGAGACCGCGCCGCTTCCAGGCGCGCTCGGCGTGCCCGTCGACGTGCCAACCGTGATCGAGCCGCGAGGGAGCAGGAGGAGATGACTGTTCTCTTCGCAATTGCCATCGTGCTCGCCGCGGTGAGCTCGCTTGGCGTTGTCCTCTCACGTCAGACCATCTACTCGGCGCTGAGCCTGGTGCTCACCGTGGGGATGCTTGCGGTGCTGTTCCTGCTGCTCAACGCGCAGTTCCTCTTCGCGGTGCAGCTGATCATCTACGCGGGCGCGGTGATGGTGCTGTTCATCTTCATCGTCGCGCTCCTGAGTCCGGATGCCGAGGATCGTCCCACCCTCGACCTGCGCGCGGTCATCGGCATCCTCGGCGTGGTGGTTGTGACCGGGCTCGTGTTCGTCGCGGCACGCAACGGAATCACGTACAACACCAATGGATTTCACGCCGTCGCTGTGGGCGGCGCGAGCAATCCGTATCACACGTTCAGCTTCCCTCCGGACGCGGTGAATAACGCCGGCAACGTGCAGACGGTCGCCGGACAGCTGTTCACCAACTACCTCCTGCCATTCGAGATCACCTCGATGCTCCTGCTGGTTGCGGCCATCGGCGCTGTCTACCTGACCAGGCGCTCGAGTCAGTGACAGAGCAACGCGGATGCTGAATCCGAATCTGTTTCCGTACCTGCTCGGGTTGTCGGCATTCCTCTTCACGGTCGGCGCCATGGGAGTCCTCATCCGGCGCAACCCGATCGTCGTGTTCATGTGCATCGAGCTCATGCTCAACGCCGCCAACCTGGCGCTGGTCGCCTACGGCCGGTTCCTCAACAGTGAGGAAGGACAGATCTTCGCCTTCATGGTGATCGTCGTCGCGGCCGCCGAGGTCGTGGTCGGGCTCGCACTGATCACCCAGATCTTCCGGCTCGGACGCGAACTGGATGTCGATGACCTGAGCGAGATGAAGGAGTGAACGTCACCACCGCGTCCACGCTCGTCTCCCTGGTGCTGCTCTTTCCTCTGCTCGGGGCGGCGCTGAACGGCCTCCTCGGCCCGGTGCTGGGCCGGCGCTTCGTCAACATCGCCGGCACCGTCTCGATCTTCGCGGCGTTCGTCATCTCATGCCTCGTCCTGGCCAGCGTCGTGGGCGCACCGGCCGGGCATGGCTCCATCACCGTGCGCCTCTGGGACTGGATCGACCTCGGTGGCGGGACCAACCTCACGGTCGGCATGGACTTCACGCTGGATGCGCTGAGCGCGCTGATGCTCATGGTGATCACCGGTGTCGGGTTCCTCATCCACGTCTACAGCGTCGGATACATGGAGCACGACCCCGGGTTCGCTCGCTTCTTCAGCTACATGAACTTCTTCATCTTCTCGATGTTGACGCTCGTGCTTGCGGCGGACCTCCTGATCCTGATCATCGGATGGGCACTGGTGGCATTGAGCAGCTACCTGCTCATCGGCTTTTGGTACGACCGCCCGAGCGCGGTCCTGGCTGCTCGCAAAGCATTCATCACGCAGGTGATCGGTGACGTCGCGCTGGTCATCGCCGCGTTCCTCATCGTGCTCAACACCCACACGCTCAGCCTGCCGAACATCTTCGCTCGTACCCAGGCATTTCCAGCAGGAGGCGCGCTGGTCACCGGGGTCTGCGTGCTGCTCGCCATCGGCGCATTCGCCAAGAGCGCGCAGTTCCCGCTGCACACCTGGCTGCCGGATGCGATGGAGGGCCCGACCCCTGTTTCGGCGCTGATCCATGCCGCCACCATGGTCACGGCGGGCGTCTACCTCATCGCGCGGTTCCACGTGCTCTTCAACCTCGCCCCGGTTGCCGAGGGCCTGGTGGCGTGCGTCGGCATGGGGACCGCGGTGATGGCGGGCATCATCGCGCTCTCGCAGATCGACATCAAACGCGTGATCGCCTACTCGACGATGTCGCAGATCGGCTTGATGATCTATGCGGTCGGCATCGGCGCGTATTCCGCGGGCATGTTCCACTTCGCGATGCACGCGGTCTTCAAGGCCCTCCTCTTCATGGCGGCGGGCAACGTGATCCACGCACTCCACGACGAGCAGGACATCCGCCTCATGGGCGGTCTGCATGCGCGCATGAAATGGACTCACCTGGCATTTGGGGCCGGCTCCCTCGCGCTGGCGGGGTTCTTCCTGTTCTCGGGCTGGTTCAGCAAGGAGGATCTGCTCGGATTCGGCACGGTGTCCGGTCCCGGAGGCGCACCCTGGATCCTCTACGCGGTGGGCGTCGGCGTCAACGTGCTGACCGGTCTCTATGCCTTCCGGCTCTACTTCACGGTCTTCCAGGGCGAGCCGCAGACCGCGCGGGGGTTCAGCGTCAAGGAGGCCGGCTATTCGATGCTGATCCCGGTGGTCATCCTCGGTGCACTTTCGGTGATCGTTGCGTGGCCGCTGCAGTTCCCGCTCCCCAACACCCTGCATGTCTTCAGCGACTTCCTGAACCCTGTGTTCGCAGGCTCGCAGTCGCCGCTGGCTCACGACCCGTCGTTCGGGCTTGCGCTGGTTGCGCTGGTCATCGGTTCGGCCGCGAGCCTGGTCGGTATCGGATTGGCGATGCGCCTCTGGTACGAGCACCGTCCGGATCCGCAGGTGGTGCTGTCGAGGTTGCCCCGGGTCATCCCACTGCTCTCGTACAACAAGTTCTACTTCGACGAGATCTACGACCGTGCGCTCGTGCAACCCGTGAAGGTGGTGGCCCGCACCGCGAGGCGGGTGGTCGAACCCGATGTCATGGACAGTTGGGTGCAGGGCATCGCCGACCTGCTGCGCGGCTTCAGCCTCGACCTGCGCGCCGTGCAGACGGGGCTCATCCGTGACTATGCGTCGATCTTCACGGTGTTCGCCGTGGTGTTCGTGGTCGTGTGGGTGTTCATCGCGCGATGAATCACATCCCCTGGCTCACCCTCCTGATCGTCATCCCCGCCGGGGCGGCGATCGCACTCCAGGTCGTCCCTCGCCGGATGACCACCGCGATCAAGGGATTCACGATTTTCGCGACGCTGGCGATCGCGGTCATCGTGACGCTGCTCCTGCTCTGGATGCCCGGCAACAAGGCCACCAACGGACCGCTGCCGCTGCACTTTGAGGAGACGCATGCGTGGCTGCCGGCCATCAACGCCACCTACCACCTCGGTATCGACGGGATCTCGGCGTGGCTGCTCGCTCTCAACGCCGGCGTGTTCCTGCTCGGCGCGCTCGCGATCTCGCGAAAGACGACCGACCGGCTGCGCTTCTACTGCACGCTCGTGCTGCTCACTGAGGCGGCCACCACCGGTGTGCTCCTGTCGATCGACCTGCTGCTCTTCTACATGTTCTGGGAAGGGATGCTCGTTCCTCTCTACGTCCTGCTCAGCAACTGGGGCGGCGAGAAGCGGGGCCCCGCGACCATCAAGTTCATCGTGTACACGGTGGCCGGCAGCCTGCTGATGCTGGTGGCGATCATCTATCTGTACGTCCAGTCGCCGTCAGGGTCCTTTGACCTGGAGAACATCCTCGCGCAGCCGATCAGCTCGGGCAGCGCATTTGTCATCCCGATCATCCATCTCACGACGTTCACGCCCAAGGAACTGGCATTCATCTGCTTCGCGCTCGCCTTCGCGATCAAGATTCCGATCGTCCCGCTGCACACCTGGTTGCCCGACCTCTACGAGGCATGCCCACCGGCCGTGCTGGTCTTTTTCGCAGGCATCGTCAGCAAGCTCGGCGCCTACGGATTCATCCGCTTCGCGCTGACGCTGTTTCCCGGCGAGGTGGAGAAGTACCGCTTCGTGCTGGCCGGGTTCGCGGTCCTGAGCATCATCTACGGCGCGTTGATGGCGCTGTCGGAACGCGATCTCAAGCGCATCGTGGCGTATGCGAGCATCAGCCACCTCGGCTTCATCGCGCTGGGCATCTTCTCGCTGACCGACAACGGGATCAACGGCGCGGTCATCCAGATGATCAACCACGGCATCATCATCGGCGCGCTCTTCCTGATCGTTGGCTTCGTCGAGGCCCGCACCGGCACACGCGACCTCCATGAGCTGTCCGGTCTTGAACGTCGAATGCCCTGGCTGTATTTCTTCTTCCTGGTGGCCACGCTCGCAAGCCTCGGCATGCCCGGCATGAACAGCTTCGTCGGGGAGTTCACCATCATGCTGGGTGCGTTCCAGCTGAACTGGGTCTACGCCGTGCTCGCAGGTGGCGGCGTGCTCCTCGCCGCCTGGTACATGCTCCGTCTCCACCAGGGGTTGATGCACGATCCACCCAAACCGCGAACCGAGGGAGTGCATGACCTTCGCTTCGGCGAAGGACTGCTGCTCGTGCCGCTGGTTGCATTGATGATCTTCATCGGCTTGTATCCCAAGCCCATCACCGACGTCTCCAAGGGTTCGGTGAGCACGACGGTGAGCCTCATCCAGCCTGCGGCGTCGATCCAGGCAACGCAGTGATGCTGCTCGCCGTGTCGCCGGTTCCGCTGTCGTTCCCCGGCGGACGTGATCTGGTCGGGATCCTTCCCGAGCTCGTGCTCGGCGGCGCGTTCCTGCTACTCATGCTGCTCGACCTGGTCGTCCCGGCGTCGAAGCGCACCTGGCTCGCGGGCTTCGCGCTGCTCGGCATCGCGGCGACGTTCGCGGTCACGGTGTGGGCATGGTTCGATGCGAACCCCGGCCGGCTCGTGTATTCCGGCTCGTTCGCATACGACCGGTTCGCGCTGTTCGTCGACGCCATCCTGCTGGTGAGCGCCGGACTTGTCGTCATGATCAGCCCGAACTATCTCAACCGTCGGGGCCTGCACTACGGCGAGTATTACGCGCTCATCCTCGCGGCCACGATCGGGATGATGCTGCTCGCGGGCGCGACGAGCCTGATGGTCATCTTCCTGGCAATCGAGCTGTTGTCGCTCGCGCTGTATGTGCTGAGCGGTTTCTCGCGCCACGAGGAGCGCTCGCAGGAAGCGGCGCTGAAGTACCTGCTCCTCGGCGGCTTCGCCTCGGGCTTCCTGCTCTTCGGCATGGCCCTCATCTACGGTGAGACAGGCCACACGCAGCTCGCCCAGATCGCCGCGGCCATCCAGAGCCAGACCACGATCACCGCGGATCCGCTGCTGCTCGCCGGAGTCCTGCTCCTCTTCATCGGGTTCGCCTTCAAAGTGTCGGCGGCGCCGTTTCACTCCTGGACGCCCGACGTGTACCAGGGCGCACCGACGTCGGTCACTACCTTTATGAGCGTCACCACCAAGGTGGCCGCGTTCGCGGCACTCGTTCGAGTGTTCACCTACACCTTCGACGGCGGGGGAACGCATTTCTACCAACACTGGGAGCCGGTGGTCGCGCTGGTGGCGATCACGTCGATGGTCGTCGGCAACGTCGCCGCACTCACCCAGACCAGCGTCAAACGAATGCTCGCCTACTCGGGCATCGCCCAGGCCGGGTACATCCTCATCGGCGTGGCCGTCGGCCCGGTGCTGCTGCCCTCCGGACAGTCGAGCACGTTCGGAACCATCGGGGTCCTCTATTACCTGGCCGCATACGCTGTCACCAACATCGGGGCCTTCGCAGTCATCACCATCATGGCGGGGCGCGGAGAGGATCTCGACAGCTATGACGGTTTGCGCGGTCTGGCGCACCGGCGACCGTTCGTCGCGGCCAGCATGGCGCTCTTCCTGTTCTCGCTGGGCGGCTTTCCACCCACTGCGGGCTTCTTCGGCAAATTCCTGGTCTTCACCGCGGCCATCAATGCCGGACAGGTTCCGCTCGCGCTCTGGGGCATCGCGACCAGTGCGGTGTCGGCATTCTACTACCTCAGAGTCGGCCTGCTCATGTACCAGCGTCCAGCGGCGGGCGCCGAGGAATACCGCTGGTCACGCACCGGGTTCGCGGGCACCGCCGTCCTGGTCGCCACGACCGCCGGGACTCTCATCCTCGGAGTCATGATCGTGCTCGTCTACACGGCGGCGAGCGCATCGCTCAAGGGATTGATCGTGTGAACGACGAGCTGCTCAAGCAATTTGTCGAGGTGGTCGGCGCGACCGGGATCACCGGCGACGTGGTCAGCCCTGCCGATGCGGCGTCGCTCGTGCTCGTCGCCACCGTGTGTCACCGGCACGGCGTTCCGATCAGCGTCACGAGCAGCGCGCCGGCAACGCCGGGGGGAACGTCCGAGCGCGGCGGCATCATCCTGAGCGTCCACCGGCTCACCGACATTGCGGTCGCCGCGGGAGGGCTGACGGTGCGAGCCGGGGCCGGAGCGACGGTTGCTCACGTCCGGTCATCCGTGGCCGACGCCAAGCTCGTGGTGGTCGGACTGGGCGCGGAGACGGGATCCGTCCATGTCGGCACCCTGGTAGCTCGTGGCGAAGTGCCGCGCCGCTCACTGGCGGGCGTTGAGGCTGTGCTCTCCAACGGTGACGACGTCAAGGCGGGCGGCGCCGCACTCAAGGATGTTGTCGGGTACGACCTGATCGCGGTCCTCCTGGGGAGCGCCGGCCGGCTTGCGGTCATCTCGGCGGTGACATTCCGCCTCGAACCTGCCGCCGGGCGCACGGCGACATCCCGGCCGGCCGGGGCGCGGACCTGGGAGCCGGGACTTGCCGGCGCATTCGACCCGAAAGGCTTACTGCGCTCAGGCGCATCGCGGTGAGGGGAAAGGTCAGGGAGGCGCTTGGGAAGTACTGGCACGAGTACACGCGGATGCGAACCGCGATCTTCCTTCTCCTCGGCATCCTGGTCATCGTCCTCATCGGATCGTTCGTTCCCCAGCAGAACACGTCGGATCCGACCAAGGTCGAGGCGTTCCTCACCTCGTGGCCGAACCTGAATGTCCTGTTCGCAGATCTCCAGCTGCCACTCACCCAGGTGTTCGTCTCGCCGGTGTTCTACGTGTTGCTCGGCCTGCTGTACGTGTCGCTCGGATGGTGCGTGATTCGCCGCGGCCGCGCGCTGATCATGCGCACCTTCCGCGGATACAAACGCACACCGCAGTACTGGGGCGAATGGGGATCGTGGATGTTCCACACCTCCTTCTTCCTCCTGCTCATCGCGGTGGTGTGGGGCAAGGCGACCGGGTACCAGGGGTTGGTGACGCTCACCCAAGGCCAGGAATTCACGAACACGCCGGCCGGGTACGACACCCTGCAGGAGGGCCTGCTCTTCCATGGCAATTACGCGCCCTTCACGCTTCGTCTCAACAGTTTCGAGGCGACCTATGCTCCCAATGGCGAGGCCAGCAACTACGTCAGCAACGTGACCGTGCTCGACCACGGCAGGAAGGTCGAGACCAAGAACATCCTCGTCAATGATTTCCTCAGCGTCGACGGAGTCAACGTGTACCAGCAGGACTACGGCTGGGCCCCGACGATCGTGGTCAAGAACCCCGCCGGTCAGACCGTGTACGACGGTCCCATCCAGTTCTTCGACGACGCCAGCAACATTGGCAACAAAGCCCTTGCGGACGGAGTCCTCAAGGTCCCGGACTTCGGCTACACGATCGCCGGCGCATCACAGCCGGTGCAGATCGGCGCCAAGATGTCGTTCTTCCCCGACGCGACAGTCATCCCCTCGGTGAGCAGTGGTGGATCGATCAACCCGACCGCCATCGCGTACGGACCGGGCGGCGTTGCACCCCGAAACCCGGTGATCGAGATGCAGCTCTACGTCGGCAACCTCGGGCTCAACAGCGGTGCACCACAGAACGTGAACCAGCTCAACACCGCCGCGATGACGCCGTATTTCTCCAACGCACAGGTGATCCCGGTTGCTCTCGGCCAGACCGAGGAGCTGCCCATCGCAACCAAGAACGGCAAGAACATCGACTTTTCGATCTCGTTCCCCTCGGTAACGCAGTACTCGCTCTTCCAGGTGAACGACGACCAGGGGGTGCTCCTCGTCTACACCTCCTTCATCCTGGTGATGACCGGCTTGCTCACCAAGCTCTACCTGCGCCCGTTCCTCGAGCGTCGCCAGCGCAAGCGCCGCCAGCCGATCACCCTCGACCGTCGCTGGTCGTCCGACTCGAGTGGCGAGCCTCAGGCGCCGGAGCGAGAACCGGCCTCGGTCTGATCCGGTTCCGGCGCAAGCTCCGCGATCCGGGTGGGGGAGAGATAGGCGAGGTGGTTCAGCTCCTCACCCTCGTAATCGAGCTGAAGGAGTCCTCCCTTGGCGCACTGCAGCCGGTGCAACGCATAACGGGGACGTCGCTGCGCGGCCACCCAGAATCCCTGGATGGGGTCGCCATGGCTGACGCAGATCCCGCCCTCACCAGGATGATCAGCGAGCAGGCGCATGAGCGGCCGGCGGACTCGTGCCGCCAGCGCGGCGACGCTCTCGTCGTTGCCGAGGAGCCCCGGCCACACCATGTGGATCAGCCAGAGGGGGCGGCGCCAGGGCACCTGCTTCGGCGGGACGCCCTGGAGATAGAGGCCGAACCGGGTCTCGATCAGGTCGTCGGTGTAGGTGATCGGCACCGGGAGGTACGACGCGATGATCTCCGCCGTCTGCCGCGCACGTTCGAGCGGGCTCGAGTAGATCTGGCGTGCCATGCTGCTCGCGAAATACCGGCCCAGCGCGTGCGCCTGCCTCACGCCCTTCTCACTGAGCGGAAAGTCGGGGAGATGGCCGTAGAGGACCCCCTCAGGATTGCGAACGTCGCAGTGGCGAACCAGGTGGAGTCGGGTCGAGGCAGGAGCTTGTTTCACGCTTTTCTTCACAATAGGTGGTTGTGGCGCTCCTGACGCGCGGCCGCAGTCGCGCGCAAGACGATATGACGATGTCCGAGGTCCCGGCACGCATGAAGCGCAACCTCCATGTCATTCTGCCGATCGCGCTCTACCTGCTGCTGCGCATCCCGTCGCTCATCGAACCGCAGTGGTACCAGGACGAGGCCGGCTACGCGTCGACGGCATGGCTCACGCATCTCGGCTACGGGCTCTACGTGGATGCATGGAACAACAAACCGCCGCTGCTGTTCGGCATCTACGGGTTGAGCCAGATGCTCTTCGGCGCGAGTGAGGCCGGTCTCCATGCACTCACGATTCTGAGCGGCCTCGCAGCCATCATCGCCGCGGTCGTTGGCATATCGCGGCTGTTCTCCGCACGCGCGGCGTTGTGGGCGGGACTCGCAATTGCGGTGATCATCGGCACGCCGATGCTGGATGGCGACCTGGCGCTTCCGGAGAGCCTGCTCATCGGCCCGGTCACCGTCGGCGTCGTGTGGTTCCTCTGCTCGTGCACCGGCTCTGCCGTACGCAGGCCGCGTGCGCGCACCCTGGTGGGAATCGGCGTGCTGCTCGCGTGCGGATTCCTGATTCAGCAGACCGCCTTTGCCGACTTCGGCTCGATCATGCTCTGGTGTCTGGTGCGCCGGAGCTGGCGGACGATGCTGCTCGTGGGCGGAACGTTCACCAGCGTTGTCGCGGCCGTCGTCGTTCCCTTCCTGGTCAGCGCCGGCGTGCACAACGTGTGGTTCGCGCTGGTGACGTCGTACGTCGATTACGTCGGCGATGCGCTCGGTGATCGGCTCCCTGCGTATATCCTCCGCGGCGGCGTGGTGGTTGCCATGCTGGTTGCGGCATGGTGCTATCGCAACGCGACCGGCGATGGATTCGAGCTCGTGCGCATCTGGGCGACGGCGCTGCTGTTCACGGCGATCGCTGCGGGATATTCATACGAGCACTTCCTGCTGCCGGTGATGATTCCAATGGTGATGCTCGTGACCGG
>CABEDX010000146.1_pt1 | contig 22405 bp, 22 predicted proteins | sample 3132991 | NCBI WGS metagenome assembly CABEDX01 (sample SAMEA5534332, study PRJEB31848) | metagenome | biome: tundra; feature: field; material: soil | place: USA | collected 2013-05 | depth 0.15 m
GTGGCGAAGAGGCGTAGCTCGAATGGTGCGGCTATGGACCTGAATCGTGGGGTCAATCGGAGCTGCGCTGGTGACCTTCGGCCCGCTGGCGTTGGGGTCGCGCTCGGCGCCGGGGGTGGAGTCGAAGTAGGTGTGGACCGGGGGGTCGCGGCCGGCGACGACGTAAGAGAACTCGCCCCACCACACGCAGCGGCAATCGCGACGACAAGCGTCGGTCGTAGACCTCCAAACTCTGCCCGTTCGAGTCTCTGTCAGTCATCGTCCACGTCCTCCTGATGTTCAGTCGGCCGTACCGAGTCTGAGGCGACCTTGGACCCAACGAGTTCTTCTCCTGGAAGGCCAGGTCGAGGACGTATGGCCCTGGCGCACCCTGCGTGACGTTGCGATTCTGGATTGGTCCGCGGACCACCCAGGAGGTAGGCCATGAATCCCGTCGCAACTGCCGAGCCGAGAGCGACCACCGTGAGCACTGCAACCGGCCCTTTGAGTAGCGAAGCAGGGTCCCTGCGCCATCGACTCAACGAGATCCGTGCGCTCACCGACGAGATGCCGACGCTGAGCGACGCACAGGTCCTCGAGGCGATGCGCCATGTTCGATTCCTCGTCGACCACATCGCCGCGCATGGACATGCGGAAGAACATGTCGTGTATCCGTACATTGAGACCTTCATGAGCGGGTCTAGCGCTGAGGTGGCAGGGCTCCGCGGCGATCACGTCCGTCTGGACGATCTGGGCCGGGCCATCATCGAGTGGACCCCGGAGCAGAACCGGACAACCTTGCACGATCTGCTCTCGGAATTCCTGGAGATCGTCACCGCGCACCTCCTGGTCGAGGGCGAGTATTGCATGCCGGTCGTCCATGCGCACATTCTCACCGGCACCGAGCAGGTGCTTTTCGAGGCAGTCGAAATCTGTATGACACAACATCTTCGTCTCTGTCGCAGACCTCTACCCGGCGAACAGAACAGGAGATGGGGCTACGCTACTCCGGTTGAGCCGCGGGTTCAAGGGCCGCAAGGCTCTGGCAGACTGAAGGTGTGACAGGGCATCGTCGCCGCTCGCGAGCGGATCAGATGCGAGCGATGTACGCGGGCGGGCGGCCGAATGAGGACGCCAAGGCGATTCATCGGCGCTTCGTGTCCGGGCCTCTTCCGCGTTTGCTCCCAACCGCGGCCGTGCTCGAGGTCCGTGGTCGCATCAGCGGCGAGACGACGCATATCCCTTTGGCAACGGTACGTTACCGGGGTAACTGGTACCTGGTATCAATGCTCGGAGAGCGATCGAACTGGGTGCGCAACGTGCGTGCGGCCGGAGGTCGCGCCGTGCTCACCCACGGCCGTCGCCGGCCCGTGCAACTCGTGGATGTGCCGATCGCCGTGAGGCCGCCGATCATCCGGCGCTACTTAGCCTTCGCACTCGGAGCGCGACCGCACATAGCGATCAGTTGGCGAGCGCCGCTCGCCGCCTTCGAGGGGATCGCCGGCAACTACCCCGTGTTCCGGATCACCGCCGCTACGAATGATCAGACGCTCTAATGTTCCCGCGCGGCAGCGGCGCTGCAGGCTTCGAAGCAGCGCCGCTGGGCGGCCTGCTGCATCAACTGCGTGCGTCCTGTCACCCGACTCGCGGCAGCGCTAAGAGCTGAAGCCGCGAATGGTCACCACGGCGACCCGAATGCCCAAGTCGAGAGCTTAGTGGGGAAGAGGAGCGACGGGCTACGGCCGCTCGCTCCTCTGGATGTCGACGCGACTCCAAGTGACTCCAAAACGCGCGCTCTAGTCGTCATTCCAACCAATTCGCCACAAAACCACTATTTCTGAACTCAATTAGCCCGTACTAAATAAGGACTAGTCTGGGGGACCAGGGGTCGCAGGTTCGAGTCCTATCTCCCCGACGGGCGCGCAATTTGAGTTCGTGGCGGGCGGTTGCGCGGTGCGCTGGGCGCCGGTGGGCGAACGGGGTGTAGTGCTCTAACCAGGAATGATGACTTTTCCTGCAAAAGGCATCATTCCCAACGGTCGAGGCCGGATGACGCTGCTCATAGCTAGAGATTGTGGCAGTCCAGCGCATACATAGCGCTTACAGTTTCGCTGCGTCGCGTCGTTGTAAAAGTCCGGCAGGTACTTGACACCGTGGGTCCAAGAGATGCTTGACGGTGTGCGGCGCGTCCGCCTGATGCTTGACACAGCCGGCCGCTCGCTCGTGCGGTCCGGCGCCGATCTGGGTCGCCGCCTCGGCTTCGATCAAGCGCTGCATCGCGTGCTCGAGGACGCGTCGCAACACGTCCGTGTCGGCGCCCTGGAGTTGATCGATCAGCGCCTGGTGCGTCATCCTGTTCTGGGCCATCGTGGGTCTCCTGGTTTGGGTTAGAGCTTCCAAGAGAACTCCGCGGTGGCCTTCTTTGTCTACCTCGTCGGCAGCCCTGGGGTCAACCCGGATTTACACCACATTAGGGACATCACTTGCTCGGCTGCGCAGGAGCCGAGGATCGAGGTTTAGATGGGTGACGTCCAAGCCCATTGATCGGCCGATATTGACTGTCGAAGGCCGCGTGCCCGCGCTCGAAAATGGGGGTCGATAGACGTCTTGAGAGGTTTATCGGGCACAGCGGAACTCAAAAACGGACCGTCACCTTCCCAAGGTTGAAGTTGCGGGTTCGAGCCCCGTCTCGCGCTGAGAGCCTCGGCTCTGATTTCACTCGGCGAACTCTCGATGGGGTTGTATTAACGATTGACGAGGTTGTCCGTGTAGGTGTTGCCTTGGATCACCTCGTATCGTTTGGGGGAGGGAGTGATCAGACTGCACTTCCCTAAAGCGGATGCAGGCCCTGACTTAGCCCCTGGCGCGCGTCGCCTGACGCCGTCAGGTGAGCAGCCAGCGGGCGGCCGCCAAACTGTCAGCGCCGGCTCAAGAGAGCGATCAGTTCCGCCTGCGAATGAACGTCGAAGCGTTCGAAGATTGCCGCCAGGTGATTGCGGACCGTGTGCGGGCTCAAGGACAGGTCGCTCGCAATCGTCGCCACGCGATCGCCGCGAAACAGGCGGATCACAACCTCCCACTGGCGGCTGGTAAGCGACGCCAGCTGCGGAAACTCGTCGTAGGTCGGCAGATGTTCGATGTCGTCCATAACGCCCGCGGCACGTAACTCCGCGGCGATGCGGCGGAGGCGGTTCTCCATGTCCGTGAGTCTGTCGGAGTGTGCAGCGGGCGGCTCGGGGAGCAAGGTGAACGCGACGGCCGAGGGGTCGTCACCACTCAACCGGACGCAGAGACATTGCATGGGCACCCACTCTCCATCCTGGTGGCGCAGGCGGACGTGCCGTACGATCGCGCGGTCAACAGACGTGTCGATCACCGCACGTGTGAGCTCGCGGGCATCGTCGGGTTGCATCGCACTCAGCAGTGACTGGTGGATGCATGCAGCCATATCCCAACCCAGAACATCCCTCACATCCGAGCTCACTCGCTCGATCCGCCACTGCGAGTCTGTCGTGCCGACGATCAGCGGCCCGGCCCACGCGGTGGGCGGCTCGACTTGCTGCGCGCCCCCTCTTCCGATCCGGCTGACGATGTAGACGGCAGTGCGAACGGCCTCCACGTCGATCGCGCGGCACCAAACGATCACGTCAATCGCCGCGCCTTTCGGCGTGACAAGGCGCCGTCGTGCCCGATAGCCGTCGATAGCGCCAGAGCTCAGCGCCGCGATGGCACGGATCATTCCCTCCTCGTCTTCGAACTTGACGACGTCACTGTTCAGGCGACCGAGCATCTCTTCCACTGGGACGTCGAAGAGGTCAGCAAGCGCCTGGTTGGCCGCTCGGATACGACGGCCGGGCACGTCGAACATCAGCGCCGGCACACTGAGGCTCGAGAGCGCCCTCTGATGCACGATCGCTGCGCCGGCGAGCAGCTCGTTCCACGGACTTCCCGCCTCGTCGTTCGGCGTCCCTTGCTCCCGCATCGTCCCGCTCGTCTCCTCCCAGACCGCTCCAGTATGCCGCCGCGCAGGAGCCCGCTCCCGACTTCCAGTGGCAAAGACGCCCGGCGAGCCCTCCGCCTTGGTTCGCCAGCTCAGGCCGCCAACGTGAAGCGATAGCCGAAGGTAGTCCCTTCCGAAGTAGTGGTACTCCAGCGGGAGACCCGTCTCCCGCTGCTAGGCGCCGACGGGGGCAGTTACCCGGGCAGTGCGCGACCTTCCATGGTGGAACGACACGCGCCAAGCCAGATTCTTGAGAGGGCGGGGTCAGGCATAGGTCGACGCGTTCGGCATGGGGAGGAGGCTGCGCAGATTTGGCACCTGCACGCTGACACGATGCCGTGTCGGCACTCGGTCCCTACCGGCCAATTCCCTGAGGCGGCAGCGCTGCGAGCCGGTACCCTGCCGCCTCCAACTCGGGTATCAAAATGGCCACCGCGGCCACTGTTTCACTCCTGGTATCGCCGCCCCCGTCGTGAAACAGCACGACCATTCCGTTGTGAAGCGCCGCCATCACCCGTAACACGATGACCTCGGTCCCGGGGAGCTGCCAATCTCCCGTGTCCACGCTCCACAGCTGCATCTTCATCCCCAACCCGGATGCAGTCCCCACAACCGATGCGTTGAAGGCTTCATAGGGAGGCCGCCACAGGGTAAGCGTCTCTCCCGTCAGCATCGTGATCAAGTTCCGGTCCCGGCCGAGCTCAACGTAGACGGCACTCGCTGACAGGTCAGTGAGAGTCGGGTGTGACCAAGTGTGGTCTCCAACGGTATCGCCGTCCTGCGCCTCTCGCTCCACTAACCCGGGCCACCTTTTGGCGCTCTCGCCGATGACGAAGAAACTCGCATGCGCGCCGTACTCTTCCAGCAGAGAGAGGATTTCCGGAGTCCACGTCGGATTGGGTCCATCGTCGAAGGTGAGATAGATCGTTTTGGTTAAGTCTTTGGAAGTGGCTGGTACGAGCGTAGCGAGAGGCAGAGAGAGGATTTCCGGTGTCCTCGTGGGACTGGGACCATCGTCGAAGGTGAGATAGGTCGTTTTGGTTAAGTCTTTAGACGTGACTGCTGCGAGCGTAGCGAGAGGGGGTGCTGATGCGGTGACCGTTGGCGACCTGATCGACGTGGGGCTCGGATGCGCGGTGGCGGAGGCGCAGGCTGCGATGAAGACAACTGTGAGCGTCGCAACGGTCCTCAATCTCCCGGCATCGGCCATGACCAACCTCCGCCACCGATCGTTCACAGAGCGCTTAGTCGGCACTGGATGCAACGTCCGAACGCATCTTCAGAATACGCTACTCAACCGACTGGGATATGTGCTGTCACAAGCATATGGAGAAGCGAACGACGACCACGCCAATGCGACCGCGAGCAGGTGATTGCCCGACCTCCCTCCTGGGGATGGGCCTGCCGCGGCTGGCGTTCGTCAGATGCTCGCCACCCAATTGTGAGCGCACACACTCACCTCTACCGCGACCGCTAGCGGGGCTGGTGTGCACGTTGCATCACCGTCTTCGGCGCCGCGGTGGAGAACGGACGTACAGGTCCAGGTTGAGGTCGCCTCGCCGCAAGACGTGAGACGCGACGTCGCGCGCTAGGAGTCATCGAAGCGCACGGACGACGCACAATGTAACAGGCCCGCCACAGCGGGGAGGACGGCGGGAACGTCAGCCCTGTGTTGTGTCGGCGGAGCGAGCTATTGGGCATCTGGGCGTCGCCCGACTTCCAGCATGTTCGCGTGCGCGGGCTCGACGGCGGACGGGTGCGAACCTCGCCGCTGGCCGGCTTCGATCCACTACTGATGCTCGCGTTTGCGGGCCTCGGCGGGCTTGGAATCCTGAACCTGCAGAGCCTCGGCGACACTCAGGAGGCGATGCATCAGGCCGTCTGCGTGGGCATCGGCATGGTGGCGATGCTTGCGTCGGCCCGCATCAGCGCCCGGACTTGGCGCGGGCTCGCGGTCGCGATCTATGGAGGAGCGCTCGTGCTGCTCGGTGGGGTCGCCGCCATTGGTTCGATCGCGTATGGAGCGCAGCGATGGCTGAGCCTCGGCGCCGTGGTCTTCCAACCCTCGGAGCTTGCCAAGCTTGGGCTGCTCCTCATGCTCGCGGTGGTGCTCGGCAGCGTGCCGCGCTATCGCCACCGCCTGCTTATCGCGCTGCCGATCGCTGCGGCGCCGATTGCGCTCACGCTTCTCGAACCCGACCTGAGCACCGCGATCCTGCTCGCTCTGGTTGCGGGCTCGATGATGCTGCTCGCACGGGTACGCATACGGAGTCTGTTGGTGCTGGTCGCCGGCATCGCGCTTATGGCGCCAGTCGGGTTGTCCCTGCTGCGCCCGTACCAGCTCGATAGGCTGCAGTCATTCCTCAACGGCGGGGCCAACGTGCAAGGTGCGGGCTGGGCGCTGCTGCAGTCGCACATCGCCATCGCGTCCGGCGGTCTGCTCGGCACCGTGTCCGCCCTGCCTCGGTATCTCCTGGCCCAGTACCTGCCGGCGCGTGAGACCGACCTCGCCTTTGCGAGTCTGATCGAGCAACGAGGCGTGCTCGCCGGTGCGGTGGTACTGCTCTTCGGCGCCGTGGCGGTGTGGCGGCTCGTCTCGGCGGCAACCCGCACCCGCACCCAGGTCGGTTCGCTCGTTGCTGTTGGGTTCGCGACCCTGCTCGGCGCTGAGATCGCCATCAACGTCGCCGGAAATCTCGGCCTGCTACCGCTGGCGGGGGTTCCCTTCCCGCTGCTGAGCAGCGGGGGATCGGCCGTGGTCGCCCACTGCGTCGCGGCCGGCGTGGTCATGGGCGAGCGTCGCGACGAGACGCGGCGCAGACTCTGGTGTCCGCCTCGTTTCGCGAGGCCTCGGCCTCGTCTGGCCCGGTTGACCGCGGCATGCCTCGCGATCGCGCTGCTGGGGCTAGCGGCTGGCACCGTAGACCTGCGCCAGACCGAGGGACCCGAGCTCCGCGCGGCGGCGCTGCTCCAGGCCACCCGGACGATCGTGCTGCCGGCGGCTCGTGGTGAGATCCAGGATCGCCATGGAGTGCCACTCGCGCTCGACGAGCCGATGGTCCGGGTTCTGGCCGTGGCGAGCGTCACGCTCGCGTCCCCTGGCACTGACCGGCGTCTCGCGGCGCTGCTCGGCGAGCCACTCAAGTCGGTTGATCACGCGCTCGTAGTCCCGCCACCCAACGATGGGTTCGACGTCGTAGTGGCGGCGAGCGTTCCGGACGCCAGCGGGGCCAGGATCACGGCGGCACACCTGGCCGGGGTGATCGTGGCTCCCACAGTCGAGCGCAGCTACCCCTACGGCTCGCTGCTCGCGCCCCTGCTCGGTTTCGTCGGCATCCCGACCGCGGGCGACGATAAGTCAATTGGCACGCTCCCGCCCGCCGAACTGATCGGGCGGGCCGGCTTGGAAGAGGAGTACGACTCGGTGCTGCTCGGTGCGGACGGGAGCCAGTCGATCCTCGTCGATCCCACCGGCAGCCCGGTCGCCATGACGTCCTCCCGAGCCCCGGTCAGCGGTGGCGACCTCCGGCTCAGCATCGATCTTGGGCTTCAGGAGCAGGCAGCGACGCTGCTCGAGCGCGCTTTGCGAGGCGTCCCGGGACAACCGCGTGGCGACGAGGGATCGATCGTGATCATGAATCCGCAAAACGGCCAGGTGCTAGCAATGGCAAGCCTGCCTGCCTACAACGACAACCTCTTCGGGCCGCCGGTTAACGCTGCCGGGCTCGACGCCGAGTTGGATGCCCCCGGTGACCCTTTCCTCGAGCATGCGACCCAGACGGCGATGCCGCCCGGATCGACGTACAAGCTGGTGGTAGCCGCTGCGGACCTGGCCACCCACGTGGTGCCTCCAAACAAGGTGATCACGACCGGCTCGACGTTCAGGTACGACGGGACGACCTTCCACAACTACGGCGACCTACCCCCGCAGGACCTGCCTCAAGCGGTCGCGTGGTCGAACGACGTGTACTTCTACAAGCTCGCTGTCGCCCTCGGGCCCGCCCGCATCGACCAGATGGCCTCCGACTTAGGGGTCGGCAAGCCGACCGGGATCGATCTGCCCGGCGAGGCATCGGGGTTCCTTGGGACGCCGGCGAACGTGAGCAGCGTGGGCGAGCAGTGGTATCCAGGGACGACCGCGATGTCTGGAATCGGACAGGGACCCCTGGCCGTCACACCCCTCCAGGACGCACGCTGGACTGCCGCGGCAGCCACGGGAGTGTTGGTGACGCCGCGTCTGGGGCTTTCGGCTCGACCCGCGGGCGGGGAAGCGTACGTACCGATCACACCACCACTGCCCCAGCCGCTGCCATTCGCCGCCGACTTAGCTCCACTGCGTCAGGGTCTCCGCGAGGAGGTGGTGAGCGGCACAGGTACGTTGCTGGACCGGTTGCCGATACCGGCTGCCGGGAAGACCGGGACTGCCCAGGATTCGTCGGCCCCCGATGGCGGTCCGGACGCGTGGTACACGGCGTACTCCCCCGCGGACGCGCCACAAGTGGTGGTGACCATGAACGTCCGCGGTGGTGGCCAGGGTTACAACACCGCTGAGCCGTTCGTCCGCGACCTCCTCGAATACTTCGACAGCCACGCTGCACAGATACTGTCGACTGCGCCCGCGCAGCCGCCTGTGCCTCCAGCGGTCGCTGCAATCGCGGCCGCGGCGCGAGCACCTGTGAAGGCGCATCCGGTCACCGCGCATCCAGTGACCGCCGCGGTAACCCTAACCCCGCTCCTGCCTATCGGCCTCCGAAGGCGGCAACTACGTCAGGCTGAGAGAGGATCAACGCGGCGCCCTCAGCCACGCACGTCAACGGCCGCTCCGAGTGCCGAATTGAGAATCCGAACGCGTCTTCGAGGCGCTGCTCGAATCCCTGCAGCAGCGACCCGCCGCCGAAGACGAGGACCCCCTCCTGCATGATGTCGCCAGTCGCCTGCGGAGGCAGTTCCGTCAGACAAGCAGCCAGGGCTTCGATGATGCCGTCGACGGTGGGGCTCAGCGCGTCGGACAGCTCATCGGGCTCAAGCGAGATCAGGGCTGGGCGCCCCGTGACGAGGTCGCGACCTTCGACCATCAGCGGTCCACGGCCGTCCGGATTGCGCAGCCGGACCTTGAGATCCTCGGCGGTCAACTCCCCGACCAGCAGATGGTGTTCGCGCCGGAGGTGCTGGTGTAGGGCGGTGGTCATCTCGTCGCCGGCGATCCGTGAGGACTTCGCAGCGAGCACACCGCCGAAGCAGAACGCGGTGACCTCGGCGGTGCCCCCGCCGACGTCCACCACCATGTGGGCGCGCCGCGACAGGGGATCGAGACCGCAGCCCACCGCCCCGGCGATCGGCTCGGGGATCAGGTCGACGCGTCCGACGTGCGCCTCCTCCACAGCCTCCACGAGCGCCCGCCGCTCTAGCGACGTCGCCCCGGTGGGCACCCCGACGACACAGCGCGGACGCAGGCGCTCCCAGGGCCGGCGGTTGACGCTCCGTAGGATCGAGATAACGAACGCACGCGCGGTGTTGAGGTCAGTGATCACGCCGTCGCGAATGGGACGGATCGCTTCCATGCCGACGGGGGTGCGTCCGACGAGTTCACGCGCAGCCGAGCCGATCAGAAGTGCTTTGCGATGGTCGTCGGTGCGCACCACCATGACCGAGGGCTCGTTGAGCACGACCGCACCGTTGGGCCGGCAAACCACGGTGTTCGCTGTGCCGAGGTCGACGCCGTATCCCACCGAGAACCAGCCGACACCCATCGACGATCACCTCGCAGTCCGCCCTGCGATCAGTATGCGCTCGAACCGAAATTCGCTGTCATTGCGAGGTTTTCGATGACAGCCCCGCGCGGCGTCTCGTACGAGATCGACATCGAGCAGGTGGAGTGGCTGGGGCGGCTCGGCCGCGGCCGTCACGGCGATGCATGGTTCGTGCGGGTAGGGGCAGCTGACGTCTGCATCGCGAAGCGGGTGTTGTGCGTGGGTCCAGAAGCGCAGCGGCAACTGACGCGACGCCTTCGACGGATCGCTCGGTGCAGCGACGATTCGCTCGTCCACCTCGTGGCTGTCGCCATCGACGGCGACGCGGTGGTGCTGGTTCGCGCCCTCGATCCGGGGCTGAGCCTGGGCCGGCTCGCCGCGGTCGGATCGCTGGCGTCTGGACAGGTCGCGGCACTTGCGGAAGGCATTCTCGGGGGGCTGGGGGCACTCCACAGTCGAGGTCTCGTCCATGGCGCGATCCACTCGGGCAACGTGCTTGTTGACGCCGACGGCCGCGTCCGGCTGTGCGATGCCGGCCTCGCACCGCGGCGGTCTGTCCCTCCGACTCAGCGTCAGGCCGATCTCGACGCCATGGCGGTCTTGCTCCTCGAGGTGTGGCGACGATCCCGGCTCGCGGCGAACCCGCAGCTGGCTGCAATCCTTGAGCACAGCGGTCTCGCTCGAGCGGTCGATGCGGCGGGAGCGCTCGTGGCGCTTCACGATGTGTGGCCAGAGTCAGATCGCATGGCCGGGCGCGACGGCCTCGGTGAATTCGCCAGGCGGCTCGCTGGCGAGGGCCCACCGTCACCGCCGCAGTCGTCCGTGGTTGCGCCACACCGCGCAATGCTGCCGATCCCTGACATGCCGAACGAGCCCGCCGAGCCATCGCCAGACCTGCCATCGCTGCCGCTGCGAACACGGACCCCAGCCAACTCACGATGGCTCGGCGCTGCTGCGGCCGTCGTTGCTGCGCTCGCCATCGGCACGTCAGTCGCCGTCCTTATCCATCACGCTCCGGCGGCCGCTCCAAAGGCTGGATCGGGGCGCACAGCCCGGCTCCCACCGGCGCGCGTCTCACCGCAGCCGGCGAAGCTGCCCACAGCACACGCAGCGCCAGGAGCCGCGGTTCTCGAGCCTCCAGCTCCGCGTGCGCTCGGCTACCTTGAAAACGCGGTGCTGACGTTGTCGCCGTCAGGTTGCGGGCCCGGAAGCACCTGCACCCTCATGTCTCGCATCGACCTGGGGCCGCATCCGCAAGGGACCGTCACATGGCAGGTCGTGGCCATCGACAGGTGCTCCGGCGCAGAAAGTGTGCTTGCCAGCGCGTCAGGCGTCGACGCCGTGAACGATCAGTACATGTGGCAGGACGTGACCGCCACGCTCCCCAGACGCGATCCGTTGGCGCTCTACGTTGTGAGCCTGTCTCCGGTGCGCGTGGCGTCGTCGGCGGTCGACGACCCCGCGGGCGCGACCGCTTGCGCGGGAACGCATCCCTGATCGTCGTGGTAGCTGCACACCTGATCGACGTGGTGTGGTTCCACATCGCGCCGCCCGGGAGCCTTCTGCGGGTCGTCACCGCCCCGAAAGGGTGCTCAGGCCAAGACGACGATATTTGGCGCGATGACGTCGAGAACATGGGCGATCTGTTGCTCGCTCTTCTGTTTGTTCGCTCGCCGGTCTAGCAGGCGTAAGGTCACCCCGGCCAGCAACGCGACGAACATGATCTCCACGCCGACAACCCATCTGTGCTGGTCCGGAAGTGATACGGCGATCGCAACCAGTAGGACGATGCCGAGCAAACTTAGCGTTTGAGCGGCTCGGTTTCTGAGATCACCCGAACGGGCGATCACGTCTATCCGAATCGACACAGCCACAAAAAGCAATCCGATCAAGGCGGCTGCGGCCGCACCGGTGACCTGGGCGAAGCTATCCCAGCCATCGACGATGTTATTCAACGGTCCCTGCAAATCCTTCGCGCGGCACCGTTTCCTCCTATGTCATGCTCCCTCGTAACGTACGCCACATTGGCGATGGTTCCTGCGGGCGTGAGCCTCCCGCCCAGTCTAGAGATCGCCCATATGTCTGGCGCCATGGCGGACCCCGGCCGAGCATCCTCGCGATAGTCACGGTGCTCGCGCACGTCAACCGGACGCACCGCTCTGCTTGTTGGACGCCAAAGCTTGGATCATAGGCTTAGCGATCGCGTCAAACACTCAAGAAACTAGTTCGCTCAGCCTCATCCTGGTGTAAAGGAGCATCGCGACGGTCAGACGGTCTCGCTTCGAGCGCACGCTCAAACACGCGCCCCTTCCGAGAAGGACGAGATCAGCCTCGACCATCTCGGCCACGTCCATGACGGCGTTGAAGGCTGGTTCGCGTGCCACGTGAAGGCTCCCGACGTTCGCGCCGAGTGCCACCACCCGATCCCGCTCGTCATCGAGCAGCTTTCGGGCGTCAACTTCGAACGAATCCCATGCGCTGTTCGGACTTGGTCCTTGGCTCTCGCGTCGATCTAGGCGGCAACCCTGCGAATGAATGAGACGCGGTGGCCGTCCAAGAAGACGGCCAAGATAAAGAATGACCCACCGGCCGTAAGCCGGTGGGTCACAAGGGGACCGTAGCCAAGGGTTGTCCCTTGCGCGTGCTGCGCGAGTGGCGCCGGCTACGCTGCTGCGCGGACAGTTCGTCCCGCTTTGGCCGTCTCGCGCCAACGGACGATCTCGTAGAGGAAGGCACCGAGGACCGCGACGGCCGCGATCGCAAGGCCGATGGCGGCGTAGCCGGCGAACATGCCGATCTCAGACCAGCCATAGGCGTTGAGCAACATGCTGCGGAGCGTGGTGCCCTTGAAGATGGTCGCCACTTCGCCCGCGAGCGTGGTGTTGGTGGGATCCGCCTGGGCGGCGGTGCTCAGCTGGGAGTAGGTCTGGCCGTTGGCGATCTCGCCAAGATGCACATTGATGAAGTTGTTGGCGTAGACCTGAGCCTGCGCACCGGTGAGCAGCTCCTGGCCCGCGTACTGGGTCATGGCGGTTGCGTCGACCTTGGGCAGGGAGGTGATCGCCTTGGTGCCTGCGGCCGGAAAGTAGATCTGCTGTGCGGCGAGCTGGTCGTGCACGGTCGATGTCGCGAAGTTGCTCGCCCAGAAGGCGAACCCGCTCACGAACGCGAGGATGCCGATCAGTCCGACCTGGAGTACGAAGATCCGCCAACGAATCCCACTTGTCATGGCCGTGTCCCTTTTGTGTTTTTTGTTTTCGAGTCCATCTGACCCGGTATGCACAGGCTCCGCCTCAGGAGCGCAATGACAACAGGGCCACATGCCATGAGATTTCGGTTTGGTGTCCCATTCGGTAGGGGCCATCGCCCTCGGCGCACAGTGCCATCCGACCTTGCGTGAGGTCAGCGCAGGCGGCGGAACTCCGTCTCGGTGTGGCGGAGCCAGGGCATCAGGCGGATCCGCACGTCGACGACCACGGCGCCGAGCGGGGAGGCGATCACCGAGTTGAGGTCCATCTCGGCGATCTGGGGACCTCCTCCGCGAGGCGGGCGGCTCGCAATAGCACGTCCTCCACAGCGCTCACGTCGCATGACGGACTGCCGCGGTGACCGACGAGCAGTGGCGCGCCGCGAATCGACCGCACCATCTCGTGCGCGTCCTGATCGATGACTCGCGCGATGATCGGTCCCGCCTCGACCAGACTCACTAACGCAGGCGAGCGCGTCCGATGTCCCATGGCGCCGATCCTTCGAGATACGCCGCCTCGAATCGGTCAGTCACGGCGCGAACCACGCCGCAGCAGTGACCGTGGGTCACCCCAGCGTGCAATTAGCACACCAGCAATCAATACCCAGACGCGATCGTGCGAGCCCGAGTTGGGGGCGTAGGGGACGGCTCCAAGCGGAGTCGTCCCCAACAGTTGGCGCTAGCGCTTCGCGTAGTCGGCGAAGCCCTGCCAGTCGATCACGACACAAGCTTCGTCGGCCACGATCCATACATCGTGGCCAGGCGGGCAGATCATCAGGTCACCCGGACCGAACTCGTCCTCGGCGCCGTCCTCCATCACGACTTTCATTCGCCCCGAAATGAAGTACCCGACGTGGGCTGCCTGACGGCTGTCGGTCTTAGCAATGGGCTTGATGTGCTTCGACCAGTGCCATCCTGGCTGGAAGGTGGCTCGACCGACCGGGCTACTTGCGTAGGTTCACAAGCTCGAGCTTGCCTGTGCCTTCCTCAAAGGGTCGGACTTCCTCGGGTATATCGAGACTCATCCGCTGGAGCCGCGCACGGGTAAGTGCCATGACGCACTCCCTTGTGCTACGCCCCTCAGAAGGGGGAGGGCAGCCAGCGTACTCCGATCGAAGCTGGTCAATTTGGAGCTCCCAGGGCGGTGCTGATGGAGGCTTGCGCTCGCGTGTTTTGGAGTTCACGTGTGCTTACGGCGACTCCTGGAGCGGAATGCGGATCCCCCGAAGACGAGCACAATCGCTCACCCCAGCGTGCAGTTAACACACTAGAGCCGAGAAGTTATTCGCCCGGCCGAACTGCGCGTCGCTGGCTTCTTCAGGTCCCGCGGCGGGAAGGAGATACGGCTGAGCAGGCGCGCGACGAGCCCGTCAGCAACGAGCGCGCGGTGGGGGTGAGCCGGAGCCTCTGCGGAGGCGCTTTGAGAGCAGGAGCGTCAACGGCCGACAGGTTGAGTGCACTCGGATCCGCAGCCCGGCGCACTTCGGTTGTTGCATCAACGAAGCCAGCAAACCAGACGAACACATTCTCGTTCTCCCGAACCGGCAGGGTGGGAAAAGTGTTCGTGCTGGGCTCGGTGACGAAGAAGGCTAGGACCGCGGCACCAGCGTCTATTAGCGTTGGCTTGAGCGTGCGGTCGAAGTAGTCGAGCATCGCGTTCTCGGCCCCAGCATCCAGGAAGTAGACGCTGGCAGTCACAAGCCCGGGGCCCGGTCCTTTGGTGCCTCGAGGCGGGCGGGAGCGGACGTCGGTCGAGAATCCGGAACCCGGGTGCGCTGGGCGGAGGAGCAAGACGTTGTCCGAGTCGACCATGGTGGCGTTGGCAACGTCACGATGCGCCTTCCAAACGGACCCACCATAGAAGGCCTTCAAACCTTCAGCGCGGGTGGCCATGTCGCGAAACCCCCGCAGCCAAACGAATCGATCCGGGTCATCAACATCGCGGAATTGGCCGATCACCCTCATCCCGAGAGCCTCTTGGCTCTCAATGAGTTCACGATCGAACAGATCAATGAGGACATCGCGCTGGCCCGGGTGCAGTGTGTATTGGCGGAGCTCGACGACCGGCGACAAGCTCGGCTCGGCGGTTGTCGCAGAAGGTTGTCGGTCTGTCGAGGACGTCATCTGGGTGCCTCTTGTCGATTCGGCTTGAATCGTGATTCCTCCACGGCAAGGTTGCGATCGCATGATCGGCGAAGGCTTGGGTCGAATTCTCGCCGGATCCGGACAGATCGCGCCTCGCAAAGGCGGTCCGTACGTTAACGGGCAGACCGTGCCCACGCGAACTCGTCAATGTGATCGAACGTGGGTGCTGATCGGAGCAACCTTCGCCGAAGTTCCCACGGGTCGCGCCGCGATGGGTGACAACGCACTCGCACACCCCGGCCTGTCGTTTTGTTCCTTGACGCATCTCGTGAATCACTGGTCGACCGTCCAACGACGGTGAAGGCGGGCAGCCCGAGTTCTTTACAGGGTCGTTAGTTAGGGGGGAGTTCCTTCGAGAGGCTGACCGCCGTCTCGGCGACGTCGCCGTCGCAGATCTCCTCGAACCCCGGGATATCACCCATGCGCCAGGTACCGATAGGCAGCGTCAGAACGTCGGAGGCAAACACGATATTGATGGCATGGAAGGGGGTCCCCCCGTCCGCGCACCCGCCCGCCTCCGCGTATCCGATGCCGAAGTAGGCGCTGCTGCCGGGAGCGACAACGATTGAGTGGGGGCCGGGGTCGCTGTAAAGCATGCTGCTCCCGTGACTGACATGGAGCGCGGGGCCGATCGCCTCGGTGTCGACGAGGCTGAGGTACCCGGAGAGCTCGCACGGGCTCGCCGAGATACTTGTGAGCTTGATGAGGAACCCATCGTTACCAGCCCCGGCCCCGAAGTCGCCGGACGCCGACAGATCGGTGCCGTCGCAGGCACTGGAAGTTGCGCCAGTGGCCGAGGTTATCGGCGTGGGCTCGCTGCTGGCCGTTCCAGCCGGGGTCGCCGTCGCCGTTGCGATGACCGCTGACGGTGTGACTGTGCGACCTGTCGGCAAGACCGTCGTGCCGCTGCAGCCCGACAGAAGGCCAGCCGTGATGATCCCAGCGGCTGCGGGGATGATGCGAGTTAGGCGAAGCACGGAGGCACCTCTGGAGTTGTCTTCCAAGGAGTAAGACGCCGGTTGGACCCTGACTGTTACGGAACTCCTCGGCGCGGTGGGATCGTTGTTTGCCGCTAGCCAGGACTCTCGTCGCGGTGCGTCCAGGGACCACCGAGAACTCCGGTAGGCCGGGATTATCTCCAGGGCCGCTAGTTCGATCTCACTGTTGGCCCAGAACCCGCCAGCCGTGAGTAGGCAAGGTCGACTGGCCCTCACGGCTAGCTACGGTGAGGCTGATGGAGGCCCTGTGTTGGCGATCGTCCGGGTTGGGCCGGCTTTCGCGCGTGAGGCGTCTAGCCGATCAGCCGCGTCGGCGAGCCGTCGAAGCTCGTCATCGACGACGCGACCTTCACTGATGCGACGGGCGAGCGCACCCGCGAAGGCGTTCTCGTCTAGGTAGCGCTCAGAGGTGTCGTGGTCGGAGGCAGCACGAACTAATTCGGAGGCCTCGAGGCCGAGCGCATCCGCAATCTCGCGTACCAGCTGAGACGGAGGAACGGTCCGCCCGGCTTCGATGTCCTGAAGACTCGTCAACGAGATGCCAAGCTGCTTTGCCAGCTTTCTCGCTCTCAACTTCCGCGCAAGCCGAGCATCGCGAACCCGCTTCCCGAACAGGTCAGTCGTGGCCACATCGTTAGCCTACTCTCACGCGGCCGGTCGGTTGTATTAGCTGCGGCTCGGTTGGCGATCCAATTGCGGCTTGCGAACCATCGGGCTGGGGGACCAGGGGTCGCAGGTTCGAGTCCTGTCTCCCCGACGGACGCCCGACTTGAGTTCGCAGCGAGCGAATGTTTGGGGCTGCGCGCCTGCGAGTTGCGTGGTGTAGTGCTCTAACCCGGAATAATGATCTTTCCTGCAAAAGGCATCAATTCCCATCGGTCGGACCGGATCACGCTGCTCAAACCAAGAGATTGTGGCAGGCAAACGCATGCATGGCGCTTACAGTTTTAACGGCGATCGACCCACTCTATGAATCACGTCGCTCGACGGACGTCACCGCATCGCTTCGGACGTGGACAACGCCACTCACTGCGATCGCCGCAGTCGTGACACGCCCGATGTCGGCGATCGTCCTGACCGTGCCGGTCAAGGTGACGACGCCGTCGCTCACGGTGATCCCGATGCCTGGGGGCTCAACGTCGATTGCGCTGGCGGCGACGCTCGTGATGACGTCCCTTCGGATGTCCCGGTCACTCCGGAGGAACACCTTCAACAGATCCGCGCGGCTCACGATGCCGACCACCTGAGCGCCGTCGTCGACGACCGGAAGGCTCTTCACGTTGCGAGCCAGCAGAATCCTCGCCACCAGCGGGACGGGGTCGCCCGGCCCGGCCGTCACGACAGGAGCCGACATCAGCTCACCCACCACTTCGGCGTCCACGCGTTTGCCGATGAAGTCAGTCTCCGAGATAATGCCAACGAGCGTTCCATCTGCGCCGATGACCGGGATTGCGGCGATCCGTCGCTCACTCATGAGCCCGGCCGCCTGCTTGACGGGTGTGGATGTCGACACCGTCACGACGTCCTTGGTCATCACCTCGGCAACAGTGAGACGACGCAATGGATCGTCGGGACCTGCCTTCAGATCAGGCGCGTCCACCTGCGGGCCCGTACCGGGATCAGGTGCACTCATCGAGCCGACTCCCGATCTTCGAAGGCGTCCAACGGGCCGCTGGGCCTTACGCGATTGGAGGCCAGGTAGACAAGGCCGGGCGGCAGCTGGTAGGCGGTGACCAGGTGCGACGCCGCCCTGGATCGCCTGGCGAGGTCTGCGGCGGCGACTGCCAGGTGCGCATCCTCCGAGCGGTCGGTCGCGGGCAGCATCGTCCGCAACGGCGTGCCCGTTGCCGGTTCCTCATTCCTTGTCAGGGTTTGCATGGCATGAACCTCCGCGACACGTGATCGTCTCTGCAGGAGAACAGATGACTCCGGGCAGCAACAAGGGCCATTGGTCACGTGCTGCCGGGGTCATCCGACGGAGATCCCACGGTGGCGGCGCGTCCCGTCTCCGTGAAGGCCAAGTGATGTCCCCGCTGGATTCAGCCGGCGGGTTCCAGGGTAGTCGCGGAACTGGCTCGAATACAGGTCGTCATAGAAGCCGTGTCGCTCCAGCAAACACGTGTGGCTCCCATGCTCCACGATCTGTCCGGCGCTCAGAGCGATCCATCCGGCAGTGTGCGCACGAATTGATCGACGCGACGGGCTGCACGACCTGCGCCGCGCCGGCCGCGGCACGCCGGTGGCACCGGATCATGCGTTGAGCTGCGTTTCGCGGACGATGCTCAGGCATTGGGCCACGAGCGTTGCCTCTTGTGGCGTCGTATCCACCGTGTGCGCGGCAGGCCACGGAGCCCGCCGCGCCTGTAGCGCTGCAGCCACCTCGGTTGGTGCCTCCGAGAGATCGTCGAGACGCGGGATGCCACAGGCTCGTTCCGCGCTCGCGCGAAACGAGCTCCTCAACGGTATCTTCCCGCGCCGGCTCGCCGGTTGCGCCCATTGCGGAGGCGATGTCGTGCAAGGTGTGATCCACGGAATCATGTGGCTGAATCCGGTTGAGTTCGAAGTCAGCGTGATCGACGGTGTTGTAGACATCAGCGGGGTGATCGAGCGGCGCAGCCACGTGGAGATCCTCATCGACCTCATCCGCGGTGTCGAGGGTGTCGTCGCCGTCCGGCCGGCGGTCGGCTATCGACTCGACGACCGCAACCTCGCCGTCTCCATCGGCGTGCCTCCCTACTGACCGGGTCGAGGCAGCGCGGGTGCGGCCCGACAACGCCAGCTCGCGCGTTGCCAGCGCACACGACGCGTTGTCAGCGCACACAAGGTGTGGGCGCCGGGAGCGGAGAGTCCACTGGCTAACGATGTGATGGTTACTGGGGCGGCTGGGTCCTCTCGAGAGTCGGCGTTTCCGACGTCGCAGACGCAGGGCGCGCAACACGCCCGCGCAGACCTCGCAACTCCTCTTGATCCGCGAGTTGCCGACGACGGCGGTGCCGCCAAGCGACGCCAACCAGCGCGCTGAGAAGAACGCTGGCAACGATCGTGACCAGCAGAACCACGATGAGGGGTGTGTTGAGATGCCAGACCAGGTACTGGACCTGCACGGATTGAGAGTTCTGAACGATGCCGATGAGAATCACAGTGGCGAGGATCAAGCCGAGCAAGAGACTCCAATACAACCCCGTACCGAGGAACTCGCGCCGTCCGCCGTTGTCACCGGTTCTAGTGTTCATCACGGCTTCTCCAGACCGTGAGCTCCTTGACCTCGCCGCCAGACCTTGTCGCTCCATCCGCTCATCGTTTACCTCCGGTCTTGCATCCGCGGTGCGCGCCGCTCCGATGCATGGGTGACGAATCCCAGTATTCGGCGCCGGCGGAGGGCGGTCCAGAGGCTTTTGGCCTGCACCTCGGCCGACCTTCGCCCCTCCGCCAGGGTGGGGCCGCAGCACTCAACGCGAGAAGTCGGTGCACGGCAGCGGCGAGCGTTCACCAGCGACAACTGAGACGAGCCTGCCCGGTGAAAGTAGCCCAAACGCGTCGGTTTGGCCTCAGGATTGTGTGATATGTCCACCGTCACGAGCCAGTCTCAGATCGGGGCGCGGCGCGAGCGTTTGCCGCAGTCGCTGCACCGCCGCTTCGAGGCCATTGTCTTCGACTGGGATGGCACTGCCGTTCCCGATCGCCGGGCTGACGGCGCGCTGATTCGCCACCAACTCGAGCAGCTCATCACCCTCGGTGTGGACCTGGCTGTCACCAGCGGTACCCATGTCGAGAACATCGATGGCCAGCTACGAGCCCGCCCAACAGGTCCCGGACATCTCTACTTCTGCGTCAATCGCGGATCCGAGGTCTACGAGTGCGATGCCAGCGGGGTGCGGCTGCTTCATCGCCGCCAAGCGACGGCGACCGAGGACGCGGCGCTCGACCGGGCTGCGGAGCGAGCAGCCGCAGCGCTGGTCGCCCAGGGCCTGACACCTGCGCCGATCACCCCCCGCTTCAACCGGCGCAAGGTCGACCTTCTCCCTCTGCCAGACTGGCAGGATCCTCCCAAGGCGCAGATCGCGGCACTGGTCGACGCGGTCGGCAACCGTCTTCGGGCGCATGGTATTGGGTCACTTGCGGCTGCGGTCGAACTTGCCACTCGCGAGGCGCGCGCCGCGGGTCTCGACGACCCGCGGGTGACCACCGACGGCAAGTATGTGGAGATCGGCCTGACTGACAAGTCCGACTCGCTCGACTGGCTGATGAAGAGGTGGTGGAGACGTGGCATCGGACCAGCACTCGTTGCCATCGCGGGCGACGAGATGGGCCCGCTTGGCGGCATGCGGGGGAGCGATCACTACATGCTCGTCCCCGGAGCAGAGCGAGCTGCGGTGCTCTCCGTCGGGGTGGAGCCAGAGGGGGTGCCCCCTGAAGTGGTTCATGTCGGCGGGGGGCCCGCCGCCTTTCTCGCCTTCCTCGGCGATCAAGCGATCCGGCACGAGGGTCACGAACTGCCCGGGATCGACGTCGACGCTCTCTGGTCGGTCACCGTCTTAGGGGCCGACCACAAGCTGGAGCGTGTCCGTCAGGTGATATTGACCCTCGGCTCGGGAACCATCAGCAGCGGCGGCGCGCCGTGCATGCAACATCCGACGGTGACGCCAACGGTTTTCGTGAACGGCGCCTTCGAGGGCCAGGGTGAGGAGACGCACTTACTTCCCTGCCCGATCTGGCAAGACACATCGGCGATCCTGCCGCACGACGCTGAGCTGCAACGCGTGCTCGACCTTCGGACAGGGGTACTCTGGCAAGAGGTTGTGGACGCCACGACGCGGGTCCGAGCCCTTAGTCTGGCGGCCCTCCATCGCCCAGGTGTGGTGGCGCTTGCCATCGAAGCGCTGGATCTGCGCCCGGACTCCGTCGTCTCATTGCGCCTTCCTGATCAGGAAGACGCGCATGGCTGGGGCATCAACGGCACCGACTACCAGCACGTCAGCGACGAGGGCACATCCGTGACAGTGTCTGCGACGGCGCAGACGTTCACAGCACCAACGGGGGCGCGCGTCGACCGGGTTGCGCACTACCGGCGTGATGACGGTGACTCTTTCAGTGCTCGGGAGACTGATGACGTCGAGGACCTTCTCCGTCAGCACCGTGAGGCATGGGCGTCACGCTGGGAGCGGGCGGATGTCGTGATCGAGGGTGATGACGAATTGCAGCACGCCGTTCGCTTCGCGCTCTTCCACCTGATGAGTCAGGTGCCCGATGACGGCGAGGCGTTCGTGGGTGCTCGCGGCCTGAGCGGTGACGCGTACCGCGGACACGTGTTCTGGGATGCCGACGTGTTCGTCCTTCCATTTCTTGTGCTCACCCACCCGGCTGCAGCGCGCGCGATGCTCGAATACCGGATCCGGCGTCTGCCGGCGGCGCGAGCACGTGCTGCCTCGTTCGGCAAGGACGGGGCGCGATTCCCCTGGGAATCCGCGGTCACCGGCGAAGATGTGACCCCGAAGCTGATGAGCGACCAGACGGGACGTGAGGTGATCGTTCGCACCGGGGAGTACGAGGAGCACATCGCGGCTGACGTCGCCTGGGCCGCTTGCTTCTACGCGGACTGGACCGGCGACGCCGAATTCATGGCCGGCCCGGGCGCCGATCTCGTGATCGATACAGCACGATACTGGGCGTCGCGCTGTCGCCGCGACCCCGCTGGCCGGGTGCACATCGACGCGGTCATCGGTCCCGACGAGTACCACGAGATCGTCAATGACAACGCCTTCACCAATGTGATGGCGCGCTGGAATCTTCGCCGCGCGCTGCAGTTGCATGACGACGGACTCAGGCGCCTCACGGACGATGAGCGCCGGCATTGGGGCGCGCTTGCCGCCGGCATGGTCGATGGGTACGACCCGGCCACCCAGCTCTACGAGCAGTTCGCCGGGTTCTACGCCCTTGACGTCTTCGACCTGTCAAAGGCGGTCTCTCGGCGCCCAGTGGCTGCAGACTTGCTCTTCGGACAAGATCTTGTCAGCCGATCGCAGATCATCAAGCAGGCTGACGTCCTAATGCTCCACCACATGGTCCCAGAGGAGGTTGCTCCCGGCTCGCTCGGTCCGAACCTCGCGTACTACGAGCCTCGAACCGCGCACGGCAGCTCTCTGTCACCCGGAATTCATGCCGGACTCCTGGCTCGTGCCGGCCGCCTCGACGAGGCCTTGGAGCTGCTCCGGCTGGTCGGCCGCTTGGATCTCGATGACGTCACCAGCACGACCGCTGGGGGACTGCACCTCGCCACCCTGGGGAC
>CABEDX010000152.1_pt1 | contig 22069 bp, 18 predicted proteins | sample 3132991 | NCBI WGS metagenome assembly CABEDX01 (sample SAMEA5534332, study PRJEB31848) | metagenome | biome: tundra; feature: field; material: soil | place: USA | collected 2013-05 | depth 0.15 m
AGAGGCACCATCAAGGTGTTCTCTGAAATCTCCCATCGCTTCGAGACCTACGAGGAGCGCGACCGGTTTCTGGCGCTCCAGGCGCCGATCTATCTCATCGTCATCCTGGCGATCTGGCTGGCCGCACTCCTGATCGGTTTCGCGCTGATGCTCTGGCCGTTCATGAAGACCGGCGGCTTCGTCCACGCCCTCACGGTGAGCGGATCCTCGCTCTTCACCCTCGGGTTCGCCACCGAGGGGGGTGCCGCTCCCCGGCTGCTGGTGTTCGCAGCAGCGGCGGCGGGGTTGTGGATCGTCGCTCTGCAGATCGCCTATCTCCCAGTCCTCTACGGTGCCTTCAACCGCCGAGAGGTGTTGGTCACCATGCTGGACAGCCGGGCTGGATCACCGGCCTGGGGCCCTGAACTGCTGGCTCGCAGCGAATTAGTCGATAACGTCCAAAACCTGGCGAGCCTCTATCAGCGCTGGGAGGAGTGGGCTGCTGACGTGGCCGAGACCCATGCCTCCTACCCGGTGCTGCTCTGGTTCCGCTCGCCGCATCCCTACCGGTCGTGGGTCATCGGGCTGCTCGCGGTGATGGATGCGGCCGCGATGCAGCTGGCCACCCAACCGCTGGTGGCGCCGTCCGAGGCTCGCGCCTTCCTTCGCATGGGTTACATGTGCCTGCGGGACCTTGGGACCGTGGTCGGTATCACCTACGACCCGGACCCGAAACCCAGCGATCCGATTCAGCTGACCGAGGACAACTACAACGACGCCATCCACCACCTCGAGCATGTCGGCTGGAAGATGCAGCGCAGCGCCGCCGAATCGTGGGTTCACTTCCGGGGCTGGCGCGTCAACTACGAGTCCCTCGCATACCGCATCGCGGATGCGGTCAACGCACCGCCGGCACTGTGGGCCGGCCCTCGCCGGAACCTTCCCCCGCGGCTGCAGCCACCCGAGCGCCCGCCCCATCGTGAGCCGTCCGCGGAGATGCAGCGCATCCGCAAGCTCACCGAGAAACGTCGATCCGCTCGCGAACCCTGAGGTAACGGTTCGTTACAGGCTTGCCATATGCGACGTCACGCGATGCCTAGCATGGATCGACACCGAGCAAAGCCGCTCGATCAAACGCAGGTCAAGAAAATGCTCAGGTGGCGAACAGGGACGGCCGAGCAACGATCGGCTCCCGGTCGGCACGACGCCACGCGGCGTCCTGAGACCGTGGCCGGGAATCAGCCGTGCTCGGCACTCCGCTGTTCATCGTTGGCAGGGATGCCCTGCGGCTACGTCGACCGTCGCGGACGCCGCTGCAAGACAGCCTGGTGCCCCGCTGATCGGAGCGTCGTCGATGGCAAGATCTACTGCGCGCTCCACGCTCATGCCATGCAGGCACTCGAATGGGAATTCGGCGCCGCGTCGCACCCCGACATCGACAGTCGGACCGTCCCCGTCTTGCAGTGGATCTCGTCAGCGGCCGCCGACGAGGTGATCGCGACGCTGAACGTCTTCTGTGCGCTGAACGGCGAGATGCTCGTGGCCGAGCCGGTCCGCCGGCGCTTCAACCCGGTATCGCACAGCAGGGTCTGGGAGAAGCAGTGGAAGACGCTCTCGCCGACGAGCGTGACCATCCGTGTCTCGATCAGCTCCGACGAGGACCGGCCGACCGAGATCCACATCACGGTAAATGGCCACGATGTGAACGTCGTTCCCCCGCCCTTCAACCGTGAGCTGAGCGCGCCCACCGAAGCCGACTTGCGCTGGCTCGACCAGGAGGTCCTGTCCCCCATCAGCGCGGCAGTGGCGCGGTGGATGATGCAGGCCGCGGAGACCAGGGACCTCGGTTATATCCCGGTCGGGGGCGGCCACGATGACGCCGATGCTCGACTCACGGCGCGACCGGCGACGCAGAGTTCCCCGGCCGCTCCCGCGTCGAGAAACAGCGTCGACGACGCCGCCCTCGATGAGGTACGGCGCGCGCACTTCCTCTATGGACTCGAGGAGATCCAAGCGGTCGCCGATCGCGCCGCGCAGAGCGGGTAGTCGCCTCCTTCACGCGCGACCCTTTCCCGGTTAGGCTCGACACGTGACCGGTGGACCGCTGACGGAGTTCGACCTTCGCGTTGCCGCCTCGACCGATCCGGAACCCAGTGCGAGGATCATCGAGGAGGTTGCCGCCTGGGGGGAATCGATAGGAATGCCGAGCTGGACTCCCGGCTCTTTCACCGGCCCGGAGAGCGTCGGCGTCTCCCGGCTGCGCGGCGACATCGCGATCGGTGGCCTCTATCTCATCTGGCGACATGAGCGCCCGGTAGGGACGTTCTCACTGCTCCACAGCGATCCCATGTTCTGGCCCGACGCCGGCGATGCAGCGATGTACCTGCACCGATTCGCCGTCAGACGCGCCGCCGCCGGCGCGGGACATCATGTGGTGGAATGGTGCCTGCGCGAGACACAACGTCGTGGTCGATCCCACGTCCGCCTCGATTGCCTCGCGGACAACCCGGGCATCCGCCGGTACTACGAGCGCTTCGGGTTCACCGCCGTGGACGAGAAGGTGATCAACGGCACTCGGTACAGTCTCTATGAGGTCCCGGTCACGCCATAGCGGTGACGATCACGCCGTCCCGGCGCGAGCGATGGTCGCCTCGTCAGAATCGGACATTGTCGGCCCAAACTTGCAGCAGGCTGTCGTCGCCGGACACGACGATTCCATCGGTCCCGCGCCGGTTCATCGACCAGAGATACAGGTCGGATGCGGTGCCATGAAGCTCACAATGGCCACGGCCACGGTCGCTGGTGACCTCGACCTTCTCGCCGATGATCAGGTTCCAGGTGCTGACGGCATCCGTGGCGACCAGGCGGAGGATACGGCCGCCGCCGTCGGGAGCCCGTGCTCGCCGCACAGCGAGGCCGAACCATTCGTCGATGGCATCGACCGCGTCGACAGTCCCGAGTGGGGTGATCGAGCCGCGTGCAGACTCGGCGTCGCACCGGTGCACGGCGGTCTCGTTGGCCTGCCGGCGTGCCCAGAAGGCAAGCGCGTTGGGTGCCGGCCCCCAGAACCAGAAGGTGTCATCGGGAGAACCCGCCTGCAGCGTCTCGATGAGTGCCGTACAACCATCCCGATACCACGCGAGCAACGCATCACGCCCCCCCGGACCCTCGAAGTCACGCTGGAGCCGCTCCGGGAGCCGCTCTCGGATAATCGTCGTCGCCCAGCGATGAACGTCGCCGATGTGCCGGAGCAGCATGTCGACGTCCCAGCCCGGGCACCCGGGCACGGGTGCATCGAGGGGCCCGGACCCCGCGGCCTCTGCGAGCGCCTCGCCCTCGGCGCGAATCCGCTCGACCTGACTGTCGATGTCCATGACGCGGAGTGTCGCATCAGCCACCCACGGGTCAGATGATCGGCGCCGCCCGACGGGACCCGAGGTCGTCCCGCGCCGGGACCTTTCCCCAGAGGGGTGTGGATAAGTGGCGAGATGGGCGCTCCACTCAGAGACGCAGCCGTTGTCAGGGTGTGGATAACTTTCGCGGGCCGATCAGGTCGCGAGTTCGCGACTCGAACGGTCCACGTGGAGGGGATCGATCAGGTCGGAGTACTCGCGAGCAAGTCCGCTGCTCCGTGCCTCGGTGCTCACGGCCGCGGCCACCACTGGAGCCACATCCCGGTTGAAGACCGACGGAATGATGTATTCCGGATTGAGGCCGTCACCGACCACGCCGGCGATGGCGTGCGCCGCGGCGAGCTTCATGCCGTCGGTGATCTGCGCGGCGCCGCTGTCGAGCAGGCCGCGGAAGAATCCGGGGAAGCAGAGGACGTTGTTGATCTGATTCGGGTAGTCGCTCCTGCCGGTGGCAATCACGGCGGCCACCCCCTCGATTGCCTCGGGCTGCACCTCGGGTTCCGGGTTCGCGAGCGCGAACACCACGGGATTGGGGGCCATCAGGCGCACGAGCTCGCCATCGAGCGCGCCGCCGACACTCGTGCCGATGAAGACGTCCGCGCCGGCCAGTGCCTCGCGGAGTCCGCCGGTCACGCGCAGTCGATTGGTCGCTGCGGCGTAGATCACCTGCGTCGGGCTGAGGTCGGATCCACCCTCGCTGATGATCCCTGCTCGATCGACGCCGATCACGCTCCCGGCACCGGCCGCGAGGAGCAGGCGGGTGACCGCCGTGCCCGCGGCTCCGACACCGAGGCAGACCACCCGGACATCCTCGATGCGCTTCCCGACGATCCTGAGCGCATTGATGAGCGCGGCCGTGACCACGATCGCGGTGCCGTGCTGGTCGTCGTGGAACACGGGAATGTCGAGCAGTCCGGTGAGGCGCCGTTCGACCTCGAAGCATCGGGGCGCCGCGATGTCCTCGAGGTTGATGCCGCCGAAGATCGGCGCGATGTTCACGACCGTCTCGACGATCTCGTCGACATCCTGCGTGGCCAGGCAGATCGGGAAGGCATCGACGCTGCCGAACTCCTTGAAGAGCATCGACTTTCCCTCCATGACCGGTATCGCAGCCTCAGGCCCGATGTTGCCGAGACCAAGCACCGCGCTGCCGTCGGTGACGATGGCAACCGCGTTGCGCTTGATGGTGAGGTTGCGCACCCGGCGCGGATCCTCGGCGATGGCCATGCAGATCCTCGCCACCCCGGGCGTGTACACCATCGACAGGTCATCGCGCGTCCGGATCGCATGTCGCGGCGTCACCTCGATCTTGCCGCCGAGGTGCGCCAGAAACGTGCGATCCGAGTATTCGAGCACCTCGACGCCGGGCACGCTCGACATCCGCTGGATGAGCTTCTGGGCGTGGTCGGCGTCGGCGGCGAGCACGGTGATGTCGCGGACGATCCCGTTGCCCTCGACACGAACGATGTCGAGCGCGCGGATGTCGCCGCCGAGGCTGCCGATCGCCGAGGTGAGCTGGCCGAGCATCCCCGGCCGGTTCACGATGCGGCAGCGCGCGGTGAAGGCGAAGCTCGCGGACGGATGCTGGATCACGGCGCGGCCCATCTTGACGCGAGGGGCCGCCCGTTCAGCGTGTCGCGGACGTTCAGCCCTTGGTCAAACCGACGATGTTGCCGGCCGGGTCGGAGAACAGCGCCAGCCATGGGCCGCCGGGAATCTCGGTCGGGGGCATGACCACGGTGGCTCCCATCGCAACCGCCTTGTCGAGGGTCACCTGGAGGTCCGGAACCTGCGCGTAGACCGACGAGCGCGGCTGGCCATCGTCCGACTGGCCGACGCCGCCGGGAATGCCGCTCGACGCTTCGTCGATGAGCCCGTAGTTGCCCATGTCGGGCATCAGCTCACCAATCTTCCAGTCGAACAGCTGCATGTAGAAGTCCCTGAGTTTGGCGGCGTCCTTGCCGATGAGCTCGAAGTGAACGATCGGGCTTCCCATGATTCGTTGCCTCCCGCACCCGCTCCTCGATCGTCTCGCGAAGCCGCCTGTTTTGACGAGAGACTTATACCCCGATCCGTCGCGACGGCGTCGGAGCGCGGCGGTCCGTCGGCAGGGCTGGCAAATATACTTCATGTGATGTATTATCTGCGACATGAAGGACCGCTCCCTCCTCCTCGAACGCCTCATGACCGCCCAGGGGGATCTGCGCCGCCGGTTCATCGAGGTGGCGTCGCCGACACTGCAGGCCGAGTTCGCCGAGGTCGGCGGCACGACCCTGCATCAGATGGAGGTGGTCCGGCGCCTGCTGCTCGGCGACGGGATGAGCATGCACGAGGTCGCCGAGGCGCAGGGGATCGGCCTCAGCGGCGCAACGCAACTGATCGACCGCCTCGAGCGGCGTGGACTGGTCACCCGGGTACGTGACGTGCGCGATCGGAGGGTGCAACACGTTGTACCGACCGAGCGCGCGAGGGATCTCGCGGCACGTTTCAGGGCCGGCATGCGCCGAGCATCGGCGGAGGTGTTCACCGCCCTCGACGACAGCGAGCTGCAAACATATGTCGACCTGACCGAGCGGATCGCCGCAACGGTCCAGGGTGACGGCGGCGAGCATCTCCGGAGGGCCACGGCATGACGCAGCGCCAGATCTACGCGGTGCTCGGCGCGCTGATGCTCGGGATGCTCCTGGCAGCCCTCGATCAAACCATCGTGGCAACCTCGCTGCCGACGATCGTCGGCGACCTCGGGGGCCTCAACCAGCTGTCCTGGGTGGTGACCTCTTACCTCCTTGCGTCGACGGTCTCCACCCCGCTGTACGGAAAGCTCGGCGATCTCTACGGGCGCAAGTTCCTGTTCCAGGCCGCGATCGTCATCTTCATCGTGGGTTCGATGCTCGCCGGCCTCTCCCAGAACATGCTCGAGCTCATCGGCTTCCGCGCCGTCCAGGGGATCGGCGCCGGCGGCCTCATGGTCGGAGCCCAGGCGATCATTGGCGACGTCGTTCCTCCTCGTGAGCGCGGCAAGTACCAGGGATGGATGGGAGGCGTGTTCGCGCTCTCCAGCGTCGCCGGGCCGCTCATCGGCGGCTTTCTCACCGACGACGTGTCCTGGCGCTGGATCTTCTACATCAACGTCCCGATCGCCGCCATCGCGCTGTTCGTGACCGCGACGGTCCTGAAGACGCCGGTCCGGCGCATCTCGCACAGCATCGACTGGCTCGGCGCCTTCTTCCTGGCGGCCGGTGCGTCCTCGCTGATCCTGATGACCACGTGGGGTGGCACGCAGTACGCATGGGCATCGCTGCCCATCTTCGCGCTCGGCATCCTCGGCGTGGTGATGCTCGCGGCCTTCGTGGTGGTCGAGCGGCGGGTCACCGAGCCCATCCTCCCCTTCCGGCTCTTCCGCATCCAGGTGTTCAACGTCGCGAGCGGCGTCGGGTTCGTCATCGGGTTCGCGATGTTCGGCGCCATCACGTTCCTGCCGGTGTTCCTGCAACTGGTGGACGGCGCGAGTGCCACGAGCTCGGGGCTCAACATCCTGCCGCTTATGGCGGGGCTGTTGGTGGCATCGATCTCGAGCGGTCAGATCATCAGCCGGATGGGCCGGTACAAGATCTTCCCGGTCATCGGCACGGCGCTGGCGGCGATCGGCGTGTACCTGCTATCGACCATCGACCCGCAGACGCCGCGGGTGCTCCTCTCGATCTACATGGTGGTCCTCGGCCTCGGCCTCGGCTGCGTCATGCAGGTTTTGGTCATCGCCGTCCAGAACGCGGTGGAGCAGCGTGACCTCGGCGTGGGCACGAGCTCGGCCACGTTCCTGCGTTCGATGGGCGCGTCCTTCGGCGTGGCCATCTTCGGGGCGATCTTCAGCAACCAGCTGGCCTCGAATCTCCTGAAGAACCTGCCGGCGAGCGCCTTGCATTCGGGAATCAACCCCGCCTCGCTCGAGGGAAATCCCGCGCAACTCGCCAGCCTGCCGCCGGCGATTCACACCGGGCTGGTGAACGCGGTGTCGGAGTCCCTCCATGTCGTCTTTCTCGCCGCGGTGCCGATCCTCGTGGTCGCGTTCTTCCTGACCCTGCTGATCAAGGAGGTTCCGCTGCGCACCAAGGCGCACGGCATCCCAGGCGCCGGGGAAGGCGTCGGGATTGAGATGGCGACCGACCTCGGCGGGGCCAAGCCGGTCGAGGCCGGGGTGGGATCAGAGCGGCCCTAACCCTTCGCACCCTCGGGCTAGACTGATGTCATGACCGCGGAGCGCAGACGGCGGATCGTGATCGCGGCCGGCCTCGGCTTGCTTGCGACGGTGACCGCGACGCGCGTCCTGGCGCTGCGCCGCGAGCTGGCCGGCGACGCGGATGAGGAGGACGCAGGCACTGGCGCCGTGCTCTCGCGCTCGAGCGTGGCCGTGGCCGGCAGTGCCCTCACCATCGAGAGCGCCGCGGTCGCGGGGAGCGTCGCCACTCGCCGCTCCACGGCGGTGGCGGGATCCGCGGCGACCTCCTACTCGTCAGCCGTCGCGGGATCGGCCCTCACGCGCGCGTCGGCGGCTGTCGCTGGGAGCGCCGCGACCGCGCTGAGCGCAGCCGTGGTCAGGAGCACGGTAACCGTCGCCAGCGCCGCGGTCGCCGGCAGCGTGCTCACCTTCTTCGGGGCCGCGATCCGGCGTTGCGTGCTCACCGTCGCGTGTCTCCGCTGCACCCGCTGCATCGCCTGCCTCGCGTGTTCGGATTGCATCGACTGCACCGGGTGTGTGGGCTGTCGCGGATTGCGCGGCGCCGTCGGGAAGATCGGGGTCAGCGCCCCGTGACCGCCCCGAAGCTCGCAGACGACACGGTGGCCGCATATTTGGCGAACACGCCGGTCGCATAACGAGGCTCGGGCCGCTTCCAGTCCGCGAGCCGCGCCGCGATCTCCGCGTCATCCAGCTCGACATCGATACGACGCGACGTCACGCCGATGTTGACCATGTCGCCGTCGCGCACCGCGGCGATGGCGCCGCCGAGCGCCGCCTCCGGCGCGATATGGGCAACCATGAAGCCGTGCGTCGCCCCTGAGAAGCGGCCGTCGGTGATCAGCGCCACCGAGTCGCTGAGGTCGGCACCGACGATCGCACCCGTCACCCCGAGCATCTCGCGCATGCCGGGGCCGCCGACGGGTCCTTCGTAGCGGATCACGACCACGTCACCGGGGTGGACGGCACCCGCGCGAACCGAGGCGAACGCCTCCTCCTCCGAATCGAAGACCCGGGCCGGCCCGCGGTGCGAGTCGCGATCGTTGCCCGCCAGCTTGACCACGCATCCCTCGGCCGCAAGATTCCCGCGCAGCACCGCGATCCCCCCGTGCTTGCGAAGCGGCGCATTCGCGGGGCGGATCACCTGCTGGCCGGGTGTCTCGCTCGCCGCAGCGGCGACCTCGGCGAGGGTGCGCCCGTCGACGGTCCTCGCATCGCCGTGCAGCAGGTCGAGCTCGAGCATCCGCTGCATGAGGAGGCCGAGGCCGCCCGCGGCGTACAGATCGGTCGCAACGAAGCGGCCACCGGGCCGGAGGTCGGCGAGGATCGGCGTCCGAGCGCAGATTGCGTTGAAGTCGTCGATGTCGAGCGCGACCTCCGCCTCGGCGGCGATGGCGAGCAGATGGAGGACGGCGTTGGTGGAGCCGCCCGTCGCCGAGAAGGATGCGATCGCGTTCTCGAGTGCGGCGCGGCTCACGATCGACCGGGAATTGATCCCCTCCTGCACGAGCCGCACCGCGAGGCGTCCGGCCGCCTCCGCGACCACCGGTTTGTCGGGATGCGTCGCCGGGACGGCGTTGGCACCGGGAGGCGAGAGCCCGAGGAACTCGAGAGCAGTGCTCATGGTGTTGGCGGTGTACTGACCACCGCACGCGCCGGCACCCGGGCAGGCGTGCTCCTCGACAGCGCGAAGCTCCTCGGCGTCGATACGGCCCGCGTTGTACGCGCCCACGGCTTCGAAGACATCCTGGACAGTGAGGTCGCGGTCACGCAGACGTCCAGGTTGGATGGTGCCGCCGTAGAGCACGAGGCCGGGGATGTCCATCCGCGCGAGCGCCATCGCGGCTGCGGGAATCGTCTTGTCACAGCCGACGATGAGCACGAGGCCGTCAAAGCTGTGTCCGCGCGTGACCAGCTCGATGGAGTCGGCGATTACCTCGCGGGAGACGAGCGAGGCCTTCATCCCCTGCGTGCCCATGCTGACGCCGTCGCTCACCGCGATGGTGTTGAACTCCATCGGCGTGCCGCCCGCGGCGCGAACGCCTTCCTTCACCCTCTCGGCGAGCGCGCGGTGATTCCAGTTGCACGGCATGGTCTCGATCCACGAGTGACCGACGCCGATGATCGGGCGTTCGAGATCCTCACGGCTGAAGCCGATGGCGCGAAGCATGGCCCGCGCGGGCGCGCGATCAGGACCGTGCAGCATCACCGAGCTCGGGCGCGTCGACGCTGTTTCAGGCATGCGCGGAAGCATACGGTGCCGAGGCCGTCACAACTCCGTGTTTGACTGGAGCGACATCCAGGCCGTATCCTTCGCGGCGAGATGTCGTACGGCTTCGCGCTGGTCCTGCTGGTAGGCCTGCTCCTGATTAGGAGCGGGGCTTTCATGCTTCAGGCCAGTCGCGTGCGCAGGTAGGCACAAGACCCAAGCCGGAATCAAGCAAAAGGCCCCCTCCCAGGAGGGGGCCTTTTTTGTTCCCGGCACAAGCGATTTGGAGGAACAGTCATGGCAGGCCCCCGACAGGCACCCGCACCGTATGACGGCATGGGAACACCGACTCGCTGGGACGCGAGCACCCATGACGACGGCAACCAGGCCGAGCGTCTCGACTCCGCACGCGCGGATCGTTTCGCTCCCGGCACGCCCCGGCACGACGAGAGCGAAGAGTTCGTGCGCCGATCGCTCAACCGCTACTACCAATGATCACCACCCGAACGGATCAACGCTCGAGCGCGGCTGCGTCGACAGCAGCACACCCCGACGGCCTGGCTGAGCCGCCTCGGATGCTCACCGGCGCGCAGATCGCCCTCGAATCGCTCATCCGCGAGGGTGTCGACACCATCTTCGGATACCCCGGCGGGGCCAACCTCTGGCTCTACCGCCACCTCCCGTCCTACCCGGCGCTCCACCACGTCCTGGTCCGGCACGAGCAGGGTGGCGCCCATGCCGCCGACGGCTATGCGCGCAGCAAGCGCGGATCGGTCGGCGTCGTCTTCGCGACCAGCGGCCCCGGCGCGCTCAACCTCGTGACCGGGCTCGCGACCGCGTACATGGACTCGGTTCCGGTGGTTGCGATCACCGGCCAGGTGCCCTCGACCGCAATCGGGACCGACAGCTTCCAGGAGTCCGATGTCATCGGCTCGACCATGTCGGTGGTGAAGCATTCGTACCTGATCACCCGCGTCGAGGACATCGCCCCAACCATCAAGGAGGCGTTCCACATCGCCCGGAGCGGACGCCCCGGGCCGGTGCTCATCGACTTTCCCAAGGACCTCCAGGCCGCGGTCACCGCGTTCAATTACCCGGAGGCGCCGGTGCGCCGCCGTTCCTACCCGGCGCCACCGCGGCCCGACCCCGCGAAGCTGCGTCAGATCGCCGAGCTCATCAAGGGTGCGAAGCGCCCGGTGATCCTGGCGGGTCGCGGCGTGCTCATCGCCGGCGCCGAGGAGGACCTCGCCGAGCTCGCGCACCAGGCGCACATCCCCGTCGGCTGGACACTGCTCGGCACCGGCGCGTTCCCGGTGAACGACCCGATGGCGCTGCAGATGGTCGGATTCATGGGTGCGGGCTACACCAACAAGGCGGTCTGCGAGGCCGACGTGCTGATCATGGTCGGAATGCGTTGCGACGACCGGGTGACCACCCGGCTCGACTCATTCGCGCCTCGCGTCGAGCATCTCGTGCACATCGACATCGACCCCGCTGAGATCGGCAAGAACGTCATCCCCCACGTGAGCGTCGTCGCCGACGCGAAGGTCGCGCTTCGCGAGTTGAACCTGCTCGTCGAGCCCAAGCGCGAGCACGCATGGCTCACCCAGATCGACCAGTGGAAGGAAGAGCATCCGGTTCGCTTCACGAATCACACCGGTCTGCTCCAGCCACAGCAGGTCCTCGAGGAGATGTACGCGCGCTGCGAGGACGAGGCGATCGTGCTCGCCGATGTCGGCCAGAATCAGATCTGGGCGGCGCTCTGGTTCAACTACCGCAAGCCCGGTCTCTTCCTCAACTCGGGCGGCACGGGGACCATGGGCTACGCGTTTCCGGCGTCCATGGGTGCGAAGCTCGCGAACCCGCACAAGACCGTGTTCTGCGTGACCGGTGAGGGAGGCTTCGTCATGAACATGCAGGAGATGGCGACGATGGTGGAGAACAACATCGACGTCAACGTCGTCATCCTCAACAACTCCTCGCTCGGCATGGTTCGTCAATTCCAGGACGACTTCTACGACGGCGTGCGCTCCGCAGTCGACCTGACCTTCACGCCCGACTTCGTGAAGCTCGGCGACGCCTTCGGCATGAAGGCGATGTCCACCGACCGTCTCGAGGACGTCGGACGCATGCTCGACGAGGCCATGGCGCACAAGGGACCGGTGCTGCTGAACTTCAACATCGATCCGAACGCGAACGTCTATCCCATCGTGCCGCTCGGCAAGGGCATGCTCGACTTCGTCGAGGCGAGCTGATGACGCAGAGCCGGCTGCTCTCGGTGCTTGTCGACAACAAGCCCGGTGTTCTCCAGCGCGTCGCGTCGATGATCCGGCGACGCGGGTTCAATATCGACTCGCTGTCAGTGGGACCCACCGACGACGACACCATCTCGCGGATGACCATCACCGTCCACGTCGGACGCCAGCAGGCGGAACAGGCGACCAAGCAGCTCGCCAAGCTCATCGATGTCATCACCATCGACGACATCACCGGGCTCCGCAACGTGGCGCATGAGCTGGTGCTGATGCGCATGCAGGCTCCTCCGGGCGAGCGCACCGAGCTGCTCAACCTGGTTGACATCTTCAGGGGCCGGATCGTCGACGTCGCCGCCAGCTCGGTGATCATCGAGGTGACCGGCAGCGTCGAGAAGATCGACAACTTCATCGAGCTGATGAGGCCGTTCGGCATCAAGGAGCTGGCGCGCAGCGGCGTCGTCGCCCTGGTGCGCGGTGATCAGGCGCGCATCCGTCTCATGGATTTCGCGATCGACGGCGATGAGCCACCGACAGAGCCGTCGCGCCTGCAGGGCGTGGCCGGCGACACCACCGGCACCGTATGAGCAAGCGCAGAGGAGGCAGCGATCAATGACCGCTCGGATGTACTACGACGCAGACGCCGACCCGGAAGCTCTGTCCAAGCGCCCCATCGCGATCCTGGGCTACGGCTCGCAGGGACACGCTCACGCCCTCAACCTGCGTGACTCGGGGCATGACGTGCGAGTCGGGCTCCCCGAGACCAGCGGGAGCCGTGCCGCCGCGGAGGCCGAGGGGCTGCGCGTGCTGACTCCGGACAAGGCGTGCGAGGAAGCGGACGTGATCATGGTGCTCACGCCTGATACGGGTCAGCGCGCGCTGTATGACGAGGCGATCGCGCCGCATCTGCACGCCGACAAGATGCTGATGTTCGCCCACGGGTTCAACATCCGCTATGACCTCATCAACCCGCCGGTCGGTGTCGACGTGAGCATGGTGGCCCCCAAGGGCCCCGGCCACCTGGTGCGGAGCACCTTCGTCAACGGACAGGGCGTGCCCTGCCTGTTCGCCGTGCATCAGAACGCGACCGGCCTGGCGAGGGAACGCACCCTGGCATATGCGCGAGGCATCGGTGGCACGCGTGCAGGCGTGCTCGAGACGACCTTCGCCGAAGAGACCGAGACCGACCTGTTCGGCGAGCAGGCGGTGCTCTGTGGCGGCATCACGTCGCTGGTGAAGGCAGGATTCGACACGCTCACCGAGGCGGGCTACCAGCCGGAGCTCGCCTATTTCGAGGTCATGCACGAGCTCAAGCTCATCGTCGACCTGATGTACCAGGGCGGCATGTCCTGGATGCGCTACTCGGTGAGCGAGACGGCCGAGTACGGCGACTACGTCAGCGGGCCCAAGGTCGTGGACGAGCGCACCCGCGCAACCATGCGCAAATTGCTGAGCGACATCCAGGATGGCAGCTTCGCGAAGCGGTGGATCGAAGAGAACGAAGCCGGACGGCCGAACTTCGTCGAGTATCGCGACGAGGAGCAGCATCTCCCCATCGAACGCGTCGGCGCGGAATTGCGTTCGAAGATGGGCTGGCTCGATAGCAAGACAGCGCCCGGTATGGACAAGGTGCTGAACACGCCCGACCGCGAGGAGGCGACCGTATGACCGACTCGCTCACCATCCTCGACACCACATTGCGGGACGGCGAGCAGTCGCCGGGAGTTGCGCTCAACGCTGAGGACAAGCTCCAGATCGCGCATCAGCTTGCACGGCTCAAGGTCGACGTCATCGAAGCCGGCTTCCCGCACAGCTCCCCGGGTGATTTCGCCGCGGTGAAGGCCATCGCCGAACAGGTCGACGGCGCCGTCATCGCCGGTCTGTCTCGATGCTTCGAGGACGATGTGCGCGCCTGCGCCGCCGCGCTCGAGCCCGCCGCTCGCGCTCGGATCCACGTCTTCATCGGCACCTCACCGATCCATCGCGAGGGCCAGTTGCGCATGACGCAGCGCGAGGTTCACGACCGCGCCGTCTCCATGACGGCGCTGGCGAAGACCTTCCGCGAGGACGTCGAGTTCTCACCGATGGACGCGAGCCGCACCGAGCGCGAGTACCTCGCCGAGGTGGTGAACAGCTGCATCGAGGCGGGAGCGACAACCATCAACCTCCCCGACACAGTGGGTTACGCGACGCCGGACGAGTGGCGCGCATTGATCGCGTGGATGTACGAGCAGGTCCCCGCGCTGCGCGCCGTGGTGCTCTCCGTGCACTGCCACAATGACCTCGGCCTCGCCACCGCCAACTCACTGGTCAGCGTGCTCGGCGGTGCGCGGCAGATCGAGACCTGCGTCAACGGCATCGGCGAGCGCGCCGGCAACGCGGCGCTCGAAGAGGTGGCCATGGCCACCCGGCTGCACCCGGAGGTGTACGGCGTTGCGACGCAGCTCGATCACTCGCAGCTGTACCGCACCTCACGACTGGTCTCCCAGCTCACCGGCATGCTCGTGCAGCCCAACAAGGCGGTGGTCGGCGCCAATGCGTTCGCCCACCATTCGGGCATCCACCAGGACGGCATGCTCAAGGACCGCCGTACCTTCGAGATCATGGAGCCGGGCCAGGTCGGTGCCGGGTCGACGCTGGTGCTGGGCAAGTTGAGCGGACGCCATGCGCTCCGCGACCGTCTCGAGCAGTTGGGCTACCGCCTCGACGGCGAGGAGCTGCAGCGCGCCTTCGTGCGTTTCAAGGAGCTCGCCGACCGCAAGCGTGATGTCACCGACCGGGACCTCGAGGCGATCGTCGCCGACGAACGGCAGGGTGGCGAGGAAACCTTCCATCTCGAGCACCTCCAGGTCAGCTGCGGTACCAACCTGCGCGCCACCGCGACCGTGCGCATGCTGCTGAGCGATGGCGTGAGCCACGAAGCGGTGTCGATCGGCGACGGCCCGGTCGACGCGACCTATCGAGCCATCGACTCGCTGGTGCAGGTGAAGGCAGAGCTCGAGGAGTTCGCGATCCAGGCGATCACCGAGGGCATGGACGCCGTCGGCGAGGTGAGCGTGCGCCTGCGCCAGGACGGCGCGCTGACCTCCGGGCACGGTGCCGACACGGACATTCTGGTGGCTGCGGCCAAAGCCTACGTACATGCGTTGAACCGCCTGACCGCGCGGCTTGCGGCGGGGCCGCGGGTCCCACCGGAGCGCATGGCGGCGATGGGCGCGTCCATCGCGGCCACCCCCGCCCCGGCAACCTCTGGGGTGGCAGGAGCCGAGTGACCCCACGCACCCTGTTCGACAAGATCTGGGACCCGCACGTTGTCGCCGAACGGCCTGGGGAGCCGTCCCTGCTCTACGTCGACCTCCATCTCGTCCACGAGGTCACCTCGCCGCAGGCGTTCGAGGGCCTTCGCCTCGAGAACCGCCCGGTGCGCCGGCCTGGCCTGGTTGTGGCCACGATGGACCACAACGTGCCCACCGATGGCGACGGGGTGAGTGGCGCCGACGCCATGAGCACCGCGCAGATGGACGCGCTGAGCAGGAACTGCGAGGAATCCGGGATCTCGTGCTTCGGTGCCGGGCATCGGTGGCAGGGAATCGTCCACGTGATCGGCCCGGAGCTCGGGCTCACGCTCCCCGGGACGGTGATCGTCTGTGGCGATTCGCATACCGCGACGCATGGCGCCTTCGGGGCGTTCGCGCTCGGCATCGGCACCTCCGAGGTCGAGCATGTCCTGGCGACCCAATGTTTGCGTCAGTCCCGTCCGCGGACCATGGAGGTGCGCATCGAGGGCACACTGCCGGTCGGCGTCACCGCGAAGGATGCCGCGCTCGGCGTGCTGAACGCCATCGGCACCGCGGGTGCGGCCGGACACGTCGTCGAGTACACGGGCTCGGTGGTTCGCGGCTTCTCGATGGAACAGCGCATGACCCTCTGCAACCTCACCATTGAAGGCGGCGGACGCGCGGGGATGATCGCCCCGGACGCCACCACCTTCGCGTACATCAAGCGCCGCCCCTATGCACCCGCCGGTGAGCTCTGGGACCAGGCGGTCGTCGCCTGGAGCGAGTTGCACAGCGACGTCGGTGCCGAATACGACAGCGTCGTCGTCATCGACGCAGCCAACCTCGAGCCGACGGTCACATGGGGCACGACGCCGGCGCAATCCGTGCCGGTCACCGGGCGTGTCCCCGATCCGGAGTCGTTCGCGGATGCGGCAGAACGCGAATCGGCAGTGCGCGCCCTCGCCTACATGGGGCTCGAGCCGGGGACACCGATCCAGGACATCACGCTCGACACCATCTTCATCGGCTCGTGCACCAACGGCCGCATCGAGGATCTGCGCGCCGCTGCGTCAATGCTCGACGGCCGGCGTGTCCACGACGGTCTTCGCGTCCTCGTGGTGCCGGGATCAGCGCAGGTCAAGGCGCAGGCTGAATCAGAGGGCCTCGACGCCATCTTCACGAGCGCCGGGGCCGAGTGGCGCAATCCCGGATGCTCGATGTGCCTGGGGATGAACCCCGACATCCTTCAACCCGGCGAACGATGCGCGAGCACCAGCAACCGCAACTTCGAGGGCCGTCAGGGACGCGGCGGTCGAACGCATCTCGTCTCGCCGGCCATGGCCGCAGCAGCGGCCGTCGAAGGGCGGTTTGTCGACGTGCGCCGCATGCCGGTCGCGGCGGGGCGAGCGTGAAGCCGTTTCGCCGCGAGGACGGCGTGCTCATCCCGCTCGACCGGTCCGATGTCGACACCGACCAGATCATCCCCAAGCAATTCCTCAAGCGCATCGAGCGGACCGGCTACGGCGAGTACCTCTTCAACGACTGGCGTCGCGACCCGTCGGGAGCCGAGCGACCCGATTTCGTCCTCAATCAGAACGAGTACGCAGCCGGAACCGTCATGGTGACCGGGCGAAACTTCGGGTGCGGCTCGTCGCGTGAGCATGCCGTATGGGCCCTCGCCGACTACGGGATCCGCGCGGTCATCTCGGAGTCGTTCGCGGACATCTACCGGTCCAACGCGCTGGGCAGCGGATTGCTGCCGGTGAAGTTGCCGGACCAGGAGGTTCGCGCCCTCATGGACCTCGCCATCGAGCAACCCGGGATCACGGTCGCGGTCGACCTCGAGGCGCAGACAGTCACCTGCGGCGACCTGCGTTTCACGTTCACCATGGACCAGTTCGAGCGCCGCCGGTTGCTCGAGGGCCTCGACGACATCGGGTTGACGCTCGAGCACGAAGCCGAGATCACCGACTTCGAGGCGCGACGGCCCGCATGGATGCCGGACCTGGCACGCGCGGGAGCGGGCTCGTGAAGGCAAACGTGGTCGTCCTCCCCGGAGACGGGGTCGGGCCCGAGGTCGTGAACGCCGCCCTGAGCGTGCTCGCCACCGTGTGCGACGCGGCAGACGCGCGCGTGAGCATCGACGTCCACCTGATCGGCGGGCGTGCGATCGACGAGTTCGGGATGCCCCTCCCCGAGGAGACCCTCGAGGCATGCAAAGCTGCCGACGCCATCCTGCTCGGTGCCGTCGGTGGACCCGCGTGGGATCACCTGCGCGGGGAGCGGCGCTGCGAAGCAGGCCTGCTGCGGCTGCGCCGTGAGCTGGACGTGTTCGCCAACGTCCGTCCCGTCAAGGTGCATCCGCATCTCGCCGACCGCACGACGCTGCGCACCGAGGTCATCCGTGGGACCGACCTCGTGATCGTGCGCGAGCTCACCGGCGGTGCCTACTTCGGACAGCCCCGTGGCCGGACCGGCATCGGACCGGACGAGATCGCCCGCGACAGCATCGTGTACAGCGCTGCGGAGATCGAGCGGGTCGCGCGGGTCGCATTCAAACTCGCGCAGTCGCGGCGCGGGGAGCTCATCTCGATCGACAAGGCGAACGTGCTGATCACCAGCCAGCTCTGGCGTGAGGTCGTGAGCGGGCTGGCCGCCGACTACCCCGATGTCACGCTGACCCACGAGCTCGTCGACTCGTTCGCGATGCGCCTGATGCGCGAGCCTGCCACCGTCGACGTCGTGGTCGCCGAGAACCTGTTCGGCGACATCCTCAGCGACGAGGCCGCAATCCTCGCCGGTTCGCTCGGCCTGCTGCCGTCGGCGAGCCTTGGCGCCACCGACCAGGGGTTGTACGAACCGATTCACGGGAGCGCCCCGAGCCTCGCGGGGCGTGGGATCGCAAACCCCTACGGCACCATCCTCTCGGTCGCGATGCTGCTCCGCCACTCGCTCCACCGCAGCGATCTTGCGGCTGCGATCGAATCCGCCGTCCACGTCTGCATCACCGAGGACGTGCTCACCTCCGACCTGGGCGGGACGGCGAGCACGGACGCCGTCGCCGGCGCGGTGGCACGCGAGGCGTTGCGCCACCTCGGTGTGCACAGCGGAGCAGCCTCGTGAGCATTGAGATCTACGACACGACGCTGCGCGACGGTGCGCAGGGTGTCGGCATCAATTTCTCCGTGTCGGACAAGTTGCGCATCGCCGAGCATCTCGACACGCTCGGCGTGACCTTCATCGAAGGTGGTTGGCCGGGAGCCAATCCGACCGACACCGAGTTCTTCTCCGCGATGCAGACCCACCCGCTGCGCAATGCAACCCTGGCCGCATTCGGGGCCACCCGGCGGCCCGGCATGCAAGCGCAGGACGATCTGCAACTGCGCACGCTGCTCGACTCGATGGCACCGATGATCACACTGGTCGGCAAGGCGTGGAATCGCCAGGTCGTCGACGTGCTGCGAACCACGACCGACGAGAACCTCGCCATGATCGGCGACTCGGTTCGCTGGTTCGTCGACCATGGCCGGCGGGTGGTGTACGACGCCGAGCACTTCTTCGACGGGTACGAGAGCGATGCGGACTACGCGCTGCGCTGTCTCGACGCGGCCATCAGCGCCGGTGCCGAGCGAATCACGCTCTGTGACACCAATGGCGGAACGCTTCCCGACCGTGTGGAGACCGTGGTCCGCGAGATCACCGCTCGATTCGGCCGCGTCGCCGGCATTCATTGCCACGACGACTCCGGGTGTGCGGTGGCGGCAACCCTCGCGGCAGTCCGGGCGGGTGCCGTCCAGGTGCAGGGATGCATCAACGGCTACGGCGAGCGAACCGGCAACGCGAACCTGTGCACGCTCATCCCCAACCTGCAGCTCAAGATGGGCGTCCAGGTCATCGATGCGGCGCAGCTTGCACGTTTGACCGAGGTCGCACGCGACGTCGCCGAGATCGCCAACATCGCCCCTCCCCTCTCGGCACCCTACATCGGACTTGCGGCATTCACACACAAGGGTGGACAGCACATCGACGCGATGAGCAAAGCCTCGTACGCGTACCAGCACATCGACCCCGCGCGCGTGGGCAACGAGCGCCACTCGGTGATCACCCAGCAGTCCGGGCGCGGCACCGTCCTCGAGAAGGCCGCGGCATTCGGTGTCGACCTCACCCAGGATCGTGCTCTGGCGCGACGCGTCGCCGACCAGGTGAAGGAGCTTGAATTCAGCGGGCACTCGTTCGAGGGCGCCGAGGCGTCCTTCGAGCTGCTCGTCCACCGGGCGCGCGGCAATCCCGCCCCGTTCACGCTCATCGACTACATCGCGCTCGTCGAGCAGCGCGAGGGACGTCAGCTCGTCTGCGAGGCGACCATCAAGATGCAGGTCGGCGACGAGGTGGTGCACACCGCGGCCGAGGGCAACGGACCGGTCAACGCGCTCGACGCCGCATTGCGCAAGGCGCTCACGCCGAGCTTTCCCGAGATCGGCGCGACCCAGCTGTTCGACTACAAGGTGCGCGTGCTCGACGGGCGCGACGGCACCGCAGCCGGCGTCCGCGTCCTCGTCGAGAGCGGCGACCACCACCGGCGCTGGAGCACGGTGGGCTGCAGCACCAACATCATCGAAGCGTCGTGGAGCGCACTCGCCGACGCTTTCGAGTACGCGATCATCGCGACCCGCGAGCGCTCAGGCCTTGCGGGCGAGCACCTGGAGGTAGTCTGACTCCAGCGTCAGACCGCCGCCGGAAACCTGGTTGAGCTCGGCCATCAGCTTCTTGCAGTCCTCGGCAATCGATGCCGCCTGTTCGGCATCGACCATGCGCAGCATCGCCTGCAGCGGCGGATTGGCGCGCTCCCAGAATCCCCACCCCGCATCCAGCGACTCGAACTCGAAGGTGAGTGCCTGCGGGTAGATCTCGATCGACGAGGTGAGCCCCTTGAAACGGCGGTGCACCTCGTCGGTGACTCCCCATTCGAACGGCGAGTGCATTCCCGGTGGTGGTGCCGGACCGCGCTCCGCCAGCATCGCCGTGAACCGGCCGAGGAATCCCTTCGGCCCGTAGTTGGCCATCGCGACCAGGCCGCCACGCTTGGTGACCCGGAAGAGCTCGCTCGCAACCCGCTCCGGGTCCGGCGCGAACATCGCGCCAAAGACCGAGGCCACGACATCGAAGCGCTCGTCGGGAAAGGGGAGCTGCTCGGCATCGGCCTCGCGCCACTCGATGGCAAGGCCCAGGGCGCCGGTCCGCGCGCGGCCGAGCTCCACCATCGACGGCGTCAGGTCGGTGGCCACCACGGTCGCCCCGAGGCCGGCGGCCGCAATCGCGAAGTTCCCGTTGCCGGCTGCGACGTCGAGGACCTCCGAGCCCGCCTGGAGGCGGCTCCGCTGGGCCAGCTCGATCGCATGGGGCTCGAGGTGACTTGCGATCGCGCCGTAGTCTCCGAGCGACCACATCCATCGGATCGCGTCCTTCATGTTCGCGTTGTCCGCCACGAGAAACCTCCTATGCGGCGACATCCCGCCGCGCCAGCACGACGCCGGCGGATCCGAACCCCACAACCACGATCGCCAGCATGGCGATCAGCCCACCGACGAACACGGGCGTGATCAGAGGCGTGCCATACAGCTGAAACACTGACAGGTTGTCAGCCCATGCCGGCCATTTGAAGAGCGGCCCGAGCTCGAAGACGAAATACGAGATCGCCGTGATGGTCGAGAGCACCACCACCGCGGCTCGCGGTCGCCAGCCGGCGAGCAGCGCGCCGACCGCCGCGAAGGTGAGTCCGAAGGGGATGAGCAGCGCCGTCGCGGTGAGCAGCCGTCCCACGTCGAGGGGGATTGCCTCGGCAGGCGCCAGCGCGAGGATCACCGCCATGGCCACGAACGACATGACCGTCACGATCACGGTGAGCTCGGCGGCTCGCTCGCCGAGCACACCCCATCGCGGGATTGGCTCGGCGAGCTGCATCTCGAGCACGCCCGACGAGTCCTCGTTGGACCAGCGGGACACGAAGGTGATCGCGAAGATGGCCACGAGCGCCTGCGCGAAGCTGAGCCAGATCAACGCGAGCAGCACGGTGTCCACGCTCCCGGGCAGGCCACGCAGGTACGGACTCAGGCTGGGCGTCGATGCGAAGAATGTTGCGGTGACGTTGACGAGGAGCACGACCGCTGCTGCCGCGACCGCCATGCCGGCGGTCCAGCCGAGCGCGCCGATACGGTGGATCCACAGTCCGCGTGCCACAGGAGTGCGCAGCAACGGATTCGACGACGGAACGTGGACGTCGGGTGCACGCCGGCGGCGCGTGCGGATGAGTCCGGCGCCGATGTCGCGCCGGACGAATGCCACCGACGCGACCACGGTCGCGGCGGCGGCCACGACGAACAGCGTGAGGGTTGCAGCGAGGTCGAAGGTGCCGCGCGGGGCAATGGCGTTGGACTGGTTGAACAGGTGGAAGACGGAGATGTCGGTGACCGGCGCTCGTTGAATGCTCGACCTGCCGATGCTGTCGAGGAGAAACATGAGCACGGCCAGCAGGCTCGCGGCTGCCACCGCCGAGCGGAAGTCGGCCGCGAGCTGCGCAACCAGCAGCCCGATCCCGAACGATGCGAGGGTCAGGCCCCAGAGGGCCGCGCTCTCGCCAACCAGACCTGATACCTCGGCCGGGGTCCCGGCGATCACGCATCCGACCCAGCCCGCCGCGCCGGCCA
>CABEDX010000156.1_pt1 | contig 21584 bp, 20 predicted proteins | sample 3132991 | NCBI WGS metagenome assembly CABEDX01 (sample SAMEA5534332, study PRJEB31848) | metagenome | biome: tundra; feature: field; material: soil | place: USA | collected 2013-05 | depth 0.15 m
CGGAGGTCGGACTCGGCGGCAATCCTGTTCATCACATCGACGAGCGTCAAGCAGCCGATCAGCGGTCTGACGCTGAGCAACAGCATTCGCGCCGCCGTCAGTGGTCTCGCCAAGACGCTCTCCAACGAGCTGGCCCCGCACATCCGTGTCAACTCGCTGCTTCCAGGGGCAATCCGGACCGATCGGCAGATCGAGATCGCGCGCGGAACCGGGGTCACCGACCTCGACGCGTTCTTCGCCAACGCCGGCAAGGTGAATCCTCTTGGTCGCGTCGGTGAGCCTGACGAGATCGCCCGCGTCGCGGTCTTCCTCTGCTCACCGGCGGCCTCGTTCATCACCGGCGCGTCGCTGCCCGTCGACGGCGGTCAGATTCAGTCGGTCGTCTGACCCCGCCGCGTCAGTACTCGGCGCCGATGCCGGCGGTTCGCACCGAATCGATGCGCCGGGCGAGCAACTTCGCCTCGTAGCCGTCGGCATGACCCTCGAGGACGAGACGCGCGAGGCGCGCCGCATCCTGTCGCACGCCATTTTCGATTCGCGCCCAGCGTGCGGCCCCGCCTTCCGAGGCCGGCGAGTCGAAAGAATCCCGAGGAATATCGCTCATCGCAAAGTCCTTCCCCCATCACATCCTGCCCAACTCCCTTGGGCCTGCCGACCATACACCACGCGACCCGCCTGCGCGGCCTCAACAGGTATTCGTCGTACTCAGGATCGCGATGATGTTGGGCAGGTTGAAGAGCGCGTGCGTGACGATGCCGGGAACGATGCTTCGCGACCCTTGATAGAGAGAAGCAAGCACAGCGCCGACGAAGAAAAGGGGCAGGAAGAGCACCAGCTGTTGGTGTGCTGCCGAGAAGATGGCGGCGCTCAGCGGCACCGCGAATATCGCCGGTCCCCAGCGATGCAACCATCCGTAGATGAAGCCCCGGAAGATGGTCTCCTCGGAGATCGGCGCGATGACGCACACGACGATGATCGCCAGCACGTAGTAGTGGCTGTAGTCGTGCTGCACCTCGTGGCACTGCCCGTTGGAAACACCAGGGAACAGGTTCTGGTTGATGGTCTGCAGGATGTTCGCACCGATCAGTGCGACATACGTGGCGACGGGCGCGATGGGGAGCCACCACCACTTGAAACCGCGCCAGCCGAGATCGCGCAGCGTGCCGCCACGGCGCATGAAGGCGAGCACGTAGATGTTGAAGAGCATGCCGCCGTACTGGCACACGGCGAGCACCGACGACTCGATCGCGTTGCGCACGGTCGGATCCGAGTTGTTGCCGATGAGATTGGTGATGATCACCGCCACCGAGCCGAGCAGCTGAAACGCGCTGAACCACCCCGGCCAGAACATCACGAAGTCGGTCCAGTCCCACGGCACCTTCGCGTCCGGATCGGCGGGATCAAGGACCACCGGTACGTCGTGTCGCATCCGGGTGGCGCCGACGCCGAGGATCACCACCCCGACGATGCAGAGACTGCCGCCACCCACCACGCTCAGCAGGTCACTCCCTTCGGCGCCGCTGAAGAAGCCGAATGAGATGAGGACGAGGAACGCCGCTTCCATGTAGAGGATGACCCGCGCGGCGTAGTGACGTCCGGTTTCGACCTGGTGAGGCGGCACGGCTGCCTGCGCTGGCGTCTGGGACTGAGTCACCGCGGGCAATTCTGCACAATCCATCCCGTGACCACGCTGGACTCGGTGATCGGCCACGGCCCCGTTCTCCAGCGCCTGGTGGCGAGCGGGGTCGATGAGGAGTTGACGCACGCGCTGCTCCTGATCGGACCGGAGGGAGTCGGCAAGACCACCGCGGCGCTCGCGCTGGCTGCAGAGCTGCTCGATGCCGACACCTGGCCCGGAGGCCTCACCGCTCACCCCGATTTCTGGCTCGAGGATTCAGCCGCGGAGAATGTGGGCATCGACCGGATGCGGCCGTCCCCGAAGCGCAAGGCCGGTGACGAGGAGGCCGGGCCGTCGCTCCAGCAGTTCCTCTCGCTCTCCGCGTATGCCGGAGGGCGGCGCGTCGCGGTGATCGCCCGCGCCGACCGTTTGACCGAGCAGGCGGCCGACAACGTGCTCAAGACCCTCGAAGAACCGCCGCCGCGCGTCCACCTCGTGCTCACCTCCGCACACCCCGAGCAACTGCCCCAGACGGTGCGGTCGCGATGCGAGACCGTGGTGCTCGGTCCGGTGTCGCCGGCGGTGATCGAGCGATGGCTCGAGAGCGCCCACGGGGTGAGCGAGCACGATGCGGCCACCGCCGCGGCGCTTGCCGCGGGCCGTCCGGGGCGCGCCCTGCACCTCGCCACCGAGCCGGGGGCGCTGGCGAGCGAGCTGGATGCCCTCGATCGATTCATCGGCGCCGGTGGCGGAGGAGCGCAGGGCGCGCTCCGGGCTGCGGCGCAGGTCACGGTGGCTGCCGCGGCCGGCACTGAGCGGAGCGCCGAGGTTCGCGAGCAGGCACTGATCACCCTCGGCGCCTGGGCGTCGTTCGTCCGCGATGCTGCCTGCTTCGCCTCCGGCGCGCCGGAGCTCGCCGTCTGGAAGGCCTACCGCCCAGCGCTCGAGGCGTGGGCACAGGACCTGGATCTCACCCGCATCGTCGAGATCCTGGCGCGGATCCTCGAGACCGCCGAGTCGGTCGCCATGTACGCGCAGCCGCGTCTCGCGTTCGAGGCGCTCATGCTGGACATCTTCGCCAGGTCGGACAGCCCGCCCCTGGTCGAGATCGCCCCCCGAGGCGGGCTCGAGGTCAGTGCCGGCGGCGGAGCACCAGGAAAGCCACGCCGATCCCCATCAGCGCGACGGGGATGATCCAGGGGCTCTTCGCCGCGATCGAGGAGAGCCGCCGGCCCACGCCGCTGTCACTGTCCTCGTCGATCTCGAAGGGATCCTCGGTCATCAGGCGGACGGTGCCGGCGACCCGGCGCGGGCGTTCCTCCTCGTCATCGAGGATCGCGTCGTGGCGGGCCGGCTCTGGAATGGGCATCCGCGCATTATGAGCCGCTTAAGGAGGGCCACCGGAAACCCCCAGCCAGGCCGGACCGAACACCGCGAGGCGCCACGTATTCTGGTCGGGTGATCCGACCGACACAGCACCCACTGCCCCATGCCTGAAACCACCGTGATCGACCTGAGCGGCTCAGAGGAGTTGTGCACCGAGCCCGGCGCGCTCGAGCGCGTGCGCAAGGCATACGCGCGGCTTGAGCCCGGCGGTCGGCTGGAGGTCCGGTCGCCGATCACCGAGCACGCCTTCGCGGTGCGCGCGTGGAGCCGCAAGAACGGCGTGACCGTGATCGTCGACGAGCCGTCGGACGGGTACCGGCGTCTCGTCCTCGCGGCGCCCGCGGCGAGCGGGTGACGCCGAGGCGTCTGCCGGAAGGATTCCTCCTGGGGTGCGCCACCGCCGCGCACCAGGTGGAGGGCGGCATCGACAACGACTGGTCGAGGTGGGTCGCGGCGCATCCCGAGGCGGTGAACGGCGGTGGTGACGCGTCGATCGCCATCGATCAGTACCACCGTTATCGCGAGGATCTCCAGCAGCTCGGGTCGATGCATCACAACGCGCATCGCTTCTCGGTCGAGTGGGCTCGCATCGAGCCGGAGCGGGGGCGGTTCGACCGAGACGCGCTCGCGCATTACGAAGACGTGGCGCGCACCTGCCGCCGAAACGGGATGGAGCCTGTCGTCACGCTGCAGCATTTCACCATTCCCGTCTGGCTCGCCGAGGCCGGTGGGTTCGCAGCTCCCGAAGCGCCGATGCGCTTTGCGCGCTACGCCGCGGCATGCGCGGAAGCGCTCGGCGACACGGTCACCTGGTGGGTGACGGTGAACGAACCGACGGTCGTCGCGGTGCTCGGACATCTCGAAGGCCAGTGGCCGCCCGGCGAACGCTCGCTGCGTCGAACTCTTGCAGCCCTGCGCGGTCTCTTGCGCATGCACGCCGCAGGAGCGCAGGCGCTCACGACAGTCGCCTCACATCACGGACGGCATGCGCAGGTATCGATCGCGCACCACGAGCGTCGCCTGGTGCCGCGCGATGCGGCGTCACGAGTCGATCGGACCCTTGCCCGGCTGCCCGATTACCTGTTCAACCGTTGGTTCCTGCGCAGCTGCGTCGCGGGGCGGATCCTGCCTCCGGTCGGTCATGGCGAGGCGGTACCCGGGCTCGCGGGATCGCTCACGTACCTCGGCTTGAATCACTACACCAGCGAAGCAGTCTCGCTCGATCTTCGCGCACCGGGAATGCTGTTCGCGCGGCACGAGGCGGTACCCGGATTACCAGTGTCGAGTGCAGGCTGGGCCATCGATCCGCTTGCACTCCGCACGGCGCTGACCGTTCTGTCCCGTGAGGTCGGGCTCCCGATCCTGATCACGGAGAACGGTGTTGCCGATGATCACGACGAGTTGCGTCCCGCATATCTGCGCGATCATCTGCAGGCCGTCGTCGAAGCGATCGAGTCGGGCGTCGACGTGCGCGGGTACCTGTACTGGACGGCGTGGGACAACTTCGAATGGATGGAGGGGTACACCAAGCGTTTCGGTTTGATCGCTGTCGATCGGGAGACACTCGAACGCATCCCCAAGCCCAGCGCTGCGCTCTACGCCGAGATCTGTAGAACGGGCGAACTGCCTGATGCGACGCCCGACTAGGCCAATCGCGGTATGGGGCTGGGCGGAGGCACGATCACACGTGCCTCCGCACGCACATCGGTGGCATCAGATGCAGTCGTTACGAGCCGCCCATGGATTGACCATGGCAGAGACGCGCTGCAATACGGTGCGCTTCGAGCATTCAGACTCGCTGTAGTAGCAGCGTCGACGCTCAATGGAGCGTTGCAGCTCGACAGCCCGAGTCAGCTCGATGGTGACGAGACCAGACATCTCTTTACCTCCTTTTGATGGTTGTCAGTGGGTGCGGTGGTGGGGGCGCGGATATGCGAAGAACAGCACCTCGATCGGCGCTGCCCCGCGCGGACGCTTCTTCGGGTTGCCGATGCGCTCGACGAACGGCTTGACGAGAGCGTTCATCTGCTCGTCCAGCTCGTGCAGCTCTTCAACCGTAACGTACAGCAGGAATTCGCTCGCTCCGGTGGCCTTCTGCCACTCGGTCGGAGTGTCCCGGCGCAGGGCGAGCCCCTCCTTCAAACGGTCCAGGTAGAACGCGTGCAGCACGCGATTCAGCGCGGTCGCTGCGAGGCGGGTCTCCGGGTCATCGCTGACATCGGAGAAGGTCAAGCCGGTGTGCACGAGGCGCCACGGACGCTTGCGTCCGGCGACGCCGGCAACCTCCTCGATGAATCCGTACTTGGCCAGCTGGCGGAGGTGGAACGAACACGTCGTCGGGCTCTCGCCGATCAGCTCGCCCGCCTGGGTCGCGGTCAGCGGCCCCTCGGTGCCGAGCACCTCGAGGAGCGCAATCCGCACCGGATGCGCGACGGCGCGCATGGCACGTGGATCGGTCAACTTGCGCGGCTCGAGCTTGGGAAGCGCGGAGACCTCGGGGACCGTGGCGGCTACTGAGACATTCGTTTCGACATCCATGTATCGAATTATATCTCTCGAAAGATATCTCTGCAACTCCATGTCGCCGCCTTGTGACAGGGGGCGTACCATCTCTGGCGCGGGAGCTCGGCGGGACCGGGCTGAGAGGGCCGCTGGTGGCGGCCGACCGTGGAACCTGATCCGGGTAATGCCGGCGCAGGGAGCGCTCCGCCTGCGAGGAGGCGGCTCTCCGGGCGTCGTGTCACATGGAGGCCGACATGACCGAGGTGATCGATCGCGAAGGGACTGCAACCGAGCCTGTCGCTGCTCCGGCCGGCAACGCCCGCCGGGTCTACGTGCAGGGCTCACGTCCCGACCTGCTCGTCCCGTTCCGTGAGGTGGCCCAGGCGCCCACGCGCGGCGCCGCGGGGGACACAGCGAATCCGCCGCTCCGTCTCTACGACACCAGTGGACCGCACGGCGATCCCGCGGTGACCGTCGACCCCAAGGCGGGACTGCCCGCGCTGCGCAGGCCCTGGATCCTCGAGCGCGGCGATGTCGAGACCGTGTCCGGAGCACGGGGCGACGCGCTGCGGGCCCGGGCCGGTGAGGCGGTGACCCAGTTGCACTACGCGCGCCGGGGCATGATCACCGCCGAGATGGAGTTCATCGCCATCCGCGAGGGCGTCGAAGCCGAGCTGGTCCGCGATGAGGTCGCCCGCGGCCGCGCCATCATCCCCGCCAATATCAACCACCCCGAGGCGGAGCCGATGATCATCGGCACCAAGTTCCTCGTGAAGGTGAACGCGAACATCGGCAACTCGGCGGTGCTTTCGAGCATCGACGCCGAGGTCGAGAAGATGCGCTGGGCGACGCGGTGGGGATCGGACACGATCATGGATCTGTCGACGGGCAAGGATATCCACGCCACCCGCGAATGGATCATGCGCAACTCGCCAGTTCCTGTCGGGACTGTCCCGATCTACCAGGCTCTCGAGAAGGTGGGCGGCAACGCCGACCAGCTCTCCTGGGAGATCTACCGTGACACGATCATCGAGCAGGCCGAGCAGGGGGTCGACTACTTCACGATCCACGCCGGCGTGCTGCTGCGCTATGTCCCGCTCACCGCGAAGCGCGTCACCGGGATCGTGTCGCGCGGCGGTTCGATCATGGCGGCGTGGTGCCTGGCCCACCACCAGGAGAACTTCCTCTACACGCACTTCGAGGACCTCTGCGAGATCCTGCGCTCGTACGACGTGTCATTCTCACTCGGCGACGGGCTGCGTCCGGGTTCGATCGCCGACGCCAACGACGAGGCGCAGTTCGGCGAGCTGCGCACGCTTGGCGAGCTGACTCAGATCGCGTGGAAGCACGACGTGCAGGTGATGATCGAGGGCCCGGGACACGTGCCGATGCACAAGATCAAGGAGAACGTCGATCTACAGATGGAGGTGTGTCACGAGGCACCCTTCTACACCCTCGGTCCGCTCACCACCGACATCGCACCGGGCTACGACCACATCACATCGGCGATCGGCGCCGCGATGATCGGCTGGTACGGCACGGCGATGCTCTGCTACGTGACGCCCAAGGAGCACCTCGGTCTTCCCGACCGGCAGGACGTAAAGGACGGCGTCATCGCGTATAAGATCGCCGCCCACGCTGCCGATCTCGCCAAGGGGCATCCGGGCGCCCAGCACTGGGACGACGCGCTCTCGCAGGCGCGATTCGATTTCCGCTGGGAGGATCAGTTCAACCTGAGCCTTGACCCGGAAACCGCACGGTCCATGCACGATGAGAGCCTGCCCGCCGCCGGCGCGAAGGTCGCGCACTTCTGCTCGATGTGCGGCCCGAAGTTCTGCAGCATGCGCATCACCCAGGACATCCGCGATTACGCGCGCGACCACGGAGTCGGCGAGGACCAGGCGGTACGGCTCGGGATGGAGGAGAAGTCGATCGAGTTCCGCGAGCTCGGTGGCCGGATCAACGTTCCACAGTAACCAGGCGATGTAACCACATCATCGGGCGCTGGTTAGAGTGGTATGACCGTGCGCACGAGACCATCCACGTGATCCGCCTTCGGCGGCCGGCCATCGCCGCGGTTGGTCTTTTGACGCTCGCCGCTGCCGTAGCGATTCCGCTCTGGACTCTCGCGGAAGGCAACAGCTCGCATGCGGTTGCGCAGATTACCGGCGGCTCAACGCCCGCCGCGACGCCGACTCCGTCGGCTCCGACCGCCTCGCCGGCGAGCACGAACACCGGCGCCGTGTTCCTCCCGGGCCCGATCATCAAGCAGGACCTCGCGCTCGACTGCGAGTCGGCCGCCCTCCAGGTCGCGCTGGCGGTGCAGAAGATTGACGTCCCCCAGGACCGGATCTATTCAAGCCTGCCGCAGGATTCACGATCGCCCGAGCTTGGATCCAACGGCGAGCCTGTCCGCTGGGGCGACCCGTACAAGTCTTTCGTGGGTGACGTCAACGGTTACGAGCCGGACTTCACCGGGTACGGCGTGTACTACCCGCCGATCGTCGCGGCGGCCGAGCGGTATGGGGCGATCGCGGACGGCCATCTGGGCTGGACCATCGCCGAGATCGTCTCTCAGCTGCGCCTCGGAGACTCGGTCGTGGTCTGGCTGACCTCGGATTTCAAGGCGCATGCGCCACGGTACTGGACCGGCTGGGACGGAGCCCGAATCCCGTGGGCGATCGGCGAACACGCGGTGCCGGTGATCGGCTACGACCCGGTTCGCAGCACGATCACCTTCGTCGACGTGCTCTACGGAGTCGAGCGAACCATGACCACGCAGGCGTTCGCGGCGGCGTTGACCACGTTCGATGGGATGGGGGTCGCAGTCTCTTCGCCTCGCTGAATCACGGTTGCGGTGTCGGTGCAGGCGTGATCAACACCGACACTTTGCCGATGTCGAAGGCGCAAGAGAACGCATCGGTGGCGGCGACGAAACGAATCACCGTGGTCCACGACTTCGCGATCGGGTATCGCCCGCCGTAACCGGGGCAGGCATCAATGCCCGATCGACAGTTTCGAGCCGTTCTGGGGCTGTGCGCGGCGCACGATGATCTGGAGATTTCCAAGGCTCGGTTATTACCGACAGGTGCGTTAGAGTCGTCGCAGCTACTCGCGCTTGTGCGCTCCGCCTAGTTGGAGGCCTTCAATTGCCACCGTCCACCCGAAGGGAAGCGCCACCCGACCTCCTGGCCAGGGTGGAGGACGCGCAGGTGCGCCACATCGACCTCCAGTTCACCGATGTGGTCGGTGGGGTGAAGACAGTCACCATCCCGGCCTCGCAGCTGAGCGAGGCGATCGCCCACGGGACCTGGTTCGACGGCTCGTCGGTGGACTCCTCCGCGAGAACCGCCGAGTCGGACATGTACCTCGTCCCTGACCCCTCGACATTTCAGCTCCTGCCCTGGGCCGACGAGAGCACCGCCCGGCTGATCTGCTGGGCGACCACCCCGGACGGCGAGCCGTACCAGGGCGACCCTCGTGGGGTGCTCCGGCGTGCGGTTCAGGAAGCCGAACGCCTCGGCTTCGAATACCGGGTCGGGCCGGAGGTGGAGTTCTTCCTCCTGGAGCGGATCGCCGACGGAACGCTGGTGCCGACCCGCAACGATCGAAGCTCGTACTTCGACTTCTCGAGCGACGGCAACCGCGACCTGCGCCAGCGCATGGTGAGCGCGTTGATGAGCCTGGGCATCGCCGTCAACACCTCCCATCACGAGATCGCCGGCGGGCAGCACGAGATCGACATCGACGCCGCTCATGCCCTCAAGGCAGCCGACGACCTGATCACCTTCCGCTACGCGCTGAAGGCGGTTGCCGGGCAGTCGGGCGTGATCGCCACCTTCATGCCCAAGCCGTTCGACGGCAAGCCGGGCAGCGGCATGCACGTCCATCAGAGCCTCATCCGCCTACGCGATTCGACCAATGCCTTCGCCGGCGACGACGCCTATGGGCTCAGCGAGGTCGCCCAGCATTTCATCGCCGGGCAGCTCCATCACGCCGCGGGCATCAGCGCCGTGCTCGCCCCGCTGGTCAACTCGTACAAGCGCCTGGTCCGGGGCTTCGAGGCTCCCATCTTCATCTCCTGGGCGCGGACGAACCGAGGGGCGCTCATCCGCGTCCCGCACGTCGGACGAGCCGAGGCCACCCGAGTCGAGCTGCGCAGCCCGGATCCATCCTGCAACCCGTATCTGGCCTTCGCGGTGATGCTTCGATGCGGCCTCGATGGCATCGAACGGCGCCTGCCGTTGCCGCCGCCGGTCGAGGAGTCGCTCTACGGCTTCGACGAGGTCGAGCTCGAGCGGCGCAACGTCGGCGTGCTCCCGGACAATCTGAAGGACGCCATCGACGCGCTCGAGGCCGATGAGGTGGTCATCGACGCCCTCGGCGACCATCTCGCGGAGCGGTTCATCGCCGCCAAGCGCCTCGAATGGCAGGCCTACCGCGGGCAGGTGACACCCTGGGAGATCGATCAGTATCTCGAGCGCTGCTGATCGGATGCGTGCGGCATGAGCTCGCCAACGATCACTGTCAAGGATGTCTGGCGGGGGGTCCTGCCCCCCGGCACCGACCTCCTCGGCGGGAGCGGCGGCCTCGAACGCCGGGTTGAGTGGGCGTGCGCGCTGCGCACCCGCCCGCCTGCGTTCGAGGCGGTGAAAGGCGGCGAGATCGCCTTTGTGCCGGTCAAGAGCATCCGCCTTCTCGACGAACGCCTCGACCTGCCCCAGGTGATGGTCAGCTTCGCCGAGAAGGGGGGTGTCGCCGTGGCGGTGGTGGGCGACGTGTCCGTCGAGAGCATCGCGGCGGCCGACCGCCTGATGATGCCGCTGCTCCGGCTGCCCGACGGGATCCACGCCACGGACGCGCATCACACCTGCGTTCGCTTCATCCTCGACCAGCGGGCCCTGCTGCACGAGCGAGCCCAGGACCTGCAGCTCTCCCTGATGGGCCTCGCGCTCGGCGGTGCCGGTCCGGACAAGATCATCGAGCGGCTCGCCGAGGTCACCGGCCTCGCCAGCGCGTGGCTCGATGAGGGCGGCGAAGTGCGCCACCTCACGGTCACCGACGCTGCCCTGCTCGCCGACATCGGCGCCGGGGCGGACGCCCTGCGCCGGTGGGGGAGCACGATCGCCGCGGTCGGGGCCGATCCACCGGTCCGCGAGTTCACGGTCGGCCGCAACGGTCTCGCGTCGCTGGTGAGCCCGGTCCCGATGCGCAACGGCGTGGGCGGGTTTGTCTGCGTCATCGGGGAGGAGCCGCGCCTCGATCAGATCGCGCGCCTCGCGGTTGCCAGGGCGGCGTCGGCATGCGCGATCGAGTTCGACCGCGAACGGGCCGTGACCGAGACCCGGGACAAGCTCGAGGGTGAGTTCATCGCATCGCTGCTCACCGGCTCGTACTCGTCGGAGCGGGTCGCGCTCGAGCGGGCACGCCGGCTCGGCGCCGATCTCTCGCGGCAGGTCGCGGTGATCGCGCTGCGCGGCTCCGTGTCGACGGCGTCATGGGAGCTGCGAGCGCTTCGTGCCGCCCAGAACGTGGTGGCCCGGCGCGAGGTGCGAGCCCTGGTCGCCGCCCACGAGGATGCCGTTTGTGTGGTGGTGATGCCGGAGGCCGGCGGCGCTGTCGACGCCATGTACCGGTTTGCGGAGCTGGTGCGCGGCGAGTGCGCCAGCGCCACCGGCGATGCGACCACCTCACTCGGCCTCGGCCGGACTCACGACGGCGCGGCGGGCGTGCGCCAATCCTTCCGGGAGGCGGAGCACGCGCTCGAGATGAGCCGTCGCCTGCTCGGTCCCGGGCGGCAGGCGAGCTTTGCCGATCTCGGCCTGCACCGTCTGCTCTTCGCGATGGCGCAGCACCCCGAGCTCAGCGACTACTACCGCGACACGGTGGGCGAGCTGGTCGCGTACGACGAGCGGTCGAGCGCGGAGCTCATGGCGACGCTCGACGCCTACTTCGAGGCCAACGGGTCACCGACCGAGACCGCTCAGCGCCTGAAGCTGCATCGCAACACCGTGCTCTATCGCCTGCGACGCATCGAGGAGGTCGGTCGTCTGCGCCTCGACGACCCGGCGACGCGGCTCAACCTGCATCTGTGCCTGCGGATTCGTGACGTGATCCAGGCGGGGGCCGCACGGGGCGCTCAGCCAGAGCCGGAGGGAGTCCCGGGATAGCTGAGCGCCCTTGGTCGGCGGCGCGAACTGCTAGTGGAGCAACTCGAACGTGTTGGTCGCGTCGTCCACGAAGTACACACCGTTGCGGTTGGGTGTCACGACGAGTCCGAAGAGGGCGCCGCCGCCTGGCGGTGAGCCGCTCGTGTCGAGAAACTTGAATGCGACCTGCGCACCGGCGGGCGTCGTCTCGACGATCCGTCCGTCGCCCGCGTTGACGGTGAGGATGTCCCCGTTCGGCGCGATGGTCAGGCCGAGTGGCGCGTTGAGCCAGCCGTTGCTGGTCACATCTGTACCGGTGAGTGCTGTTCCCGCCCGCGTGAAGGCATTCGGGATGGCCGCGATGCGATTGTCGGCCGTGTCAGCGACGAAGAGCGTCCCGGCAGCGTTCACGGCATCACCGGTTGGTCCCACAACCAGGGCTGCGGGGTCGGTCCGCTCGGCGAAGCCCGAGCCGACCACCGTGCTCGACACCACCCAGGGATCGGAGCTCCCCGCGGCGTGAAGGACGAGCCGCACGACGGTGCCGCGGTTGACCACCGCGCCGTTGCCGGCAACCGTGCCGTTGAGCACGTTGGTCACGAAGACGACCGAGTCAGCGCCGCGGTCGACGGCGGTGAGGTCCCAGGGGCCGTTGATCCCGTACGCGTTGTTCAACGTTTCGACGACGTGGCCGTCGCTGTCGAGGATGATCAGGCAGCCCGCCTTTGCAGTCGCGGAGGTGCCGTCGGAGGTGGGCAGCGACCCCACGATGACCCAGCGGTGCTGCAGGATCCCGAGCGCCGTGGTCAGCCCGACGCCGCCGGTGCACATACCGCGGACGTCGTGATCAGTGATGTGCGCGAACACCGAGCGCCCGCCGTCAGGGGTCATCTGCACGATCGTCGTGCCGGTACCCTGGAAGTTCGACGAGGCGTTGAAGTTGCTCACGAGCACGTCGCCGGCCACCAGCCGGCCCCAGTTCTCGTTGACCACCGACATGCCGTACGGGTTGACGTCCCCGTTGTGCGGGACCGTCGACCCGAGCGTGGTGACGTGGGTCAGACCAGCGATGAACGGGCCGGACGCCGAAACGGCGACCGAGCCGAGCGCGATGCCGGAGGCTGGGATGACGACCATCGCAAGCCGTCCCAGGAATTGACTTCCCCTCACTGCGGGTTCTCCTCGGACGCCGGACAGTCTTCCCGGACCGCCTCTGGCGGCGCCACATAACGAGTACGGGGGGCGGTTACGTCGAGCGCGGCGAGTTCGCCTTGCTAGACTCGAGGCGATGACCTATATCGTCACCGAGACCTGTGTCGACCTGAAGGACAAGTCATGCATCGAGGTGTGTCCCGTGGACTGCATCCACGAGGCCACCGAGGACCGGATGGTCTACATCGATCCGGATGAGTGCATCGATTGCGGGGCCTGTGTGGATCCGTGCCCGGTCGATGCCATCTATGCCGAGGAGGACGTCCCCGAGACACAGGTCCAGTTTGTCGATATCAACAAGGTCTACTTCAAAGACAAGGCGCTTGCAAGATCCCAGCTCGCGGAGATAAAACCTCCCGACGCCAACTGAGCGACCACAGGGTCTCGTTTGGTTTGTGCGCCGCGCACAAGCGGTCTGGTGAAACCCTCGGACTGGGAGTCCATAGATCGCGAACGGCCAGAACCCTAGTCTGGCTCTTGTAGTGTGCCGCGGCCGCCGAGGGGTCCAATCGGCGGTGGCGGTGAGTCAGCCAGCGTCGGCGGAAGGAGTCCTATGGCAATCGACGAATCCTTAGCCGTGAGAGTTCTAGACGAGGTGACACCCGCAATGTCTCCGCCAGCGACTACCAAGGCAAAGCCTGCCGACGTGATCCGCAATGCGAAAGAGCTCGGCATCAAGATGGTCGACCTCCGGTTTGCGGACCTCCTCGGCAGCTGGCAGCACTTCAGCATCCCGGTTGGGGAGATGACCGAGTCGCTCTTCAAGGAGGGCATCGGGTTCGACGGCTCGAGCATTCGCGGCTTCCAGAAGATCTACGAGAGCGACATGCTCCTGTTCCCCGATCCAAGCCGGACCTTCGTCGACGGCACCCTCGAGATTCCGACACTTGCGATGGTCTGCGACATCAAGGATCCCCTCACTCTCGCGGACTACAGCCGCGACCCTCGATTCGTCGCGAGGAAGGCCGAGGAGTACCTGCTCAGCACCGGGATCGCCGACACGTCGTACTGGGGCCCCGAGCTCGAGTTCTACATCTTCAACTCGGTGCGCTTCGACCAGAACACCCACGAGGGCTACTACCACATCGACTCCGACGAGGGCATCTGGAACACCGGCAAGAACGGGACAGCAAACCTCGGCTTCCGCCCAAAGCTGAAGCAGGGTTACTTCCCGACTCCGCCGATCGACAAGCTGCAGGATCTGCGCAGCAAGATCGTGCTCGCCCTCATCGATGCAGGGGTACCGATCGAGGTCCATCACCATGAGGTCGGCACCGCCGGGCAGACCGAGATCGACATGCGCTTCGACTCGCTGGTGAACATGGCCGACAAGGTGCTCATCTACAAGCACATCGTCAAGAACGTCTGCTACGAGAACGGCTACACGGCGACGTTCATGCCCAAGCCGCTCTTCGGTGACAACGGCAGCGGCATGCACACCCATCAGTCGCTCTGGAAGGACGGGGTGCCGCTCTTCTACGACAAGGACGGGTACGCGCTGCTCAGCGACACCGCGCGCTGGTACATCGGCGGCCTGCTCAAGCACGCGGCGGCGGTCCTGGCCTTCGCGGCGCCGACCACGAACAGCTACCGGCGGCTGGTGCCCGGGTACGAGGCACCGATCAAGCTCGCCTACAGCGCCCGAAATCGCAGCGCCTGCGTGCGCATCCCGACCTACAGCCCGGCCCCGGCCGCACGCCGGCTCGAGTTCCGCTCTCCCGATCCCATGTGCAACCCGTACCTCTCGTTCTCGGCCTGCCTGATGGCCGGGCTTGACGGGGTCAAGCGCCGGATCGAGCCGCCGGCGCCCGTGGAGGCCGACCTCTATGAGCTCGAGGGCGAGGAGAAGGCACGCGTCAAGGACCTTCCGGGCTCGCTGACCGAGGTGCTCAACGCACTCGAGGTCGACAACGAGTTCCTCACCGAGGGTGGCGTGTTCACCCAGGACCTCATCGACATGTACATCTCGTACAAGCGCGAGAACGAAGTGGACCCGGTCGCGCTCCGGCCGCATCCCTACGAGTTCGCCCTGTACTACGACGCCTGAGCACTGAGCTCAGAACCTCAACCGCACACTCCTTCCTGGACAGGGGGGCCGGGTTACCTCGACCCGGCCCCTCCCTTATCCGAAAATAAAGGTCTGGTCCGGGGCCTGTCGGAGCGGGGACCCCTCGCCGCTCAGCAGCCCGGTCTGACTCCTCGCTGCCTAGTGTTCTGGGAACGTCTTGCGCGGCGCCGGTCAGCAGATCGGCGCTTCCCCCCGCCCCGCCACCCGGACCAGTTATTTAGGAAGAGGTTCAGGGGGCCGGTTCGCTGGGTCGCGACGACAGGACACAGAATTCATTTGCTTCGGGGTCGGCCATTACCACCCAGGTGACCTCACCCTGACCGATGTCGATGCGCCGCGCACCGAGCGAGATCAGACGCTCGACCTCGGCCGCCTGGTCGTCCGGGCGCAGGTCGAGATGGATGCGGTCCTTCACCGACTTTCCCTCCGGGACGCGGAGGAACAGGATGTCCGGGCTCGCGCCGCCGGGCTCGATCCACCACTCGCCGTCCTCGGGTCCGTGCAGGTCGACGCCGAGCGCCTCGCTCCAGAACGACCCGACCAGGAGCGGGTCGCTGCAGTCGATGACGATGTTCTGCCAGCGAAGAGCCATGACCGCAGTCTATCCGGGGGCCCGGGTCCCGAGCACAGCGTTGCGGACCGCGCCGACCTGCGCCGCAGGCGTGTACCAGCGGAGGGCGTGCTCGAGCCCGCGCTCCGCCACCCCGGCGAGGTCCAGCTCACCGCGCGCCGCCTGTTCGAGGCGGTCCTCCCAGTCATATGCGTCGACCAGGTATCCGTTGACGCCGTCCTCGATCGCGAGTCGAAACGTATACGTCGGCGACGCCATCGTCGGGGTTCCGACGACCGCGGCTTCGAAGTACTTGAGCTCCGACTTCGAGTTGCTGAACACGTTGGTCAGCAGCGGAACGATGTTGAGGCTGGCCGACCCGATGAGCGTCTGCAGCGTCAGGAAGTCGGTGAGCGGCAGCGTGTCGATGCGATCCGCGAATCCGCGAATCGCAGGTCCGATGTCCAGGAATCCGACGATCGTGAGCCGGAGATCGGTGTGCCTGGTCATGACCCGCGCGAGTGCGGTCGACACCAGCTCGAAATCGCGGTTGTGCGTCGGCGTCCCGCTGAAGTAGCCGATGCTGGTCACGCCCGTGGATGCGCGCCGGTTGCGGCGGACTTCCGCTGATCGATCCAGCTGCAGAGCGTTGAGGAAATTGGGGACGACCCATGTCGGCAGCTGCGCGTAGTCCTCGATGCGGGCCGACAGGAAGTCGTTGGTTGAGATCGCGCCGTCGCAGAGCCGGAGCAACGCGCCCAGTCGCGACACCGTCGCGAACCACTCGTCGAGCATCGCCTCGCCGGGATTGCGATCGAGCGTCTCGAGGATGAGGCTCACGTAGCGGGTGTCGAAGATCAGGTCGTCGACGTCGAACAGCACGCGGCACCCTGCGGCTCGGGCGCGAAGGACGAGGCTGTCGAGGCGCGCCGAGTATCGTGTCCGGCAGATGATCAGCGTATCGACGTCGCCGATGAGCCGCTCCAGGATGGGCAACTCGGCTCTGGTGAACCAGGTCGCCGAGATCCGCTCACCGCCGCCCTCGAGCTCGAGTGCCTCGATCATGTTGAACACGCGATAGCGAAAGGTGCTCGTATCCGGCACCTCGTAGACGTAGGCGACCGAGTGCGTCCCTGGCACGGAGACCCGCCGGATACGCTCCTCGAGGCTCGGCGCCCAGGGGTCCGGAAACTGCGGTGGGGTTGGTCTCGAAGGCACCCCCTATGCCCTGGTGGCGGACTGCGAACGCGCGAGCTGGTCACAGATCGGCGCGAAGACAGCATTCCAGTCGGTCAGGAACGTGCTGTTGCGATGGTTCGCCTCGCGGCGAGCGACGTCCCGTGCGAGTGAAACGCCCTGGCCGATGCCGGCTACCAGGCTCGGGATATCCGGGTCGGCGCAGATGATGTTTGCCGAGTACTGGTCGAGTGATCGCTTGTACGGGCCAAACGTGTTGGTGACGACGGCCGCTCCGGCGGCCGCCAGGTCGAGCGGCGGGTAGCTGGAGTGCGGCGATGCCATCAGCGACAGACCCAGGTCCATGCGCCGGAGCAGCTGCTGATAGTCGTGCCAGCCGAGATTCTCGATGATCGTGGGTCGGATTCCTCCGGGCAGAGAGACTGGCTGCAGGTCCCTGCCGATGAAGAAGAAGTCCCATTCGCCGGGGTCGAAGTGCCCAGACTCGATCGCGCCGGCAATCGCCTCGAGACCCAGGTAGTAGAGGTTGCGCAGGTTCTTCGGTCGCGCGTAGAAGATGAAGTTGCGCTTGCTGGAGACCGATGCCTCACGCGGTACTGCGAACGCGGGGAATGCGGGCTCGAACCATGTCGGCGTGCGCAGATGGGCTGTGTCGCCGGCAAAGAGATATTCGAAGAGCGGCTTGGAGTTGACGATGCACGTGACGCGCGGATCCTCGAGGATCTCCGCACAGCGGATCGAATCATCGCCCTCGGGATAGAAGCGCCGCTCGTCCTCCTGGACGAGATAGATGATGTTCGCGGGGTCGATCGACTCGCGCGTCGCCCACGTTGTCCACCACGACGTGGTCACGAACAGATCACCCTCCGCGACATCGACCAGCCGTCCGTCCGACCGGTCGCGCGATGCGAATACGAAGTCGACGTCTCCCTCCCAGGGAATCCCGTTGGCTTCGAGCACGGTCCTGCAGTTCGCGGGAGTCGGCAGCTCCGCACGCGTGATGATCCGCAGGGGACGGCCCATACGACGCGCGAGCAGCGTGGCGAAGATCAGCGCCGTCCCAACCCCTCCGAAGAGGCTGCCGCTGTTGATGCTGTCGGTGACCATGGAGATGCGCTTCGGTGCCGACGCGCTCGCGTATACGTGCAGCGGGCGCAGGTTCGGAAAGCGCTCTTCGAGGGTGAGTGTGAGCCAGCGGTGCTCCACCGTCGACGGCGCGATCCGGCTGCCCCGAGCCCGACCGTGTCGCAGGAAGTGGAGCAACGCGTTGGTGCCAGGCGACACGTCGGGGTTGTGCTCGAGGTAGAAGTCGGTTGAGAAGCGGGGCCCCGGGTCCCATCCCCGCGCGGCGCCGACCAGCGCGTAATGGTGCAGTGGATCCATCCCGGAGGGCGAGACGTCCCGGTAGTTCGCCGTATACCAGTCGGCGTCGAAGAGGCCAGAGCTCTCCATGACGCGAAGGTCACGCGGAAATTGCAGTCGCCCGAGCGCTCTGCGGTGAAAGTTGATCCGCCCCGTCCCGGTGGCGACATTGAGTGCCTTGATCGCCGTCCTCGAGACCTGCGGGTACCGGCGCATAACGGTTCGGAGCTGTGAGTACGGTGGCTCGAGCAGCGACTGCCGCAGGCGAACGTTCTCGAGCTGCGCCTCTTCGAGCTCGTGCTTCAGAAGGGTGATCTTCAGGCTCGGGTCGCCGGCCCCGGGCGCGCCATCGTCATTGAGCGATCGCATGGCTGCCGGCTAGCGTGGGGAGGCTTGGTTCATGGCGTGGTGCTGATCGGCGAGAGCCCGGTCAGCCCGCGAGCACCTGGGTCGCGGGGAGCAGCGCGAGCGCCGCGGCGGCGATGCCGTCGGCGTCGAGCCCCAGCTGCCCGAGCAGCGCCGCCTGCGCGCCATGTTCGATGAACCGGTCCGGCAGCCCCAGGCGCACGATCGGCACGGTGACTCCGTCCGAGGTCAGCAACTCGGTCACGGCCGACCCGAATCCGCCACTTGCGACTCCATCCTCGACGGTGATGACCGCGCGGTGGCGCGCGGCGATGGAGCTGAGCTCCGGTGCGATCGGCTTGACGAATCGCGCATCCACCACGGTTGTGGAGATACCGCGCGCTTCGAGCTTCTCCTGCGCCTGCATCGCGACGCCAACCATCTTGCCGACCGCGAAGAGTGCGAGGTCCCGGCCGCGGTGCTGGACGACGACACTCGGCACCGGGATCGGGTCGAGCGGCTCGGTGCTCGCGGCCGGCGCCGCGCCGCGCGGGAAGCGCAGCGAGAACGGTCCCTCGTACGCGAGCGCGGTGGCGAACATCCTGCGCAACTCATCCGGCGAGCTCGGGGCCGAGATGGTCATCCCCGGGATGCAGCGCAGGTAGGCGAGGTCGAGAAAACCGTGGTGCGAGGGTCCGTCAGCACCGGTGATCCCGGCGCGATCGATCACGAAGGTCACCGGAAGCCGGTGCAGCGCAACGTCGCAGGCGATCTGATCGAACGCGCGCTGCAGGAACGTCGAATAGATGCAGACCACCGGACGTAGCCCGCGCATGGCGAGGCCGGCAGCGAAGGTCACCGCATGCTGCTCGGCGATGCCGACGTCGAAGAAGCGATCCGGGAACCGCTGCGAGAATTCGAGGAGTCCTGTCGACGAGGCCATCGCGGCGGTGATGGCGACGATGCGCTCGTCGGATTCCGCGGCCTCGCAGAGCGCGCCGCCGAATACGTCGGTCCAGTCGATGCCCTTCTTGAGCGCCGTCCCGCTGTCCGGATCGAACGTCGAGACCCCATGGAATTTGTCAACCTTGTCTGCAACTGCCGGGCCGTATCCCTGCCCCTTGTTGGTGACCACATGGACCACCACCGGACCGCGGATCCTGGCGGCGTCACGCAGCGCCTTCTCGACGGCCTGGAGATCGTGTCCGTCGATCGGGCCGCCGTACTTGAGGCCGAGTGTCTCGAAGATCGAGATCGGCGCAACCAGCTGCTTGAGCGAGTTCTTCATGCGCCGGGCGGTCTCGTAGGCGGAGTGCCCGACCGCGGGAAGCGAGCGCAGGGCCGTCCCGGCCGCATCCTTGGCCGCCTCATAGCGCGGCGACAGGCGCAGGTGGCCGAGGTTCTCGGCGATCCCGCCGACCGTGGGCGCGTAGCTCCGGCCGTTGTCGTTGAGGATGATCACCATCTCCGGCTTGAGCTGGCCGATGTTGTTGAGCGCCTCGTAGGCCATGCCGCCGGTGAGCGCGCCGTCACCCACGACACAGACGACCTTGCCGGTCTCCCCGCGCAGCTCGCGGGCGGTGGCAAAGCCGAGCGCATAGCTGAGCCCAGTGGACGCGTGCGAGTTCTCGATCAGGTCGTGCTCGGACTCATGCCGCGACGGATATCCGCTCAGGCCACCCTGCTGGCGCAGCGTGTCGAACAGGCCGAGCCGGCCGGTCAGCATCTTGTGAACGTACGCCTGGTGCCCGGTGTCGAAGATGATCGCGTCCCGAGGGCTGTCGAAGACGCGGTGCATCGCCACCGTGAGCTCGACAACGCCGAGGTTGGGGCCGAGATGACCACCAGTCCGCGACACCGCGCTGATCAGCTCGTCGCGAATCTCGGCGCAGAGACGGGTCAGATCTTCCGGGCCGAGCCCGCGCAGGTCATCCGGGCCGGCGATCTCCTCGAGCAGCACATGGTCAGTCTACGGGAGCCGGCCGGAGTGGCTCATTCCCGAAATGCCCACACCAGCGGGTCGCGGAGCATTATTACCGGCCATGCAGGGACTGGAGCCGCGCGAGGCAGTGCTCGAATGCGCCGCGCGGGATGGGGATATCGCCGAAGGCGCGCTCTGGCTCGCGGCCGACGACTGCCCAGGTGTGGAGCCGGAGCGGTGGCTCGAGCGTCTCGATGAGCTGGCAAGCGAATTGCGCTCACGCTGCGGTCTTCACGGCTGCGGTCCGTCCGATGCCCCGCTGGTCGGCGCCCTGCTGCGCGACCGCCTGCGGCTGCGTGGCGCCGGGGGTGGGGATCCGCGTGCCCACTATCTCCATTCCGTGCTCGAACGCGGTGCGGGAGTGCCGATCGCATGCTCGGCCATCTGGATCGCGGTCGGCGCACGCGCCGAGATTCCCGTCGAGGGGGTGAACCTTCCGGGGCACTTCGTGGTGCGGGTCGACGGGCACCTGTTCGACACCATCGCCAGCGGCGAGCCCCTCGATGCCGACGACGTCAAGCGTCTGGTCACAACCTCGACCGGCAAGGAGATCGAACGCCTCGAGCCGGCGCAGATGGCGCGTGCAAGCGCGCGCGACATGCTCGCGCGGATGTCGCGCAATCTGCGCCGCTGCTACACGAGCCTCGAATGCTGGGACCAGGCGCTGCGCGCCGCGGACCGCTGTGTTGACCTGGTTCCGTCGCCCGCCGAACGCCGCGATCGCGGTCTGCTGCTCTGGCGCATGGGGAAGATCGTGGCTGCGCTCGCGGACATCAACGCATACCTCGACGAGGCCCCGGAGAGCTGTCCGGATCGCACCGCCATGACCGAGGTCGCGGGCAGGCTTCGCGCCTTCCTCAACTGACCGCCGCGATCGAGGCGTCCCGGCTCAGTGCACCCCGATGAGGAGTGACAGCAGCCAGATCAGGCCGATAAATGCGAGCACCGCGAACGGCACCATCACGAAGACGACAAACGAGAAGACGATCCGCTCGTCGGGCATCAGCTGAGGTGTCCGCTTGCGGACCCTGAGATCGTGTGCGTACCAGTAGACGCCGCCGACGAGAAATCCCAGCAGCAGGAAGAAGATTCCGGCGAAGGCGGTGACGATGCCGACCGCGTTGGGCGACAGCGTGAAGCGCCACGCGGCCCCGCCCGCGAGCGAGAGCAGCCCGCACGAGATGTAGCGGAGGAGCGTCGGCACCGGACGGGGC
>CABEDX010000157.1_pt1 | contig 21400 bp, 23 predicted proteins | sample 3132991 | NCBI WGS metagenome assembly CABEDX01 (sample SAMEA5534332, study PRJEB31848) | metagenome | biome: tundra; feature: field; material: soil | place: USA | collected 2013-05 | depth 0.15 m
GAGTTGGGGTGGGCGTCACGAGAAATGATGTCCCCGCCTCGCTGAAGCCCACGGGGCTCCCAGATCTCGTGTCATAGAGGGACGCACTAGGAGTGAGGTCCGTACCGGCAACCGCGCCGTTTGGGACGGGCACGGTCAGTACGGCATTACACGTTGCGAGCGTCGCCGGACCGGACCCCAACGGCTGAGGTGGGGAGCCCCAGACCATCTGAATCTCAAGACTATCCGCGGAGACGGTGCAGTCCGTCGTGTTCCAGGTATAGGTGTAGGTGACCGGCGTGCCCACATCGCCGGAAGTCGGGTTCGCCGTAAGGGTTGGACTCGTGAACGCGGCTACCGGTCGCGACAGGGCCATGGGAATCGCGATGGCGCACACCATCGCCAGAACCACGACCCCAGCCGCTCTTCGCATGCCTCTCACTCTAGCCTCGCCTTCCCGTTTCCCCCGTGCGATGCGACAGGAACGGGATCAGCCTGTTCTGACGTTCACCAGGTTGCCCACCAGGTGGCCCACGCCGAATGCTACCCCGGCGGCGACGGTGGCGAAAGCCAGCTGGCGAAGCGCGGATCGGACCCGGGACCTGCCGGTGAAGATGGCGACCGTCCATCCGACCGCAAGCACCGAGACGGCACCGACCACGATCGACAGCAGCGCCGCGGTCGTCCCGCTCACGAAGAACCACGGGAAGAGCGGGATGACAGCTCCTATGGAGAACATGACGAACGAGGAGCCGGCAGCCTGCCATGGGTTCCCGGTCTTGCCAGGCTGCAGTCCAAGCTCTTCGCGTGCATGGACCTCGAGGGCGATCTCGGGGTTGCGCATGATCGCCTCGGCGATGCGACGAGCATCAGCCTCCTCGACGCCCCGAAGCCGGTAGGTGGCCGCGAGCTCTCGGGTCTCATCCTCAGGATGGCGTTCCAGCTCTCGGCGCTCAATCTCCAGCTCGCGCTGCAGGAGTTCCGACTGGGCCGCCATCGACACGTACTCCCCCGCTGCCATGGAGAAGGCCCCGGCCACCAGGCCCGCCAGCCCGGCGAGCAGGACCACGGACGGGACGGGATTCGCGCCGGCAACCCCGAGGATCAGTGAGATGTTGGTGAGCAGGCCGTCGCTGATGCCGAAGACCGCGGCGCGTGCGGCGCCACCCTGGAGATCACGGTGGTGGGATCGTTCGTGCGGCTGACGGATTCCGGCCGCCTGATCGACTGGGCCAACCCTCTGTGCCATGGGGAAAGTATGCCGACGTTTCGAGACCCGGCGTTCGAGCGCTACCGGCAGAGCTCGGATTTAGAAGAAGACGTGATGCAGCGCGATCGTCGGGATGGCGAGGATCGCGATGATGTTCATCACCTTGATCATCGGGTTGATCGCCGGGCCGGCGGTGTCCTTGTACGGGTCGCCGACGGTATCGCCGGTGACCGCCGCGGCGTGCGCGGCGGAGCCCTTGCCGCCGTAATTGCCTTCTTCGATGTACTTCTTGGCGTTGTCCCAGGCACCACCGCCGGTGGTCATCTGGAGGGCGACGAAGAGACCGACCACAATCGTCCCGAGGAGCATCGCCCCGAGCGCCTGCGGCCCGAGGAGAAAGCCAACGACGAGCGGCGCGATCACGGGGAGGATGCCCGGGATGATCATCTCGCGCTGCGCGGCCGCTGTCACCAGCGCCACGGTCTTGCCGTACTCGGGCTTCGCCGTTCCCTCCATGATCCCGGGGATCTCGCGGAACTGGCGCCGTACCTCGATGACCACCTCTCCCGCGGCGCGGCCGACCGCGAGCATCGCCAGGGACCCAAACAGGAACGGCATGATGCCGCCGAGCAGCAAACCCGCGATGACCGGTGGGGCGGTCAGGTCAAACGTGACTGGGACGAGGCCGGCGCCATGCAGCGTGTTGTTGAGGATGTCCGTGTAGCTGGCGAAAAGCACCAGCGCGGCGAGCCCGGCGGAGCCGATGGCGTAACCCTTGGTGACGGCTTTGGTGGTGTTGCCGACGGCGTCGAGGGGATCAGTGACCTGACGCACGCTCTCCGGCAGGTCGGCCATCTCGGCGATGCCGCCCGCGTTATCGGTGATCGGCCCGTAGGAGTCGATTGCCACCACGATCCCGGTCATGCTGAGCAGCGCCGTCGCGGCGATGCCGATGCCGTAGAGACCGCCCAGAGCTGCTGACGCGAGGATGCCGATCGCGATGATCAGCACCGGAATCGCGGTCCCCTCCATACCGATCGCAAGCCCCGCGATGATGTTGGTGGCGTGTCCGGTCTGCGATGCGCGAGCAATCGTGCGCACCGGCCAGAACTGAGCGCCCGTGAAGAACTCGGTGACCGCGACGATCAGCACCGTGATGACGATGCCGATGACCGCGCACCAGAAGAGGTTGAACACGGGATGGTCGAAGTGGGTGAGGTACCCGCCGTTGTTGAGCAGCACCGTGATCAGCAGGAACCCGGCGAGCGCGACCACCGCCGACACGATCAGACCCCTGTACAGCGCCCCCATGATCCAGGTGCCGCGACCCATGCGCACGAAGAACGTGCCGATGATCGAGGCGACGATGCTCACCGCCCCAAGCATCAGCGGATAGAAGACGAACACCAGGTCCGGCTTACCACCGACCTTGTAGAGGAGGCTGCCCAGCAGCATGGTGGCGACCGCCGTGACCGCGTAGGTCTCGAACAGGTCCGCGGCCATGCCCGCGCAGTCGCCGACGTTGTCACCGACGTTGTCCGCGATGACCGCCGGGTTGCGCGGGTCGTCCTCGGGGATCCCCGCCTCGAGCTTGCCGACAAGGTCCGCGCCGACGTCGGCCGCCTTGGTGTAGATGCCGCCCCCGAGGCGGGCGAACACCGAGATGAGTGACGCCCCAAAGGCGAATCCGACCAGCGCGTTGAAGTCCTGGAAGAGCCCGTAGGCAAGCGCGACGCCGATCAATCCAAATCCGACGACGAAGAACCCGGTGACCGCTCCGCCCCTGAACGCAAGCTGGAGCGCTGGATTGACGCCACCACGAGCCGCTTCGGCCGTGCGGAGGTTGGAGCGCACCGAGATGTTCATCCCCACATAGCCCGCGGCCCCGCTGAGCACCGCGCCGATCAGAAAGAGGACACCCGTCTTCCATCCGAGCGTGAAGGTGAGGAACAGGAAGATGACCGCGCCGATCCCGGCGATGATCGTGTATTGCCGGTTCAGGTATGCCTGGGCGCCTTCCTGGATCGCTTTGGCGATCTCTTTCATGCGGTCGTTGCCTTCCGGCTGGCGGAGGACCCAGAAGATCAGATAGACGGCGAAGAGGAGAGCCAGCAACCCCGCGGCTCCGATGGGCAGCAGGATGGCGCGGTCAAGGGTCGGCATTGCGCTCAGGTCTCCTCAGGACAGTGAGTGAGTGCCCGGGCGGCTGTGATCCGCGCCACCCCGGGGCCGCCGCATTGTACCCGGCCGGTCCTCTCCCACACCAACGCCTATGCTGAGCCGGTGCCGAACGATACCGGCCTGACCGCCATCGTGACGGTCGGCGACGAGATCCTCAGCGGGCACACACAGGACACCAACTCGAGCCTGCTGGCGCGTCGGGCGTTCGCCGCGGGGCGTCCGGTCACGCACATCGAGGTGGTCCCCGATACTCCTGCCGCGATCATCGCAGCCATCCGGCGCGCGATCGACGATCCGGAGATCTCACGGATCGCCGTCTGCGGTGGGATCGGTCCGACGCCCGACGACCGCACATTCCAGGCGGTGGCCGACGCGCTCGGACGCCCGCTCGAGCTCAACCCGATCGCCTACGGAAACATCGAAGCCCTTGCTCAACGGATGCACGCGGCCGGCTGGATCGACAAACCCGAGGTGTCGGAGGCCAACCGGCGCTGTGCGATGGTCCCGGTGGGTGCGACGGTGCTGAACAATCGCCGGGGCATGGCGCCACCCCTGGCCATCGAGATCGGCGACGACCGGTGGCTCTTCGTCCTCCCCGGCATCCCGCGCGAGTTCAGCACCATCGTCGAGGAGGAGTTGATCCCCACGTACTTCGCCGGCGGGACGGCGCCGGTCGTGCGCGAGGTGCGCTACCGATCGGTGCCCGAGTCAGAGATGTCCGAGCCCATGCTCGTGCTCGAAGCGGAATTCCCGGACGTGACCGTCGGTTCCTATCCGCAGGTCGAGCGACGAGAGCTCGTCATCCGCCTGCACGGGCGCGAAGCAGATCGCGTGGACGCGGCAGTAGCCCGGCTGCGCGCGTTGCGCAGCGACGGCTAGGGGAGAACGCAGCGGGTTACCCCGCTGAGATCAGACCTTCTGCAGGTTGCGCGCGCGGGGGCCCTTGGGCGAGTCGACGATGTCGAACGTCACCTGCTCGCCTTCCTGGAGGGCGTCGAAGTCAACGGTGGTCAGCTCGGTGCGATGAAAGAACACCTCGTTGCCATCATCTGCGCGAACGAAACCAAATCCACGGTCGGGAATAATCTTCTTGATTCTTCCAGCGGTCACTGCATGTCCTCCAGGACTCTCGCCGACACGGACGCCCACCGCGTTCACGACCACTATGGGAGCGTCCCCTGTCAGCAATGGGAACCCGCAAAAGACCGCGATGGAAGCACCGAAGGATAACGATTTCTCGCCGTTCCGGTGCTCATCGCAGCATAGCAGGGTATTCGCTTGAGCCGCGCTCCCAGGCCGCACGAAGCTCGTGCAGGCTCTCGGGAAGATTCGCGTAATAGTCCTCGACATCGATGTGCGCGGGCCATGGGTTGGGGACGGAACGCTCGCGCTCGCGGCGCGCCTCCTCGAGCCAGACACTGCCGAACGCCGTCTCCGCGCCCGACGCATCCACGAGCCCGGCGCCGCGCAGGCCGTGCCGCCGGTCGAATGGTGGTACCTCGGCCGCGCGCGGGCCGGGACTGCTCCACATGGCAGCCATCAGCGCGGCGCAACCGCAATCGATCAGCGCGTCGATGGCGCCCGCGACAAAGCGTCGCGTCTGCGCGTCGCCGTCGACCTCGTCGTCTGCGTCGCCGGCCGCGACAGTTTCTTCCTTCGCATGCAGGTGCGCGACCAACGGCGCAGAGTCGGTGAGCGACTCGCCGAGCTGCGTGAGAAACGTGGCCGCAGCCGGCTCAAGGACGCCACCGACCTGTGCGAGTGCGTTGCTGCTGAGGTCGACACCGACGACGTCCACCAGGCGCGCGACCTCAGCCGGCCGCACCGCGCGAGCAATCACGAGGTCATCTGCGCTCAACGACAGCATGCAGCGTTGTTCGCGCTCGTGAATGCGATCGCTGATCATCGCCGTCCAGGAGCGCAGGTGCTCGATGCGCTGCGGTCGCACACCGCCAGCGGGATCATGGCCGATGTCCCACATCGCAATCGCCGGATGTCCCGCGAATGCGCTGAGCATCTCGTCGATCCAGCGAGCGCACACCTCGAGCATGAGTTGATCCGTGTAGACGTACCGCGGTCCGCCGGGCTGCGTGACCGCATCGGTGACGGCACGCACGCCGGGGCGCCGTGCGTCGACGTCGATCGCGTAGGCTGGGAGCATCACGCATCCGCCCAGCGTCTGCACAAACAGGACGGGGATCACCTGCAGCGAGAGTTCCGCTGCGACGCCGAGGAAGTGCTCGAAATTGCGCTGGCGCGCCGGTTCAACGCGCGACGGTGTGGGCATGAACGCGTCCCAGAGCAGGTGCGTGCGCACGGTGCGATGACCGCTTGCCTGGATGGCACGCAGCTCCGCCTCCGTACGCGCAGTGTCATACTCGTGCCAGACGTACGGACCGACTTCGCGCGACCAGTACGTCACGCCGATATCGACCGGTTGACGCGTCGCGGTCGGATCGCTCGTGTCAGTAGACGAAGAGGTCGATGCCTCCCGCGACGGTGAGCACCTGACCGGTGATGTAGCGTGCTTCCGGAGAGGAGAGGAACACGATCGCGTTGGCGATGTCCTCGGGCTCGCCTGGACTGCGCATCGCGGTGCGAAGCACCATGCGATCGTTCATCTTTGCGTCACCCATCTTCCAGGCCTCGGTGCCGATGATGCCCGGGGCGATGATGTTCGCAGTGATGCCGAATCGCGCGCCCTCGAGCGCCATCGACTTGCCGAGCCCGATCAGCGACGCCTTGGTGGCCGCGTACGATGCCTGACCGAATCCGCCGAGCGTGCCTGCGACCGACGCCATGTAGATGACGCGGCCCCAGCCCTGCTCGCGCATGTACGGCCACGCGGCCTTGGTGCAGTTGAATGCACCGCTGAGGTTCACGCGCAGATCGCGATCCCACAGCTCATCGTTCTGGTGCTCGATCTGCGCGATGTGATCGAGGGTCCCTGCGTTGTTGACCAGGATGTCGATGGACCCGAAGTCCTTCTTGATGGTGGCGAACACCTCGCGCACCTGATCACGATTGGTGACGTCCATCTTCATCGCGGCTGAGCGGCGACCCATCTGCCGGATCTCGTCGCTTGTCTTCTCCGCGTAGACGACGTGCTGCGACGTGAAGAGCTGCGCGAGCGCCGAATGCGCTTCCTCGGCCGTGTGCTCGAGGTCCGGGTCCGACTCGATGAGGATGTCCGTCACGACGACGTCGGCGCCTGCACGAGCGAGCTGGAGGCAGTCCGCCCTCCCGAGGCCGCGTGATCCCCCGGTGACGACGGCGACCTTACCGGTCAGCTCGAACATGCAACGCTCCTGGAGAGTCGGGTGATGCGGCGATCGGAGAGCTTAGCGCTCAGTCCGGTCGTCTCAGCTCGCGGCGGCGACGGGCGCCGACGGCGTCTCCCTCACCACCTGAGGACGTGTCGCAGTGGCGGTGCGCTCGCCGAGCACGTAGCGACTGATCACCAGCCGCTGGATCTCGGCGGTGCCCTCCCAGATCTGGTAGATCTTGGCGTCGCGCATGAAGCGCTCGACCGGGTAGTCCTTGATGTAGCCGTATCCGCCGAGGATCTGGACGGCGTCGACCGTGACGCGCATCGCCACGTCGCCGGCGAACAGCTTGGCCATCGAGCCCTCGCCGCGGGAGAGCGGGATCCCGTTCATCACCATCCACCCGGCGCGCCAGGTGAGCAGGCGGGCGGCATCGATCTCGGTGGCCATGTCGGCGAGCTTGAAGGCGATCGCTTCGTGCTTCGCGATCGGCTTCCCGAAAGCCACGCGCTGCAGGGAGTAGTCGCGGGCAAACTCGAACGCGGCCCGTGCGATGCCGAGCGCACCGGCGGCGACCATCGGCCGTGTCGCCTCGAGCATGATCATGGCGCCGACGCGCCCCGGTCCGGTCTCCTCGCCGCTCTCGTTGTAGCCGAGCCGCTGGTTTTCGGGGATGAAGCAGTCCTCGAAGATGACCTGCGCGGTGTGCGAGGCGCGCACGCCGAGCTTGCGTTCCTTGCGCCCCTGGCGCATGCCCGGGGTGCCCTTCTCGATGACGAAGCCGGCCACGCCGACCGGGCCGAGCGATTTGTCGGTTGTGGCGAAGGCAACCTGCACATCCGCGATCCCGCCGTTGGTGCAGAACTGCTTGGTGCCGTTGAGCACGTACCCACCGTCGACCTTGGTCGCGGTGGTCTCGAGCGCCAGCGAATCCGAGCCGCTGTTCGGCTCGGTCAGGCCCATGGCGCCGATCTTCAACTCGGGTCCGGTGAGGATGCTGATGTACTTCTGCCTCTGCTCCTCGGTACCCATGGCGAGGATTGCGGTGCCGGCGAGACCGCTGGCGCCGATCGACGTCGCGATCCCGGCATCGCCCCAGGCCATCTCCTCTTCACGGATGAGGTTGGTGACCAGGTCGATACCGCCACCCCCGTACTGCTCTGGAAAGCTGGCGGTCGCGTCGAGCCCGAGGGTGTGCGCCTTGCGCATCACTTCCCAGGGGGTCTCCTCGGCCTCGTCGTAGCGCTCGGCGACCGGGCGCATCTCCTTCTCGGCGAACTCGTGCGCGAGAGCGCGGATCTCCTCCTGTTCGCGGGTGAGCGAGAAGTCGAGTCCCATGTTCGTGGTCCCTCAGCGTGAAGGCCGGACGGTTGCCCGGCCGTTGGTCAAAATGCGGTCCCCGCGATCCGAGGATGCCGCCACCTCGAGTGTGGCGGCTCCCGACTCGTCGACGCTGACGACTGTTCCCGTACAGATGATGGTGTCGCCGGGGAGCAACGGCTTGCTGAACCGGCAGGAGAGGCTGAGGAGGTTGGCGTTGCCGCCCGCCCACGATGCGATCGCTTCGGCGAGAATCCCCATCTCCAGCATGCCGTGGGCTATCGTGCCGGGCAGGCCCACGGATCGCGCGAAGTCGGGGTCGAGGTGGATCGGGTTGTGGTCCCCGGACGCGTCGGCGTAGGCATGGACCTGCTCCTGGGTCACCGTCCTCGAGAATGGCGTGACGCTGTCGCCGACCGCGACCTCGGAGGCTGCCGGCGCGCTCACGCGGGTGTCCGGACGATCATCAGTGAGGTTCCGCGGCAGACCACAGCATTGTCGGCAGGACGGACTGCCTCCATGGCGAGGCGCACGAAGGTCATGCCCCGCCTCGTGTCGACGCTCGTGATCTCTGCCGTCGCATCGACCACGTCGCCGGGACGGACCGGCTCGGGCCACTCGAACGACTGCTCGCCGTGGATGAGGCCGGCGAGGTCCATACCCACCTCCGAATCGCTGAAGAGCTTCGCCAGGGTCGGGCCGAGGCAGTAGACGGCCGCGAAAGTCGGAGGGACCGCATCGGGCTCTCGAACCTCGGTCGCACCGGCGATCGCCTGGGCCACGGCCCGCGCCGATTCGGGTGCGACGCGCTGGCCTGCCGCTGTGTAGCGACGGCCGACGTGGCTCTTGTCAGGCACCGATCCCACCTCTCCTCGGCCGGGTAAACGTTCCAGCCGCACCGGTCCGCTCAGAAATTGACATCCGTATCAACGATTCCCGAGGCGAACCATACACCCGAGTTCCGGCATCGTCAAAACGAGGTGACCGGTGCGCGGGGCCATGTTCGCTCTCTGCATCCATCGTTGCCAGCGTAGCTGTGTGCCGGCGAAATGTCAGAGCGCCGCGCCATCTGTCAACGACAGCTCTACAGGTTCAGCGCGTATTTCCCCGACGTCGCGACCCGCCCAGTTACGCACCGTCAATGTGGCGAACGCCCGAAGCCGTTCGGGAAGGTTGATTGGGAGGACCCCGAGCTGCTGGAGTACGGCGATCGCGACCACGGGGATCGCCTCACCCCCACCTGACTCGAGCTTGATCGCGACTCCTGGGCCACCAGGCCGAACGACAGCCGCCCACACGGCGGCACCACCGATCTTGGCGGTGAGGCGGGCGCCGGCAACCTCGAGCAGCGCCGTGTCAAACCGCGCCGTCCCGGCGACGAGGAACGGATGAGCGGCCATTGCGTCCTGGGCTCGGCGGAATGCCGCGTCTCCGCCTCCGACCGCAAATCCGCGCGCGATCGCCGCCAGGGGGATGCCGTAGGTGGTCAACCCGCAACCGTCGATGCCTCGGGGCACGGTCTCGAGGTCGACGCCGAGCATCTCCTGAAGGGCCCCGCTCACCGCCTGCTGGCACGGGTGTGCGAGATCCATGTAGCCGTCGAGGGGCCATCCCATGACCGCGCAGGTCGCCAGCATCGCGGCGTGCTTCCCCGAGCAGTTGTTATGGATCGGGCGGGGGACGCCACCTGAAGCAAGAAGGCGTCGAGCCGTCGCCTCATCAGAAGGAAGCTGCGGTCCGCAGCCGAGGGCCGCCTCTGGCACACTCGCCCTGGCCAGCAACCCCCGGACCGTCGCGACGTGCTCGTCCTCACCCTGGTGCGATGCGCAGGCGACGGCGATCTCCGAAGCGCTTGCCTCGAGGCGATCGGCGGCAAGACGCAGGAACGGCAGCGCCTGGATTGGCTTGACACAGCTGCGGAGTGTCGTCTCCAGGTCCGGTGACCCTGCCGACTGAAGGACGTTGCCTGAGGCGTCGGTCACGGCGATGTGGCCGCGCACCCGGGCCTCGGTCACAGTCCCCCGCCAGACGGTGGCGAGGACCGGGGGCGCCAGATCGTTCACTCAGCTCACTTTGACGGCGCCAAGCTGGTTTTGGTACGGTCCCGCGGTCACTGGGGAGATGGACATCGCCCCAATACAGTGCGTGTAACTGCCTAGGCGAGGGGAGCAGCGATCGCGACCCACGTTCATCGATTGGTACGGCACCTCTGGGTAATCGCCACAGCGGCGGTGCTCGTCGTGCTCGTGTCCCGACCCCCACAGGTTCCCGGGGCGCCTCTGCTCCGCAACCTCGCCGCGATTCAGATCAACGCGGTGGTCGAGAATGCGACGACGGTGATCGCGATCGCTGTGGAGCCGATCAAGACGGTCGTCGTCCAGCCCGGCCAGACCCTGGCCTCGCTCTCGGCGGCCTACAGGGTCCCCCCGTCGACGATCGAGTGGGGCAATCAGCTCACCCCCACCATGGCGCCCAAGGCCGGGTCGACGTTGCTGATCCCGCCGGGGCCGGCAGCGCTGGTCGAGGTGCTTCCCGGAGAGACCCCGACGGCATTCGCCGCCCGTGTTCACCTGGACCCCGCCGTGATCCTCGACTACAACGCCCTGACCAACGATGCACCGATGGGCGGCGGCTCCTACCTCCAGGTACCACTGTCACGAGCGCCCGACGGCGCGCTCATCGGGTCGTACTTCGTCGACGCACAGAACGGTGTGCCGGCCGTTCCCCCGCAGACCCTGTTCCACGACGGCTTCCCCTACGGTCAGTGCACCTACTACGTGGCAACCCGACGCGCGGTGGACTGGAGTGGTAACGCGATCAACTGGTGGCGTGCAGCCCGCGGCAAGCGTCCTGAGGGGCATCTCCCAATCCAGGGCGCCATCGTGGTCTTCAACATCGGATGGGTCGGACACGTCGCCTACGTCGAGCACGTGAATCTCGATGGCACCTTCGAAATCTCGGAGATGAACTACCACGCCGACGGCGGAGGGTGGGGACGCATCGACTACCGCACCATCGATGCCTCCGACTCTTCGATTGTGGGGTTCATCTACTGAGCCTGTCGGGGCGGTATGTGGTCGGGCGTCCGATGACCAACAAAAGGGCCGCGACGGCTGGACCTGGGTCAGCCGGCAGCCTGCTGACTGTGGAGGTGCTCTACGCGTCGAGGAGATCCGGGGTCTCTGCGGGTGCAGTCTGCCGCTAGAGGTGTCCAGGTGGGCGTATGCTCCGGCCGCGATTCCCGTCCTCAGCGGGAGCGAATTGGAAGGGGCTCTAGATGCCTAAGGTGATCGTCACAGCCGAGGTTGAAGACGCGGTGAAGTGGGAAGCAGGCTTCCGGACCCACGGAGATTACTTCCGGACCATGACGCTTCGCGAACCGATCCATTTCACGATGACCGGGAACGATGTCGCGATCGTTATGGAGCCTGAGGACCTGGGTACTTTTGGGCGAGTCATGGAGTCGCAGGCGACGGCCGATGCGATGGCCTTCGACGGCGTCAAGCGCGAAACCGTGAAGACATTTGTCCTAGACAAGGAGTTGAAGCTGTAAGACGGCCACACGTCGCGCCGTCAGGCATCGTCGCATCGCCCAAAGCGTCCGCAACATAGTGATCGGCCGTGCCGTCGCGCGCGGTGGCTTCTGGCGGCGCCTTTGGGGTCGTTGGTAGCTACTCGCCCTGTGTCAAGGTGACCGCAGGCGCGGGTTTTGGAAATTCCGCGCGGCAGGGCCTGAGCGACGCCCGCAAATAGGCCAGGCTCGACCACAATCCGCACGTGAACACTGAGGGTCGGCTCCCAGTTGCGGGAGCCGACCTCTACTACGACGTCGAGGGCAGGGGCCCGGCAGTCGTACTCGTCCACGGCTTCTCACTCGACGGCCGGATGTGGGACGAGCAGGTTGTCGCGCTCCGCGACGTCGCGACCGTCGTCCGCTGCGATCTGCGCGGTTTCGGACGATCGAGCGAGCCCTCCGCCGGCATCTCCTACACGCACAGCGCAGACTTGCTTGCGCTGCTCGATCGACTTGGGATCGACAGCGCAGTGTTTGTCGGATTGTCCATGGGTGGGCGCGTCGTCCTCGAGACCGCGCTCGTCGCGCCTGAACGCGTCCGCGGTCTGGTACTGCTGGATTCGGTGCTCAATGGTGTGGAGTGGGACGCCGCGTCCGAGCAAGGCATGGAGGATGCGGAGCGTGCCGCGACAACTGAGGGGATGCTCGCGGCGAGAGCAATCTGGCTCCGGCATCCGCTCTTCGCTCCAGCGTGCCGCGACGCGCTACTGGCGCGACGTCTCGCCGCGCTGGTCGAACCGTACTCGGGCTTCCACTGGACGCATGAGGATCCCCAGGCGCGAACGGACCCGGACCCGATCGCCATGCTCGAGCAGATCGGCGCGCCCACGACCGTTGTCGTCGGCGAGCTCGACGTGCCGTGTTTCCTGACGATGGCCGATCTGCTCGCGCGGCGCATTCCCAGGGCGCAGCGGATCGACGTCCCGGACTCTGGGCACATGGTGAATCTGGAAGCTCCGGACACCGTGAACGCATTGCTGCGCAAGGCGATCCTGGCGCAGCCCTGATCGTCAGCTCACCGTGTGGGCTTCACACCACGTTCACATCTCCGGCAGAGTGACGCACATACCAGGCCGGCCGGATAAGCTCACTCGAGCGACCATCACGTCAAGGGGGCTGGCGATGCCGACACCTACCCGAGCAGTGGAAGCCTACGTTGGGATGTGGAATGCAACGGATGACCGCGAGCGTCGCGCACTCGCCGAGGAAGCGCTCACCGAGGATGCCGTTCTCTTGTATCCGACGTTCGAAGCGCAGAGCCGGAACGACGCGGTGGCTCTGGCCGCGCGATTCCACGACGACACTCCCGGAGCCAGCATCGAAATGCTCAGTGGCGTCGAGCACCATCATGGTTGGGTTCGCGTGGCCTGGTCCATGGTGCTTTCCGACGGGTCGTCAGCTGGCGACGGTCAATCCATTGGCGAGCAGTCTGAGGATGGACGGCTGCGCCGCGTGACTGGTTTCCGAAACCCGCTCCCCACCTTGGCGCCGGGGTGAATGCCGGAGTTGACCTGAAGACATCAGCGGTCGCAGGTCGCCGCTGACCCGGCACGTTGCCCGCGAAAAAAAGCCTCATTTGCGCGCGGCCCGGAAGTATAGTCGCGCCAAGGACGTTAGCCATGGGCATCTCCGAACACCCCAGTCAGCCCAAGCTCCTAGTCTGGCTGGGAGGCTTTGTGGTCGTATTCGGCGTGACGGCGTGGCTTGTTACCGGGGGAGCCAGTGTCCGCGTCGCTCCACCATCACACAGCCATCCGCCGGGAGTAACGGCAGCACCTCTGGATTGTCTGTCCAGCGAGATGAAGTTGGTCGGATCCTTCAACGACTGTGCATCTATCGACAGCGCCTCTTCGAACTGTAAGGTGTCGCCACCCGCGTTCAACACGCTTTTCAAGTTGCTTGGCCGGAGCCAAGACTTCCTTCTTTATCTCATCGTCCCCGACGGTTACTCCGGTGCTGGAGCGTACAGGTTGGACACTGGGGCTGCTGAGGTTGATGCCCGTGAATTCCCTACGGGCGCCCTGTGGCAGTCGGTCGCCGGGATCCTAACCGTCACCGGCAGCGACGGCCGGTCGGGAACCGTGTCCGCCACACTTGAAATTCCTCTAAGCAACAACGTGTCGGCTGCTTCGCTCACCGTCAATGGACCGTGGAGTTGTCCCTAACTGTCGCACCCAGGTTCCTGCCAAGCATGACGGAAAGAAACGTGGCGCCGGAAATCGCCAGTGCTAGCCTCCGACGTCAGACGGACGCGCTCGACGACGACCGACTACTTACGTTCGAGGAGGCCGCGGAGTATCTCAACGGTGCCCTCAGCGGACTGCCTTTTTCACAAGCGCGGTGATCTTGGCCTCTTCGGTGGCAGTCAACTTGCTGAGCGCGTACTGAATCGGCCACATGGCGCCGTCGTCGATCTTCGCCTTGTCGCTGAAGCCGAGCGTTTGGTATCTGACTTTGAACTTCCCTGCGTTTTGGAAGTAACAGATCACATCGCCGTCCTTGGCGTATGCGGGCATTCCGTACCACGTTTTCGGTGTGAGAGCCGGTGCCGCGGCTGTGATCAGTGCGTGGACCTTCTTGGCAATGGCGCGATCCGGCTCCTGCATCCTGGCGATCGCCGCAAGCAGTTCCGTTTTCCCATCCGCCTTGGCCGCCTCGGCCTTGAGCTCCCGGACACGCTCGCGCGCCGCCGCCTTTTCTTCGGCGCTGAATCCCGCGGATGCCGTGCCGCTCGCGCTGGTGCGATTCGCACGTTTCTGTGTGCCTTTGCTCGCCGTTTTGGTTGGGGCCATACTTCGCGCTCCGGTTCGAGAGTTGACGAGAACAATGTTGAGTCTATTGCCACATTGGCCGCGACTCTGGATACGCCCCGTGGTTGTGGAAATGCAACGCTAGCCCCGGACGACTGGCCGCGCCAGACGGCCCCTGCGACCTTGGAGACCGACTGGGCGGCGCCTGCGAGGCTGCCCCGGCAAAAGGCGAGTCTATGGCGCCGCCCGACGTCGTAACCTCGCAGGACGAGCGGCGGAGCTCAGCCCTTGATGATGTTGTGGACCGGCGCGACCATTGGCTGGCCCGGATCGGCCCCGAGCTCGGTCATGATCGGAACCAACGTCGCCCCGAACGCATCGAACGACTCCTGCGACTCCCAAACGTCGAACACCTGGATCAGGCCGTCCACTTCCATAGCGCAGTGGTAGGTCCTTCCCGCCGGTGCTCCGGCACCCGCTGCGTCGAGTCGCTTGATGACTTCGTCATACCGTGCTGGCGTGAAAGAACTGGGCGAGAAATAGAAGCCGAGTGCCATGTCTGCATGCCTCCGTAGCGCGTGATTGTGGTCGGAGCTTACAGGTCCTCATGGGTCCCCGTCTCGATGCTGAACCAAAACCCTTCGCGCCCGCCTTGTAGGTGCCGACGCTCTCTCGCAGGCCTAACTGCGTCCCTGGTGCTCGAAGCGCGCGTGGTGCTCGGCCAGGAGGTCGGCACCGTAGTCACCGCCGTTGGGCGTGCGAACGATGGTGTGGATGTGATGCCGCGACGGCTCGGGATTGTCGAACGCGACACCCGGAAGGTGCTCGAACTCGATCAGCACGACGGGGCTGTGCAGCCGGTAGTAGAAGGGGTCAGCAGGGCCGGTGCCGCCCATCCAGGCGAACCAGGTGTCGTCGAGGTGTCCGGCGACTTCGTCCATCTTCACGGTTGCGTATCCGTCGCTTGCCCATCCAACGTAGGCCTTGATCGCTTCCGCAAGCCTGGCCCGCTGCGCGTCCGAGAGGCCGTCTGCTCGGATGCCGCAGTATGGGACCATCGCATTGTCGCGGAATGCGCCGGTCTGCGTCAGGTTGTCGACTGGGTGCCGCAGGTGGGCTGGGATCGCATCCGGCATGATCGAGGCGTACTGGATCGCAACCTGTTGCTGATCTGCATCGAGCGAGCGAATCAGGTCGAGGCCGGCACGCTCCTCGACATCGAGCACTCGAATTCCGGCGAAACGACCAGCGCCACCTTCGCAGGGCTCGGAACCCATGAAGATCGGCGTCATCGCGATTTGGTTGCCGACGACGACGCAATTGATCGCCAGATGGTGCCCGTCGAATTGGAATCCCCACGGCACATCCGAAGCAGGCACGCCAAAGAAGGACACGAAATATGGCCATTCCCCGAAGTCATCTGCACGGCCAGTCAACTGTGCAAGCAGATCATTGAGACGCATGATGTCGCGAGCCTGCGCATAGCCACGAGTCGACAGCGTGACGCGGAGCAAGTCGAGGAATGCGTCCCGATGAAGGGTCGATAGCTCCTCGAGCATGACCCCGTGTCGATACACGTTGATGTGTGGGTTGAACCACGCCCGCCATTGGTTCGACTCAAACGGAAAGCTCAAGCGCGAGCGCGTCGTTGCATCCAGCAAATCCAGAAATCGCGCGGCTGCCTCCCGGATCGCTTCGCTCGCCATCCCTGTTCGAATCCGGTCGCGAGCTGTGATAACCCCATCCGTCGTGACGCCGAAGAATGGTTCAGCGAGCGCGGCATCGTTCTCGGCGAGAAACGGCGCAAAGATCTGAACCACTTCCGGAATCTCTCGAACCGGCGATCGCGCCGACATCGACATGCCCTCGCGAACACCGAACTCGGTCCAATCGCTCACAGCCTCTCTCCGTTTCACTCCAACGCGTGCAGATCGAGACCGAGAGATCCGGTCGCGAAGAGCAAAACGCAAAGGTTAGCCTACGGCGCAACGCCTGTAGGGCGAGACGGGACCACCGGCACTTGGCGAGTTCCGGGTCGCGAGAGAGGAGCGCGACAATCTGCTTGCGCGACGAGCGAGCCCGGTGTCTGAGCAGAGCGCCGCCGTCCCCTGGCGCCACACCACAGGCCGATGCAGCCTGCGAAGGCGCCTACCCTGAAAAGCGGTACCCGATCCCCGGCACGGAGTGGATATAGGTCGGCTTCTCGGCGTCCGGCTCGATCTTGCGACGCAGACGGTAGACGTGAGCGTCGACGGTCCTGGTCTCGATCTCGACCTCGTATCCCCACACGCGACGGAGCAGCTCGCCGCGGCTCATGACCTGCCCAGGCCGCGACGCGAGCAGCGCGAGCAGGTTGAACTCCGTGAGCGTGAGCATCACTTCCTCACCATCGCGGAAGACCTGGCGCCGTCCGAGGTCGATCGTCAGTCCCGGAAACTCGAAGCGGTCGCGAGGCTGCTCCTGCGCGGAAATCTCACTGCGGCGCAGGTGCGCGCCGATGCGCGCCATCAGCTCGCGAACCTCGAAGGGCTTGGTCACGTAATCGTCGGCGCCCAGCTCGAGGCCGACGACCACGTCAATCGTGTCGCTCTTCGCGGTGAGCATGATGATCGGCACGCGTGCGCCTTCGGCGCGCAGGCGCCGGCACACGTCAAGGCCGCTCATGCCCGGGAGATTCACGTCGAGGATGATCAGGTCGGGATTCTGCTCGCGAGCGAGATTGAGTCCCTCGACGCCCGTTGCCGCCTCGATGAGCGTGTGGTTCTGTGCACTGGTCGCGAGCCGCACGATCTCGCGGCTCGGCGGGTCGTCCTCGACGATGAGAATGGTCTTTCCGGCCCCGCTCATCCGACAGGCACCTCGATGAATGTGGAGATGCGCTTCACGAAGTTGGCCACCTCAATTGGTTTGGTGATGTAGCCGGAGCAGCCGGCTGCGAGTGCTTCCTGTTCATTGCCCTTCATCGCATTCGCGGTCAGCGCGACCACGGGGATACCTGCAGTCTTGGGATCCGCCTTGAGCATACGGGTGAGAGTCAGCCCGTCCATGCCAGGCAACTCCACGTCCATGAGCACGAGATCGTAGACCTTGGACCGCACCTTGTGGAGACCCTCCTCGCCGTCGACCGCGATGTCGACGTCGAAGCCGCTGCCGAGGAGGACCATCTTTGCCAGGTCGCGATTGCTGGCATTGTCCTCGACGAGCAGGATGCGATTGTGGCGATGTCCGTTCAGGACCTCAATTCCTGCCAGAGGTAGCCTGAACGTGAACACCGAGCCGCGGCCCGGGTCGCTCTCCAGCGAGATGCTTCCACCGTGAAGCTCCACGAGCCGTCGGGTGAGCGAGAGCCCGAGCCCGGTGCCCTCGACCTGTCGAGTGGTCGCATGGTCGAGCTGATAGAACTCGTCAAAGATGCGCTTGTGGTGTTCGGCGGGAATGCCCACACCGGTGTCGCCGACGTCGACGATCAGATCTTCGCTGTCCGTCCGAGCCGAGACCCAGACCTTGCCACCCTGCGGGGTGAACTTGATGGCGTTGCTGAGCAGGTTGTAGAGCACCTGCTTGAACTTGCTCTTGTCCGCGCGGATCTCGAGGTGCACGGGCACCACGTCGATGCTCAGGTCGATGTCGCGCCGCTCGCTCAGGGAGCGGATCACGTTGTGGACCTCTTTGACCGCATCCTGCACGCCGAAGCGGTCGTAGGCGAGCTCCATGCGACCGGCCTCGATCTTGCTCAGGTCGAGCACGTCGTTGACGAGCTCGAGCAGGTGCTTCCCAGAAGCGTGAATGTTCTGGAGGCACTCCTGGCGCTGCTGTGGAGTCAGATCGACGAGGTTGTCCTTGAGGATTTCGCTGAATCCCAGGATCGCGTTGAGCGGCGTGCGCAACTCGTGGCTCATGTTTGCCAGGAATTCGCTCTTCAGCCTCGAGATCTCGGCGATCTGCGCGTTGGCCACCTCAACCTCGCGCTTCTGCGTGGCGATCTCGCCGAGCTGCGCGCGCTGCGCCGTGTACAGCCTCGCGTTGTCGATGCTGATCGCAGCCTGGCTCGCGATGATCCGCATCAGCGCCTGCTCGATGCTCGTGAACGGCTGCACCTCGCGCCGAGCAAGGGTGAGCGCGCCGACCAGTCGTTGTGGCGACTCGAGCGGCATCACCAGGCATGACCGAGGCGCATATGCAAGACCGAGGGTTTTGAAGCGACGGTCCTTGGTGGCATCTGCGACAGAAACGAGCTTGCGGCGTTGCGCCGCCCATCCCACGATGCCCTCGCCGAGCTCGAACCGCGCGACCTGACCGAGGTTGTCGGTGAATGGGTATGTCGCGATAGCAGACAGGGCACGGCCGTCCTCGTCGAGGAGGAAGACCGTGGCAGCATCGCAGTCGACCAAGTCGGCCGCGGCCTTGAGCATGAAGTCGATCGTCTCCTTCAGCTCCAGGCTCGACGTGAAGAGGTTACCGACCTGGCCCAGAAGGTCGACAATGACCTTGTCGTCCATCGCAGTTCCGAGTATACCTGCGAATTTCGGCGCCAGCGGACTGTCGGGCAATTGCAATCGATCCAGTGCAGTGCTCATGACCGCCGCCTCTGTAGCTCCTCGACGAGCGCAGGGAGCACTTTCAGGGCATCGCCCACGACCCCCAGGTCGGCGAGCTTGAAGATCGGCGCGTTCTCGTCTCTATTGACCGCAACAATTGCTTTCGCGCCCTTCATTCCAACTGTGTGCTGCATGGCTCCGCTGATACCAAACGCGAGGTAGACGGCGGGTTTGACGGTTTTGCCCGTCTGCCCTACCTGCATCGCGTAGGGCACCCAGCCTGCATCGACGACTGCCCTGCTCGCTCCGACTGCAGCGTTACCCAGCACCGCCGCGAGTTGATCGAGCAGCTCGAAATTCTTTGGATCACCGAGGCCGCGACCACCGCTGATGACTATCGGCGCCTCTTCGAGCTTGGGACCGGCAGCGACGTCGGCGACCCGGTCGGTCACGCGCGCCGCCTTGTGCTTCTCATCGATCGGAGAGGTGACCTGGGTGACCGCGGCGGGACCGCCGCCGCTTGGCTCGGCCACGAAGGACTTCGGCCGGATGATCGCGATGGCGGGAGGTCTGCCCTCGAAACGGGTCGCGACGTTGAGGGTGCCTCCGAAGACCGACGAGTGCACCGAGACGCCGTCGCCGTCGCTCACGTCGAGGCCGTTGGCGATAACCGGGACGCCGAGCTTGGCGGCCAGACGGCCGGCCACGTCCCGGGAGTTGTAGGTCATCCCGAAGAGCACCAGATCCGGTCTGTGCTCATGCATCAGGGTCGCAAGCGCATCGGCCGCCGGGCCGCCGAGGAGCAGCTCACCCCAGAGGGGGTCGGTCCCGGCGTAGAGCGCAGTCGCGCCGTGGGCGCCCAGCTCCGCGGCCGCGTCGGCTGCATCCGGCGCGAACGCGACCGCCTCCACCGTGCCGGCGAGCGATCGCGCCTTGGTGAGCAGTTCGAGGGCGACCGGCGTGGGCTTGCCGCCCGCGATCTCGGCGAACACCCAGATCTTTCCCAGAGCCATCGCTCAGATCACCTTCTTTTCCGCGAGGAAATCCGCGATGAGCTTGTAGCCCTCGCCGTCGTCCTTGACGATCGACCCGGCCGCGCGCTGGGGAGCCGGTTCGACACCGGTGATGCTCTGGCCGGCTGTGGCGCCCCCGGAGCCATCGAGCCCGAGGTCCCCGGCGGTGAGCCGGTCAAGCGGCTTCGACTTGGCACCCATGATTCCCTTGAGCGACGGATACCGCGGCTCGTTGACCCCGGCGGTCACGCTCACGACGGCGGGCAGCGCTGCCTCGACGAGATCGTAGCCCGCCTCGGTCTGCCGTTTGACCTTGAGCGTGGTGCCCTCGACCTCGAGCGTCTTCGCGAAGGTCACCGCCGGGACGTCGAGGAGCTCGGCGATCATCTGCGGGACCACCCCGCTGTACCCGTCGGTGGACTCGGTGGCCGTGATCACGATGTCGAACCCCTCGCGGCGGATCGCCGCGGCGAGGACCCGGGCGGTCGTCAGGGCATCTGAGCCTCGCAATGCGTCATCAGAGATGAGGATGCCCTTCGAGGCGCCCATCGCCAGAGCCTTGCGAACCGCGTCGATGCCGCGTTCCGGACCCATCGAGACCACGGTCACCTCGCCACCATGAGCCTCGGCGAGCTGCAGTCCCGCCTCGACTCCGAACTCATCGCCGGGATCGAGAACGACCTCAACCCCCTCGCGCTTGAGCAAATGCGTGGTCGGATCGAGCTGGCCGGTGGTATTGGGGTCGGGGATCTGCTTGACGCAGACGACGACCTTCATGAGTGCCTCCGTGTTTGTCGCCTCGGGATCGAAACTCTAACGCACCTACGGCCGAATGCCCGGATCGGGGCGACCAAGTTCCTTCGCCACCGCTCCGAGATCGACCTCGCCGACCACCGAAATGCGCACCCCCTGTGGCTGGTTTGCCCTGATCGCGGCGTCCAGCGGGCCTTCAGACCAGCGCCAATCGGCGGTTGCGACGACCCCGTAGTGATAACGCCGCCCGGCGAGCCACGTCTCCCACTCTGGGGCGGCGGTCACCGCCTCGATGCCCTCGTCGCTGAGATCGTCCGGCCTTGTGGCCGGCTCGCCGTCGAGCGAGGCAACCGTCCACCGCGCCTCAGGCCAGCGCCGAGCCGCCGCCACGACCAGCGCGTGAAGGCGACGTTGCTCCGGCGTCCCGCCGGCGTCGGGTCGCGGCCCGGTGAGGACCAGGATCCTCTCGCAGGTGATCGCGTCACGGCCGCCGACGACGGCGGAAGGCTCGACCCGCCGGCTCTCGGGTGGCCGCCGATCGAGCACCGATCGCCATCGGGCCCTCAGCAGGCGCCGGTTGCGTTCGATGCGCGCGCTCGGCACGCCGCCGGTGCTCGAGGCACCGCGCACGTGCTCGACGACCGATCGCGGCTGATAGACGACCCGCCCGGGGCCGGCGGCGAGGGCCAGGCAGAGGTCCACGTCCTCGCAGTAGACGGGCGCGAACTTGGGGTCGAAGCCGCCGACCGAGATGAATGCGGAGCGCCGCACCAGAAGGCAGGCCGCCGACGCGTAGTCGACGGTCCGGCGGAAGTT
>CABEDX010000158.1_pt1 | contig 21313 bp, 18 predicted proteins | sample 3132991 | NCBI WGS metagenome assembly CABEDX01 (sample SAMEA5534332, study PRJEB31848) | metagenome | biome: tundra; feature: field; material: soil | place: USA | collected 2013-05 | depth 0.15 m
TCGTCGGCGACGCTGAAGCCGAGACCCGACTGCGGCTCGATGGGCACCGGGCTCGGTGTGATCGGCTGACGAGCGACCGGCGCGGGTGATGGGTGCGGCGCCGGCGCCGGCGGGCGTTGCCCGAAGGACACGACGATGCCGACCGCCCCCGCGACGGCGATGATCGAGAGGAGGCCGATCACGGCTCGCGAGTTCAGGCGCCGTCCGCCCCTCTCGCCGCGCTCGTTGTCGCGTTGGTCCCGCATCGCTGGTGCAGACACTATGTGACACACCGGCCTCCACCACAGCAGGTGCCGCGAGCGCGCCGTCAGCAGCGCCGGTGTCGTGCTCCGGGGCCGCTCAGGAGCGACCCGACCTTACCTGAAGAGGCTTCGGCGCTTCCCAAAGCCGGCGAGTCGCAGGATGGCGAGCAGGATCACGGCTCCCGCAAACGCGATGACGATCTCGACGATGATCGAGTGGCTCGTAGCCGCGGTGGTCACGCCGATTGATCGGGCCAGGAAACCGCCGCCAATAGCTCCGATGACACCGATGACGACGTCGGCAACGATGCCCTTGCCGTGACCCGTCATCACTTTGCTGGCCAGAAAGCCCGCGATCAACCCGATGAGCGCCCATACGAGGAGAGAACCGAGGTCGAATGTCACCGAGACCAGTGCAAGCATTATCTGTCCGCCCTCCGCTGCTTCGCCGTCTAGTTCGCTGTCGTCGCGCTGCGCGCCGAGATCAGGGTGACAACCTTCACGATCACGGCTGCCGCAAGCACGTAGATCACCATCGCCAGCACGTCGGCCCACACGATCAGGTTGCCTCGGGCGGCAACTGCCGTCTTGAATATGCCGGCGAATGGTGAGGCCAGGGCCTTGCCGACCGAGAAGACGAACGCGGCGAATCCGACGTCGTTCGCTCCAGCCGCATGGAAGATGAAGTCGAGGGCAAGAAAGACCACCACAATTCCGGCGATGAGCCAGACGAACTCGATGCCCGGAGATCTCCCCGACCACACGCTGGTCGAGCTCCGGCGCACGCTCGTGCCCGTGGATGGATCGGCGACCGTTTCGGTGGTCGTATTGACGCCCGTCCGGTTCGGTCCGGAGTTCGTGACGGACTGATCCTGAGTTCGCATATCGGTCATGTGCCCAGCTCCTTTGTGGACGCTCGACACTGAAATCCGTTCAGCCTGCGGTCCCACGTGAGCCCAGTCTCCGCCCGAGAGCGCAACAATTCCAGTAACAGAAGGCGTTCCGCGATACCGCGCTCAGGGCAGTACCGGCGCAATCCCCGAACCAACGCCGCCTGCAGCAATGCGCCGGCACGCGGACTCCCAGAAGCCCAGGCGCGATCGAAACCGTTCTGCCTGGGCGACCACGACCGGCACGTTGGTGAGAGCAACCTCCTGCCGCGCCTGGGGCGACTGATCGGCCATCAGCTGCTGAATGCGCTCGAGGACCGATTCCTCCATGGCGAGTATCTCTGTATAGATGTTTTTCCAGAACAACGCCTGTTCCAGGGTTGCGGTGGCGAGGTCGGCCTCCCCTTCCATGCCCAGGGAGTCGTCACCGCCTCTGATGGCAGCGATGATGTCGGGGCGCTCAGGCGCCGCCTTCTGGTTCATGGTTGTTCTGATACACCACGAAGCGTAAGAAGATCAGCAACAGCTTTCGTATAGTCACAGCCGTGGAGACCGGCCGCGCCGCACCGCAGGCCCGCCCGCTCGAGGGTGAGGACATCCAGACCGAGCACTGGGAAGACGCGCGCCACTGGATGAGCATCTACGACGACCTGATCCGTTTCAAGCTGGGCCTGCTCGAGCGTGTGAAACGTGAGCTGCCGAAGTTGCATCCGGTGGCGCAGGCGGCAGCCGACGCGGACATCGGCTTCATCGAGGCGCAGATGGACGGCTACTACGCCCGCCTCGACCTCTGGTATCAGCGCGTGTGGCAGCTGCAGGGCCTGTGGCTGGATCCCGAAGGACGCGTCATCCGCCACAAGGGCCAGGAGGCCGTCCTGACCACTCGAGAGTTCGAGCTCCTCCAGTTCCTGCTGGATCACCCCCATCGGTACTACACGGCGTCGCAGATCACCAGCCTGGCGTGGTCCGACTCGGCGCTCTTCCCGGAGGAGGTCCGGAACTACGTGCTGCGCCTCAGGAAGATACTGGTCCGCCTCGCCATCCCCTGCGATCTCGTCAACAAGCCGGGTCGCGGGTACTCCCTGACGTTTCGCAACACCGACTGACCGACGGGCTCTCAACCGGGTCGGACGGCGGCCGCGGCTACGATCTAGGTGATGAGCACCCTGACACCGTCGATCGAGACCGTCGACCTGGACGCGCTCGTCACCTCCTGGCGGGCTGCCAACTACCTGACGGTTGCCCAGATCTATCTCCAGCAGAATCCGCTGCTTCGGGAGCCGTTGCGGGCGGAACACATCAAGCCGCGACTGCTGGGGCACTGGGGGACGTCGCCGGCGCTCAGCCTCATCTACGTCCAGCTCAACCGTCTGATCCAGCAGCGCGACTGCGACGTGCTGTACATCGCCGGTCCCGGCCATGGCGGCCCCGCGATCGTCGCCAACGTGTACCTGGAAGGGACATATTCCGAGATCTATCCGGCGGTCTCGCTCGACGAGCCCGGTCTGCTTCGCCTGGTTCGGCAGTTCTCGACCCCGGGTGGCATCCCCAGCCACGTGAGCGTCCCCACCCCCGGCTCCATCCACGAAGGCGGCGAGCTCGGTTATGCGCTGGTACACGCATTCGGCGCAGTTTTTGACAACCCCGACTTGATCGCGGCGTGCGTCGTCGGCGACGGAGAGGCGGAGACCGGCCCGCTGGAGGGGTCGTGGAAGGGCGTGAGCTTTCTCAATCCGAGCCGCGACGGTGCGGTGCTACCGATCCTTCAGCTCAACGGCTACAAGATCAGCGGGCCCACCGTGCTCGGACGCGCTCGCGAGCAGGACGTTCGCGCATTGCTGAGCGCTCATGGCTACGACGTCCATATCGTCGCCGGCGATGAGCCGCGTGGCGTGCACGAGGAGTTCGCGCAAACCCTCGACAGCTGCTACGAGCGGATCCGAGAGATCCAGGCTGCCGCCCGCGGCGGAGCCGGCGTTGGACGTGCCGTATGGCCGGCGATCGTGCTGCGCACACCCAAGGGGTGGACGGGTCCCAAGTTCGTCGACGGGTTGCCCGTGGAAGGGACCTTCCGCGCTCACCAGGTGCCGCTCGACAACGTCCGGACCAACCCGGACCACCTTGCGCAGCTCGAGGAGTGGATGCGCAGCTATCGACCCGAGGAGCTCTTCGACGGCGCCGGCGCGCCCGTCGCAGCCGTGACCGCCCTCATGCCCCGCGGCGACAAGCGCATGGGTGCGACGGAGTACGCCAACGGGGGGAAGTTGCTCAGGCCGCTGCGGCTTCCAGAGTTCACCGAATATGCGATGCCTGTCGACTCGGGGGTCACGGTCGCGGAGTCGACACGGCGGCTCGGTGAGTGGATCCGCGACATCTACCGCGACAACGCCGACAACTTTCGGCTCTTCTGCCCGGACGAGACCAACAGCAACCGGCTCGGAGCGGTGTTCGAGATCGAGGACCGATGCTTCGAGGAGGCAACCATCCCGATCGACGATCACGTGAGTCCCTCGGGACGGGTGATGGAGGTCCTGTCGGAGCATCTCTGTGAAGGGTGGCTCGAGGGGTACCTACTCACCGGGCGGCACGGCCTGTTCGCGACCTACGAGGCCTTCGCGATGGTCTCGGCGTCGATGACCGTGCAGCACGCCAAGTGGCTCGAGGCGGCTCGTGGACTCCTGTGGCGTGAGCCGGTCGCCGCGCTGAACATCCTGCTGACCTCGACCTGCTGGCGCAACGATCACAACGGTTTCAGCCACCAGGGACCGGGGCTCATCGACACCGTCATGGCTATGAGCGGCGATGTGGTCCGCGTCTATCTGCCACCGGACGCGAACTGCCTCCTCTCGGTGGCGAATCACTGTTTCACGAGTCGAAGCTACGTGAATCTGATTGTCATCGACAAGCAACCGGAGCTCCAGTACCTCTCGATGGACGCGGCCATCGAACACTGCGCGCGCGGTGCGTCGGTGTGGTCGTGGGCGTCGAGCGCTGACGACGGCGACCCCGACGTCGTGCTTGGCTGCGCCGGTGACATCCCCACGCTGGAGACACTCGCCGCCGCCGCGCTCCTCCGCGAGCACGTGCCCGACCTGCGCTTCCGCATGGTCAACGTCGTCGACCTGCTGGCGGTGAGCCCCGCGCCGTTCCATCCGCACGCGCTCAGTCCCGAGGCCTTCACGGAGCTGTTCACCGATGAGACCGACGTGGTGATGGCGTTTCACGGATACGCGAGAGCATTTCACCAGGTCGTGCACGGACGTCCGAACGCCGGTCGATTCCACGTTCGCGGATACAACGAGCACGGCACGACCACGACACCCTTCGACATGGTGGTGCTGAACGAGATGAGCCGCTACCACCTGGTCATGGAGGCGCTCCGTCGCGCGCGGCGCACGCCCGCCGGCGCCGAGGAGCTGCACCGGTTCTGCGAGGCACAGCTCCGGCGGCATCATGCCTACGTCCGCGAGCACTTCGAGGACATGCCCGAGATCCGCGAGTGGCGGTGGCCGGGATGAGCGAGCCCTGGTCGCGGCCCACCGCGCCGGGCTGATCGATGCGCATCCTCGCCGTCAATGCGGGCTCGAGCAGCCTGAAGCTGAGCGTGGTCGACGACAACGACAATGTCGAGGACGCGCAAGAGACCGACGGCGATGCGGGTTCCATCAGCGCGTTGCGCGACTTCGCCGCTCGGGTGGGAAGTGTCGATGCAGTCGCCCACCGGCTCGTCCACGGCGGTGCGGCCGTACGGCACGCGGCACTCGTCAACGACCAGGTGCGTCGCGAGCTCGACGCGGCCGTCGCGCTCGCACCGCTGCATGTGCCCCCCGCGCTGGCATTGCTCGATGCTGCGCGTGCGAGCATCGACCGGCCCCAGGTCGTTTGTGTCGATACGGCGTTTCACGCAGACATCCCCGAGTTCGCCACCACCTACGCGGTGCCGGCGCACTGGCGCACGTGGGGAGTGCGCCGCTACGGTTTCCACGGCCTGTCCTTTGCATGGTCGAGCCGGCGCAGCGCGGAGTTGCTGCACCGGCCGGTCGATGAGCTCCACGTCGTGATCGCACACATCGGCTCGGGCGTCTCGGCCTGCGCGGTGCGCGATGGACGAAGTGTCGATACGAGCATGGGATTCACGCCACTCGAGGGCGCGGTGATGGCGTCACGAAGCGGCACCGTTGACCCGGGCGCACTGCTCTGGCTCCAGGATTACCACGGGCTCACCGTCGGCGCGATGATGCGGTTGCTCGAGCACGGCAGCGGGCTCTTCGGGCTCTGCGGGATGTCGGACATCCGCGACGTCGAGCGCGAGGCGGCGCTCGGCAACCAGTCCTGCGTCCTCGCACTCGATGTATACGTCCACGTGCTGAGCCGCGTGATCGGCGGCCTTGCCACGTCTCTTGACCGCCTCGACGCACTGGTCTTCACCGGCGGGATCGGCGAGCACTCGGCGTTGGTTCGCGAGCGCGTCTGCGCTCGGCTCAGCCTGCTCGGACTTACGGGGTCGCTGCTGCCCGCCGACGGGGACGCGGTCGTAGCGCCTGCGGATCGGGGATCCGCCGTGATCGTGGTAACGGCGCGCGAGGATGCTGAGATGGCGCGTGAGGCGCGCCGGGTGCTGGCCGGCTAGACCGCGACGCGGGCCTCGGTGACCGCCTCGGCTACGGGCGCCGCTTCGACCACAACTCGCGGCCTGTGGCTGATCAGCGTGCACGCACTCCCCGAGAGCGCAGTGGCGGCGGCCGCATACCACCACAGGTTGTGGAAATGCGCGAGTGCTTCTGCAGGGCTGTGTGGCGTTCCCAGGATGACCACGAGCAAGGCGATGCCGAACGCGCCGCCAATCTGCCGCGCAGTCTGGTTGACCGCGCTGCCGACGGCGAACCGGTTGGGATGCAGGCTCGAGACCGCCGCGGCACTGAGCACTGGGAAGGTGAGCCCGATGCCGAGCCCGATGATCAGCGTCCCCGGCAACCACGTTGTCAGGTAGTCGGGTTGGAGCCCGACGCGAGTCGCGAGCCATACCAGCCCGGCCAGGAACACGGTGAAACCGGCAAGCAGCACCCTGCGAAATCCAACCCGTGCCGCCATGCGGCCGGCGGGGCCCGACACCAGCGCGACCACGAGCGGACCCGGCGTCACCGCGAGACCCGCTTCGAGAATCGGGTAGTGCCACACGCTGGTGAGGAACAGGATGTTGCCCAGGAGCATCGCGAAGAATCCCATCGCGTAGAGAAAGGTCGCGGCATTGGCCACGCTGAACGAGCGCGCCCTGAAGAGCGTCAGATCGAGGACCGGTTCGGGGTGCCGTGCAGACCGGAGGAGAAAAAGTGTGCCGGCGACCACGGCCCCGGCGAAGCATGCGATCACGGGCGCAGTCGACCAGCCCCAGGTCGGCCCTTCGGTGATGCCGAGGACGAACGCCGAGAGGGTCAAGGCGATCAACATCGCACCGAGGTAGTCCGGCGCCGCTCCGGGCGTGGCCGGACGTGACTGCACGAGGACGCGGCGGCCCGCTATCCACGCGACGCCCCCGATGGGCACATTCACGAAGAACGCCCAGCGCCACCCTCCGACGGTGATCAGCGCCGCGCCGAACGACGGCCCGGTGGCCACCGCCAGCGCACCGACCCCACCCCACAACGCGACCACCTGTGAGCGGCGGTCACTGGGAAATGCGGCGAGCAGCAGGCTCAGCGACGCCGGCAAGAGCGCGGCCGCGCCACACCCCTGGATTACCCGGCCGGCCACGAGCAGCGCCACCGACGGCGCCAGGCCGCAGAGAGCCGAGCCGGCGGTGAAGACGGTGAGGCCGGCGAAGAACACCCGCCGGCTGCCCAGGCGGTCCGCCGTGCGGCCCGCGATCACCAGCAGCGACCCGAAGACGATGCCGTAGCTCGTGATCACCCACGCGAGCGTCGCGCGAGGGTCGCTCGGAAACGAGCGTTCGAGCGCGGGAAACGCCACGTTGACGATCGACAGATCCAGCGATGCCATGAAGGCGGCGAGCGCGGTGACCACGAAGATGACCCGTCGCCGGCTCACCGGGGTCACGGCGGGAGCGCTCGACGCGCGAGCGCTCAGCTGACTCATGCGGTGACTGTAGAGGGTTGCGTTCTATTATGCAACTCACTATGCTGAGACAATGGATCGCAAGAGCTTTGCCGGGATGGACTGCTCGGTTGCGCAGTGCCTCGAGGTCGTCGGGGAATGGTGGAGCATGCTCGTCGTCCGGGACGCGTTTCTCGGAGTGACCCGCTTCGACGACTTCCAGTGCCGGCTCGGCATCTCCCGCAACATCCTGCACGAGCGGCTGAACACGCTCGTGGACGCGGGGGTGCTGGTGCGCGTGCCGTACTCCGAGCATCCGCCGCGGCACGACTACAGTCTCACCGACAAGGGGCGCGACCTCTGGCCCGTGCTCACCGCGATGCGTCAGTGGGGCGATCGCCATGCCGCGCCGAGCGGGCCACCGCTGCTGGTGACGCACAAGGCGTGTGGGGCGGTCACCGAGGCGATGATGGTCTGCGGCTCGTGTGGCGAGCGTCTCGGAGCTCGCGACGTGGTCGCGGCCACGGGCCCCGGGCACAAGCCCGGCGCCCTCGTCTCGCACCCGGCCTGACCACGCGTCCACAACTGATCATGCACAGACAGGATCGGTAAGCTCCCGCCTCATGGTCGACTGGGTAACCATCTCGGCGCTCGCGACCGCGGGCGGAACCCTCGTCCTCGCGGCCGCCACGTTCTCGTCGGTTCGTTCAGCCAACCGCGCGGCCCGGGCAGCCGAGCGCTCGCTCCTCGCCGGGTTGCGTCCCGTGCTCATGCGACCGCGGGGCAACCCGTGACCATCGACCTGCTGTACGGCGACCACGAGGGTGGCCAGCGAATGATCAGCCGGTTCGCCCTGACAATGACGCCGAAAGGCTCGTGGCTCGCCGTCGTGGGCCGTCACTGGAATCTGGACCGGCCCCACCCTCGCTAACGGACCGGGAGTACTGGACGATGGACGAGACCATCGAGGAGACCCCTCTGGTCAATCGAGCGTTACTGCCTGGGGTTCGGCCTCGGCGTCGACGTTCTGCCCTCGGGTGAGAAACAGCGCGACCGCCAGCACCAGGATGACGCCGGCGTTGGTTCCCAGCTCGAACAACGACTGAGTGATCGTTGGGGTGCCTGCGGGCTGGGCACCGGCCGAGAAGGTCAGACGCGTCGAGACCGCGAGGATGTCCCGGACCGCGGCGATGATGCCGATGACGAGAAATGGTCGAAAAGGAAAGCCCCACCCTGCCAGGTGTGTCAGCACGGTACGCATGATGTCGACGAGGATGATCACAACCAGGACGCCATCGACAGCGCTGATCAGCGCCTGTGTGTAGCCCGATGATGACGTGAAGAAATCGATGAAGCTCCGCACCAGCACGACCGCCGCGAGGACGAGCAACACGATCGCGACGCCGTATTGAACCAGGTCGATCAGGACGCGAAGCGGTGTGCCACGACGAATTTCGGGCCACGAGAGGACGCCACTGATTCCGCCCGATCCCCTCGCATCCTGCGGGTGGTTGCCGTGGGTCGCGGCCGGTTCTTCAGGCATGGAGTGCCGGTCAGTGTACGGCGGTCCCGCTGGCTGCGCCTGCGACGAAAAGACACGTCCCGCGAACGGGACGTGTCTTTTTCGGAATTGGTCTCGTCGGTGACCCGACGCCTCAGTAGTAGTGGCGGCGGCCGCCCACCGCATGCCCGGCCATTCCGAGCAGCTCGAGCACGACCCCGATGACGATGAGAATGACCCCGATGGTCACCAGGATTGGGATCGCCGCCAGCAACCCGATGATGAGCAGGATGATGCCCAGAACGATCATGCCTCGCCTCCTTGCGTCGCGAAATTCATGGTGCTTTGCTTGGTCGGTCGGCGGACGCGTTCGCTCTTAGAGCGGACGGTCGTCGACAGTGGTCGTGGTGGTTCCGTTGCGCCTGACGTAGCCCGGACCGCCCCAGGACGACCAGAAGATCAACGAAAGAACGATCCCGAGGGCACCGACCCCCATCAGGATGTACCCGATGGTGTGAAGGTCGACCCCACTGGTGGTCACATGAATCGCGAAAGCCAGCACGGCTCCCACGGCTAACAGAAAGATGCCCACTCCTAGACCCATTGTTGTGCCTCCATTTCGCTTCGCTGTCCTATCCCGGATACTGCCAGCGATCTTGTAGCTGATTCGTATAGCGAGACTATCACACTCGGACGCGGCGTGGCACCCTAGCACTCCCGGTGATGCGGCCCCACCGGCCCCCAACCCGAGGGTTCTCTCGCCAGCAGCGTCGGTGGGCACTTGCGCCGCCACGCGTCGGCGAGCAGATCGGCGAGCAGGTCGGGCCTGACGCGGGTCAGGTCCACTCGCACACCGCGGAGCCGCCGCCCCCACCACAACTCCTCGCAGCCGGCAGGGTCGATGCTCAACGCCGCTCGTATCGCAGGCTCATCGAGCATGACGTTGAGATGCTGCCCGTCGGGTTGGGTGGCGAAAATCTTGCCGGCGACGCGAAATGACGGAAACCCGTGGTGATCCTGCTCGACGACCTCCGGCAGCGCCAGTGCGAGCTGTCGCGCCCGCGCCGGTGTCATCACGAGACATCCATGGCGCGCACCACGTTCAGGGGAGCCGAACGCTCCCGGTCAGGTACGCGTCACAGGTGCGCGCGGCAGCGCGCCCATCCGCGATCGCCCAGACGATCAGCGACGCACCGCGAACCGCGTCCCCGGCCGCGAAGACACCCGGTGTGGCGCACGTGAACCCCTCGTCGATGCCGATATTCCCGCCGGCGTCGAATGTCACCGACAGCCCATCGAGCAGCGCAGATCGCGTGGCCCCCTCGTAGCCGATTGCAATGAGCACGAGGTCGGCATCGAGCTGCACCTCCGCGTCGAAGGTGGGGACGAACGTGCGGATCCCATCCTCGCGACGCGCCTCGACGCGAACCGCACGAACGCTGCGCAGGTCTCCGTGCTCACCCTCGAAACGCGTGACCATGAGGCCGAACTCCCGCGAGCCGCCCTCGTCGTGGGCCGGGTAGGTGCGGAGGATCAACGGCCACTGCGGCCAGGGATTCCCCTCTGCGCGTGTGTCGGGCGGCTGCGCGTAGATGTAGAGCTGCTGCACTTCGCTGCACTGCTCACGGATCACGTTGCCGAGGCAGTCCGCACCGGTATCGCCGCCTCCGACGATGATCACCTTGCGCCCGCGCGCGCTGATCTCGGGGTGAGCGTTGACGCGCTCCCCGGCAACCCGGCGGTTCTGCTGCACCAGGTAGTCCATCGCGAAATGGATCCCGCGCAGCCGGCGCCCGGGCACGTCCATGTCTCGCGGCCGGTCGGCGCCGACCGCCAACACGACCGCGTCGAATCGCTCACGCAATTGCTCCGCGCTGACGTCGACACCGATGTCGTAGCCGGTCTCGAAGGTGATCCCTTCCGCCTCGAGGAGATCAATGCGCCGGTCGATGACCCATTTCTCCATCTTGAAATCGGGGATCCCGTACCGGAGCAGGCCACCGATGCGATCCGAACGCTCGAAGACCGTCACACGGTGGCCGGCGCGGTTGAGCTGCTGCGCGGCGGCGAGTCCAGCCGGTCCAGAGCCGACGACGGCGACGCGCCGCCCGCTGCGGTGCGCCGGCGGCTCCGGACGGATCCAGCCCTCGTCGAACGCGCGATCGATGATCGACTGCTCGATCTGCTTGATCGCCACCGGGTCGTCGTTGATCGCCAGCACGCACGCCGGTTCGCATGGAGCCGGGCAGAGGCGGCCGGTGAACTCGGGGAAGTTGTTGGTGGCGTGGAGGCGCTCGACGGCGGCTCTCCAGTCATCGCGAGAGACGAGGTCGTTCCATTCGGGGATGAGATTGCCGAGCGGACATCCGTGGTGACAGAACGCGACCCCGCAGTCCATGCATCGCGATCCCTGCTCGCGGAGCACCTGGACCGGGAGCGGCAGATAGACCTCGCGGTAGTCAGCGATGCGCTCCGCCACCGGTCGCTTGTGGGCCGTGTGGCGCGTGTGCTCCAGGAAACCTGTTCGCGGGCCCATCAGCTCACCAGCTCGAGCTGGGCGCGGAGCGCGCGCCGGTACTCCTCGGGCATCACCTTGACGAAGCGCTCACCGTCCTGGGTCCAGGTGCGGAGCACGCGTTTGGCGACCGCGCTCCCGGTCAGAGCCGCGTGGCGCTCGAGGAGCGACCGGACGAGCTCGTGGTCGTCGACGCCGAGCTGCTCGAGCGACACCGACGCCCGGTTGCATCGCGCGGCGAAGGTTCGATGCTCGTCGAGCACGTAGGCGACGCCACCGCTCATGCCGGCGGCGAAATTCCGGCCCGTGGCGCCGAGAACGACGACGGTGCCGCCGGTCATGTATTCGCAACCATGGTCGCCGACGCCCTCGACGACCGCGACAGCACCGGAATTGCGAACGCCGAAGCGCTCACCGGCCATACCGCGGATGAAGGCCTCGCCGGAGGTGGCGCCGTAGAGCGCGACATTGCCGATGATGATGTTGTCCTCGGCACGCCGGGTCGCCGCCGCCGGCGGCATGATCACCAGCCGGCCGCCGGACAGCCCCTTGCCGACGTAGTCATTTGCCTCGCCGTGAAGCGTGAGGGTCACGCCACCTGCAAGCCAGGCGCCGAACGACTGCCCCGCGGCGCCGTCAAGCGCGACGTCGATGGTGCCGTCGGGAAGACCGGCCGCGCCGTATCGCCGGGCGATCTCCCCGCTGAGCATGGCGCCGACGCAGCGATGCACGTTGCGGACCGGGATCCGCATGCGGACGGGCGTGCCGCGCTCGAGCGAATCGCCGCAGCGGGCCAGCAGCTCGTTGTCGAGCATCTCGGTGAGGTCGGCGGCCTGCCGCCTGCTGTGCCGGCGATCCTCAGGCGCATCCACCTCGGGCACCATGAGCAGCGGAGCGAGGTCGAGCCCGCGCGCCTTCCAGTGATGCACGGCTGGATTGGCCTCGATGAGGTCGACCCGGCCGATCATGTCCTCGAAGCGACGGAAGCCCAGCCGCGACATCCAGCGGCGCACGTCCTCGGCGAGGAAGAGCATGAAGGCGACGACATGCTCGGGACGGCCCGCGAACCGGGAGCGCAGCACCGGGTCCTGCGTGGCGATCCCAACCGGGCAGGTGTTGAGATGGCAGACGCGCATCATCACGCAGCCCGCCGCGATCAGCGGCGCCGTGGCGAACGCGAATTCGTCGGCGCCGAGGAGCGCGCCCACCACCACGTCTCGCCCAGTCTTCATCTGGCCGTCGGCCAGGAGCGTGACCCGGCTGCGCAGGCGCTGTCTGGTGAGCACCTGCTGCGCCTCGGCAAGTCCAAGTTCCCAGGGCACGCCCGCGTGTTTGATCGCAGTGAGTGGCGATGCACCGGTCCCGCCCTCATAGCCGGCGATGACGATGTGGTCGGCGCGAGCCTTGGCGACTCCAGCCGCCACGGTGCCGACCCCCGCCTCGGCGACGAGCTTCACGCTGATCCGCGCTGCAGGATTCACGCTGCGCAGATCCCAGATCAGCTGGGCGAGATCCTCGATCGAGTAGATGTCGTGGTGCGGGGGCGGCGAGATGAGCCCGACACCCGGCGTCGAATGGCGCAGCCGGGCGATCGCCTCGTCCACCTTGGATCCAGGCAGCTGACCGCCCTCGCCCGGCTTCGCCCCCTGGGCGATCTTGATCTGCAGCTCGTCCGCGTTGACGAGGTAGTGCGCGGTGACGCCGAAGCGAGCCGACGCGACCTGCTTGATCGCGCTCCGGCGCCAATCGCCGTTCGCGTCGGGCTCGAAGCGCGCGGAGTCCTCCCCTCCCTCGCCGGTATTCGACCGCGCACCGATCCGGTTCATGGCGATCGCGAGCAGCTCGTGCACCTCCTTGCTCAGCGAGCCATGCGACATCCCGCCGGTTGAGAAGCGGCGCACGATATCGAGCGCCGGCTCGACCTCCTCGAGCGGCACCGGGTCCCGCGCCTCGCGGAGCAGGAACAGGCCGCGCAGGTTCTTCAGCCGGCGCGACTCGTCGTCGGCGAGCGCAACGTAGTGCTGGAACGCGGACTCGTCGTTGGATTTGACCGCGTGCTGGAGCGCACCGATGACCTCGGGGTTCCACTGGTGGTGCTCCCCCTCGCGGCGCCAGCGGTACTCGCCTCGGTCCTCCAGGGTTGGGGGCACGATACGCACATCCGGGAAGGCACGCTGATGGCGTGCGATCGCCTCGGACGCGATCACGTCCATCCCGATGCCCCCGATCCGCGACGGTGTGTTCGGGAAGTAGCGATCGACGACGGTCCGGTCGATGCCGAGACACTCGAAGATCTGCGCGCTGCAGTACGACTGGATCGTGGAGATGCCCATGCGCGCGATGGTCTTGCGCAATCCTTTGACCAGTGCCTGGACGTAGAGCTCCTCGGCACGGGCGGCATCGACGGTCGGCGGCATCAGCTCGCGCCGGGCGATGTCGGCGATCGTCTCGAAGGCGAGATAGGGGTTGACGGCCTCGGCGCCGTAGCCGATGAGCAGCGCGAGGTGCATCACCTCGCGGGCTTCGCCGGTCTCGACGACGAGGCCGACCCCGGTGCGCGTCTGCTCGCGGACCAGGTGGTGATGCACGGCGGCAGTGGCGAGGAGCGAGGGAATGGGAACGTGCGAGGCATCGATGTGCCGGTCGCTGAGGATCAGGACGGTGGCTCCGGCCTCGATGTGCTTGGACGCCAGGCGGCAGATGCGCTCGATGCCGGCGACCAGACCGGCCGCACCGGCGTCGCGGTGGAACACCATGGAGATGGTCTCCGCCGGGAACTGGCGCTGGGTGACGTGCCTGAGCTTCTCCAGGTCGTGGTTGGTGAGCACCGGGTGAGGCATCTCGAGACGCTTCGCCTGTGCGGGCCCCTGCTCGAGGAGATTCCCACCGGCGCCGAGGGTGGTCACCAGCGACATCACCGCCTGCTCGCGAATCGGGTCGATCGGCGGGTTGGTCACCTGGGCGAAGAGCTGCTTGAAGTAGTTGAACAGCGGCAGCGGCCGATCGCTGAGCACCGCGAGCGGCGTGTCGTTGCCCATCGAACCGACCGCTTCCTCACCGGTCTCGCCCATCGGCTCGAGGAGGACCTCGACGTCCTCGACGCTGTAGCCGAAGGCCTGCTGACGAACCAGGAGCGTGCCCGGGTCCGGCGCCGGCACATGGTCGGGGGCATCGAGCTCGTCGAGGTGCACCGTGCCTGCGCGGATCCACTCGCTGTACGGCTGCGCAGTGCTGAGCGTGCTCTTCACGGATGCGTCGTCGAGAAGCCGCCCCGCTGCGGTATCGACGAGCAGGAGCCGCCCGGGCTCCAGCCGCCACTTCCTGGCGATCCGGTCCTCGGGGAGATCGAGAACGCCCGCCTCGGACGCCATGACCACGAGGCCGTCCTCGGTGACGAGGTATCGAGCGGGGCGCAGGCCGTTGCGATCCAGCGTCGCACCGATGACCCGCCCGTCGGTGAAGGCGATCGCTGCCGGGCCGTCCCACGGCTCGAGCAGCGAGCTGTGAAACTCATAGAAGGCGCGGCGCTCATCGTCCATGAGCGGGTTCTGGTGCCACGCCTCGGGGATCATCATCATCACCGCGTGCTCGATTGGCCGGCCTGACATGGCGAGCAGCTCGAGCGCGTTGTCGAATTGCGAGGAGTCGGAGCCCGACTCGTCCAGCACCGGCATGAGCTTTGCGATGTCGTCCCCGAAGTGCGGGCTGCGGAACTTCGACTGGCGCGCGCGCATCCAGTTCACGTTTCCGCGCAGCGTATTGATCTCCCCGTTGTGAGCCGACATGCGGAAGGGCTGGGCGAGATCCCACCGGGGTAGCACGTTGGTGGAAAAACGCGCGTGCACGAGCGCCAGCATTGATGTCATGCGCTCGTCGACCAGGTCCGGGTAGAAGCCCGCAAGCTGGGCCGCGGTGAGCATTCCCTTGTAGACGACGGTGCGACTCGACAGGCTGGCCCAGTGGAATCGATCACGACCGATGCCCACCGCCAGCGCATCACGCTCGATGATCCGCCTGAGGACGAGCAGCCGCCCTTCGAGAGCCGCGCCGTCGAGGCCGATGGCCGCGACAAAGAGCTGCCGCAACACGGGCAGCGCCATGCGAGCCGACCGGCCAACCGAGTCCGCAACCACTGGGACGTCGCGCCAACCGAGCAGGCGCAGTCCCTCGGCTCGGCAGGCCCTGAGCGTGATGCCCTCGCACTGTTCGCGCTCATCCGGATCCTGCGGAAGCATTGCCATACCGACGCCGTATGACCCGGGGGCGGGCAGCTGCAGTCCAGTTGTTTCCCTGAGGAATGCATCCGGCAGCTGCAGGAGGATGCCGGCTCCGTCGCCGCTGTCCGGCTCGGCGCCCGACGCGCCTCGGTGACCCAGGTTGACGAGCGCCTGAATGCCCTGTTCGACGACCGAGTGGGCAGGGCCTCCGGCGATCCGGGCGACGAACGCGACCCCGCAGGCGTCATGTTCGATGGCAGTGTCGAACAGACCTCGATTCGGGGGCTGCTCGCCTAACTGTTGGCCGATACGTGCGTAGCCTGACAGGCTCGGGCCTTTCAGATCAAGTTGCCGATCGAGGACGCCGCGCGTGTGCTAGGGTTTGCGTCAATGGCCGCAACTGCGCGTCGATACTTTGGCCCGCCAGCCGTAAGGCTGCCGGGGGTTTTCTAGACCAACGCGCAGTCGTTACCAGGGCTGGTTCATCAGAGATGGGTCAGCCCCGGATCCCGTGTGGTGGCCCATCACCACACGGAGGTGCCAAACAGTGACCATCGAGCCGCTGCTCATCAGCGCGACCCGACGCCAGGACACGCACCGCGTCAGCATCGGCGCCGTCGAGGTCGGCGGCGATACCGTGCCGGTCATCGCGGGACCGTGCGCGGTCGAGGCGGGCTACGTCGAACATGCGGTCGCCGCCAATCGGTCCGGCGCATCAGTACTGCGAGGGTGCGTCCTCAAACCGCGGACACGCCCGGGATCGTTCCAGGGCCTCGGTACAACGGCTGGGCTGCCCCTGCTCGACGAGGCGAAACGCGTGACCGGTTTGCCCGTGATCGCCGAACCGCTGGCCGCCGAGGACATCGAGTTGCTGCGCCCCCATGTCGATGCGCTGCTCATCGGAGCGCGCTCGATGCACAACACACCGTTGCTGCGCGCAGCCGGACGGAGCGGCATGACGGTGATCCTGAAGCGTGGGATGTCGGCAACCTACGACGAATGGCTCGCGGCCGCCGACTACATCGCCGCCGAGGGCAACCGCCAGATCGTCCTTTGCGAGCGCGGCATCCGAACCTTCGAAACCGCAACTCGGAACACGCTCGATGTCAGCGCGATCGCCGTCCTGCGGGATATGACCGATCTGCCGATCGCAGTCGACCCGAGCCATGCCGCCGGCAATGCGCGTTGGGTCCCGTCACTCGCCGTCGCAGCACTTGCGGCCGGCGCTGACGCACTCCTCATCGAGTGTCATCCCGACCCGGCCGCCTCGCTATGCGACGCCGCACAGGCGATCACGCCACAGGTGCTGACCCGAATCGTGCAGACATCACTGTCGCTGTGCGCGATGACTCGCCCCGCTGTCGCAGGGTCGGTTGCCGGATGCCGGGCGATGATCGACACGATCGACGATGCGGTGTTCCGCATGCTCGAATACCGCGTGGCGATGGTGGAGGCGGTGCAGCAGCACAAGTCTGCCGCTCTGCTGCCGGAGCGGGATCGGGTCAGGGAGAACGCGATCGTTGAGCGACTTTCCCGTCATGCGCCGCGGCTCGGCGAGCAGCGTGTCGACCGCCTCGTCCACGCCATCATCGATGAATGTCTCGACGCGGTCCCGGTCTGCTCCGATGCCGCCGTGGCCTGACCCCGCATACTCGGGGAGCACCCGAGACTCCGGAACGACCGCCGGGTTGAGGCGAGAAATCGATGATGACGAATGCAACGCCGGTTCCGGAGCGCACGCTGGTCGAACTGTTCCGTCGCCAGGCGGCCTCACGTGCCGGCAGCCCGGCGATGTTTCATCGCGACAGCGATCACTGGGCGTCGATCGCATGGAGTGCCTACGCCGAGCAGGCTCGGTCGCTGGCCGCGTTCTTCATCAGCGCCGGGCTGAAAGAGCAGGAGCACGTCGCGATGTGGTCCTTCAACAGACCGGAATTCCTGGTCGCCAGCACCGCGACGATGCTGGCGCGTGCCTGCACCGCTCCGCTCTATCAGACCTTGAGCGGAACCGAGGCCGCCTACGTCCTCTCGCACTCCGACGCGCCGATTGCAGTTGTGGAGGACCATGAGTTGCTCTCGCGGGTACTCGAGGTGCGCGACCGACTGCCTGCCCTGAGATGCGTCGTTCTCATGGAAGGCGCCGCACCTGACGGCGAGGAGACGTTCGTGGTGCCGTGGGCGCAGGCGCTGCAGCGAGGCGCGGATGCGCTGACGCAGGTAGCCGATGACCTGGACCGGCGAACCGATGCGGTGCAACCGAGCGACATCGCCACCCTGGTCTACACGAGTGGGACAACGGGACCGCCAAAAGCGGTGATGGCAACACATGGAAACCTGATCGCGGCCATCAACGCTCTGGGACCGATCGTCAACCTCTCGGCGGGCGACCGTGTTCTGAGCTACCTGCCATTGGCGCACATCCTCGAACGCCTCAACAGCGAGATCCGCCTGTACTGCGCGGGCAACGCGCTCTGGTTCGCCGCTTCCATCGTCGAGATGCCGGAGGAGGTGCGCGGCCTTCGCCCGACCTGCTTCGTCGGCGTGCCGCGGGTGTGGGAGAAGATGGCGTCAACCATCAACGCCGCGATCGATGCGATGCCCACGTCACGGCGGCGGCTGGCGCGGTGGGCGATCGCCGTGGGAGAACAGAGTGTCGATCAACGTCAGCGACGCGAGTCGCCGACCGCCGCGCAGCGTGTACGCCATCGCGTGGCAGACCGTCTGGTGCTCAGCCGCATCCGCGCTGAGACCGGTCTCGACCAGGCGCACACGCTCATCACCGGGGCCGCACCGATATCCGTGCAGGTGCTGCGCTTCTTCCACGCTCTCGGGCTCGAGGTCCTCGAGGGCTACGGGATGAGCGAGAACATGACCGTGACCGCCGTCAACCGGCGTGGCCAGGCGCGACTCGGCACGGTTGGACAGGTGGTTCCGGGGGTGGAGGTGCGCATCGCTGGTGACGGCGAGATCCTGATGCGGGGCGACGTGGTCTTTGCCGGCTATTACAAGGACGCGGCTGCGACTGCGGAGGCGCTGATCGACGGCTGGTTGCACACCGGCGACATCGGCGAGCTCGACAGCGAGGGGTATCTTCGAATCACCGATCGCAAGAAGGACCTGATCATCACCGCAGGCGGGAAGAACGTGTCCCCTTCGAACATCGAGCACGCGCTGCGCAGCGAGTTGATCGCGAATCCTGTTGTGATCGGGGACCGGCGACCGTACATCGCCGCGCTGCTGGCGCTCGACGCGTCTGGACTTCACGACTTCGCACACCGTCACGGCCTCCCGACCAAGCTCGATGAGCTGATGAGCCACCCCACGCTGCTCGACGAGATACAGCAACGCGTGGAATCAGTGAACAGCCACCTCGCCAACGTCGAGAAGGTGAGGCGTTGGCGGGTGCTGCCGGGAGAATTCGCAGTCGGTGTCGAGCTGACCCCGACCTTCAAGGTGCGACGCAAGGTCGTTGCCGAACGTTTCGCTGCGGAGATCGAAAGCCTGTACGAACAACCGACCGACGGCGACCATGACAACCCCTTGCCGACTGGACGCCCCGGAGCCGGTTGAGGCTACCTGCGCTCGAGGATCCCGCGAATGAATGCGGCCTGCCCGGTGTGGGTCACGTCGTCGTGGATCACGCTCACCAGCCGCACGCCCAGGGTTACCGGTGGATCCCAGCGGTCGTCCACGACCCGGTCGAGGTCGGCGTCGGTGAGGCCGGCGATATGCGCGAGGGTCGCCTCATGAACTGCGTCGTAGTACTGGCGAAGTGGCTCGGCGTCGACGACCACGGACTCAACCTGGTCCGACGTGTGCCCGTACCCGTGGTCCGAAGGTTCGAGCGGCAGCTTGAATCGATCCACCCAACCGGCCGACGTCCAGACCTGCTCGGTCCCGGCGGCGGCCGCGACGTGGTCGTCCTGGATGCGCGTGAGATGCCAGATCAGCCATCCGATCGAGTTCGCCTCGCTGTCCACGCGAAACGCAAGTTGCTCGCGGCTGAGGCCGTCGAGCACGTGATGAACGACCTCGCGGATCCTGCCGAAAGCATCCGCAAGCAACTCGGCGCTAGTCATTGGTTGCCTCCTCTGGCATATCGCGGCGGAAGGGTCGCGCCCACCAAGACCCTTCATCCATCATGAGGGTATGACCGAGCATCCCGAAGACCTGCCCTGGAACGACGTCCCCGCCGACTCAGACGCACCGCTGGGGAGCGCAGAACCTGATCCCGCAGAGGTGACCGGCGACGAGGACGACCCAGCCCAGCGCGACGAATCCCTGGCGGGACGTCTGCACGACGTCGATGAATACCGCCGTGAAACGCTCGATGAGCGCCTGAGCGAAGAGGAGCCCGATCGAGCCGCCCTCTCGCAGGAGCCGGAAGCAGGTGCATTGCAAGCGCCCGAGGCGGGCGATGACGACATCACGCTGGCGCGCGGTGAGCCGGACCCCTCCGACTCCGTTGAGGACGACGACGACGAATCCGCCGAGGACGCTGCCGTCCATGTCGTCCCCGACGGCCGGGGCTAGCAGCGCTCGGTTGATCGGCGCGCGTCCCAGCGTGGGCGAGTGCGACCACTAAGCTTCACCGATGGCGACTGCAACTCCCGGCCCGGGTCGAAGGCCGACGCCCGAAGCTCATCAGGGCCGGAACACGCTCGGGTACAACCCGATGCGCTGGCGGCGCTTCTGGGTGTTCATCATCGGCCTGCTCCTGATCAACATCATCGTCAGCAGCATCATCCAGTCCGCCAGCCAGCCGGCCTCGGTGACCATTCCGTACAACCTCTTCCTCGACGAGGTCAATGGCGGCAATGTGGTCAATATCACCGCGACCGGTGACGCGATCACTGGAACCACCAAAACCGCTGTCAGCGCAGGCTCAGGACAACCAAGCGCGAAGAATTTCCTGACGCAGCGTCCGTCATTCGCCAGCGACAACCTCGAGGCAACGCTGCTCAAGAACAAGGTGAGCATCCTCGCGGAGCCGCCCAACCCTCCCACGCCATTCTGGGAGACGCTGCTCCTCTTTTTCGGGCCGACGCTGCTGATCGTTTTCGGCATCATCTACCTGATGCGCAGGAGTGCCGCAGCGCTCGGCGGGGGCGGCGCCGGCGGCCTTCTCGGACGGTTCGGGCAGAGCGGGGCACGCCTCTACAACGCCGAGCGACCTGACACCACGTTCGCCGACGTTGCAGGGATCGACGAGGTCAAGGCGGAACTCGTCGAGATCGTCGACTTTCTGAAGAAACCGGAGAAATATCAGCGGCTCGGCGGCACGATCCCGAAGGGCGTCCTGCTGATCGGAGCACCGGGAACCGGCAAGACACTGCTCGCCCGCGCGGTCGCCGGTGAGGCAGGGGTGCCGTTCTTCTCGATCTCCGCGTCGGAGTTCATCGAAGCGATCGTGGGAGTCGGCGCCGCCCGCGTGCGCGACCTCTTTCAGAAGGCGCGCGCTGCGCAACCGGCGATCGTTTTCATCGACGAGCTAGACGCCATCGGACGTTCGCGTTCGACCGGCGCTCGCCTTGGTGGCAACGAGGAGCAGGAGCAGACCCTGAACCAGATCCTGACCGAGATGGATGGTTTCGATCCGCACACCGGGGTGATCGTCCTCGCCGCCACCAACCGCGCCGACGTGCTCGACGCGGCGCTGCTCCGCCCTGGACGTTTCGACCGCAGGGTCACAGTGCCGTTCCCGGACCGGCGGGGCCGCCTCGAGATACTCCGCATCCACACGAGACACATTCCGCTCGGGCCGGACATCAACCTCGAGCTGACCGCCTCGCTCACCGCCGGGATGGTCGGCGCCGACCTGCGCAACCTCGCCAACGAGGCGGCTCTTGCCGCAGCCCGCCGGGACGCGAGCACGGTCTCGCAGATTGACTTCACCG
>CABEDX010000160.1_pt1 | contig 20483 bp, 22 predicted proteins | sample 3132991 | NCBI WGS metagenome assembly CABEDX01 (sample SAMEA5534332, study PRJEB31848) | metagenome | biome: tundra; feature: field; material: soil | place: USA | collected 2013-05 | depth 0.15 m
GGTCAGCTCAGCCGGTCGAACCACGGCAAGGATCAGGCCGACGATGACGATTGTTGAGGCGCCGCCTGCCAGCAGGGCGACGGACCGGGATCTCGAGTTCAATCTGACCCAGAGCCCCATCGCACCCCCGATGCTATCGCCGGCCGGTGCAGCGCCGCCGCCTCATCTTGATCGTTGCCTATCCCATTGTGCCTAACTAATTGTTGATGGTTGGTAAATAGGTTGTGATGGGTATGTTCTGGGTCCATGGTCAACAGCGCGGCAGGTGTCGCCTCTCCGCCCTGCGTGGTTTCCGAGGAATCACCCTCATGACGGCGGAAGGCAACGGACCGGAAGTGAACCCACAGGACATCGAGTTCGGGTTGGACACGTTCGTCTACGCGAGCGTCGACGCCTCTGGTCGAGCTGTCGACGGTGACGTCGTCATCCGGAACACGATCGAGGAGGCAGTTCTGGCCGATACTGTCGGCATCGACTCCTTCAACATCGCCGAGCACTACCGCCCGGAGATGATGGACTCCGCCGGGCATGTGATGCTGGCAGCGATCGCCGGCCGCACCGAACGTATCCGGCTCGGTACTGCGGTGACGGTATTGAGTACGCAGGACCCGGTGAGGGTGTACACCAATTTCGCCACCCTCGACGCGGTGTCGAACGGTCGCGCGCAGCTCATCGTGGGGCGAGGGTCGCTGACCGAGTCCTTTCCGTTGTTCGGATTCGATCTCGCCGATTACGAGGAGCTCTTCGAGGAAAACCTCGACCTGCTCACCCGCCTGCTGCGAGACCAGCCCGTGATCTGGTCCGGCACCTTTCGGCCGCCGCTCACCAACCAGTACCTCAGTCCACCGCTTCCAGAGGGGCATGTGCCCACATGGGTTGGTGTCGGTGGCAGTCCGCAGTCAGTGATTCGTGCCGCTCGCTACGGTCTGCCACTGATGCTGGCCGTGATCGGCGGACCTGCGCGGCGATTCGCCCCACTCGTCGACCTCTACAAGCGGGCGCTCAATGCGTACGGGCACGCGCCACTGCCGATCGGGATGCATTCACACGGATTCGTGGCCAGGACGGACGAAGAAGCTGTCGCGATTCAGTGGCCGTACTGGGCGGAGGTGTTTGAGGGCGCAGCCGCCGAACGAGGATGGGCGCGCCCGACGATGGAGCGATTCCAGGCCGAGATCGCAGACGGATCGCTGTATCTCGGATCGCCGGAAACCGTGGCGACCAAGATTGCCGCGGTGATTCGGCAGCTCGGGCTCAGCAGATTCGACTGGGCGTATGCCACTGGGCGAGTGCCTCACGAGCAGCGAATGGCGACGATCGAGCTCTATGGGCGCGAGGTGATTCCACGCGTCAGAGAGCTGCTCGCGGAGCCATCCCCCGAGCCTGCATCCTCGAGTGCGCCGGCGACGGCGAATCACGGAGCCGCGAATGTCCAGCAGTAGTCCAACTGACCGCCGTCTGGGCATTGTCGGCGCTGGGAAGATGGGCACCACAGTGGCCCGCGCTGCAATGAGCGCCGGGTACGACATCGCCATCTCGGGTTCGGGGCCGCCGGAGCGCATCGCGCTGATCGTTGAGGTGCTCGCTCCCGGCGCTCGCGCGGTCACCACCGACGAGGTCGTCGGCTCTGCAGGCATCATCGTTCTGGCCGTGCCCATGCACCGCTTCCGGGAACTTCCACAGGATCTCTTCGCCGGCAAGATCGTCGTTGATGCGATGAACTACTGGGAGGAAATCGACGGGGTGGACGAGGAGCTCGCGGCGGCGCCGTTGGGAACGAGTGTCGTCGTGCAGCAGCGGTTTTCGTCAGCGCGGGTGGTGAAGAGTCTCAATCACCTCGGCTACTACGACTTCGAGGAGAGCAGGCGCCCGGCTGGTCTGGCGGGCCGCATCGCGATCGCCGCCGCCGGCGACGACCGTGCCGGGGTCGCGGCAGTTCTGCAGCTCATTGACCGGCTCGGGTTCGACGCCGTCGATGCGGGGCGACTCGAAGCCGGGCTGGCGCTTCAACCCGACGGTCCGGTGTTCGGCGTACGTCACGCAGCCGGCGAACTGTCCGAGCTGCTCTGGGCGGAGGCGTCGTCGGCATAACCGACAAGACCATCTCTCGATCGGTCGGGGTGGGACGCGTGTATGGCAACATCGCGCACTCCGGCATCGAGCGCAGACTCCGCCCCGTGCAGATCGGCGTTGTCTACCCGCAGACGGAGCTCGGTGGTGACCCGGCCGCCGTTCGCCGGATTGGGAGGGCGGTCGAGGAACTCGGCTACAGCCACCTTCTCGCCTATGACCATGTGCTCGGTGCTGTCCACGCCGACCGCACGCCTCAGCTCACCGGTCCGTACACCGAGCACGACCCGTTTCATGACCCGTTTGTGATGTTCGCGTTTCTCGCCGGCATCACCGAGCGCATCGGTTTCACCACCGGGGTCCTGATCCTTCCGCAGCGCCAGACCGCGCTGGTTGCGCGGCAGGCCGCCGATGTCGATCTCCTCTCCGGCGGCCGGCTTCGACTCGGTGTCGGCATCGGCTGGAACCCCGTCGAGTACGAAGCGCTCGGGCAGGACTTTCGTACCCGCGGCGCCAGGCAGGAGGAGCAGATCAACCTGCTCCGTCGCCTGTTCACAGAGCCCGTTGTCGACTTCGCCGGCCGGTTCGACCGCGTTGACCGGGCTGCTCTTGTGCCCAAGCCGGCGCGGCGCATTCCGATCTGGCTCGGTGGATCAAGCGATGCGGCGTACGATCGCGCCTCCCGTCTCGCGGACGGCTTCATCTTCATCGGTGGCGATATCGCTCGCAGCGTCGACGCGTGGCAACGGCTGCGCGATCGTGTGCGCGGCGTTGGCAGGTCGGTCGACGACTTCGGTGGGGAATATGTGGTGCGTCCTCGCAGTGGCATCGACAACCTCAAAGCGCAGATCGAAGTCTGGCGCGAGGCGGGTGGTTCCCATGCCTCCGTGGCCACGATGGGCATGGGGCTGGACTCGCTCGATGCGCATCTCGACTTCCTGGCGGAGATCGCGCGCGGCCTGGGCTTGGCGTGAGGAGTGCAAATAGATGACGACTATGAGTGAGCGCACAGGAGTGCCAACAATTCGTTTTGACGCCACGCTGTACACGATCGACCAACGGGCTATTTTGCGCTTGCCTGAGAATGCGAGCGGGAAACTGCCGTCGCGCGGGCAGGTAGCAGTACAAGGGACGATCAATGGCCATGGGTTCCACACGGTGTTGGAACCAGACGGCTCTTTTGGCCATTGGATGCGTATTGATCGAAAGCTACAAAACGCCGCTGCCCTAAGCGCTGGTGACACCGCGACGCTTGAAGTCGAGCCACTCAAAGATTGGCCGGAGCCGAACGTGCCTCAGGATCTTGAGACGGCTCTGGCAGCTGCCCCTCAGAAGATCCAAGACCTGTGGAGAGCTATTACGCCGATGGCGCGCTGGGAATGGGTGCGCTGGGTCAATGCAACCCAAAACTCTGACACGCGCAAACGACGGGTCGAAGTAACTATCTCGAAAATGAAAAGCGGCAAGCGACGGCCTTGCTGTTTCAACCTTGCCTCGTGCACTGACCCGAACCTGTCAAAAAGCGGGAGACTTATTGAGCCAGGCTGATTTGTCGCAGGTGTCTCATCGGACCTTGAGACCCACGGTCGCTCGTTAGCTGCGCAAACGGCTGCCCCGGCGTCGAGCGCCAAGCGGAAGGAAGAGATCGAATATGAGAGAGCGGGAGACGAGACTCGAACTCGCGACATCCAGCTTGGAAGGCTAGCGCTCTACCAACTGAGCTACTCCCGCGTCCTGTCCATGGTACCTGCCACTCGCACCAACGACGTGCTGGCGGTAGGCTGACCTCGCAATCGGGTACCCGGGAGGAGGCAGGTGAACCAGCGAGCAGCACCCGCGGCGCCCTCGTCAACGTGGCTGCGCACGAAGCTCCGTGGCGGGGTCCTCGCCGAACGCGGCCAGGGATTGGTCGTGAGCCTGCTGCTCATCCCGGCCATCCTCGCCACCAATCTCATCTACGAGTCGCTCAATCACGGCCCGAACCGCATCTTTCTGGAGACGCCGCTGGATCGCGCCCTTCCGGTGGTGCCGATTTTCGCCATTCCCTATGTCTCGCTGATTCCTTACATCGGCGTCAGCCTCATCGTGTTTCTCTTCTGCCGGGTTCGCGTCTACCGGTCGGCGGCGCTGACGATGATCATCGTCTGGTTCATCAGCTATGCCTTCTATTTCTTCCTGCAGTCGTACATAGCGCGGCCGGCAATCACGGGCACGGACCCCTTCTCAGGAATGATTCGCAGCATCTACGCATCCGACCAGCCCTACAACGATTTCCCGAGCCTGCACACGTCCCTCTCGACGATCATCGCCATCCACTGGTGGAGATTCGACCGACGGATCGGCATTCCGGCGGCAATCTGGACGGCGCTGATCGTCGCCTCGACGGTCCTCGTGAAACAGCACTACCTCGCCGACCTGGCTGGCGGGCTCGCCCTAGCCGCCGTGACTTCCCCATTCGTGATGCGCGCCACGCGGGCAGCCTGATGCGCGGAATTATCGCCTGAGGTACGATGCAGTCGATCAATCAGCACGACCACTGGAGGGCAACAGACATGGCACTTGCGATTGCGCCTGCAGCGCCCACCACCGACGTCGTGCCCGGCGGCTCCGCCGCCTGATCGTCCGTTGAACCCGCGCCACATGCTGGTGCGGGACTGCAATCGGAGCTCCGGGCTCTCACTGCAGCATGGAGTTCACACTTGTCGCACGATCCTCGCCGTCTCACCGCGCTAGGGTGGAACGGGTCTCTCGAATCGGCGTTCGCTGACGCCACCTCCGACGGGCGCCGGGGCCTGGTCGTCCGCGTTGACGGGCGCGTGGTCACCGTTCTGACCGATGCCGGTCAGGAGCGCGTCCCGCTCGCAACCACGCTGTCCGGCGTCCCTGACGACGGAAGCGTCACCACCGGTGACTGGCTCGTCATCGACGCAGGCATCGCCGTGCATCTGCTCCCGCGACGAAGCGTGCTCATGCGTCGCGCAGCCGGCGTTGCGACTGCGGGTCAGGCCGTCGCGGCCAACATCGACCTCGTCTTCATCACTGTCGCGCTCGGTGTTCCGCTCCGACTCCGTCGCATCGAGCGCGCTCTGGCCATGGCCTGGTCGAGCGGGGCCGCCCCAGTCGTCTTGCTCACCAAGTCCGACCTCAGTGCTGACGTCAATGAGGATCTCCGTGCGGCGCGGTCGGTCGCCGCCGGAACCGAGGTCATCGCCGTCAATTCGTCGGGCGCGGGACTCGCGCGCCTCCGCGAAATACTGCTCGAGGGCCTGGTCGCCGTGCTCGTCGGACCGAGTGGAACCGGCAAGTCGACGCTCGTGAACCGCTTGTCAGGCAACGAGGCCCTGGCGACCGGCGAAGTGCGTTCCGACGGCAAGGGGCGGCACACCACCACGCATCGCGAGCTGATCGAGCTTCCCGGTGGCGGGTTGATCATCGATACGCCCGGCACCCGCGAGCTCGGCCTCTGGGACGCAGCAGCGGGTATCGACGAGGTGTTCGGCGACCTCACCGAGGTCGCTGCGCACTGCCGCTTCCGCAATTGCAAGCACGAACAGGAACCCGGCTGCGCGGTGCGCGCCGCGGCGGCCGGCGATCCCAGCGTCCTGGCCCGACTCGAATCCAAGCGCAAGCTCGAACGCGAGCAGGAACGCCTGGACAATGCGCGCGACCTGAGGGCACAGGCTGAACAGCGTCGCGAGCTGCGCCGGCGTGCGCGCGCGATGCGCCAGCGGTCACCTTGACCGCGCCGCGCGCGTCCCGGGTCCGACGCGACGAGCAGCGTGCCGGTGATTCAGTGGACGGGCGTCGGCCTCACGACCACGCCCGCTCCGTTACCGAGGCGCTGGCGGCGACTCTCGCTCAGACGGACTTGGCTGCGCCGTTTGGCTGAGCCGGCATCGGCTCGCTACCGGAGTGGCCCGGAACGCCATGCGGCGTAAGGCTCAGGGTCCCAAGTACCTGGACGTCATCCGCGTTGAACGTGGTCAGAGACCCCTGCGTCCCCTGCGCGACGATGTAGACGCCGGCCTTGACCGAGCTCAATGCAGCCGACGCGCCCTTGACGCCGTGATATGCAGTCGAGCTCGACACGCTCACGGACTCGAGCTGACCGTCGCCGGTGACCAGCGTGACCGTATGGCCGCTCACGGACTGCACACGCCCGCTGATGCTCGGCACCTCGATCGTGATCTCGGTCGCGGCAACCGGTGAGGTCGCCGTCGGCGACGTTCCGGTTCGCTTGCCACGGACGGCGACAACATCGCCGACCTTCACCGCGCTGAACTTCACCGACTGCTCCTCACGGCTGTACGTGGTCGAGGAGCTGGTGGTGACCTTGACGTTCCCGGCAAGCGTTCGAAGCGTCAGCGTCGAGCCACTGATCTGGGTGACAGTGCCGGTCTCACCGCCGCAGAACCCTCCCCCGAAGAAGGAGGGGACGCCGAATCCGGCGCCCGCGAACAGCCCGTCACACCCGGCGCCGAAGCCACCGCCTGGGCCGAAGGACGGCCGGTGGGTCGATGGTGACGGGCTCGGCTTGCTGGTCGCGGCAGTCGCATTCGCTGCGGTCGGCGACGCCGCGCGAGTCACGATCAACCCTGCAGTCGCGCCCAGCACGGCGATGGCGAGTCCGATCCCGGCCACGCGCAACCGGCTGCTTCGCCTGGCCGGTGGCTCAACGGGCGGAGGCGGAGGCGGAGGCTCCGGAAAATCGGGACTCATCAGTGCCCGCCAGCGTACCTCGCCGACCTGTCGAAAAGGTTACTAACGCGTCAGAACGATCAAATGTCATGAGGGTCCGCCGAAGCGCTGCTCCATCCCGGCAACCCATGCGGCCAGCGTGCTCCGGTCGCCGATTCTTGGGAACAGCGGCTCGCCGACCTCCAGGCTGCGGCCGGGGCCGAGCGTTCGCAATTCCGCGCTCGCGGGACCAGGCCACGAGCGCTCTTCGTCGGTGAGGCCGAGCGAGGCGGCAAGCCGCTCGCAGCCGAAGGGGACGAAGGGCGCCGACACGATGGCCTCGATTCGGGCGACGTTGATGGCGGTGCGCAGGATGCAGGCCACCCGAGCGGTATCGGTCTCGTGCCACGGCGCGCACCGGTCGAGATACTGATTCCCGAGCGTCCAGAGGCTCCGCAACGCAAACGCGGCCGGGCGGAAGCGCATCGCATCCATCTCGGTTGCAAACGTCGCAAGGGCGGCGTCGAGCGACGCAGCGAGCTCCGCCTCCTCAGGGCCAGGGTCGCCGCCCTCGGGGACGGTCATGCCGAAAAGCTTCTCGGTGAGCTTGAGCGTGCGCTGCACGAAGTTGCCGAAGATGCCGGCCAGGTCCTTGTTGACGGTGAGCGCGAAGCTCTCCCACGTGAACTCGGTGTCGTCCGACTCGGGGGCAGAGGCGAGCAGTGCATACCGCCAGTAGTCGGCCGGGAGCAACTCGATCGCCGCGTCCATGAAGACACCGCGATGCTGGCTCGTCGAGAACTTCCCACCGTAATACGTGAGGTAGTTGAATCCCTTGACGTAGTCGACGAGCTTCCACGGCTCACCGGATCCCATGATCGTGATCGGGAAGTTGATGGTGTGAAAGGGGATGTTGTCCTTGCCGAGGAACTGCGTGTAGCGCACGTCCGTGGCGTTGAACCACCACGAGCGCCAGTCCCGCGCGCCGGGTTCGAGGTCGGCCCACTCCTTGGTTGCGCCGATGTACTCGATGGGCGCATCGAACCAGACGTAGAAAACCTTGCCCTCGAATCCGGGCCATCCCACCGGGATACCCCACTTGAGGTCGCGCGTGATGCTCCGATCCTCGAGTCCGACATTGAGCCAGTTCTTCGCAATCGAGGTCACCAGGATTGGCCAGTCGGTGTGCGAGTCGATCCACTCGCGGACGCGGTCCGCCATCAGCGACTGGCGGATGAAGAGATGACGCGTGGCGCGCACCTCGAGCCGTGTGCTTCCGGAGATCGCCGACCGCGGGTTGATCAGGTCCGACGGTTCGAGCAGCCGGGCGCAGTTCTCGCACTGATCACCGTTGGCGCGCTCATAGCCGCAGTGCGGGCAGGTCCCGATGATGTAGCGATCCGGGAGGAAGCGCTCGTCATCGAGCGAGTAGACCTGGTCGGTGACCCGCTCATCGACCATGCCATTGGCGCGGAGCTGTTCGGCGAAATGCCTGGTGAGCTCGGCGTTCTGCGCCGACGAGCTGCGTCCGAAATGGTCGAACGACAAACCGAAGCGCCGCGACAGGTTGGCCTGGATCTCGTGCTGCTCCGTGCAGTAGTCGGCGACGCTCAGGCCCGCGGCCGCGGCGGCCAGCTCGGCCGGGGTGCCGTGCTCATCGGTCGCGCAGATGAAGAGGACCTCGTGTCCACGAAGGCGCATGTGGCGCGCGTACACGTCCGCGGGGAGCATGGAACCCACGAGATTGCCGAGGTGCTTGACGCCGTTGATGTATGGCAAGGCGCTCGTGATGAGATGTCGACCCATCGGCGCATCCTACAAGGGGTAGGAGCGGCGCTCCCCCTCTCGGAGCGTCGCCGGGTCAGAGCGTAGGGGTATTTGAGGCGTTCAGGCCCTTCATCAGATCGATCTTTTCGGCCCGTTGCAGCGTCACCACCGCCGGAACAGGCGCATTCGACGTCGTTGCCGGTCCGTTTCCGGATGGGCTGACCCGGTGACCGGCTGGTACCCTGCGGCTATGCGAGCATCGGGCTCCCGGTGAAGGGGCTCATCCTCAGTGGCGGCAAGGGAACGCGGCTGCGGCCGATCACCCACACCGGCGCGAAGCAACTCATCCCCGTCGCGAACCGGCCGATTCTGTTCTACGCAATCGATGCGCTGACCCAGGCCGGCATCCACGACATCGGGATCATCGTCGGTGACACCGCCGACGAAGTGCGTGCCGCGGTCGGCGACGGCTCGAAGTTCGACGCCAACGTCACCTTCATCCCTCAGGAGGCGCCGCTCGGGCTCGCACATGCCGTGGGTATCGCTCGCGACTTCCTCGCCGGGGACAGCTTCGTCATGTACCTCGGCGACAACCTGATCGCCCAGGGGATCGGGACGCTCGTCGACGAGTTCACGCGTTCCGAGGCGGACACCATGATCCTGCTGGCCCGCGTCCCGGAGCCGCAGCGCTTCGGTGTCGCCGAGCTCGAGGACGGCCGGGTGATCTCGCTCGTCGAGAAGCCGTCGGTCCCGAGATCTGACCTGGCACTGGTCGGCGTCTACCTCTTCTCTCCACTGATCTTCGAAGCCATCGACGCCATCGAGCCGAGTGCCCGTGGCGAGCTGGAGATCACCGACGCCATCCAGCGGATGATCGACACCGGCAAGCGCGTGATGCCGCACATCATCGAGGGATGGTGGAAGGACACCGGCCGTCTCGATGACATCCTCGAGGCGAACCGCATGATCCTCGACACCCTCGAGGCCCGCTGCGACGGCACCATCAATGAGGATGTGCGCCTCCACGGCAAGGTTGTGGTGGAGGAGGGTGCGACGCTGCGCAATTGCGTGGTCCGCGGCCCGGCGATCATCGGTAGCGGGACCGTCGTCGACAACGCCTACATAGGGCCGTTCACATCGATCTACTTCGACTGCGTGGTGCGCAACGCGGAGATCGAGAACAGCATCGTCCTCGAGGGCACGCGCATCCACGACGTCGTGGGAAAGATTGACGGGTCGTTGATCGGCAAGGAGTGCGAGGTCTGCAAATCGCCGGCGCGGCCGACGGCTCTGCGTCTGATGCTCGGCGACCACTCGCGAGTCGAGCTCTGAGATACCTGGTGCTCGGCACTCCCGGGCAACTTGGCGGGGATCTCGTCGATGAAGGCACCCGGCAGGGTCTCGAGATGGTCGGCCGGACGCAGTGGGAGTGCGACATCACCGACGGCGCCGCCGTGGAGCGCGCCATCGCCGAGGTGCGGCCTGATGCGGTCATCAACGGCGCTGCTTGGACGCAGGTCGACGCCGCCGAGGAGCACGAGGCGGAGGCGGAGGCCGTCAACGCGACCGGCGCCGGCCTGGTCGCGGCAGCGTGTGCGTCCGCGGGCATTCGCTGCTGCCATGTCAGCACTGACTACGTGTTCGACGGCACCGCGACCGCGCCGATTCCCGAGGGTGCGGTGGCGTCGCCACGATCAGCCTACGGGCGGACCAAATGGCACGGCGAGGTCGCCGTCACGAAGCGCTGCCCGGATCACCTGATCGTTCGCACCAGCTGGCTCTACGGCCGCCAGGGTCCCAATTTCGTGCTCACGATGCTCCGCCTCGCCGCCGAGCGTCCGGAGATCCGCGTTGTTGCGGACCAGCACGGAGCGCCGACCTGGACGGGACACCTCGCACCGGCGATGCTTCGGCTCCTCCAAGTCGGACCTCCTGGGACCTACCACCTGACCAACAGGGGCGTCACCACCTGGTACGACTTCGCGGTCGCGATCATCGGCGCGCGCGCGCTTCCGGCCGAGGTTGTCCCAATCACCACATCCGAATTCCCGCTTCCGGCCGCGCGCCCGGCTTACTCGGTGCTCGACAACCGCGCATGGCGCGAGCTCGGCGAGCCGCCGCTGCCCGAATGGCAGGAGGGATTGAGCTCCTACCTCGCCAGTCTCGAGGCCGCCGGACCGATCTGACTCAGTCCTCGGGGTTGGACTGCGTGCGCTTGTCCGCGCTCACGTAGAGGAGCCCGCCGAACAGTCCGAGATTCTTGAGGAAGTGCACCAGCTGGGGTCGCCTCTCCTCAGGCTTTTCGGCCTTCCAGAAGGGGTGACCGACGATCGTGTTGGGGATCAGGGTGAGCGCGAGGATCCGCGCCGATGTCTTCGGCAGGATCCCGAGCGCGAACGTCGAGCCTGCGCCGAGCATGGCCGCGCCCTGAACCCGGGCGATCATCGGGTTCTCCGGGATCATCGGCAGCGCACCGGACGCCAATTTCGCGTAGCGCTCGGCGCTCTGGATCATGCCGTAGCCGGAGTACATGAAGATTCCGGCGAGAAGAAAGCGACCGGCGGTTCGGGTAAGCGTTCGCATGGGTCAAGACTCTAGGCCAGATGTACCCGGTCACCGGATCCCCCCCGGTGTGGTCAGAATGGCCATCCGTTCACCCACCGTCCAGGAGGTTGCCCATGGCTGAGAGCGTCTACCGCGTCACCGAGCTGGTCGGGACCAGCGCCGAGTCCTGGGAGAAGGCGGCGCAGCTCGCAATCGAGACCGCGTCCTCGTCGTTGCGCGATCTTCGTATTGCTGAGGTCGTCAAGCTCGACATGACCGTCGAGAACGGCAAGGTCGCGCGCTTTCGCACCCGTCTCAACGTTTCCTTCAAGTACGAGAACGAGTAACGGCGCTCACTCCATTTTTGAGGCATAGTTCCCGCGATGTCCTCCGATCTCCAGCCGGCTGTCGTCGGGTCGTCATTCACGGCTCGGGGTCACCGCCTCGCGTACACGGAATTCGGCGACGGCAAGCGATGGGTGCTGCTGATGCCCGGACTGCTGATTCCCGCGCTGATGCAGGAACATCTCGCCACCGCGCTGGCGGCCGGCGGCGCGCACGTGCTGACCCTCGACCCGCTGGGACACGGCCGTTCCGACCGCCCCGACGCCATGTCGGAATATTCGATCGAGTCGTTCGCTGCCGACGCGATCGCCCTGCTGGACCATCTCGACATCGACGAAGCGGTGGTCGGGGGGACGTCGCTCGGCGCCAACGTTACGCTCGAGATCGCGCGTAAGGCGCCACAGCGAGTGCGCGGGATGATCATCGAGATGCCGGTGCTCGAGAACGCCATGGTCGCCTCGGTGATCGCGTTCGGTCCTCTCCTCGTGGGGCTGCACGTCGGCGGGCGCTTGATGCGCCCGGTTGCCGCCGGCCTGCGCAGGATCCCGCGCTGGGTCCTGCCCTTCTGGGGGAACGTGGCGCTCGACGTGGTGCGTCAGGATCCGGTCCCCAGTGCCGCACTGCTTAAGGGGCTGTTCTTCAGCCATATCGCTCCGTACAGCGCGCAGCGTCGCGACATGAGCATGCCGGCGCTCGTGATCGGCCATCACATCGACCCGGTGCACCCCTTCTCCGACGCCGGCGTGCTGACCAGCGAGCTTCCCAATGCGCGCCTGGTCGAGGCGTCGAACATCCTCGAGCTGCGCCTCCGGCCGGAGCGGCTCACCGCGGAGATCGCGGCTTTCGTCACGGAATGCTGGTCGCCGAGGGCAGTCGCGAAGCCTCGCCGGCAGCGCCGACGCACCGCCTGACGATAGGCTGTGGCCGAGATGTCCCGGTCCGCTGCCTCACGCCCCCGTGTCCTGAGTGGCATCCAGCCGGACTTCGGACTGCACCTCGGGAACTACCTCGGCGCCTTGCGGAACTGGGCCCGCGACCAGGATCGCTACGAGAACTACTTCTGCATCGTCGACCTGCACGCGTTGACGCGTCACCCCGATCCGGAGCGGCTGCGCGCGTTGACACTGGAGTTGGCGGCGATGTACATCGCGTGCGGTCTCGACCCCGCGCGGTGCGAGATCTTCGTGCAGTCTCACGTCACCGCTCACTCGCAACTGTGCTGGATCCTCGAGACGCTCACACCGATGGGCTGGCTCGAGCGGATGACTCAGTTCAAGGCGCGGAGCGAGGCACAAGGCGCTGAGCGCGTCAACACCGGCGTCTTCACATACCCGGTGCTCATGGCCGCGGACATCCTTCTCTACGACGCCGACTTCGTTCCGGTCGGCGAGGATCAACGGCAGCACATCGAGCTGAGCCGGGATCTCGCCCAGCGCCTCAACTCGCAGCGTGGTGACATCGTCCGGGTCCCTGCTCCACTGATCAGCGCCGTCGGCGCCCGCGTGATGGGTCTCGACACCCCGGACGAGAAGATGAGCAAGAGTGTCGCGGTGGACCGTCCCGGCCATGCGGTGCTGCTGCTTGATCCTCCCGACGTCATACGCCGAAAGATCGCGCGTGCGACCACCGACACCGAGCCCGCGGTACACGAGCCGGTCGGTGCAGGGGTAGCGAACCTGCTCGAGATCTACGCCGCGCTTCGTGAGGTCAGTACGGGCGCCGCGCTCGCGGAGTTCGAGGGGAGGCGGTACAGCGAGCTCAAGGGCGCTGTCGCCGATGCAGTCGTCGACGCGATGGTCCCCATCCAGGAGCGCTACGCGGAGCTTCGCGCCGATGACGACGGTCTGCGCCGCGTGCTGGCCGAGTCCGCCGCGCGAGTGCGGCTGGTTGCAGACGCGACCCTGCTGAGGGTGCAGGAGGCCGTCGGCCTGCGCTGACCGCTAGGCGAGGGCCGCGTCGATCTCCTCGAGCATCGCGTGGACCTCGGGCTTGGCGAAGTGGATCCTCGCGGGCTCCAGAAAGTCGATGAGGCGCTCGGCCAGTCCCGCCTTGGCATCCATGGGGTGGAGCGAGCCGTCGACATAGGCGGCGACCACCTCGTCGTTGGTGTCGAACACCACGCGCCCGCCGTTGGCCTCCGATCGATCGACCACGAACGGCCCACCGGCGATCCTGAAGACGAGCTTGTCGATCCAGTCGAGGATCGGGTTGAAGGTCACCTCTCCGGGCGGGCAGAACGCCTTGCGGATCTTGCCTATGATCTCGTCAGGACTGTCATGAACGAAGACGGCCGAGCCGGGATCGCTCTTGCTCATCTTCATCGCCGAAAACACGTCGCGCGCTGACTCGGGCGGCACCGGCCAGACCGGGGGACGGCGGAGGCCGAGCAGGAGCGGATGGTGCAGCGCGACCGGCTTCATGGGTGCGCCGGCGATCCCGCGAACCGCATGGATGCGCATCTGCATGGCGACGTCGCGAGCGATCACGTGCGCTTTGCGCTGGTCCATGCCGGCGTGGGCGATATGCACCCCGAGCGTGAAGATGTCCGCTGCCTGCATCGCCGGGTAGATGAGCTTGGCGAAGTCGATGCTCTCGCGCTCCTGCCGGCCAAGGATGCTGATGCTGCGCTGCATCCGCGCCAGGGTCGTGTTCTTGCTCACCTCGATGACTGTCGCCCAGTACTCGGTGTCGTCCCGGTACAGGTCCGACGCCAGCACGAACTCCACTGACCCCGGGTCGGCGTCGACACACAGGAGAGACGCGCGGAATGCCTCGGTGAAGTACCCGGTCGCAATCCGGCGGATCAGCTCGCGGTCGCCACCCAGCTTGTCGTTGATCCAGGTATGCCAGTCGGCGAGGAGGACGGAGCAGTGCACACCCGCGGCGGTCAGGTCGCGGACCTTGGCCATGCTCATGATCCCGGTGCCGAGGTGCGCCTTGCCGGAAATCTCGAATCCGATGTAGTGGCGCAGCTCGAGACCGGCGTCCATCAGGGGCGGCAGTTCGTCCGCGCCGATGACCTCGGCGGTGTTGCGCTCGACAAGCGCCATGCGTTCAGCGGTGCTCACGTCCGCTGAGTGTGCCAGACGCGTGTCAGGCGGTGAGGTCAGTCGTCGTGCGTGTCGTCGTATGCGACGCGGTGTGGCGCGACCTTATCGAGCAGATCCGCTTCCCAGTCCAGCAGGGCGTCGTGCAGGCGGGCGGTGTTGCGGGCCTGCCACAGCGCCGGAGGAGCTGGGACGGGAAGGACGACCTCGAGCTCTGCGAGCTGCCGCCACATATCCGGCGGAACCTGGCGGTCACGCTGCAGGTTGTGGTGCTCGACGCTGTCCAGGACGCGCTCGAGCCGCTGAATATGCTCGATGCGAAGCCTGCGGCGGGCTTTTTCGTCTTCGGCGCGGGCTTTCGCCGCGTCCATGTCAGTGATTGCGCTCTGGAAGCTCATTGTCGTCTGTCGTCTCTCGTGATGCCTTCGCTGATCAGGTTATCCACCCTGTCATAGATGTAAACGGCGCAGGGTTACGTTCGGATTACGGCCTGAGCAGGATTAAGGTTCCGGATTCGACATCTCGTCGATCTTTTCGCCCTCGATGTGACGACGGCGCAGCGCTCCTTGCAGGATCGTGACCGCTCCCGGGCCGACGACTTCCCAGCTTCCGTCGCGCAGGACCGCGGCGGTGCGCTCGTCGATACCGATCACCTGTGCCTCCTGGATGAGCCCCTCCTGAGCCCACGGGATCCAGGCGTCACCGAGCACGTCGAAGTGGGGGAGGATGGCGCAACCTGGGACCAGGCCCAGGGCGTCCACCGAGCGCTCATCGATCTCACCCGGCCAGCTGGTCTGGACCAGGCACCACTCGCAGAGCGCCATTGCGCCCGCGGATGAGCCGGCAAGTGCCGTGCCGGCGCGCCAGGCGCCGGCGATCGCCTTCCATACGGGGCTTGCCCGCAGGACCTCGACAACCCACCCGGGATCGCCGCCTGCGATGTAGACAAGGCCGGCACCGGCGGCGGCGGCCACGACCTCCGGCGAGCACGCATCCTCCTTGGTCCGGATGCGCAGCTCGTGCACGTCGAGCCCCAATCCGGCGAACCAGTGACGAGCCGCCTCAACGGCTCCCGACGCAAAGTCCTGTGCCGCGGTCGCGACCACGTAAGCCGGTCGCCCGCCACACGCGTCTCGAAGAATCTCGTCCTGATGTTCGTTGCCCGGGTGGAATTCGTCGCCGCCGACGAGTGCGAGTGGTCCGTACATCCACGACAGTCTCCGCTCTTTCGAGAAAAGAAGCGCGCGCACTGCTTCCCCCTACACTCTCAACGCGCTCATGATGGATCCGGAAAAATACGCGTCCGCGACAGTGATGTCACGACGCGACCCTGCACCAGACCTCTGGATCATCCGGATCCGTACCGAGATCGAGCTGCCGTACCGTCCTGGCCAGTACGTGACTCTCGGGCTCCAGTCGAACGGCCGAGTGATCGAACGCCCCTATTCGATCTGCTCGTCACCGCTCGAAAATGAAATCGAGCTGTTCATCGAGCGTGTGCCGGATGGTGAGCTTTCCGATCCGCTGTTCGCGCTCGGGGTCGGTGGCGAGGTGATTGTTCGCCGGCGTACCAAAGGCCTCTTCCTTCGCGATGCTCCACTCGTCGCGGAGCCGCACCTCTTCGTCGCCACGGTCACCGGGGTCGCGCCCTTCGTAAGCCTGCTGCGGACACTCGCGATACGAGCCAGGTCGGAGGAGTGGACGCCGGTCCCGGTGATCACCCTCCAGGGAGCGGCACGGTCAGCGGAGCTCGGCTACGCCGAAGAGCTCGTGAACCTGGCGCAGGAGTTCGATTGGCTCACCTATGTCCCCACGGTCAGCCGCCCCTGGGAGGATCCCGAATGGCGCGGCGAGTTGGGACGCGTTGAGGACGTCATGCGCAAATACGCCGACGCCGCCGGCATGCGCCCCGGGTACGGCGGGATCTTCCTGTGCGGTCATCCCGGGATGATCAGCGGAGCCCGTGCGATCATGCGCCGCGCCGGATTCGACAACAAGGCGATCCGCGAAGAGCAGTACTGGCCGGATTGATGATCGCGTCGATCGACTGGGTGACCCTGCATCAGAAGTTCGGATTCGTGCTGGTGATTGCGGCGGTGATAGGGGCCCTCGTGGGACTCATCTCGCTGGTGACACCGCTGGTCGGCTTCGCTCTCAAGATCTATCTGCGCTTGCTGCTGCTCGCGGTCGCCCTCCAGGTGGTCCTCGGCGGCTCGCTCTACCTCATGGGATATCGGCCGGCGCACGAGCTCCACTATCTCTACGGGGCCGGCATGGCGGTAACCCTCGGGGTGACGTTCGCCGTGAGCCGTCGGACTCCCTGGCCGCTCTCGAAGCTTCCGCTGGTCATCGGCGCGATCGTCTCTGTCGTCTTTGCGGTCCTAGCACTCACTTCCGGCTGATCAATGCGGCCAGGGCGGCAGTGGGCTGCGGAGGTCGGTCGAGCACCAGCACGCTGAAGCGTGATCGCATGCGGAGCAGGCCGGCCAGAACCGGCGCCCCGAGGACGATCACCGCAAGGGCATTGCCCAACGCTCGGAAGCTGTCGTACACCAGCGACGTGGTCACGTAGAACCGGCCGAACCGTGCGAGCGCCGCGCCGGGCGAGAGGCCCGGCTGCCATCCGAACCCCGGGGTCCCTCGGTAGAAGGTGGTCCAGTCCCACACGTCGAGGAGCGCGCCGTAGGCGAAGCCCGTGACCACACCGATAGCGGCGAGCACCGCAACGTCACGCCAGGTGACCGGGCCGGAGCGTCGCAAGCCCGCAAGCCCCGCCACCAGTCCGACAAATCCGCATCCCACCATCTCGTAGGGGAGCCAGGGGCCAATGCCGCCGGTGGCCACCGCGGATGCGAGCAGAGCCACCGAGCCGGCGAGGAAACCGTACGACGGTCCGTACACGTATCCCGCAGCGAGGATCAGAAAGAAAACCGGGCTGAATCCGCCGAGCCCGGTGACCAGGACGAGCCGCAGCGCGGCATCGATTGCGGCGATCGCCGCCAGGAGCGCGAACCGACGCGCGTCGAGGCGTCGGGTGGCGGCCTCGACGAAGATCAGCACCGCGACGACGCCCAGGCTCAACGCCACCGACGTGGCCGCCGGTGGCGTGTCCGACGCCACGAAGGGCCAGAGAAACAGGGCCAACCCGGCAACGGAGATCGCCCCGATCCTCATGCGACCGCCACCGGGGCAAGCTCTCTCGCGCTGCCGGCGCCGACGGCGATCGTGCGATCGGCGAGAACCGCCACCAGGTTCTTGTCGTGTGTGGCAATAACGATCGAGCCACCTGCATCGCGCATGCGAGCGACCGCTCGGCAGAGTGCGTTTCGAGCGGCGTCGTCCATGCCACGGGTCGGCTCATCGAGGAGCGCGATCCGCGGAGCACCGGCAAGGACGGCTGCTATCGCAGCGCGCTGACGTTCGCCGGTGCTGAGGTCGCGCGGATCGCGTGCGGTGAGGTGGGTAAGGCCCAGCTCGTCGATGAATAACGTCGCATCGTTGCTCGGTGCGTCGCCGCGAACCGTCCAGGCGACCTCGGCCGCGACGGTCGCGCGGTGTAGAAGGGCCATCGGGTTTTGCGGAAGGAAGGCAACTCTTCCGGGTGCCCGATCCACCCGCCCGGCAATCGGTCGTAGAAGCCCGGCGATCGTACGCAACAAGGTCGTCTTCCCGCCCCCGTTGGGTCCGACCAGTGCGATGACCTCACCCGCGTGTCCTGCAAGGGAGACACCTTCGACGATGGGGATGCGCGCCGGGCCCGTCGCGACGTCGTCCAACTCCCAGGCCATCGTCGCCGCGGTGCTGCGCTGGGGGCCGGGGACGACCGGCACGTCGCCGAGACGCCGTCGAGCGGCGGCCGCACCCTCGGCGACACGCCCCCCGTCGACTGCGATGGCTCGCCCATGGAGCGAACCAAGCAGGTCGAGCCGGTGCTCGGCCACAACGACGGCGGTTCCCGCCGCGGCGAGCGTTCCGAGAATCGAAACCACGGAGCGCGCGCCTTCCTCGTCGAGCTGCGAGAGCGGCTCATCGAGCACCAGCATTCGCGGACGCAACGCAAGCACCCCGGCGAGCGCAAGGCGCTGGCGCTCGCCTCCGGACAGCGTGGCCACCGCCCGGCTGCGGAGATGCGCGATACCGCCTTGGTCCATGGCCTCGCCGACGCGCTGCGTCATGGTTGCGCGAGGCATGGCGATGTTCTCGAGTCCGAACGCGACGTCACGTTCGACAGTGGGATACACCGATTGCAACTCGGGGTCCTGAAACACGAACCCGACCTGGGCAGCCAGCACGCGCGTGGCCGTGATGATGACGTTGTGGCCCAACACTTCGGCCCGTCCCCCGACGGTGCCGCCATGGAAATGCGGCACCAGCCCATTGAAGACGCGCAGGAGCGACGATTTCCCCGAGCCCGACGCGCCCGTCACCAGGGTCAGACCCTCCTGGATGCGCAGGTCGGCGACATCGAGGGCGTTGGTGCGCCCTGCCGGATACCGATAGGTGAAGTGTTCCAGCGAGGCGACGGTGATGTCGATCATCGCCGCCACACCAATGCCGGGAGCGCGAGGGCGAGGCAGCACGCGACACCGAAGACATTGACCGGCGGCACCGAGATCGTGGGGAACGGATACCAGTCACCGATGACGTCCGTGAGGCGGAGCACCACGAACGCGATTGCGGCAGCCGGCGCCACCACGCAAACTGCGATGTCAGACCACTCCCACGCGACGGCGCCGTAATGGGTTCGCGCTCCCGAGCCGTAGCCACGCGCCTCCATCGCTTCGGCCAGTGTGATCGAACTCTCGAGCGCTGTCAGCACCACGGGCACGGCGAGATCCGGCCAGTCACGAATACGGCGGGGACGCCAGCCGCGCATCCGTTGCGCGTCGCGGATCTCCGTCGCGCTTCGCGCGATTCCCGGGATCATGTTGAGCGCGGTCCCGATCGCCGCGCCGGTGCGGGCCAGCGCGCTCGGCAGTGCGTCGACCAGCGAGTTCGGCATCAGCACCAGCGACAGCGGTGCAGCCGCCAGCACGGCTGCGGCGATACCAATCCCGGTCGATGCGCCGAAGAACACCGCCTCGAGCGTCAACGGGCCGCCGAGCACCGGGATCGAAGCCGGCAGCACCAGGAACGCGTGGTCGCCGGTGTGGCTTGCGAGCGTCGTGACCGCGGTTGCGATCAACCCTGCGGCCAGGAGCGCGAGACCGAGGCCGCGGAGTGAGACATCCGGGCGGCGCAGCGCGACGAGGAGGTTGAGCGCGCACAGCAGGACGAGCAGCCGATAGACGGGATTCCCGGTGGCGAGCGCGATGGTGATGCCCGATACCGACCAGACAGCGAGCGCGCGCGGATTCACTCGCGCCGCCGCCGCAGAACGCTGATGCTGAGCAGACCGATCAACGCCCCGGCGCCAATCGCTGCGAGCAGGATCCCGACATTGATCCCCGGCTGCTCAACGGGTGAACGCACCGAGGCCAGCGGCGCCGCGGTGGCGCCGGGAGTCGCGATCCCGAGGATCCCGGCGGTCGGTGCCGCCGTGGGCGTCGTGGTGGATGGATGCGGCGTCGCCGCCGTACCTGCCGAAGAGGCTGCGGTCCGCGGTGAGGGGGTCGAGCGGACCGTTGGCGCGGGCGTGGGCGTCGGCGCCGGCGGCGGTGTCACCACCGGACACGTGCCGGCGGGAGACGGAGGCGGTGGGTCGGCACCAGTCTGGGAGTCGTAGCGAAAGCCGATGTCGTCTCCATTGGTGACGGTCAGGCTTGAAGCTCCGACGTCCGAGTTGACCCAGGGACCTCCGGCATGCGACACGAAGAGCACCCAGTAGAGACCGGTGGCGGTGAAGCAACCCGGCGGATAGGTGGCCGGCTCGTTGTCGATCTGGCAGACGGCCGCGCCAAGGCCTCCTCCATATGACGAGATCCCCACCTCGAGTCCACTGGCCTGGAGGACGTCGAGCGCTGTGGCAGAGGGTGTGTCGAACCCCACGCATCGGCGGACCACCTGCCCGTCGCCGTGCTCCACCACCAGTCC
>CABEDX010000163.1_pt1 | contig 19955 bp, 21 predicted proteins | sample 3132991 | NCBI WGS metagenome assembly CABEDX01 (sample SAMEA5534332, study PRJEB31848) | metagenome | biome: tundra; feature: field; material: soil | place: USA | collected 2013-05 | depth 0.15 m
TAGGTGCGCCGGTGGCCACGGATATCGGCCTCGTCGTGGATGCCTCCCAGCGAGATGCGGGCGAACTTCCGGCCGAGCGCGCGGGCGACCGACTCGCCCAGCGACGTCTTGCCGACGCCGGGAGGTCCGACCAGCGTGATGATCGCTCCAGACCCGCCACCCAGCACGGTGATGCCGCGCTCACTGCGGAGCTTGCGGACCGCGAGGAATTCGATGATCCGTTGCTTCACGTCCTCGAGGCCCGTGTGATCTTCATCAAGGATGCGTCGCGCCTCGGCGAGGTCGAAGTTGTCATCGGAGCGCACATTCCAGGGGATCTCGAACATCCAGTCGAGGTACGTCCTGATCCAGCCGTGCTCCGGGCTCTGCTCGCTGGTCCGCTCGAAGCGGTCGAGCTCGCGCTCAACCTCCGCGCGGACGTTGTCGGGCATGCCTGCGCTCTCGAGGCGGGCGCGATAGCCGGCAGCGACGTCGTCTCCGCCTTCGCCGAGCTGCTTCTTGATCGCATCGAGCTGCTGGCGGAGCAGGAAGTCCCGCTGGGTCTTCTCCATGCCCTCGTTGACCTCGGTGCGAACCTTCTCTCGAACCGACGCGTCGGCGAGGACGTCCTTGGTCCATGCGATCAGCCGGGACAGGCGATGCTCGATGTCGAGGGTCTCGAGAACCTCGAGCTTCTGCTCGATGCTGAAGTCAGGCGAGTAGCCGGCGAGGTCCGCGAGATGGCCGGGATGGCGCACCGAGCGGACGGCTTCGATGGCTCGGCCGGCGCCACGCAGCTCGAGGAGGTTCTCGATGAGCGCGCGATACTCCCGGGCCAGCTCACGCGCCGCGTCGGTTGGATCGCCGTCGGGAAGCGGCTCGACCTGGACCCAGAGAGCTCCGCCGATGTCGGACTGGCCGCCGCCGAGGCGGGCGCGGTGCAATCCCTTGAGGATGGTGACCTCGGCGCCGGAGGGCAGCTGACCCGATTCCACGACCTGTGCGACCGTGCCAATCGCCGAGAACCGACCATCCACGTGGGGCACGAGCAGGATCAGCTTGTTGCCGTTCTGCGCGGCCGTCAGAGCAGCCCGTTGCGGGTCACTCTCGACGGCGAGGGTGGCGGTCATCCCCGGCAGAACGACGACGTCGTTCAGCTGCAGGATCGGAAGAAGTTCGGAAGTCAGTTCAGCCATGTTCATCTCGTGTGGCCGGCCGTCAGAGACGATCGGCTCGTTTGGTTTTCGAAATCTCTATACCCGAGGTCGGGATTTCCGAACCACCCAGGGCGGGGCATGCCATCGCCCCGGCGGAGGCTTCAGAGCGGCCTCGATGCGGTACAAACGACGCATGGATGTCGAGATCTGGTCTGACGTCGTCTGCCCCTGGTGCTACATCGGCAAGCGCCGCTTCGAGCGCGCGCTGGCCGAGTTCGATCATCGCGGCGAGGTCAGTGTCACGTGGCGGAGCTTCCAGCTCGACCCGAACGCGGCCGCCACCTCCGAGGGTGATCCCATCGACCGGCTGGCCGCCAAGTACGGCATGAGCCGTGCGACCGCCGAGGCTGCGCAGGCGCGGGTCACCGCCAATGCGGCCACCGCCGGCCTGGACTTCCACCTGGATCGCGCCCGCTCCGGCAACACCTTTGACGCACACCGCCTCATCCACTATGCGAAGTCGGTCGGCAACCAGGACATGCTCAAGGAGCGACTGATGGCGGCCTATTTCATCGAGGGAGCGGCCATCGGCGAGCACGAGGCCCTCGCCCGGCTCGCGGTCGAGGTCGGGCTCGACGAGCCGGCGGTTCGGGAGGTGCTCGACGGCGACGCGTACGCCGACGACGTGCGTCACGACGAGCTCGAGGCTCGCGAGCTCGGGATCACCGGCGTTCCGTTCTTCGTGCTCGACCGCGCGTACGGCGTGTCCGGAGCTCAGCCCTCCGAGACGATGCTGGCGGCCCTGCAGCAGGCGTGGACCGCGGCCCACCCCCTGCAGATGGTGGGCGCCGGCGATACCGATACGACCTGTACCGACGAAAGCTGCGCCGTCTAGACATCCCGCAGGGATGCGGGCCTAACGCCGTGGGGAGGGGAGTCCCAGCTCGCGGACGAACAGGGAATGGAATGCGCCGCCAAGCACCCGGCGGATGTCGTCATCGGGCCATCCGCGCCGCAGGAGTTCGTCGGTGATCAGCGGCAGCCCGGCGGGGCCCTCCAGCCCGGGAACGTAGCTGATCACCGTCCCACCGCCGTCCATCGATTGGGCCACGGGACCGTGAAGCTCCTCCGAGATCTCCTTGTAGAAGTCGGGGCCAAGCCCGACGTGGTCGACGCCGATGGTCGCGGCCGCATGCTCGATGTGATCGACCACGCGCGCCACCGTGTACACGTTCTCATCGATGAAGGTCGCGAGCACGTTGATCCCCACCACACCCCCCGTCGCCGCGATCGCGCGGAGGCGCGCGTCGGTGAGGTTGCGGTGATGTCGGCGCAGCGAGAACGCCGACGAGTGCGACGCGATCACCGGCCGGGTCGCGAGTTCGAGCAGGTGATCGGTGCACGCGGCCCCCAGATGCGACACGTCGAGGCTGATGCCGAGTGCCTCGCAGATGGCGACGGCCTCGATGCCGGCCTCGGTGAGCCTGCCGCCGGTTCCATCCTCGGCTGATCCGTCGGCCAGCATGGTGCGGCGGAAATGCGTGAACGAGGCGATGCGCACTCCGAGCCGGTGCAGCGACGCGAACAGGGCGACGTCGGTCCCGACCGCTTCGCATCCCTCGAGCGCCAGCACGAATGCGATCAATCCGTCGGCGAGCGCCGCGTCGACATCGGCACCGGTCAGGCAGATGCGCACCGCGTCCGGGTTCTCGGCGGCGATGCGCCAGCCGGTGTCCAGCATCCGCAGGGTCTGGCGCAGCGCCCCCTCGGGGCGGAAGTCGTCGTCGATGAAGACCGGGAGCACCTGGATGTTGACGCCGCCCGCCCGCAACCTGGGCAGCCAGACGCGCCGGAAGTAGGCGCCCTGCTCGGACTGCTTCCGGCGCACACAGAGCATGAGCAGGTCGTTGTGCGTGTCGACGACGATCGACTGCTCGTGGAGCGCCGCCGCCGCGGCCGAGATGTCAGGCATGACCGGGTCAGTACACTCCTGCGTCACTCGCGCCGGGTGGCGCACCATCGCAGCCTAGTCCTTCATCGCCGCGGCGAGCCTGGAGAAGCCCACGATGCGCGCTCTGATCACGACCGGGGACGACGACCTCCTGCATCTCGCTGATGTGCCCGATCCGGTGCCCGGAGCGAGCGAGGCGCTGGTGCGTGTGCGAGCGACCAGCCTCAACCGCGGAGAGGTGGTTCGTGCAAAGAACGCGCCGGCTGGGCAGCAGGTTGGATGGGATGTGGTTGGCGTCGTCGAGCGTGCGGCAGACCAACCGGGCGGGCCGGCTGTTGGGACCACGGTGCTCGGCCTGGTGAACAACGGAGCGTGGGCTGAGCTGGTGGCGGTGCCACTGGATTACCTCGCAACCGTGCCCGACGGCGTGTCACTCACGCAGGCTGCGTGCGTGCCGCTTGCCGGGATGACCGCGTTCCGAGCGCTGGCTCTCGGCGGATTCCCGGTGGGCAAGAGGGTGCTGGTGACGGGTGCGAGCGGGGGAGTGGGGCACCTCGCCGTCCAGCTGGCGCGCGCTGCGCGCATGACGGTGACCGCGTTGATTCGCAACCCCGAGGGGAATGACATTGCGGTGACTGCATGCCACAGCGTTCTGCGCGATATTCATGACGCGCAAGGTCCGTTCGATCATGTCCTTGATGGTGTCGGTGGTGAGGTGCTCACGCGCTGCATGGACGTCGTGGCTCCGCACGGCACAGTTGTGTCGTACGCGTCAACGCTGATGGATCCGGCAACGCTCGGGCCGCGCTGGTTCGGAGCGCACCTCGGCGCGACGTTGCGGTCGATGCTGATCTTCGACGAGCTGCGCTACACGCAGAGTGCGACGTCGGATCTCAGCACGCTCTGCGCAATGGTCGCGGCCGGCGAGCTCAAGCCACATATCGACGTCGAGGCGGACTGGGACCGCGGCGGAGAGCTGGCGCGCGATCTCCTGGCGAGAAACGTCACCGGCAAGGTGGTTCTCACGGTCGGGGAGCGCTGATCGGACGGCATTCAGGTAAGGAGGTAGGCGATGTCGCGGCTTGTGGTCATCGGGAATCAGACGTACAAGAAGCGCAATGTCTTTGCGGTGTGGCTTGGATTGCCCCTCATCACGCTGGGCATCTATTCATTCGTCTGGATCTACAAGGTCAACGATGAGGCGCGACGCTTCCTTGGAGACAACTCGATCCGACCGGCGCTTTCGGTGCTCGCGTTCATCCCGGGCGCCTTACTGATCATTCCGCCCTTCATCGCGATCTACCGGCTGGGGACGCGGATCGCACGCATGGAGGCGGCGGCGGGGAGCCCCAGTCGAGCCGAGCCGGTCGTGGGCCTGGTGCTCGGTTTCGTCTTCAGCCTGTACTCCCTTTACTACCAGGACCATCTCAACGGGCTGTGGGATCGCTACCTGTTCTCTGGAGGCCCGCCGCAGGCCCTGCCGCCTCCACTACCGCCGATGGTGCGATAGCCGTGAGCAACGAGTATCACTTCATCACGCGCTGGCGACTCCGGGCCAGCGCGACGGAGGTTGCCGACGTCCTTCGCGATCCGATGGAGCTCACGCGATGGTGGCCATCGGTCTACCTGGACGTCCAGGTGGTCGAGGATGGCGACGTCGGCGGTGTCGGTCGCGTCGTCGACCTCTGGACGAAGGGCTGGTTGCCGTACACGCTGCGCTGGCGATTCACGACGCTCCGCAACGACGGCGCCGGCGGCATATCGCTTCGCGCGGATGGCGATTTTGTCGGCGGCGGAACGTGGACATTCGTCCCGGACGGCGACCAGATCAAAGCGTTCTACGACTGGCGGATTCGTGCGGAGAAACCATTGCTTCGCCGGCTCACCTGGCTGTTGCGACCGGCATTCAGCGCGAATCATCGATGGGCGATGCGCAAAGGTGAGGAGAGCATGCGACTCGAGCTCCTGCGCCGGCGCTTGCCTGCCGCCGACGCCGGCCGTGTCGCACCGCCCGCGGGACCGACCTTTACGTGGCTGATCCGTGCCAGCCGGCATGCTCCTTAGATTTTCACTCCCGCGCTGGACTGGCCGTGTGATGGGTGATATTCTGTAACGGTCGCGCCGCTCGCGGCATCGGTGATGGGTCTCACCGTCCTCGGCCATAAGGCCTGATGGGCCCTACCAGACTGCTGGTAGGAGGACAACTGTGAACTGTTGCCCGTTGCACATCGGCGGGTTCGACGCCCTGAACAACAGCTATGGAATTGCGACCCTGTGGATAGGGCTCGCTTTCGTGGCCAGCATCGTCTCTGTGCGGCTGGGGCTTTCGGTCGCACTCGTCGAAATCCTGATGGGCGTGCTCGGCGGAAACCTGTTCGGGATGTCCTCGAACCAGTGGATCGACTTCCTGGCCGGGTTCGGGTCGGTGCTCCTGACCTTTCTTGCCGGCGCCGAGATCGACCCGAAGTCGTTCCGCCGATTCTTGACACCGAGCCTGGTGATCGGAGGCGTCGGCTTCCTGGCCCCCTGCGCCGCAGCGTGGATCTTCGCGCTCGCGGTTCTGCACTGGCCGCTCCATGGAAGCGAGATTGCCGGCATCGCACTGTCGACGACGTCGGTGGCAGTTGTGTACGCGGTCATGCTCGAGACTGGGCTCAACAGGACGGACGTGGGGAAGCTGATCCTCTGTGCATGTTTCGTCTGCGACCTGGGCACCGTGCTGGCACTCGGCATCGTGTTCGCCAACTACAACAACGTCCTCATCGCCTTCGGGATCGCGACTGCGATCGTCATGGTCTTCCTGCCGCGGTCGCTCCGCTTTGTCATTCGGCATATCGGGCATCCGATCAGTGAGCCCGAGGTGAAGTACGTCTTTCTGTTGCTCTTCGGACTCGGCGCACTCGCGACTGCGGCGAAATCGGAAGCGGTGTTACCCGCGTACCTTCTCGGACTCGGCGCCGCCGGAATCTTTCACTCCGACCCGAAGATGGTGGGCCGTGTGCGCGGCGTCGCTTTCACCTTCCTGACGCCGTTCTTCTTCCTCCGAGCGGGAACCCTGATCGAGCTGCCCGCGGTGATCGCCGGCAGTCTCACCGTTCTCCTGCTGTTCGGGGTCAAGGTCGCTGCGAAGGTGATCGGCGTGTTTCCGGCAACGCGTCCGTTCCGCATTCGCGTCCGGGAAGCCTGGTACACGACCATGATGATGTCGACCGGCCTCACATTCGGGACCATCGCAGCGCTCTTCGGATACACCAACGGTTACATCGACCGGTCGCAGTATTCGATCCTGGTCACGGTCGTGGTGCTCACCGCGATGGTGCCGACGTTGATTGCCCAGCTGGTCTTCAAGCCGCGGGTTACCGAATTGCTCCATGGCGCCCCGGAGCCGGAACCGGACCCTGGGCTGCTGGTCGCGTGACCGGAAGACGCATGTAGCGGTAGGTGGTGACCGTCACGAATCCGAATCGCTCGTAGAGGCGCACCGCGGGGATGTTCTCGGGATCGACCTCGAGGCCGACCTCCGGGACGCCCTCGGCGCGCAGGCGCGACATCACCGCCTCGAGCATGCGCGTTCCGAGCCGCGTGCCACGGCGGCCCTCAGCGATCACGTATCCATAGATCATGGTGCGTCGCGAAGACTGGGTCAGGCGCAGGGTCCCGACGAGCTCGCCGCCGTCGAGACCGACGAGTCGTTGTTCGCCGGGGTAGTCGATGAAATCCTCACCGATGATCGCGACCATGGTGTTGTGGTCTGTCTCGGTGGCGGGGCGGACCTCGAGGGGAGAGTCCGTCCCGGGACGCGACGCCGATGCGGAGCTGAGCGGGGCGACCATACGACGTTCGGCGGACTCGAGATATGCGCCGAGGCGCTCCATCCAGGCGAGCCCGACCGGTGCCGCGTCCTCGCAGATGACGAGGATGCTCTCCCGCCTCAGGCTCCCGGCTGCGCCGCGAAGCTCCGCGAGCAGCGCGGTGGCGATGCCGCGACGCTGCCACGAGGGGTGCACCATGCCGCATGCCTCCGCCTCATCACCGGCGGTCAGACCGGCATACCCGATCACCTCATCGCCGGCGACGGCAAGAAAGTGAATCGGGCGATCGAGGTGATCGGCCTCATCAAGTTCGACCTTGAGGTCGAGGTGCTCCGCTGCCTCGGAGGCCCGCCGGAGCCGGTCGACGTCGGTTCGATCCGTGCCACCCAGATGGCCGCGCCCAGAGACCCTCCATGCACCCATCGGCTCAAGCCTGACACGGCGGCACGAGGCCGGAATCGGCCCCCAGGGGGCGACCTGTCGATTTGGCCGATCCCCATTCGTCGTCATCATTGGGACGAACTATCCGGAAGCAAGGAGCTGGATTCATGAAGTACGTGCTGCTGTTGATCAGGAACGAGGAGACGGTCCTCGACGATGCGACCCGCGCGACCAAGTACGCGGCTATCGATGAGTGGTTCGGCGAGCTCGCTCGCAACGACAAGCTTCGCGGTGGTGAGGAGCTGCAACCCTCGAACACCGCGACGACCATCCGCCCCAACGAAGGCCGTCCGCTGGTCACCGACGGCCCATTCATGGAGAGCAAAGAGAACGTGGCCGGCTTCGTCACCATCGACGTGGCCGACCTCGACGAGGCGATTGCGATCGCGAAGAGGTGGCCGTACGAGGATCAGGTCGTCGAGATTCGCCCGGTGATCACCCACGACGACCTGCCCAATCACCCGGCCAGCTGAGACCACCGAGGCTTGGGGCACGATGCAGAGCGATCCGACCGTCGAGGCGATGAACGCGGTCTTCCGTGCCGAGGTCGGTCTGATCTGCGGCTCGCTGGTGCGGATGACCGGTGACTTCGACCTCGCCGAGGACCTCGTCCAGGACGCGGTCGTTGTCGCCCTGCAGCGGTGGCCGGTCGACGGCGTGCCGGAGCGTCCGGCCGCATGGCTCCTTCAGACCGCGCGGCGGCGCGCAATCGACCGGCTGCGGCGCGACTCGTCGTACCGCGAGAAGCTGCAGTTGCTGACCGACGGCTGGGCGCCCGACGTGCGCACCGACCCCGACGATCGCCTTCGCCTCATCTTCACCTGCTGCCATCCCGCACTCGCCCGGGACGCCCAGGTCGCTCTGACCCTTCGTGCGGTCATGGGTATGACCACGAGTCAGATTGCCCACGCGTTCCTGGTCTCCGAGGCGACCATGGCGCAGCGAATCGTCCGCGCGAAGCGAAAGATCGTCGGGGCTCGTATCCCGTACCGGGTTCCCGGCGCTGACGAGCTGCCCGAGCGGCTCGCCGAGGTGCTCGCCTCCCTGTATATCGTGTTCAACGAGGGCTACCTGGGCAGCGGCCCCGACCTCGCGACCAGTCGCGACCTGTGCGTCGACGCCCTCTGGCTCTGCGGACTGCTCGCACGGATGCTCCCGGAGGAGCCCGAGGTGCTTGCGCTGCTCGCGCTGATGCGGCTTCACGAGTCGCGCCGGACGACGCGATTCGACGCCTCGGGCGCCCTGGTGTTGCTCCGCGACCAGGAGCGGTCCCGATGGGACCACGCCGCGATCGCCGAGGCCGGGGCGCTGCTGGAGCAGGCGCGACGGCTGGGCCGCCCGGGGGCGTACTGGCTGCAGGCGGCGATCGCGGCCTGCCACGCGGAGGCGCCGACGTTCGAGGAGACCGACTGGGCGCAGATCCTGGCCCTCTACGGCGCGCTGGTGCGGATCAACCCCGGACCCGTGGTCCGGCTCAACCGCGCCATCGCGCTCGAGCACGTGGCCGGACCGGTACCCGCGATGGAGGAGATCGACGCCCTGCGGGCCGACCTGGACGGCTATCACCTCTATTGGGCGACCCGCGCGGAGCTCCTGCGCCGCTTCGGCAGGCTCGACGAGGCTGCCGAAGCAGATCGCCGAGCCATCGAGCTCACCGACAACCCTTCCGAGCGCGCGCTTCTCGAGACACGCCTCGAACCCACCGATATCCGCGCCATCGGCGCGAAGAACAACTGACCAGCCAGGAGGCACGACATGGCGAAATATCTGCTCAACTACCACGGGGGCGGCATGGCCGAGGGTGAGGAAGCGCAGGCGAAGGTGATGGCTGCCTGGGGCGCCTGGTTCCAGAACCTGGGACCCGCACTCGCCGACGGTGGCAATCCCGTGTCGCAGGCCAAGACGATTGCCGCTGACCGATCGGTTTCGGACGGAGGTGGCACAAACCCATCGACCGGCTACAGCCTGATCGAGGCCGATTCCATCGACGCGGCGGTCGCGCTCGCCAAGGGGTGCCCGGTGCTCGAGAGCGGCGGCAGCATCGAGGTCGCGGAAACCTTCAACGCGATGTAGTCGCGCCGGACCAGCGTGCCCGGTCCGGCGTCGGGCAGGGCGGGGGACGCCCGCGTCCGCACCGTCCTGGTGCGGTTCGCGGGACGCCCCGTCATGCAGCCGACAGCCGAACTGGCGACAATAAGGTCACCATGAGCGAGGAGGAGGTCCCCGCCGGACCGCCGGCGTGGCCTGGGGGAGCGACGTACCCGAACGACCCATGGGGCGGCAGCGGCTGGACGCCGGCACCGCCGATGTCGGGATGGTGGTCGCAGCAGTACTACACCTACGAGCCGCCGCCCCCGCCGAGACGCACCTCGCGCCTGGTCATGTTCGGGGTCTTCATCGTCATCTTTGTCTTTGCCGCGAGCGCGGCTGCCACCGCGGTCATCGCAACCCGGGGAATCGGTGGGTCGGGGAGCACCTCCGGCGTCGAGGCGGCGACCGTGGACATCAACACGTCGCTCGGCGGCGGCTCCGCCGCGGCGGGGACGGGCATGGTGCTGACGTCCTCCGGTGCGATCCTCACCAACGACCACGTCGTCGCCCATGGGCTGCCGGGGGGGTACAGCGTCCGGCTCACCTCGACCGGCGCCAGCTATTCCGCGACCCTGATCGGCGAGGACAGCATCCACGACATCGCCGTGATCCAGGTCGAGGGGGTGAACGGGCTGGCGACGGCGCCGATCGGTGATTCGTCGACGGTCCAAGTCGGGGACAACGTCACCGCGCTCGGCAACGCCGAAGGCCGCGGGGGCGCGCCGGCGGTCGCCGCCGGCCAGGTGACCGCGCTCGGGCAGTCCATCACCGCCTCGGACCAGACCGGGCAGGCCCTCGAGACCCTGACCGGCATGATCCAGACCAACGCTCCAATCCTCCCCGGCGACTCCGGCGGTCCGCTTGTCAACGGCAACGGCCAGGTCATCGGCATGGACACGGCGGCGAGCGGCGGTCGGAGAGCCACCCAGCCGGGCTCGACCCAGGCGTTCGCGATCCCCATCGACACGGCCCTCAACTACGCACACCAGTTGATCGCACATCCCACCGCACCCCCGTCCCCGGCGTTGCTGGGGGTCTGTGTGGGGCCGAGCACATCACCGCCGGGCGCCGTCGTGGTGGCGGGCGCCCCGTGCGGAGCCACCGGTGTCGAGAGCGGCACTCCCGCGGCCGCCATCGGGCTCGGCGCCGGCGACGTGATCACGTCGGTCGGCGGCACTGCGGTCATCTCCGACGCATCGCTGAGAGCGATCCTGGAAGGCGATCACCCCGGCCAGTCGGTCGTGGTCGCCTGGGCAGATCCGAAAGGGCAGAAGCACCAGGCAACCGTCACGCTCGCCGCAGCCCCGCAGCAATAGATTCGCGCCCCGGTGGGCGGTCGCAGCCGGTTTGACGTCTGCCTGGACCACAATCCGCCTGTGGATGAGTCGCTGTCCGATGTGCTGGTCGAGCACGAGCTCGCTGCTCGCTCGACTCTCACCCAGGCGGCGTTCGACTACATCGCCGCGGGCGCCGGCGACGAGCTCTCCCTCGAGGAATCGCGGGCCGCCTGGCGGCGCTACCGGCTTCGCCCGCGCATCCTGCGCGGAGGGGCGACGCCGGATCTATCGACCGAGGTCCTCGGAACGAATCTGACAATGCCTCTCGTAGTCGCGCCGACCGCGTATCAGCTGGTCGCGCACTCAGAAGGCGAGGTCGAGACCGCCAGGGGCGTGACTTCGGCGGGCGGGCTCATGGTTGTCACCACACGAGCGACGCGCCTGCTCGAGGAGATCGCCGCCGAGCTCCAGGGGCCGTGGTGGTACCAGGTGTATGTGGTGAGCGACCGGCGCCTCACCGAGGCGCTGGTGCGTCGTGCGGTCGCGCTTGGCGCGACGGCGCTGATGCTGACGGTCGATACGCCGTATATCGGCTTCAAACGTCGTGGCCATTTCGCGCCGATCACGATGGAGCAGCATCTGGTGAATTTCGGAACGCACGTCACCCCGGGCGCGGCCTTCGAGGAAGTCACCGCAGGGATGGCACAGGATCAGTCGATCACCCTCGACACCATCGGATGGTTGCGCGACCTCGCCGGCCTGCCCGTGATCGTCAAGGGGGTTCTTCGCGCCGATGATGCCGTGGCCTGCCTCGACGCCGGAGCGGCGGGAGTCGTCGTGTCCAACCACGGCGGCCGCCAGCTCGACCGCGCCATCGCGACGGCGGTCGCGCTCCCGGAGGTTGTCGTAGCGGTCGAAGGCCGGGCCCCGGTCATCGTCGACGGCGGCGTCGTGAGCGGTACCGACGTATTCGTGGCGCTCGCACTCGGCGCCGCAGCGGCAATGGTGGGCCGGCCGATCCTCTGGGGGCTCGCGGCCGCCGGCGCCGCGGGGGTGCGCCGGGTTCTCGACGGCTACCGCGATGAGTTCGACCACGCCATGGGCCTGGCCGGTGTGAGCGCGATCGGGGACTTCGGTCGCGACCTCGTGGTGTGACTCCAGACGTTTCGCAGTTTGTAACCTCGACGCCCGACTCCGTACGCCGACCGACCCGTACGATACCGGCCACCGAAGTCCCGCCGAGCCGTGAGCGAAGGAGCCGCAATGGACACGAGCGATACCGGAGCATCGACATCGAGCAGAGCGCGCGGGCGTCGTGGTGCGGCGACGCCGGCAGCGTCAGAACCAGCCGGCATCGTCGTCCTGGGACCGCGTGACGCGCTGGTCGGATCACTCACCGTCGACGGAGATGTCCGTATCGAAGGCAGGCTGGAGGGTGAGGTCTCCGCCACCGGCGAGGTCGGCATCCATTCGAGCGGCACCGCGCGCGCGCAGATCGCTGCGCGCGACATCGTCGTCGCCGGGAGCGTCGAGGGCAATGCTGTCGCAAGTGATCTGGTGGCGCTCACAGAGACCGCGTCCTTTGCCGGCGAAATCCGAGCAGGGCGTCTGCGCGTGGAGGAGGGTGCGACCGTGAACGCGACCATCTCCATGACTCCAACCGGCGACGCGCCTCCCGCACGACGCATGGAAGAGCACGACGACGAAGCCACCCTTGACGTGACCGGATCGCCGGTCAGCGAGGGCGACCACGGAGCCGCTGTCGAGAATGCAGGCTCCGAATCCGATGCGTACAGCGACGAGCATGCCGCGGAGACTTCGGGCATCTCCTCAGGTTCGGACTCAGTAGAGGGCTGAGCCGGGGGACTCGTCGCGAAGCCGCCCCGTGGCGAGGGTGAATGCGCCGTGAAACGCGTAATCACCTTCGCCCAGGCGGTGCATGGTGCGGTCGAGTTCCTCCTCGAAGGTGCTCCGCGCACCAGGGCTCAACAGCCCGATCATGGCGTGCGGCCAGGGTCCCGACCACTCCATCATCTCGGTCCATTCGCGCACGTCATTGGCGCGCACACCGACAAGCAATTGAGTCATGCGGATATCGGTGAATCCCGCCATCTCCAGCATGTTGGTGAGCACCCATGGCTCGCCGAACAGAGCGTGATGCGCTGGTGTACGTGCGCGACGAATCGCGAGTCGCTCGAGTCGCTCGAAGAACACTCCCTGCGCAGGCGTTGACAGGCTGCGGCAGCGGCATGAGATCGCGATCCTGCCACGCGGTTTCAGCACACGGCCAATTTCCGCAAACGCCTGCCACGGGTCCTCGAAATACGCGAGCGATTGTCCGAGGATCGCGAGGTCGAACATGTCGTCGTTGAACACGAGGTGATGTGCGTCCATCACCGAGTAATGGATCCCACGCTCATCACCGCCCTGGCGGCGCGCGTGCGTGATCATGTCGGGGGAGAGATCGATCGCCATGTGGTCGAGTGTCGACGCGCCGACACCCATCGATCTGATCACCAGCCCGGTGCCGCAGCCGACATCGATGACGCGCTCATCGGGCTGGACGCCGGCAAGCTCGGCAAGACGCTCGGCGGCACGAACGTTTGCGCCCCCCGCCCACGAATCGTACCGATGTGCGGCGTCACGATAGAAGTCGAGTTGCAGCTGCCTGATCGTGTCGGGGATGCCGGCCAGCGTTATGGAGTCGTGCGCGCCGTCGGGCCGCGAAGAAGTCGCAGGATCAGTACGATATGCGCCGAGTAGCGGACGAGAAGGAGAGAAGACGTTCATGGAAAACATCGCTGAAGTCGAAGAGGCAGCTGCGTCGATTCCACGCGGAGGTCACCGAAACGGCGCGGCAGGCGCCAAGGGCGTGACCCTGGGCCCGCGCGACGTCCTCAACGGGTCGCTCACGATCGAGGGTGATCTCCACATCGAGGGGACCGCTGAGGGTGAGATCAACGCGTCGGGTGATGTCGACGTCGAGGCGTCGGCGACCGTCCGTGCTCGGGTTGACGGGCGCAACGTGACCGTCCGAGGCAACGTGAGCGGGAACGTGACCGCACGCGGCCGGCTGACCGTCGCGGGCAGTGGCGTCGTTGTCGGGGACGTGCGGGCTGGGCGGCTTCGAGTCGACGACGGCGGCACCGTGAACGGCAGCATCACCATGGGCGCGATCGAGTAGGAGAGCATCCGGCCTGATCGCATCTGGGAATTATCCCCCGTCCGGGGGTCGATGACTCAGACGGGCTGTTGCAAACCTTCGAGCAGCCGCGTGGTCGCGGCGGTCACCTCCTGGACGGCAGCGTCGAAGGCCGGCTGGTTTGCCCTGGACGGAGCCCGGTATCCGCTGATCTTGCGTACGAATTGCAGCGCGGCGGCGCGAGCGTCGTCGTCATCGGCGCGAGGTTCGGCACCACGGAGCGTCTTGATGCTTCGGCACATCCACCGAGGATAGCGCGGGACTCATGCCGTAACGCAAGGGCGTATGCCTTCCATCGACCAAAGCGGAGGTTCTCAAGATGCGACGTATCGTTTTGACCCTGGCCGGCGCAGCGGTGCTTGCCGCCTGCGGCGGCGCAGGGCCCAGTAGCACGGCCCCGCCGGCCACAAGCGGCCCCGGGGCATCGGGCACGGCCGTCTCGACCGGCTCCACGTCCCTCGGCACGGTGCTGACGGATTCGAAGGGTTTGACCCTCTACTACTTCCTCCCCGAGAAGGGTTCGACGATCGGGGCCTGCACCGGCGGCTGCCTCACTACGTGGCCACCGCTGGTGGTGACCGGCACGCCGACCGCCGCGAGCGGGGTCACCGGAACGCTTGCCACGGTGTCGATCATGCTCAACGGTGCCTCGGCCACCCAGGTCACCTACAACGGCTGGCCGCTCCACACGTTCTCCGGCGACACTGCCGCGGCGCAGACGAGCGGCAACGGCATCGGCGGCAACTGGTTCGCTGCCATGCCCGGCACCACCGCCACGTCGACCGGCGCGGCAAGCGGATCCGGGGCGACGGCGACTCCGAGCAACACGCCCGGAGGTTATGGATACTGACGCCTCACAAAAGTGAGCGTCTTTCAGTACATCTCTGCCAACTGGGACCAGATCGAGCCCCAGATCGCCACCCATCTCGAGATCGTGGGCGAGTGCATCGCCATCACGAGCTTGATCGGGCTGGGCCTCGGCATCGTCGCGGCGCGATCCGAGCCTCTGTCGACGGTGATCATGGCGGTGACCAGCACGATCCTGACCGTGCCCAGCTTCGCGCTGTTCGGGCTGCTCTCGATCTGGTTCGGGCTGGCCAATCCCCCGGTGATCATCGGGCTGGTGCTCTACGGGTTGCTACCGGTGACCAGGAACACCCGGGCCGGCATCAAGTCCGTGGACCCGGCGGTGGTGGAGTCGGCGCGCGGCATGGGCATGAGCCCGGGTCAGGTGCTGCTCCAGGTCGAGCTGCCGCTCGCCGTGCCCGTGATCCTCGGGGGCATCCGGCAGGCCACCGTGATGATCGTCGCGATCGCGACCGTGGGTGCGACGGTCGGGGTCGATGACCTCGGCCAGACGATTCTCTCGGCCATCGGGAGGAGCACGGGGACGATCGACGCGGTGCTGGCCGGGATCATCCCGGTCGCCCTCATTGGCATCCTCGCCGACCTAATCTTGGCGGGCATCCAGCGGGCGCTGTCTCGCGGGCGTGTGTCGGTGGCCGCGACGTGATCACGTTCGACCGGGTCGTCAAACGCTACGGGACTTCGGTCGCGGTGGACCACCTCTCGCTCGAGATCAAATCGGGCGAGACGGTCATCCTCGTCGGCCCGTCGGGCTGCGGCAAGACCACGTCCCTGAAGATGATCAACCGCCTGATCGAACCGACTGACGGCACGATCAGCATCGACGACCGCGACACCCGGACGTACGATGTCAACGACCTGCGTCGCTCGATCGGCTATGTGATCCAGCAGGTCGGGCTGTTTCCCCACCAGACGGTCGCCGACAACATCGCCACAGTGCCGCGCCTGCTCAAGTGGCCCAGGCAGCGCATCCAGGCGCGCGTAGAGGAGCTGCTCGACCTGATCGGGCTTCCGGCAGCCCAATACGGCAAACGGCTGCCCTCGGAGCTGAGCGGCGGTGAGCGGCAGCGGGTCGGCGTCGCCCGCGCCCTCGGAGCCGACCCGAACATCCTGCTCATGGACGAGCCGTTCGGAGCCATCGATCCGATAGCCCGCGAACGTCTCCAGAACGAGCTGCTCCGCCTGCAGCGTGTGGTGCGCAAGACGATCGTGTTCGTCACCCACGACATCGACGAGGCGGTCAAGCTCGGCGACCGGGTGGCGTTGCTCTCCAAGGGTGGCGTGCTCGAGCAGTTCACGACGCCCGAGGAGTTGCTGGCGCACCCGCAATCCGCGTTCGTCACCGAATTCCTCGGTGAGGGCCCACTGGTGCGGCGCCTGGCGCTCATTCCCATCAGCGAGGTGTCATTGACCCCGGTGAACGGCGCTGCTCCGGCGGAGTCGGTCGATGCGGGCGGGACCCTCCGCGACGCCCTGGATGCGGTGCTCCGATCGTCCGAAGGGCGGGTCCGGGTGGTCAAGGGTGACCAGACGCTCGGCATCGTCGACGCCGACGTGATCCGTGCGGCGTCGCTGAGGTCGCGGTAGGTGCTACGCGTGCCGGGCTGGATCCACCGCCTGCGCCCGTTCGCGGTACCGATCTGGGTCGCGGTCGGGATTCTCGTCTCCATCGGCGTCTACCAGACCCTGGTCGGCAGGGCCTTCGACGACGAGATCCTCAATACGCCGAACCTGATGAGCGAGACGATTCAGCACGTCTTCATCTCGGGCGTATCGTTCGCGCTGGTCGCGGCCATCGGCGTGCCGGTAGGCGTCGTGATCGCCCAGGCCGGCCCGCTGGTTCGGGTGCCGGTATTCCTCATCGCCAACCTCGGCCAGGCGATCCCCGGTATCGGTCTGCTGGTGTTGCTCTTTGCCTTTCTCGGCCTCGGCGTCACGCCCACGGTGATCGCCCTGGTCGTCTACGGCCTGCTTCCAGTGCTGCGCAACACCGTCGCCGGCGTACAGGGAGTGGATCCTTCAGTGGTCGACGCGGCCAGGGGAATGGGCATGACGCGTTGGCAGGCTTTGGCGCGAGTGCAGTTGCCACTCGCCTCGCCATTGGTATTTGCCGGACTGCGCACCGCACTCGTGTTAATCATCGGAACCGCTACACTCGGGAACTTCATCGGAGGTGGCGGCCTCGGGGACGTGATCGCCGCAGGCATCAACAACAGTGATCGGATGGTTTTCGTTGGAGCCGTGATGGTTGCGTCGCTCGCGTTGCTCGCCGACTGGGGGCTCTCAATGATTGAGCGCATCGCAGTCCCACGACAGGTCAACGGTTAGAACATGTCAGCAGTTAGAACACGTGGAGGAACACATTCATGAAGCGCAAGCTACTCGCGGTCATCGCAATCGCGATACCCGGGACCCTTGCTGCGTGCGGGGGAGGAAACTCCGGTGGCGGCAATCCATCCGCCACGGCGGCGGCGTCGACGTGCCCGACGGGTTCTAAGACAAGCGGCGGTGGGGCCACGCTGTCGATTGGAAGCAAGTCGTTTGCGGAAGAGCAATTGATGGCTCAGATGGCCGTTGATGTGCTCGGCGCGCACGGTTTCACCGTGACCGATACATTCAGCGCAGCCGATCCGGCGCTCGGAAACGCGCTGTCCAGCGGGATCATCGATATGTACTGGCAGTACACGGGTACGGAGTTGACCGACCCAGGTTACCTCAACTTGAGCGCAGGACAGTTCCCGACGGACCTCGCCGGGGCCTTCGCCAAGGTGAAACAGCTCGACGAGGCAAAACAGCTCTGCTGGGTGGCTCCGACGCAATTCGACGATACCAACGGCATCGCCATCAAGGCAAGCGAAGCCTCGACTTTCGGCACCTCGCTCTCGGCCTTCGGCTCCTATCTGAAGTCGCATACGAACACGACGGTATGCATCCAGTCGGAATTCCTCACTCGGCCTGACGGACTGCCCGGTCTGGTGACCACGTACGGCTGGCCGTCTGCTGCGAATTTCCACTACACCCAGATCGGCAGCACGGCGGAAAAAGCGATCGCATCCGGGCAGTGTGCCGCGGGCGAGGTCTACACAACGGACTCCGCCATCGAAGCCAACAACGAACAAACACTCACCGACGACAAGAACCTCTTCCCGCCGGACAACGCGGGGCTGGTGGTGCGCTCGAGCATCCTGCAGAAGTACCCGTCGATCGGCGCGTGGATGACCCCGGTGGCGGCCAAGCTGACCACTCCGGTCATGCTCCAGCTCAACGCCATGGTGGAGGTTCAGAGCCAGACGGTCGCCAACGTCGCGCACACGTGGCTCGTCCAGAACGGGTTCCTCCCGAGTTGATTCTCGGGTAGCCTTGCCGCAGTGATGCGACGACTGCTCCCCATCGCGACAGCCGCCGTATTCCTTGCCCTGATCGGCGCCGGGGGCGTCGCGACGGCGCGCGCCATGGGTCGCGCGTCGTCGTTTCATCACGACGTCGCGACCCTCGAGCGGTCGTGGACGGCGGACGTCGGCAACGGCGTGCCCGAGGTGAGCGTTGCGCCACTGCGCAAGCAGCTCGACGCGTCCAGCTACATGCACGCGTCGGGGTGGTCGCCGCTGTGGTGGCTCGACGACGGCAGTGGATTTCTGGCGACCATGCACCGCAAAACCGACCGGGCGTGGACGTCGGCCGTCGCCCTCGCGCGGGCTCGAGCCGAGGCTGCGATGACCGCTTGGAGGCAGATGGAGCTGCAGTACGGCTCGTACGTTCCTGCCGCCGCGTCGAGCGCAGCCGCCCGATGGTCGACGCAGCTCGCCGAGGCCACGACACCGGCGGCGATCGATGCGCTGGCGAGCGCGTGGACCGGCGAGGTGGCGGTCGCGCGCAGGTCGGCGACGCTCGATGAGGTCCTGGTCGCGACCGGCGGCTACGGCGGCGTACCCGCGCTCGTGGCCGCCGCCGATCGCGCGGTTTTGGTCGCTCGTGGCGATAACCTGGACACCGGAGCGGTGCCGTCACTCATCGCCACGCTCACCGCGAGCAGCACCGACGCCACCACGACCGTGAAGGCGATCAAGTCGCTCGAGGCGGACCTCGGAGCCCTCAACGCGCTGATCGTTCTCGATGGGCGAGTCGGGGGCGAGCTGCGCTCGCTGGCCACACGGGTCGTCCTGGCCGGCGCGCACAACGCAGCCGATGCCGCCGGTCTTGCGGCCGGCTATACATCGCTCACGACGAGGTTTCGAGAAGGCGGGACATCGGCTCGTCTGGAATCGGTGGCATCCCAGATCCGGTCACTCGAGAGCACGGTCAACGCGGCGCTCACGGCGATCGGCTGCGGGCACGCCGTTCCCAACGGCAAGGTGATCGACGTCGACGTGACCACCCAGTCGGCGATCTTCTTCGACGACGGGTGCATCGAGGGTTCCACGCTGGTCACGACCGGCCGCCCCGGGCTGCGCACCCCGACCGGCACGTTCCACATCTACGCCAAATATTCGCCGATCACCTTGATCTCGCCCTGGCCGAAGTCGTCCCCCTACTACTACACGCCCGAGAATGCCGCCTACGCGATGGAGTTCCTGCGCGGCGGGTTCTTCATCCACGACGCGCCCTGGGAGCCGTCATCAGGATTTGGACCGGGGAGTCAGAACGGTGTGGATGCCAGCCACGGGTGCGTGCATATCCCCACGCCGACGATGGCCTGGCTCTATGCGTGGAGCCCGATCGGCACCACCGTCATCGTCCACGCCTGAGGCGCGGTCATGCCGCGCACGTCTGGGTGGAGACCTGCGCGGTCCGGTGCTCGCCCGCCTGGAGATCGGGGTAGACCTGCGGCATGGTGAGGGCGTAGCCCACGTCCGGCGCGGTGGTGCTCGCCGCGAATACCACCCCGATGACCTGCCCATTGTCGTTGACCAGCGGTCCGCCCGAGTTGCCTGGGATGACCCGTGCCGCGAGGACCTCGAGTCTGCGCGTGACCAGGGTGTCGCCATAGATGTTGTAGCCGGTCGCCAACTCGGTCGCGCTCACCGCCGCCGGGACGACCTGCTCCGCGCCACCGCCGGGGTAGCCGATCACGGCGCCGCTGGTCCCGCGAGCGGGAGTGCTGTCGACGATCACCAGGGGGCGAAGGGTCAGGCCAGGGGAGTACAGGATCGCGAGATCGGTGTCCGGATCGAACAGCAC
>CABEDX010000165.1_pt1 | contig 19505 bp, 22 predicted proteins | sample 3132991 | NCBI WGS metagenome assembly CABEDX01 (sample SAMEA5534332, study PRJEB31848) | metagenome | biome: tundra; feature: field; material: soil | place: USA | collected 2013-05 | depth 0.15 m
GTGACCCAGGTGCGCCAGGCCGCGCCATCCAGCGTGGCCACCGACGCGGCCGTCGTCGAGGATGCCGGGGGCGTGCCCTTTGCCCACCTGCTGCTCGACGGCGACATCGGCGCCGACGACGTCTCCCAGGCCGGTGATCGCCTCCTCGCCGATCGCCTCCAGGGTGATGGCGTCGCCGCGGTGCTCGGTCCGGCCACGCTCGTCGTCAAGGTCGGCGGCCGGGCGCTCAACGCGGGCGTTCACGCGGGGACGCTGGTCACCGGCGCCGCGGAGGTCACCGGCGGCAAGGGCGGCGGACGTCCCGACCTGGGGCGAGGCAAGGTCGGTGACCCGGCGAAGCGCGAGGCGGCAGTGTCGCTGCTGCGCGCAGCAATCACCGAGACGATGGGGCACGCGGCCTGATGCCCAAGCGAAAGTTCGCGCTGCTCAAGCGGCGCGAAGAGTTCCAGAGCCACTTCACCGTCCTCGACATCGGGACGGAGTTCGTCAAGGCGCTGATCGTCAAGCGCGAGAACGACAAGGGCATCGTGCTCGGCGTTGGCAAGGTCCGCCAGGCGCAGTCGCACATGCAGGCGGGCGCAGTCGCCGACCTCCAGGCGGTCATCGACAACTGCGACCGCGCGCTCACCGAAGCCGAGGACATGTGCGAGACCATCCCCGGCCAGGCGGTCATCGGCATCGCCGGCGAGCAGGTGCGCGGCTTCAGCACGACCATGACCATGCCGAGGCCACAACCGCAGGCCCGCATCACCCAGGCGGACCTCGCCACCGCACTCCAGGCGGTGCAGCGACGTGCGCTTCGCGAAGCGGTGCGCCAGATGTCGCACGACCTCGGCGTCCAGGAGGTCAACGTCAAGCTGGTCCACAGCACGATCACCTCGGTGCGCATCGACGGCTACGCGGTGAGCAACCCGGTGGACTTCCAGGGCCACGTCGTCGAGATCACGGTGTTCAACACGTTCGCACCGCTCACACATATCGGAGCGCTGCAGGCGATCGCCCAGGAGCTGGACCTCGAGCTCGTCGCCACCGTCGCCGAGCCGTATGCGCTGGCCCGTGGCTGCGCCTCGGCGGAGTCGCATGAGCTCGGCGCCATCTTCGTGGACGTCGGTGGCGGGACCACCGACATCGCCGTGGTCCGGCGAGGCGGGATCGAGGCGACGCGGATGTTCGCCCTCGGAGGACGCTCGTTCACCAAGCGGCTCGCGACCGATCTCTCGATGGACCTCGACGAGGCCGAACGTTTCAAGGTCGCGCACTCCGAGGGGCACCTCGCCGCCGAGCAGAGCGCCATGGCTCGCCGAGCCCTCACCCCGACCGCCGAAGTCCTCGCCCAGGGCGTCGCCCTGACGCTCGAGGAGCTCGCCGGTCCGGATCCGCTCCCGGGGTCCATCTGCCTCGCGGGTGGAGGAGCCGCGCTCCCCGAGGTCGCGGAACAACTTCGCGCCCTCGACTGGTCGGACACGGTCCCCTTCACCCGTCCGCCGAGTGTCAAGGTCCTCGGACCGGGTGACGTGACCGGTGTGTATGACACGACCGGCCTCCTGGTCGGCAGCCAGGATGTCACCCCGATGGGGCTTGCGCGACACGCCGTGACGCTGGAAGATGACGCGGACGAGCCCCTGGGAGGACTCATGCGCCGCGTTTTGAAGACGATGAAGGTATAGGCGCCGATGCCGGCTGTTGTAATTGCCAAGCCCGACGACGAGATCGTTGATCTCATCGATCGGGTTCGCTCGTCCGCCGACCCGGATGTCGGGCTCGTCGTCCCGGGCTCGAGCAGGGCGCTCCAGACCCCGCTCAATGTGCGGCTGCTCGCCCAGTTCAGCCATCAGTCCGGTCGCCGGACGTCGATCGTCACCGAGGATCCTCGACTTCAGCAGCTGGCGCGGGCGAGCGGGCTCCCGGTCTACGGATCGGTCCCCGCATTCGAGCGGGGCATCGAGCTTGCCGGACCCCGCGGGGGCGGCTCGGGAGCCGGCCGCGTCGTGACCGCAGGTGCAGCCGGCATGGCGGCCGCCGCTGTGCTGGAACCGCCGCCCGCTCCGCCGCCGGCGCCACCGCCGCTCAGCCCACCGGCTCACGCGCCGGCAACCTCCAGGCTGGAACCACGACGCGTGATCACCCAGCTTCCACCGGCCGGACGGCCGCCGCGCGGGTCGGACCGCCGGCGGTTCCTGTACATCGCTGCTGCCGCAATCGCGGTCATCGGGATCCTGCTGTTCATGGCTTTCGCGCCGTCCGCGAAGGTCACCATCACCATCGCCGCAACCCCGCTCTCCGTTAGCTCGACGATTCAGGGAACCACCAATCCCGCCGCGGCCACGGCGGCCGACCACGTCCTCACCGGTGTCGTGAGCACCTCTGCGTCGTCCCAGTTCACGGCAACTCCGACTGGAACCAAGACCCTTCCGGCGGTGGCTGCGAAGACGACATTGACCTTTTCGACCGACGCCCCGAGCGACATCTCATTCACCCTTCCCGTGAACAACCCCAGCTCCCAGGTGCAGAGCGCCGACCAATCGGTCACCTTCGGACCCACACGGACCAGCGTGATCTGTATCGGTCCGCAGAATCCGCCGCCGACCAGCTCCAACTGCGGGACGAATCCCTACAACGCAACCGCGCCGTACGTGGATCTCACCGCCGGGGCAAACGGCAACGTCGGCTCCGGCACCCTGACGCTGTGGCAGGGAGACCCGTGTCCAAATCCCTTGCTCTGCCCGGGGATCCACATCAGCGTGACCAACGACTCTGGGGCCTCGGGTGGGACCGACCCCAAGCAGGTCACAGCCGCGAGCGCGACTGACGTCGCCAACTGGACCTCACAGGTGACCACCGTCGAGGCTCAGCTCTCGAGCCAGATGCAGACAGAGTTGGTGGCGCACGCGGCGGGGAAGCCCCTCGCCAAGGATCCGGCCGGCAACGGAGAGGCAACTGCGTTCGTTGTAACGCCGCAACCGTTTCCCCCTGTCGTCGGTGCGCAATTCGCCGCTGCGCAAATCACCGTGAAAGGCGTGGCTGAAGCCGCCATCTACGACAACGCGGCGGTCCACAACGACATCATCGCCGACCTCGACAAGCTGATTAAACCCGGCGACGTACTGGCCAAAGGCAGCCTGACCACGCCACCCTGCGCAGTGACGCAAGCAAACGTCAACGGCACAGTCATCCTCGCCTGTTCGGCGACCGCGTTCAGCCAGCCCCAGGTCAACCTCAACACTCTGAAAGCCCAGCTCACCGGACGAAATCCCTCGAAGGCTCAGACGATCGTTGAAGGCAACGTCGCCAAGGTGCAGGGCGTGACCGTCTCCGAGTGGCCCTTCAAGCTGTTCTATCTCCCGCTGCGCGCGTCACAGATCGATATCGTCGAGAATTTCGTAGCGCCGGCAACCAAGTCGCCGTGAGCGGGACCGGGGACGGCACCGGTGGCAGACGCGTCCTCGGCATCGACGTCGGCACCGTCCGCGTCGGGCTTGCCGTCTCCGATGAGACCTGTACGCTGGCCAGTCCGCTTGCGACGATTCCAAACGACTCGCGAACGATGTGGGCACGCATCACGCGCGAGATGGAAGATCGCGATGTGGACCGTGTGGTGATCGGATTGCCCCGTCGTCTCGATGGGAGCGAGGGCGACGCGTCTGAGCACGCGCGAATGTTCGCCGCCGAGCTTGCGGAGCGGACCGCGACCCCGATCGAGTTGTGGGACGAACGTTTCACGACGACCATTGCCGAGCGTTCCCTCATCGAAAGCGGTGTGCGTCGCAAGCGCAGGCGGGAGGTGATCGACGCGGTGGCCGCGGCGGTCCTGCTCCAGAGCTGGCTCGACGCCCGCCGGATTGCCGCGGCGCGCGCACCGCGGTGAGCACCCTGCCGCTCCGGCTCTGCCTCGTCGGATCCGGCATCGCGAAATCGCCGAGTCCGGTCATGCACCAGGCCGCGATGCAAGCATCGGGCGTCGAGGGCACCTACGTCATTCGCGACCTGGCACCCTCAGAGATCGATGCATTCGTGGCGGAACTTCGCGAAGGGCGCTACACCGGCTGCAACGTCACCACGCCCTATAAGGCGGTGATGGCAGCACGCTGCGACTATCTCGAGGGCGACGCCGAATCCCTTGGCGTCGTCAACACGATCTCGGTTCGCGGAGGACGGCTCCTCGGGGTGACCACCGATGCCGACGGGTTCGAGCTGGCGCTGAGCGAAGAATCGATGTGGCCACGTCAGGGCGCGACGGCGCTCGTGCTCGGTGCCGGTGGGGCGGCCGCCGCGGTCGCGCTGGCACTCACCCGGGTTCCCCTGCTTCGCCTGCGGATCGCCGCTCGTCGCGACGCGGCTGCTGCCGACCTGGTCGATCGCCTTCGCGGATCCGGCGACATCGCAACCGTTCCATGGGATCGCGGCGCCATCGCCGCGACCAGCAGGCATTCCGCGATCGTTGTCAATGCGAGCCCGGTCGGACTGGAGTCCCTACCGTTCGATCCGCGATCGGTGCCCGCGGCGTGCAGCGTTGTCGACCTCCGCTATCGACCGCGTCCGATCGACGTGGTGGCCGCCGCCATCGAAACCGGCCATCGCGCCAGCGATGGGCTGGAGATGCTTCTCCAGCAGGGCCTGCTGAGCTTCGAAATCTGGACCGGTAAGGTCGCGCCCGCTGCGGCGGTGCGGAGCGCGCTGACCCGGGCAGTCGAGGCGTGAATCCGCCGCTGGTCATCGCCGGCGTCACGGTTGCCGGCGGTCTCGTCGGGCTGGGCTCGGGCTGGCTTGCCGTGGCGCTCGAGAGGTTCGAGAGGCTCGAGGAGGAGGAACGCCAGGAGCGCCTCGATTACGAACGCGATATCGCCGAGGAGCTGAGCCGAGCCGCGGGGGCCGCGGAGGCGCCGGCGCCGGCGCGCCCCTGGGCCGGCGAACGTTATGGCTGGACCTGGCTGGAACGCTGGCTCTCGCCGGCGCTCGGAGCGGTCGGATTCGGGGCCTTCGCCGCGCACGAGCAGTTCGGCACCGGGCTGCTGATCCACCTGCTCTGGCTCGCCATCTTCGTCCACATCGTCGATTTCGATCTGAAGCACCGGCTCATCCTCAACGTCATCACCTACCCGAGCATCCTGGCCGCGCTGGTGCTGAGCGAGTGGTCGCCACGCCTGACCGTGACCGGCGCAATCATCGGTGCGGTCGGCGTGGCGGCATTCTTCTTGGTGCAGAACCTTGTGTCCCGCGGCAGCATCGGACTCGGCGACGCGAAGCTCGGTGCGCTGGTGGGCGCGGTGACCGGTGCCGGCCCGACGAGCGCGAACCTCGGCGCCGTCTATGCCGTGATCGCCGGGGTGTTCATCGGCGGCGCGACGGCGATCGTTCTTCTGGTCACACGCGTCCGTGGGCTCAAAGACCCGATACCCTATGGTCCGTTCCTCTGTGCGGGCGCAGCGCTCATCCTGTACCTCGGTCCGTGACCCGCACGAAGTCCAGAGGTTCGTTGAGGTGAGGCAATGCCGACGCAGTTGATGCCGGGGGAACGGTCGATCGCACTGGTCCGCCAGCACTGGTCGGTGCTTGCCGGCCACGTGCTGGGTGCGGTCGTCGTCATCGTCGTCGCGATCGTCCTCGACGCCAAGCTTCCGGTGAAGGTCGGCTCGGTGTCGATATCGACGGTCAAGAACATCGTCGCCCTGGTGCTCATCGTCGGGTCAGTGCTCTGGGCGGGGCTGCGGATCCTGCGCTGGCGCTTTGCCACCTATCACCTGACCGACCGGCGAATCGTCATGGAGGGCGGCATCCTGTCGAGGACCGCGGAGACAATCCCGCTCGACCGGATCCAGAACACGGTGATCCACCGGCCGTTCGGCGACCGGCTCATTGGCGCCGGTGACATCGAGATCGAGTCGGCCGGGCGCGACGGGGTGGAGGTGCTCCACCGAATCCCCAAGGCAGAGACCTTCTACAACGAGTTGCTCACCACTATGAACACGCCCCCGTCGGCGGCCGCGCCGCCGCGCCCTGCCGGTCTCTGAAACAAGCGCCGGGCGCGCTCAGTGGAGCCGCGCCAGTGCGGCGATCCGCTGCAGGGCCTCGGAGGCGGCGGTTCCCGATCCCTCGCGGACCACTTCGCGGTAGGCGCAGATCGCCGCGATCACGTCGCCATTGGCGTCGAGGAGCCGTGCGATGCGCAGGTGCTCGACGGCCGTCCGCCGCACGCTGATCGCCTCGGTCATCACCTGCAGTCTTCGCGCCCACCCGGGACCTGACACGGACAAATTCACTGCGCGATCGACGGCGTGAATGGGGCGGATGGGCGCCCGCCAATACAATCCGTTGTGAATGCTTCGATTTCTCACGGCCGGCGAGTCGCACGGCCCTCAACTCACCGTGATCGTCGAGGGCATGCCGGCAGGCGTGCCCATGGACGCCGCTCGCGACATCGACCCCGACCTCCGGCGACGCCAGGGGGGACACGGGCGGGGAAAACGCCAGCAGATCGAGCACGACGCTGCTCGGATCGTCAGCGGAGTCCGTGGCGGCAAGACCCTCGGGTCTCCGATCACGCTGGTCATCGAGAATCGGGACTGGGAGAACTGGAAGGGCCCCATGCAGGTCGAGGCGCGCGGCTTCAAGTCCAAACCGGTCACTCGCGTGCGTCCCGGTCACGCCGACCTCGCGGGCGTCCTGAAGTACGGATTCAGCGATGCGCGTGACGTCCTCGAGCGCGCAAGCGCTCGCGAGACCGCCGCGCGGGTGGCGGCCGGAGCCGTCGGCCGGACGCTCATCGCGGCGCTCGGGGTCGACGTCCACTCATGCGTCATCCGGATCGGCGACATCCACGTCTCCGTCCCCGACGGTGAGGTGGCGTGGGACGCCGTCGAGCGCTCCGCGGTCCGCTGCGCCGACCTGGGCGCGTCGGCGCGGATGGTGGCAGCCATCGATGCGGCCCGCGAGCGGGGCGACACGCTCGGCGGCACCGCATACGTGGTGGCCTCGCATGTTCCGGCCGGACTTGGCAGTTACGTGCACTGGGACCGGCGCATCGACGGGCTCATCGCGCAGGCGATGTGCAGCATCCCGTCGGTCAAAGGGGTCGAGCTAGGCGCCGCGGTCCTTGCGGCCCAGTCGCCGGGTTCGGACGTGCATGACGAACCGCGGTGGGATGCGGAGCTCGGCTTTCACCACCTGACCAACCGGCAGGGCGGTCTCGCCGGGGGAGTCACCGACGGTGAACCCGTCTGGGCGCTCGTCCATTTCAAGCCCATATCGACGTTGCTCCATCCGCTGCGCAGCGTCGACATCCACACCGGTGCGGAGATCAACGCCCATTACGAGCGCAGCGACATCTGCGTCGTGCCGGCGGGCGCGGTCGTCGCGGAGGCGATGCTCGCGTGGGTGCTCGCCGCCGCGGCGACGGAGAAGTTCGGCGGCGATACGCTCGGCGAGATGCGACGCGCGGTCGCCGCGCATCGCCGCGCCGTCAGCCGCCTGCGATGAGCGCAGTGCGTCGCATCGCGCTGGTCGGGCTGCCCGGCTCGGGCAAGAGCACCATCGCGCCGCTCGTGGCACGAGGTCTCGGCTGGGACGCCGTCGACCTCGATGAGGAGATCGCCAAATCATCGGGGCGATCTCCTGGAGTGATCATCGCCGACCTGGGCGAGCCGGCTTTTCGCGACCTCGAGCTCACCGCCCTCGAAGCAGTGTTCCGCCGACCCGGGCCCGTGGTCATCGCCTGCGGTGGCGGCCTGATCGCCCAGCCGGTCGCGCGCCGGCTCCTCACCGAGCTCTCCACCCTCGTCTGGCTCGACGCCCCCGACGCGGTGCTGATCGAGCGTGTGGGCGATGGCGCCGACCGTCCGATGCTCGGCGGATCCGCCGAGGCAGGGATCCCACGTCTGCGCAGCACCCGTGCCCGCGCGCACCAGACCGCACACGTTCGCGTCAGCGCCGGCGAGGCGCCCGACGCGGTGGCCTCTCGGGTGATCGCAGCACTCGATGGTGCCGTCCGCATCGACCTGGCGGAACGCGGGTATCACGTCGAGGTCCGCCCTGGAGGGCTCGATGACGTGGTCCTGCACATCCCGGGAGGCGCGACCCGCGTGGCGATGGTCGCGGATCGAGCCGTACGGCCCGCCACCGACCGGCTGGTCGCCTCGCTGCGCAGCGCCGGCATCGCGACCACCGTGCTCGAGGTCTCGGGCGGCGAGCAGCTCAAGACATGGGCGACCGCGGGCCGCATGCTGGCGCGCCTCGGCACCGCGGAGCTGCAGCGAAACGACTGCGTGGTCGCGCTCGGCGGGGGCACGGTGGGAGACCTCGCCGGATTCGTCGCCGCCACCTACCTGCGAGGAATCGCCTGGGTGAACGTCCCGACGACCCTTCTCGCCATGGTCGACAGCGCCATCGGCGGCAAGACGGGTGTCAATCTGCCCCGGGGGAAGAACCTCGCGGGGTCCATCTGGCAGCCGCGCGCCGTGATCTGCGATCCGAGCGTCCTCGCCACCCAGGACGATCGCTCCTACCGTTCGGCATTCGCCGAGATCGTCAAGTACTCGATGATCGTCGAGACACCCCTCGCGACCGACCTCGACAGCCGGCTCGACGGGCTGCTCCGGCGCGATCCCGATGCGCTGACCGCGACGATCCGCGAGTCCTGCGCCATCAAGGCGGCGATCGTCTCGGGAGACGAACGTGAGGCGGGCAGCCGCGCGGTGCTGAACTACGGCCACACCGTCGGTCACGCGCTCGAAGCGGCGACCGGCCTCGGCGACCGGCTGCTCCACGGCGAGGCCGTGGCTGCGGGCATGCACGCCGCGGGCGTGCTCAGCATCCGCGTGCTCGGCTGCCCGACCGGGGATATCGACTGGCAGGATGAGATGATCGGCCGGTGTGGGCTCGCCACGACGACGGTGTTTGACCCCGAGCGCGTGCTCGGGCATCTGCGCGCGGACAAGAAAACCGTCGGCGACCGCCTGGGCTGGGTCCTCCTCGAGTCCAGGGGGCACCCGCGAGTGGGCCGGCACCTCCCCGAAAGCGAGGTGCTCGCTGCGCTCGACGCGGTGATGGCCCGATGACGACGATCCTGCTGCTGAACGGACCCAACCTCGCCAGTCTCGGCCAGCGGGAGCCCGACGTCTATGGGACGGTGACGCTTGCGGCCATCGAATCGGCGGTCCGCGATCGGGCCGCGACGCTCGGATTCGAGGTGCGATGCGAACAGACCAACCACGAGGGCGTGATGGTCGACATTCTCGAGCGGGAGCGCGGGCGAGCCGCCGGTTGCATCGTCAACCCCGGCGGCCTCACGCACACCAGCGTCGTCCTCGCCGACGCGCTCCGAGCGTTCGCGGGGCCGGTCGTCGAGGTTCACCTGACGAACATCCTCGCCCGCGAGCCCTTCCGGCGGGTATCACTCTCTGCCGAGGCGGCCGTGGCGGTGATCTCGGGTCTCGGCCTCGAGGGCTACGTCCTCGCAGTGGAGGGACTGGCTAAGCTGCTCGAGGACCCCTCTATCACTGGGAGCACCGCATGATCACCGCCTCCGACCTGCGCCCGGGCGCAACCGTCGAACGCGACGGCGACCTTTTCGAGGTCATCGACTTCTCGCACATGAAGCAGGGTCGCGGCACGGCCGTCGTGCGCGCCAAGTTGCGCAATGTGACGACCGGGGCGGTCACCGACGAGACGTTCCGTCCCGAAGAGAAGTTCGGCAAGGTGCGCATCGAACGCACCGAGGCCCAGCTGCTCTACAAGGACGGGGAGAATTACGTGGTGATGGACAACACCACGTACGACCAGATCACGCTGAGCCCCGAGCAACTCGGCAGCGGGGTCGACTACCTCAAGGAGAACGACAACCTCTTTCTCCTGCGCTTCGACGATCGCGTGCTGGGTGTCGACCTGCCCACGTCGGTCGTGCTCGAGGTCACCGCGACCGAGCCGGGTTTCAAGGGTGACACCGCCAACGCATCGTTCAAGCCCGCGGTGGTCGAGACCGGTCTCGGGGTGGACGTCCCGCTCTTCGTCAACCAGGGCGATCAGATCCGGGTGGATACACGCACCGGTCGCTATGTGGAGCGCGCGTGACTGACGTCGAGGAGCCCGCCAGCCTCCAGCTCCGCCCGACCACGAACGGCCGGCGGCAGCTCGGCACGACGCGGGTGGCGAACGAGGTGGTGGCGTCGATCGCGGCTTTCGCGGCGCTCCAGGTTGCGGGGATTCATTCGATGTACCACCCCGGCGGCCAGCAGTTCGACCGCATCGTCCGCCGTTCCCACGCACACCGCGGAGTCCGTGTGGAGATGCGCGACGACGCGCTGCACCTGAGTCTGTACGTGGTGATGGAGTCGGGTGGCAACGTCCCGGTGGTCGGCGCCGAGGTCCAGCGGCGCGTCGCCGACGCCATCGATCGCATGCTTGCCCTGCGCGTCGAGGAGGTCAACGTCTTCGTCAGCGAGGTCGCCTTCGCGTGACCCCTGCCGTTTCAGGCACGGGGCGCCGACGCCGTGGTCGTGAACTCGCGCTCCGCGTTCTCTTCGAGATCGAGGGCACCTCGAAGGATCCGGACTTCGCCTTGCGCTACCAGGGCGAGGACCTGCGCGCCACCGCGGATGTCCGTGCCTTCGCACGCCTGATCGTGCTCGGGTGCGTCGATCATCTCGACAGCATCGACACCGCGCTCGCCGCCGCCATGGAGCACTGGTCGCTCGTCGACCTCGGCAAGGTCGAGCGCGCGGTGCTCCGTCTCGGCACCTTCGAGTTGCTGTACATGGAGGCAACGCCCGTCGCCGTGGTCATCGACGAGTCGATCGAGCTGGCGCGCGCCTACGCGGGCGACGAGGCCGCGCAGTTCGTCAACGGGGTGCTCGGTCATGTCGCGCGGGAGCGGGTATGACTGCGGCGTTCTGCTCGGTCAGCGACCTGACCCTGATGGTGCGCGACGCGCTTGCCGCACGCCCGGAGCTGGAGGATGTGCTCGTCGAGGGCGAGGTGAGCAACTTCAAGGCACACGTCTCGGGTCACCTGTATTTCACCCTCAAGGACGCTCGCGCAGCGGTGTCCTGCGTGTGCTTTCGCGCCAACGCGCTGCTGATTCCATTCCGGCCCGACAACGGCATGACCGTGGTTGCGCACGGATCGGTGCAGGTCTACGGGCAGCAGGGTCGCTACCAGCTTTATGTCGACCGGCTCGAGCCCAGCGGAGTCGGCGCGCTTGCCCTTGGCGTCGAGCAGTTGAAGCAGCGCCTCAGCGCGGAGGGGCTCTTTGACGAACGGCGCAAGCGGCGGCTGCCGTTGCTGCCTCGACGTGTCGTCGTCGTGACCTCGCGCGGCGGTGCTGCATTGCGCGATGTGTGCACGGTGATCGCGCGCCGCGCGCCCTGCATCGGGGTGGTGCTGTCGCCGGCAACCGTGCAGGGCGATGGAGCGGTGGAGACGCTGATTCGCGCGCTGCAGCGGGCCGACCTGGTTCGCGATGCCGACGTGATCCTGCTGGTGCGCGGCGGTGGTTCACTCGAAGACCTGATGGCGTTCAACAGCGAACTGCTGGCGCGAGCCATCAGAGCGACACGCCTCCCGGTCGTCACCGGCGTCGGACACGAGACCGACACAACGGTCGCCGACCTCGCCGCGGATCGACGCGCCGCGACGCCCTCGGCTGCGGCGGAGCTGGTTGCACCGAACGTCGCCCTGCTCCATGAGGACGTCACAGCGCGCAGCGCTCGTCTTGGGATCGCGTTGGGCGGACTGGTCAAGGTGCATCGCGATCGTGTGCACATCGCGTCGCTGCGATTGCGCCAGGCATTGATGCAGGAGACCTCGCTGAAACGGCGCGCCCTCGACCACGAGATGTCGCGCTTTGCCGTCGCTCATCCGTCACGGCGTGTCGAGCTCGAGCGGCTTCGGCTCACCCGAGCGTCGGAGCGACTCGAGGATGCGACCGTCCGCGTCACGGTGGCGCGCCGCGCGGCGCTGACCACGAGGACCGCACGGCTGGCCGCGCTGTCGCCGCGACGGACGCTCGAGCGAGGCTACTCGATCACCTCCGACGCGAACGGGGCGGTCCTGACCGACGCGGGCACGGTGGCGGCGGGGACACGTCTGCGCACCGTCCTGCGCCACGGAACCCTGGAAAGCACCGTGGATCGAATCGAGCCGGGCCTCCAACCCGGGAACGAACAGATGTACGATTCCAACCAGGCATCGGACGACCGATGACACCCGGTTCCGTGGAGGACGGCATCACGGCGCTCACCTATGAGGACGCCCTGGCCGAGCTCGACACCCTGATCACCAAGCTCGAGGGCGGCAGCATTGCACTCGAGGAAGCGATTAGCGCTTACGAACGGGGCGTGGTGCTCGCCCAATACTGCACCGAGCTGCTCGAGCGAACTGAGCTGCGCGTGAAGCAGCTGGTGGTGAGCGCGAGTGGCGCCATCGGCGAACGCCCGCTGGAGGCCGCCGGCACAGCGCCTCCGGATACCCTCGCTACGCCTACGACCGGGACGTCCGTGGGGTCGGCTCCGGGGCGATCGGCACCGCCGCGCATCGACCCCGACGACGTCCCCTTCTGACCGCGCGAATACACATAAATGTAGTATAAATGGAAACCATGACAGCTGTGTCCCAGGCGAAGCGGGTGGATCTGGAGCTCGTGGCTCGTGGGCTAGCGCCGAGTCGCGAGCGAGCCCAGGCACTCGTCGCCGCCGGCCTCGTCGAAATCGACGGCACGCGGGCGACCAGTGCCGATCAGCGCGTTGGACCGGCGACAACCATCAGGCTGTTGGGACGCGATCACCCGTGGGCAAGCCGGGGAGGGCTGAAACTCGCTCCCGCGCTGGATGCCTTCGGCGTCGAGTGCGCCGGCCGGATCTGCCTCGACGCCGGGGCGTCGACGGGCGGTTTCACCGACGTGCTGCTCAGTCGCGGAGCGTCCCATGTCTACGCGGTGGACGTCGGCCGCGGCCAGCTCGATCCACGATTGGCAACCGACCCCCGTGTCCGCGTGATGGATCGCACCAACCTGCGTTCACTCCAATCGCTCCCAGGACCGGCACCCGACCTCGTGACGCTCGACCTGTCGTTCATCTCCCTGCGCCTGGTGATGCCCGCTTTGGTGCGCCTGATCGCGCCGGGTGGGGCCGACCTTGTCGCACTGTTCAAACCGCAGTTCGAGCTCGGACGCGACGCGATCGGGAAGGGCGGCATCGTCCGCGACCCGAGCGCGGCAGCGAAGGCGGCGGTGGAGTTCGCCGGGTGGCTCGAGACCGAGTTCGGCGCTGCGCCCCGCGATCCCATGCCCTCGCCGGTTCGCGGCGCCAAGGGGAATCTCGAGTGGCTGGTCGGCGCGCGTCTTGTCCGCGTCGAAACCCCTGGTGCGGACGAGCCATGAATGCCGAACGCAGCATCGGATTCCTGCTCCATCCCGGCGAGCAGGTCGTGGTCCAGTCGGCGATCGCTCGAGCTCAAGCCTGCGGATACGAGGCTTGGACGGCGCTCGAGGATCCCGAGGGGGCCATGCACGAGCACAGTGCGAACACGGCGCTGCTCGTCACCCTCGGGGGCGACGGCACCTTTCTCTACGGCGCCCGCCTGGCCGCTCCACTCGGGATCCCGGTCGTCGGGGTGAACCGCGGGCGCCTCGGGTTCCTCAACGACGTCGAGATCGACAAGCTGCCCGAAGCGATCAGCCGGTTTGCCGCCGGCGATTACACGACTCAACGCCGGGCGTTGCTCGAGATCATCGTCAACGGATCGGACGAGCCGATCCTGGCCATCAACGAGATCGTCGTCCGCGCTCGGGATGTCAACGTGGTCAGGCTCCGCGTGAATGTGGACGATGACCTCCTCGGAGCATTCGACGCTGACGGGGTGGTCGTTGCCACCGCCACCGGGTCAACCGCCTACGCGCTCAGCGCGGGCGGCCCGCCTGTTGATCCGCGAGTCCGAGCGGTGGTCGTCGTGCCTCTCGCTGCGCATGCGGTCATCAGCCGGCCCGTGGTCATCCCTGAGCAGCTCGATGTCCGTGTGACCGTCGAGCGCGGCCGCGTGTTCGTCGCCGCGGACGGCCGTTCGGTGGCGTGGCTCGCGGACGGCCAGAGTGTCGTGGTCATGCCGGGTCCGGAGCTCGAAGTGGTGCGCTTCGCTGATTCGCCGTCGTTCAACTCGCGGCTCCGCCAGAAGTTTCGCTACGGCATCCCGCACAAGGACCTGCTCCTCGAGCCGGTCGATGACGATGTCCCCGGCGACAAGGGAGGGGCGAGTGGCCCTCCGTGAGCTCCGCGTCAGCAACCTCGCGGTCATCGAGGAAGCGCGGCTCTCTTTCGACGAGGGCTTCAGCGTCCTGACCGGTGAGACCGGCTCTGGGAAGTCGATGTGCGTGAACGCCCTCCGCGCCGCCCTCGGCGGCCGGCTCGAACCCGAGACCGTCCGCACCGGTGCCGCCGCCGCGCGCGTGGCCGCGGTGTTCGACAATCCGAGCCCGCGCTTGCGCGCGCGCCGAGCCGAGCTCGGTATACCCGACGACGACCTGATCACGCTGTCGCGCGAGGTGCCGGTGTCGGGGCGCGCAACCTGTCGCGTCGATGGTGCTCTCGTGTCGCAGGCCGTGCTCCGCGAGCTGGGCGACCTGTGCGTCGACGTCACCGCCCAGGGGACGAGCCACCGGATGCTCCGGCGGACCTGGCAGCGTGACGTGCTCGACGCCTTCGCCGGGCAGGAGGGCGCCACCGCGCGTGCCGCGACGGCCGATGCGGTCAAGGCGTGGCGCGTCGCAGCGGACGCTGTGGCCACTGCTCAGCGTGCGGCGAACACCGGCGCGGCCGAGCTGCAGCGCGCCCGCGACCTCGTCGAGGACCTCGCACCGATCGGGATTCGCTCCGGCGAGGAATCAGAGCTCCAGGCAGAGCGTCTCCGCCTGAGACACGCGGCTCGAATTGCCGGATGCTCGCTGTCGCTGGCCGAGGCCAGCGGTGGTGACGATCAGTCCGCGGCGGACCGGCTTGCCGCGACAATCGGCGCAGGTGCCGACCTCGCAGCCGTTGACCCGGCGCTCTCCACGTTGCTCGAGGACGCCGACGCGCTCGTTGATCGCCTTCGCGAGCTCGCGCTCGACGCGCGTCGCCACGCAGAGGAGATCACCGTCGACGAGGTACGGCTGACCGCGATCGAAGAGCGGCTCGACACCCTGACCCGGGTGATCCGGCGCCACGGATCGCTCGAGGCGGCGCTCGGCGAGCTCGATCGGGCCACCGCCCTGGTCGCGAGCGTCGACGGCGAGTCGGGCGCGATCGGCAGCCTGGAGACCGCCGCAGGCGCGCGACGCTCGGATGCGGCGCGAGCTGCGGCCGCGCTCAGCGCCATCCGGACGTCGGCCGCGCGCCGCCTCGAACGGGCGGTGACCACCGAACTCCGCTCGCTCGAGCTCCCCCACGCGCGTTTCCGGGTGGTGCTGACCCGGAGCCTCGACGTCGACGGCGTCGATACCGGAGACGGCACACCGGTGCGCTGCGGACACTCGGGGATCGATGAGATCGACTTCCGCCTCGCGCCCAACCGCGACTCGGTCCCGATGCCGCTGGACGAGGGACCGTCCGGTGGCGAGCTTGGGCGGCTCGCCCTGGCACTGAGCGCCGTGGTGACCGAGGAGGACGCACCGGTTCTCGTCCTCGACGAGGTCGATACGGGCATCGGCGGCGAGACCGCAGCGCGCGTTGGCGATGTTCTCGCCCGTATCGGCCGGGGACGTCAGGTGATTGCGATCACGCACCGCCCGGAGATCGCGGCTCGTGCGGTCGCGCACGTGACCATCACCAAGCGCGACCGTCCCGGCGGACCTCAGGCGACCGCCGCCGCGGTGACAGACGACGAGCGGGTGAGAGAGATCGCACGACTCATGTCGGGCAGGACGACCGAGGCTGCGTTGATCCGCGCCGCCGAGCTCCTCGAAGAGGGAGCGCGCGGCGATCGGGGCAGCCCCGGCGTCCGTACCATGTAGCGATGCAGCGGGAGGAATCGGGCGCCGCCTCGATCACCGTGGACGCCCCGGGGTTCCACGGGACCCTCGAGGAACTCGTTGCCCGAGCAAACCGGGGCGACCTCGATTTGACCGAGCTGTCGGTGAGCACGGTCGTCGAGGAGGCACGGAGCGCACTCGAGGCCCCCGAGCGTCAGGGCGACCTCCGCGCCATCGCGGACGCCCTGTCGCTGCTCGCCCGGCTGGTCGCCCTCAAGGCGACGTCGGTGCTGCCCGACCAGGACACCGCCGTCATCGAGCCGGAGGACGATCAATCGACTGACGCGGGCAGGAGACTCGCCGAGTACCGCCTCTTCAAGGCCGCCGCCGAAGCCCTTCTCGCCGAGGCGGCAATCGAGGGCGCGCGAAGCTTCCTCGGGCTCGTCTCGACTGAGGTGATCCCCGTCGAGCGGCTCCGGATCGCCCCCGAACGGCTGGCCGCAGCCTTCCGGGCGGTGCTCGAACGGCTCAGCGATACCGAGCCGCTGCCGGTGGCGATCACGTACTCGGTGGAGGACAAGGTCCGTCTCCTGCGCGACCGTCTGATGCTCGGACCGCTCGAATTCGAAGAGGTCTTCGCCGGAGTCAGCAGCCGCCTCGAGGCGGTCGCCTGTTTCCTGGCGCTGCTCGAGATGCTCAAGCGCGGCGAGGCGACGGTAGAACAGCGCGACGCGTTCGGCCCGATCACGGTGACCGGCCTTGGATGACGTGCTCGTGCTCGATGTCTTCGGCCGCGCTACCGTCCCCGAGGGCACCGCGGACGCCGAGCCCGAGGACCTTGCGCCAGCACTCGAGGCGCTCTGCTTCGCGCTCGGTCGCGAGGTCACCATCGCCGAGGCCGCGGCGATCCTGGAGCGGAGCCCCGCGGCGGTCGCCCGGTCGGCGGGCGTGCTCGCCATGGACCTGCGTGGTCGCGGGCTCATGCTCCAGCGCTCCGACGAGGCGATCCAGCTGGTCACCCGGCCGGAGATGGCCTGGGCGGTCCAACGCGCGCTGCACCCGGAACGCCCATCGCGCCTGAGCCGGGCGGCCATGGAGACCCTGGCGATTATCGCCTACCGCCAGCCGGTGACCAAGGCAGTGATCGAGTCGATCCGCGGAGTGGACTGCGAAGCAGTGCTCGAGCACCTCAGCGTGCGGCGCCTGGTCAGCGAGGTGGCGCGCCAGGAGACGCCGGGACATCCGCGTCTGTTCGGCACGACGCTGCGTTTCCTCCAGCTGGTCGGCCTCGAGCGAATCGAGGATCTGCCGGCGGTGGCCGAGAGCGCGGTACTCCCCAACTTCGAGTGAGTGCCCAACCACCGGAGCGGCTCAACCGCTTTCTTGCACGTCGGGGAGTCGCGTCACGGCGCGGTGCCGACCAGCTCATCGCCGACGGTCGGGTGACCGTCAATGGCGAGGTGAGCCGCCTCGGCGCGGTCGTCGACCCGTCGATCGATCGCGTGAGCGTCGACGGGCACAGGATTCCCGCGCGCGCGGTTTCAGTCACCATCGTCCTCAACAAACCGGCGGGTGTGGTCACGACGCGCAGTGACCCGTATCAGCGGCGCACCGTGATGGATCTGATCGAACCGGTCCCAGGGCTCGTCCCCGTCGGGCGGCTCGACGCAGACAGCCGCGGGCTGCTCGTCCTCACCACCGACGGCGAGCTCGCCCATGCCGTCTCGCATCCACGTCACGGCGTGACCAAGCGCTACCTGGCGTCCCTCGACCGCGACATTTCCGCAGAACAGCTCGAGCAGTTGGCGATCGGCGTCGAGCTCGAGGACGGGCCGGCTCGAGCACTCAGCGCGAAGCGATCCGGATCGGATTCGATGGTTGAGGTGGTCATGGCCGAGGGCCGAAAACGCGAGGTGCGGCGACTCTTTGCCGCGATCGGCCTCGAGGTTCGTGACCTGGTCCGGATTGCCATCGGGCCGGTCGAGCTGGGGGCACTCCCCGAAGGCGCGGCTCGAGCGTTGCGTCCTGCCGAGCTGTCGTCACTGCGAGCGGCGGCTGGCATGCAGACGGCGGTGCGCGCCACCGCCCGGCGGGCGCGGTGACCCCACCCGTGATCACCATTGACGGCCCGGCGGGGAGTGGCAAGACGACCCTCGGGCGAAGCCTCGCCACGACACTCGGTCTCCCACTGGTCGACACCGGGCTCTTCTACAGGGGGGTCATGGTCGCCGCAGCGCGCGCCGGACTTGCTCCCGATGACCGCGATGCGCTGATCGACTGCGCGCGCAGGACCACGGTCATCATCGATACGGACCCCGGCCACGACGACGCCGAGAGCGCCGCATGCGTCGACGGCATCGAAGGCGGTGCCGCGCTGCGAGATCCCGCCAATGCACCGCTGCTGGCGTCGATGAGCAGTATTCCGGAGGTGCGCGAAGTGCTGCTCGAGGCGCAGCGCGAGCTCGCACGCGACGGCGCGGTCGCGGTCGGTCGCGACTGCGGCACCGTTGTCTTCCCGCACGCACAGCTCAAGCTCTATCTCGACGCCACCGAAGATGTGCGGGCGCGGCGCCGAGCCTCGCAGCTGCGAGGCAGTGGCGCTGGAGCCGATACCGCGCTGATGCACGGCGAGGTCGGCGCTCGCGATCGTCTCGACGCCACGCGCAGCGCCGCGCCGATGCGTCCCGCGCCCGACGCGCATGTCCTCGACACCGGCGTGCTCGGCGTTGAGGAGGTGGCGCAGACCGCGCTGGAACTCTGGGCGGCGAGCTCGCCCGCCGCGTGACCAGGGCCCCGTCGCACCTGGACCACCTGGTCGCTTTCGACCTCGAGACCACCGGGCTCTCGCCGCGCAGCGACCGCATCCTCGAGATCGGCGCGGTGCGCTACGACCAGGCCATGCGTCCGATCGACGAGCTCCAGGTGGTGGTCGATCCGCAGATGCCGATCCCGCTCGCCATTCAGCGCCTCGTCGGCCTGAGCGACGACGACGTCCTCGGCGGCCCGGCGCCGGCGGAGGCAGCATCCCGGCTTGCAAGCTTCTGTGGGGACGCCTCATTGATCGCCCACGGCGGGACGTTCGACCTGCTCTTCCTGCGAGCCCTCCTCACCGAGTCATTCGGGTCTCGGCTGCTCTTCGACACCCTCGACCTCGCCAGGATCCTACTGCCCACCTTCGAGAGCCACAGCCTTCCGCTCCTGAGCCGCCGCCTGGGAATCCCCCACGAACGCCCGCACCGGGCGTTGAGCGATGCGCGTGCGACCGGCGACCTGTTTCGCGTCCTGGTCGGGGCCGGCCGCCGGCTGCCGACGCCGACCCTCGACGAGATGCGACGGGTCACGTCCCAGGCGCCCGGTCCCCTCCACGCTTTTCTGAGCGATGTGATGGTCCGACCTGAGCTGGAGGCGGAACCCCCGTTTGGCCACGCGCCGGTCTCCGCGCCAACGCCCCCGTCACCGCCGGCCGGCCGGAATCCGGCGGCACCCGACCGGCGGAGCGTCGGCGAGGCCGCGGCCGACCTGCTCGGTCCGCGGGGCCCGCTCGCGGCAAGCGAACGCTACGAGTACCGCGAGGCAC
>CABEDX010000168.1_pt1 | contig 19108 bp, 19 predicted proteins | sample 3132991 | NCBI WGS metagenome assembly CABEDX01 (sample SAMEA5534332, study PRJEB31848) | metagenome | biome: tundra; feature: field; material: soil | place: USA | collected 2013-05 | depth 0.15 m
GGGCGGCCGACATCGCGCGGCATCGCCAGATCCTGCTTGCCGGCGGTCTCGGAGCCGACGATGTCGCCGAAGCGATCGCCACCGTCCGCCCCGCCGGCGTCGACGCATCCAGCCGGCTCGAGCGCTCCCCGGGGGAGAAGGATCCCGAACTGGTGCGCAGCTTCGTGCTCGCCGCTCGAGCCGCTGCGGCGAACCTGATGGCCGACCGCCGATGAGTGCACTCCCGCAGGGCCGGTTCGATGGTTACGGCGGCGCCTACGTTCCCGAGACGCTCGTGCCGGCGCTCGAGGAGCTCGAGGCTGAAATCGACGCGGCTTTCGCTGACGCGGCGTTCATCGCCGACCTGGAACGCTGGCTCGCCGATTACGCCGGCCGCCCGACACCGGTGACCCATGCGCGCCGCCTCGGCGATGCGCACCCCGGCGCCCAGGTCTGGCTCAAACGCGAGGACCTGCTCCATACCGGGGCGCACAAGTTGAATAACGCTCTCGGCCAGGTGTTGCTCGCACATCGCATGGGGAAGCGCCGGATCATCGCCGAGACGGGTGCGGGGCAGCACGGGGTCGCCACGGCGACCGCATGCGCTGCGCTCGGCCTCGAGTGCGTCGTCTACATGGGCCGCGAGGACATGCGCCGTCAGTCGCTCAACGTCTACAAGATGGGACTGCTCGGCGCCGAGGTCGTGCCCGTCGACAGTGGCTCGGCGACGCTCAAGGACGCGACCAACGAAGCGATCCGTGACTGGGTCGCCAATGTTCGTGCGACCCACTACGTCATCGGGAGCGCCGTCGGTCCGCATCCGTACCCGTCGCTGGTGCGGCGGCTGCAGCGTGTCATCGGCGACGAGGCGCGCGCGCAGATACTGTCGCGTCTGGGGCGGCTGCCGTCCACGGTTGTCGCCTGCGTCGGAGGAGGCAGCAATGCCATCGGTATCTTCGCCGCGTTCCTCGACGACGACGTTCGCCTTGTCGGAGTCGAGGCTGCAGGACGCGGGCTCGACAGCGGCGAGCATGCCGCCCCGCTCTCGCGCGGACGCCCAGGTGTGCTCCACGGGGCCCTGAGCTACCTGATGCAGGATGCTGGCGGGCAGGTCCTCGCAACGCATTCGATCAGCGCGGGCCTCGACTACCCGGGGGTCGGCCCTGAGCACAGCGCGCTCCGGGACAGCGGCCGCGTCGAATACGTTTCCGCGACCGACTCCGAGGCGCTCGCCGCCTTCCACGAACTCTGCCTCCTCGAGGGCATCATTCCGGCGCTCGAGTCGTCGCACGCGGTGCACGTCGCCACACGACTGACTCACGAGCGGCCCGCCGAGCAGGTCGTGCTCATCTGCCTCAGCGGCCGTGGCGACAAGGATGTCGACACGGTGCGCGAGTTCGACAGCGCATGAGCGCTCCGCCCCCGGAGACACGCTTCACCGGCGCATTCGCAGGGAGGTCGCCCGGAGCGCTGCCGGGGCTCATCCCATACTTCACCGCCGGATATCCCCGGCACGACAGCCTTGGTGCACTGTTGTTGTGCGCGCAGCGCACCGGCTGCATCGCTGCCGAGGTCGGCATTCCGTTCAGCGATCCGCTCGCCGACGGGCCGACCATCCAGCGCACCGGCCAGGTCGCCCTCGGTAACGGGATGACCCTGGCCACGGCCCTCGACCAGGTGCGCGACGCGCGGAGCGCTGGCGTGACCATTCCGCTCGCGCTGATGACCTACGTGAACCCGGTGCTCAGCTTCGGCATCGACGCCTTCGCCCGTGCCGCGTCGGCGGCAGGCATCGACGGCGCGATCTTTCCGGATCTTCCGCTCGACGAGGCGGCGGGCATGCGCCACGCGACGCAGGCCGCGGGCGTCGCGGTGATCCCCCTGGTCGCACCGACGACCACCCCGGACCGGCTCGCTCGTATCTGTGCGACGGCCGCGGGATTCGTGTATTGCGTCGGCGTCACCGGCGTGACCGGCGCTCGGCGTACGGTCGCCGACGACGCGATCACGCTGCTCGAATCGGTGCGCCGTCTGACCCCGCTTCCGCGTGCGCTCGGATTCGGACTCGCGACACACGAGCACCTGCTTGCGCTGCGCGGTCACGCCGAGGCTGCAGTGGTCGGCTCCGCGCTGCTCGATCGCGTCGGTGAAGATCCCGGCAACGCGGTCGCGGGTGCGGAGGCATTCCTCAACGCCATGATCGGTAACGAGGCGGCGCGAACCGGGTGACCCGGGAACGCGTCGCTCCCGCGGGCCGTGTCAACGGTGAGGTCAATGTCCCTGGAGACAAGTCGATCAGCCATCGTGCCCTCATCCTCGGCGCCATAGCTAGGGGGCGGACCTACATCGGCAACGCATCCCCGGCGGCCGACGTGCTCGCCACCGCCACGTGCCTCCGCGCCTGCGGCGTGTGGGTGCGCGATTTTCCACCGGCTCGTTACGCGCTCGACGGCAACGGCGTTGGCCGGTTGCGCGCTCCTGACGGTGTGCTCGACTGCGCCAACTCGGGGACCACCATGAGGCTGCTCGCGGGGGTGCTTGCCGGCAACGACATCGAGGCGATGCTCGACGGCGATGAGTCACTGCGGCGGCGCCCGATGACGCGGGTGGTCGATCCGCTGCGAGCGATGGGGGCCGAGATCGAGGCTTCACCGCGGGGGACCGCGCCGCTTCGCGTGCATGGCAGGGAGGTCCTCGAAGGTTTGACCTGGCGCTCGCCGGTGGCAAGCGCGCAGGTGAAATCGGCGATCCTGCTTGCGGGACTCTCTGCTGCGGGACCCACGACGGTCGTCGAACCGATTCCGACCCGCGATCACACCGAGCGGATGCTGCGCATGTGCGGAGTCGACGTGGTGTCGAATGGCGCTGAGGTCACCGTGCATCCAGGGCCGCTCGAGCCCTTCGGGCTGCGCGTTCCAGGAGATCTCGGCGCGGCGGCTTTCTTCCTCGCCCTTGCCGCCTCACGCCCGGGCTGGCGGGTGCGGTGTCCCGGCGTCGGCCTGAACCCGGGACGCACGGGAATCCTCGAGGTGCTGCAGGCGATGGGCGCGGGAGTTCATGTGGAGGAAGGCGCCCCCGCAGGCGGTGTGGAGCCCGCCGGCGACGTGGAGGTCCGAGGGACCCGGCTCCGCGGCGTCACGATCTCAGGGTCGCTCACGGTGCGGTGCATCGACGAGCTGCCGATCATCGCGGTGCTCGCAAGCCAGGCCGATGGCGACACAGAGATCCGTGATGCCGGCGAACTGCGCAACAAGGAGTCCGATCGCATCGCCACGCTCGAGACCGGTCTGCGGCTCCTCGGCGTGCCGTGCGACAGCAGCGCCGAGACACTCACCATCCACGGCCCGGTGCGGCTGCGCCCGGCTCAGCTCGACGCGGCGGGCGATCACCGTTTCGCCATGGCCTGGGCGATCGCCGCAGCGCTGGTGCCGGCCGGCGATGGCGAGTCGATCATCGACGGTGCGGAGACCGCTGCGGTGTCCTACCCCGGCTTCTTCGCCGACCTGGGGAAACTGCTGGCTTCCTGAACCTCAGAGGTCGAAGCGAACCAGGAGATGCGGGCCGTCGCGGACCTCAACGACCTTCAGCCAGCTCACGGCGATCGTGACCGGGAGCACCTCCGGACCCTCGAGATACGCCTGCGCGCCGGCAGCATGCTCGATCAGGCGCCTCGCCACCTCGACGCGCATCCCCGGGTCCTGGACCACGGTGGCGATGCCGCCACCCTGGATCCATCGTGACGCATTGCCCGGCGAGCACATGAACGCGACCCGAGAGTCCGCCTCGAGCTCTCGATGCAGGCGTGAGCCGCCCCGCGTGGCGATGAGCAGCCGGATGCCCCGGTCTGTTCGCTCCGGAGCGAAGAAGACACCGGCGACGTGCGGCCCCGCCTCGCTGGTGGTGGCGAGCGCCGTCGTGTCGTAGGCGCGCAGCGCCCAGAGTGCCCGCTCCAGCGCGAGCGGCGTGACCGTCGCGCCACCGTCCTGGGTGTCGAGGGCGCTCATCGCAGCAGGCGGCTCAGACGCCGATCCGCGAAGACGCGCCCGCCGGTCTGACACCCCGGGCAATACTGAAACGAGCGCGACGCCAGGGACACCTCGCGTACGGTTTCGCCGCAGACCGGGCAGGGGAGTCCGGTGCGGCCGTGCACCCGCATCGATTGCCGCTTCCCGTCCTTGAGCGACGCGGGGTCGGAGTCGACGGCAAGCGCGACCGCCGCGGTCAGCACCTCTCGAATCGCGGCGGCGAGCCGCTCGAGCTCCTCGTCGTCCAGGGCGCCCGCATGCCGAAAGGGGGACAGCTGGGCGGCATGGAGGATCTCGTCCGAATAGGCATTGCCGATCCCGGCGACGACCGCCTGATCGGCGAGGACGCTCTTGAGCGTTCCCCGCTGATCGCGGAGGATCGCCCCGAGGGTGGCCGGCGACAGCTCGGGATCCAGTGCGTCGATCCCGAGGCGCGCGATCCCGTGGACATCCCCGGGGTCCCTCACCACCGACACCGCCAGACGCTTGTCGGTGCCGTGCTCGGTGATCTCGAGGCTGCCGCCATCCTCGAGGGTCACGATCACCGCCAGCGGGCCGCGCAGCGATGGACGCGCGTTGGTGGGCGTGTCGCGAAGCCTGATCCAGCCCCCGCGGGCGAGGTGCACGACCAGGTGAAGCGGCGGAATCGAGAAATCCAGGAACTTCCCCCGGCGGACACAGCCGTCAAAGGCGACGCCCTCGAGCGTGGTCACCGGCGGGTCGAACGTCTTGAGCACGGCCACGGAACGCACGGTCACGTGGGACACCACCCGTCCCCGAAGGCGCGTGTCGAATGACCGGCACAGCGCTTCGACCTCGGGCAACTCAGGCATCGCGGGTGAAAGAATGCGCCCGGTGCCGAGAAGCGTGGCTGGTCCGCGTGCCGTCGTGCCGCGGCGAAGCCGTGCGCACGAGGCGGAGGACGTTCTCTGCGTGCCGCGATCGACCATCTTTCCGGATGGCGCCTGGCACGGCCTGGTTGCGCGCGGCCTCGAGCGCGTGCTCCGCACCATCCACGCGACCTCCGAATACCGGCCGCGGGCCGAGATCGAGGACGATCCCGAGCTGCAGCAGATCATTCCGTACTGCGTCGTCCACCATCCCGACGACGATACGTACCTGCTCACCCGCCGCTTGCGCCGATCGAGCGAGAAGCGTCTTCATCACCTCTACTCCCTCGGGATCGGCGGGCACGTCAACCCCGGTGACGGCGAGGGTGAGGACCCCGTGGTTGGCGGCCTGCGCCGCGAGTGGGCCGAGGAGATCCGCTGTCCCACGCGGGCGCGTGCCAGCCTCGTCGCCCTGCTCAACGACGACTCGAGCCCGGTGTCGCGCGTGCATCTCGGCCTGGTCTTCCTGGTCGAGCCCGAAGGTGGCATCGTCGAGGTGCGCGAGGTCGAGAAGCTCGAGGGTGAGTCGCTCTCGCTGGAGTCGATGCGCCGCCATTACCTGAGCATGGAGTCATGGTCTCAGCTCGTCTACGACGACCTCGTCGCGGGTGCCCAGACGCGAGTGGAGAAGAGCCCGCTGGTGGTCGACCTCGAAGCGGAGCCGTGAGCCCGGCCTTCTCGGCACGTCCCGACTACTTCCTCACGCCGGAGGAGCTCTCGGCGTGGTTCGAGGCGAACCCGATGGCAACAGAGCTCTGGGTTGGAATCTGGAAGAAGGGGTTCGAGCGGCCGGGCATCTCATACGCTGATGCGGTGGACGAGGCGCTCTGCAACGGCTGGATCGACAGCGTCATCAGGCGGGTCGACGACGCCAGCTACATGCTCCGGTTCACTCCGCGCCGGCCGAAGAGCAACTGGACGGAGGCGAACCTCCGCCGCGTCGAGGAACTGCGCGAAATGGGGCGGCTGCGCGCGAGCGGCGCGCGTGCCGTCGCGGCCGCCTCGCAACCTGCGCGGCGCCGTGGGCGCTGACGCTCCGTATACTCGGCCCTCAATGACAACCACCGTTCGCGTCCCCGGACCCCTTCGCCGCCTTACCGGAGGCAGCGCCGAGGTGAGCGTTGAAGGCGGCACCGTCGGCGCCGTGCTCACCAACCTCGACGCCACCTATCCTGGCTTCCACGATCGCCTGTACGACGACACCGGGAGCCTGCGGCAGTTCATCAACATCTATGTCAATGACTCCGATATCCGCTTCGCCCAGGGCCTCGAAACCCCCATCGCCGAGCGCGACGAGGTATCGATCGTCCCCGCCGTTGCCGGAGGTGGCGGTCCCCGCTGATCGTCCGCTGGATCTGCTGCCGCGATCCGCGGTGATCGCCGTGGCGATGTCGGGTGGGGTTGATTCCAGTGTCGCTGCAGCACGCGTCGCCACGACCGGTTTGCGCGCGTTCGGCATCACGCTGGCGATGTGGCCGGGCAGCCGGGACACCGTCCGCGACCGCGGGTGTTGCTCGATCGACTCGGTCGACGACGCTCGGCGCGTGGCTACCGCGCTGGCGCTGCCCCACTACGTCTGGAATCTCGAGCGCGACTTCGAGGCGGAGGTCGTCGGCGATTTCGAGGCCGGGTACGCGTCAGGCCTGACGCCAAATCCCTGCGTCCGGTGCAACCAGCGCATCAAGTTCGGTGTGCTGCTCGAGCGGGCTCGCGCCGCCGGAGCGACGCATCTCGCCACCGGCCACTACGCGCGCACCGGCCGAAGGGGATCGCTGGTGACGCTGCACCGGGCTCGCGATGCACGCCGCGACCAGGCCTACGTGCTCCACCGGCTGGATCAGCGGCAGCTGCGGAGCGCGGTGTTCGCACTCGGCGTCGATGAGTCCAAGGCAGGCGTGCGAGCCGAGGCCGCCGCACTCGGCCTGGGAACGGCGGCCAAGCCCGAGTCGCAGGACCTGTGCTTCGTCGAATCGGATCTCAGGTCGGACCTGCGAACCCGGCTCGCCGGCCGTTTCGCGCCCGGTGCGATCACCGAGATCGACGGCACCGTGATCGGGGAGCACGAGGGCGTTCCGTTCTTCACGGTAGGACAGCGTGCAGGTCTGGGGATTGCGCCGTTGCGCCCGGACGCGGCACCTCGCTACGTCATCGAGATCCGCCCCGCCCTGAACACCGTCGTGGTCGGTCCGCGCGAGGCCCTTCGCCGAACCACCGTCGAGGCGTCCTCGTTCCGGTGGATCGCCGGTTCGGCCGCAGCGGTGGGCACCGAGTGCGAGGCACAACTGCGCGCGCACGGCGAGCCCCACGCGGCCCGGCTCGATGCCAGCGCCGGCGATGCCGTGCTGATCCGATTCGACAGCCCGGTCGACCAGGCCGCACCCGGGCAGTCGGTGGTGCTGTACCGCGGTGACGAGGTTCTCGGAGGCGGCTTGATCCGCCGGGCAGCCTGAGGCGCCGCGGCGGTGCCCCCGACCCCCGAGCAGGTCGTCGTCGGCATCCTCGCAGTCCTCTTCGGCTGCCTGGCGGTGACCGCGTCCGCGTATGCCGGGCGTCAGACCGGGAACTGGCTGTATTACGTCTGCACGGTCGGCAGTCTCGCCTTCGTGGCGGGAGTCATCGGCCAGCGGGTGTTTCCCACTCCCGCGGCGATCGCACGTCTCGGGGCGTCGGCGGCCTCGAGCTCAGCGCCCGGACCGTGGGATGCGGGGGTCTCGCTCCCGCTGATCGGCATCCGGGTGACCCCGGTGGCAATCGTCGGGCTTCTGGTCGCGGCCGTGGGTCTGAGCCTCGTCCTGCTCTTCGAGCGAGTCCCCGGCGCAGTCCGTGCGGGGGCACCCACGCGTGCGTCGCGGCTTGAAGACGACGATTCGGTCTGAGCCCGCGCTGACTACAATGCCGCCCGCGCCCCTATGACCCCTAACGCAATCGCGTTCTACGCCATCGCCGTGCTCATCGTGCTTGCCGCCGGGGCCGCAGTTGGGCTCCCTTCGCTGCGCCGTGCCGCATACGCAGGCGCCGCCGTGATCGTGCTGATGGCCGTTCTCGAGCTCATCTCGGGTGCCTACGCCTTGGCGTTGGTCCAGCTGGTGGTCCCGGGAATCGCGGCGGGTGTCGTCGTGCTCGTGCTGCGGCGAGATGAATACCGCGGGCTCGTCACCGGACCGGTCCTTCCGGAGCGCTTCTGGATCGCCGCTTCGATTGCCATCGGCACCGCGGCGGTGCTGGTGATCACCCTGGCGGTGGTTGGCCACGGGTGGTATCCAGGGAACGTTCTGGTCGGCTCCCCAGCGTACGCCAACGGCGCCGCCCTGGTCACCGTCCTGCACTACCGCGCGCCCTACGCCCTGGCGATCGCTGTCGTGGTGACCGTCGTCACCGTCGGCGCCGCGCTCGTCATCGGCCAGCGGAGCGCTGACGAGCAGACGCTCGATCAGATGCTCGAGCAGCGCCGGCAGCGCGAGGACCTCGCGCGAAGACGCCGCGTGGATCGCGAGCAGGGACGCCGGCGTCCCGCAGGGAACGACTCGTGACCGTCGCCGCGGGTCAGTTTGCCGTACTCAGCGCGGCTGTGTTCGCCGTCGGGATCTACGGGGTCTTGGCGCGCCGCCATCCGCTCGGGGTTGCAATGGCGATCGGCCTCCTGTTCGCGGCGCCGGTGATCGCGCTGGTGGGATTCACCCATGTCAACCCGGGTCCGCCCGCGTTCGGCGACGCAGTCGCCGCATTCGCCATCGTGGTGGCGAGCTGCATCTGCAGTCTCGGGTTCGCGTTGATCACTCTGCTCTGGCGGCGCACCGGACGGGCGGATATCGACGCCCTCGGCGACCTCGAGGGATAGGGGATGGCCATATACAACGCGGCGTGGGCAATCCCGTTCCTGCCCTTGCTCGGCGCGATGCTGTCGCTCGGGGTGGAGACGCAGCGGCGGGCCGCTCAGCTCTGCGTCTTCTTCACGGGTCTGTCGTTCGTGGTCGCGGCGGTGGTGCTCGTCGTCCGCCTCACCCACGCGACCGCTGCACCATTCGATTCGCTGCTCACCTTCTTCCAGATGACTCCGCCCGAAGGCGCGACGTTCGCGACACAGCTCCAGGCACAGGTCGGGATCCAGGTCGACGCGCTCTCGGCAAGCTTCGCCGCCGCGATCATCCTCGCGACGTTGGTGATCCAAGCCCATGGAGTCACCGCCATGCGGGGCGAGAACGGCTTCCGGCGATTCTTCTGCGGGTCGTCGGTGCTCGCATTCTGCACGACCGGTTTCGTGCTCAGCCCCAACCTCTTCGACTCGCTGATCATGTGGGTGGGTGCGTCGGCGTCCCTGTACGTCCTCGTCTCGCTGTCGTGGCAACGCGCGGACATCGCCCGGCATGCGATGCGCGCCATGGTCGTCCTCACCGCCGGCGACATCGCGCTCACGCTCGGAGTGGTGTTCGCGTGGATCAAATTCGGGGTCTTCTCGTCGTTGCTGCAACCACCCGCCGGACAGACGATCGCGGATCCCTTCTCGTTCAACGTGATTGCGCAGGGGGTCATCGCGACGCTACATCACGGTGTCGCGAGCACCGGGCCGCGTGCAATCCTGGTGATGGGCATCGTGTTCCTGGTCGCCGCGGCCGTCCGCAGCGTGCAATTTCCCTTCACCGTCTGGCTGACGGACACTGCTGCATCGGCCGTACCGGTCGTGGCACTCGCGGCCGCGACGGTCGCGCCGCTCGGCATCTACCTGGTGGCGCGGATCTATCCCGTGGTAGCGCACGCCCCGCGAGCCCTGCCCGTCCTGGCGTTGGTCGGCGGCCTCAGCGCCGCACTCTCGGCGGCGGCTGGCATCACCCAGCGCCGCATCACGCGAATCGCCGTGTGCGCGGTCGCTTCCGAGCTCGGCCTCGGCCTGGTGGCCGTGGGCATGGGCGGCTACGGCGCGGGGGTGTTCATCGCGCTCACCTCGGTGTTCACGTCGACCCTGCTGTTGCTGTCGGTCGGCAACCTCATCCGCGTATATCGCACCGACGACATCGCGGAGATGGGCGGCGCGTGGGCCAGGCTCCGCACCACCAGCATCGCGCTCGGGGTCTGGGCAGGGCTCGCCGGCGGCATCGGGTTCAGCGCCTACTACGCAGTGTCCTCGGCGCTGAGTGGCGTCGACCCGGCCGGCGGAGTGTTCAGTGGGATCGAGCGTGTCGTCGTGGTCATCATCACCGTCATCGCCGCCGCGCTGGTGGCGTTGCTCGCCGGCCGGCTCCTGCTCACCGTGACCTCCGGCGCCGTCGCGCGCCGTCGGGGCTTTGCGCACGAACGGGTTGCCGAGGTTGAGGGCACGCTCCGCCGCCCGCTCTGGCTGGCGATCATCGCCGCGGTGGTGGTGGCCGTCGTCGGCCTGCCCGGCGTCGAGCCTTTCATGCGATTCGTCTTCTACGGTCGCGACCAGCAGGCGATCGGCCTCGACGCGACCGCGGCGCTGCTCGCGCTGCTGACGCTCGCAGGCGGCTTCGCCGCGGCCTACGTCCTGTTCGGCCCGGCTCGCAGGGGCGCCGCCCTCGTTGCAGACGCATTCCTGCCGCTGCGGGTCGCAGCGGAGGGCTTCTACGTCGAGCGACTGACGGAGCTGGCGGCGCAACCGCTACTCGCCATTGCGGGACGTGTCTCCAGCTTTGATGACGAGGTGACCGCGCCCATCGAGACGTCGGTGGGAGAAAGCGTCGACTACGCGGCGACCGGACTGGCGCTGCTGCGCAACGCTCGATTCGCCCGCTACCTCGCAGGCGGTTTCGTGCTCATCGCGATTCTCGCCTTGCTCTCGGTGCTCGCCGCTACGGGACACCTCTGGGTGCATCTGGTATGAACGTCATCCTCTCGACGATCATCTGGTCCCCGTTGCTCTTTGCGCTGATTGCGATCTTTCTTCCCGAGCGCAACGAGGAACAGCGCGCGCGGGTGCGCACCATCGCGCTCGCCGGCGCCGGCGTGAGCTTCTTCGTGACGACGTTCTTCGCCGTGCTCGGTCAGATCGGGCTCGGCCAGGGCGGCGGCCTCGCGTCCGCCTACCAGGAGAACCACACCTGGTTCTGGAACTTCGTGTTCCAGGCGCACTATGACCTCGTCGCCGACGGCATCACCCTCCCGTTGCTGGTGGTGGTCACGACCATCTTCGGCTGCGCGATCTTCCATTCGTGGAAGGTGCACGAGCGGGTCCGGCTGTACGTGGTCCTCGTGCTCCTCGTCGAGACCGCGGTCAACGGCGTGCTCTGCTCGTCGGACTTCGTGCTGTTCGCGGCGTTCTGGGGTCTGCTTCTGGTCCCGATGTACCTGCTGATCCGGATCTGGGGCGGCGACGGCGCGCGCCGGGCCGCCGCATGGTTCGCCGGATTCCAGGCGGTGTCACTCGGGCTGATCATTGCGACCACGGTGATCGTCGTTGTCGAAGCCGGCGCGCAGACGTCCGACATGGGAGCCGACCTGACCACGCTGCCGGTGGTCGCTGAGACGGTTGGATTCTGGCTCAGCTTTGTCGCGTTCGCGATCGCGATGGCCGTCTTCCCAGTGCATACCTGGATGATCGAGGCGCAGAGCAAGGCAAGCGCCGGCGTTGCCACGATCCTCTCCGGGACCATGCTGCTGCTCGGCGCGTACGGGATGCTGCGCATCAGCCTCATCGTCTTTCCGGAACCGGCCCACTACTACTCGTTCGTCATCACCGGGCTGGCGGTGGTGGGCGCGTTCTGGGGCAGCATCGGCGCGCTCCGCCAGGACGAGTTGCGCCGTTTCATCGGCTACATGAACGTCGCGCAGATGTCGCTCGTCCTGCTGGCCATCGGCGCGCAGACCTCGGTTGCGCTCGTCGGCGCCGTCCTGCTCCTCGCGGGGCAGGGATTCGCCTCGGCAATGCTGATGCTGGTCAGTGGCGCCGTTGAGGAGCGGACCAGGACGACGAGCATCCGGGCCATGGGCGGTTTGGTCACCCAGGCTCCGCGCCTCGCGGGCTTCTACCTGGTGGCGGCTGCCAGCGTCATCGGCATTCCCATGCTCGCGGGGTTCACCGGCGACTTCATGGTCTTCGCCGGTTCATTTCCCGGACATCGCATCGCCACCGTGCTGGTGATGGGCAGCGTGATCGTGACCACCGGTGGTCTGCTCTGGGTTGCGAATCGCGTCTTCTTCGGACCGGTGCGCGACCAGTTCGCCCGGGTGCGTGACGTGACGCTCCTCGACCTCACCGTGCTCATCCCGCTGGTCGCGGCAGTCGTGCTCTTCGGCGTGCGCGCAGGGGCGGTCGTCCCGGTGATCGCCAACGGCGTCCTCGAGATCACCACCCGGATCAGCGGAGGCTGACGAGACCGGTGAATTCCACGCACGCGATGACGCTTGCGCTGCTCCCCGAAGCGATGCTCGTCGGCGCTGCGCTGATCTCCGTTTTGATCGCGATCATCCGGCCCGGTCTCCGTCCGGACATCCATCGCTGGATCGCCTGCATCGGGCTCGTCGGGTCACTGGCCGCGTGCGCGCTTGTCCTGCTCGGCCTGCGCCACCTGCCGTCGGGCATCGCGGTCAGCGTGCTGAACGGCGGGTTGGTCATCGACAGCTTCGCGATGTTTATCGCGATCCTCGCTTGCGTCACCGCACTCGGCACCTGCCTGATAAGCGATTCGGTGGTGCGGAGCATCCCGTCGCGGACGAGCGCCTTTTACGCGCTCGTGCTGGTCTCGACGGCCGCAGCTGAGGCGATCGCCGCCGAACGCGAGATCACTACGCTGTTCGTTGCGCTCGCCGGCCTGCTCATCTGCCTGGTGGCGCTGGGCGCGCTCGTGAAAACCAATCCACGCGGCGCGGTCTCGTCGTTCGAGCATCTCATCGAGGGAGGCGTCGGCCTCGCCTCGGTGCTCTACGGTCTCGTGTTGTTCTACGGGATCACTCGGAGCACCAACCTGTCAGCGGTCGCGGCATCGGCCGGTGCGGCCCCAGGCGCCGTCGCCCTCGGCGTGGCACTCGTCGTGTTCGGCCTCTGCGGCATGCTCGGTGTTTTCCCGTTGCGCCAGTGGGTGGGGCGCGTCGCCGCCAACGTCCCGGCCGGCGCCGCCGGGTTCATCATCGCAACGAGCCTGATCGGCGGTGGCGCGGCGCTGGCGCGCGTGACCGTCTCCGGGCTCGGCTCGCAGGTGGGTGTCTGGAGATGGCTCGTCCCGATCGTGGCCGCGATCGCGCTCGGCTACTCATCGTTGAGCTCTCTCCGGGAGACGACGGTCTCGCGACTCATCGGGCAGCTGGTCAGTGCCCAGGCCGCGATGCTGCTCCTCGGTCTCCTCGCGTTCACCAACGGGTCTCGTGGCCTCCCGGCCTATGGGATGACCGCCTTCCTCGGCGGTCTCGGCATCACCGCGATCGCGACACTGGCCTCGTTCGGCGTGCTCGGCATGCTCCAGGCGGCGGGGATCAGCGACAGGATCGAGCACACGCGCGGCCTCGCGCACCGGTCGGCCCCGGCAGCCGTGCTCCTGACCATCTCGGTCGGGACGCTTGCCGGGGTTCCACCACTCGCCGGTTTCCTCTCCCGAGTGCTGCTCATCTCCAGTGCCGCGGACACGCACTACGGCTGGCTTGCGGTGGTGGCCATCGCTGCGACCGCGCTGACCGTGATGGCGGCGGTGCGTCTTTTCGCGACCCTGTACGCGGATGCCGGTGACGAGGTGCCGTTCACGCTCGGCGCAACGCCATTTCTGTCGCGCGTCGTCGCGGGTGGGGCGTGCGTCGCCGGTATTGTCCTGGTGGTGCTGATCCAGCCGCTGCTCGCGGTTGCGACAGCGGGAGCCGGAACACTGCGCTGACTGTGTCGGAGCGTGCCGCGGGAGGCGCCACGCGGGACCTGCCCGCGGTTGTGCTCAGCATCCTCACTCGGACGGTGCGGACGCTCGGGCCGTTGCGTGCTCCCGTGGCGGCTGCGGTCGGAGCTGCGTGGTGTGCGCGTCTCAGCCGCGAGGACCGTGTTCGCGCAGCCGCGAATCACCATCGCCTGCAGCCGCATCTCGACCATGCCGCGGCCGCCGCGCTCGCTCGCTGTTCGTACCAGGAGTACGTTCGCATGATCGTCGACTCGATGTGGGCGGAAGCGCTGGACTCGGCGCAGGTCCTCAAGCATTTTCGGGTCATCGGGGCCGAGCATCTCCACGTTGGCGAACGCGGATCGATGGTGGTGCTCCCGCACTTCGGCAACTGGGACATGGCCGCGAGCGCGTCGCTCGGTCTCGGGCTGCACCTCAGCACGGTGATGGCACCCGTGGTGTCACCGGGGATCACTGAGATGGTGGCGGTCTCGCGTCAACGCAAGGGTCTCGAGATCTTCACGGTGCGTCAGTCGGCGCGCGGATTGTTCCGCGCGCTGAGACGGGGGAGGACGGTCGCACTCATGCTCGACGTCCCCGAGGCCGGGCCCACCGTTGTGGTGCCGTTCTGTGGCGGTCCCGTCCGATGCAGCGCGGTCCCTGCACGGCTGGCCGCAGCCACGGGCGCGGCGATCCTCCCGGTGACCTGCCGGCGCGACGGGTTGGGCTGGGTGCTCGAGATCCATGCGGCCATCGACCTGTCGGGTGACGACGCGACGGTGATCGGGCGGGTCGCGGCCTGCGTCGAGCCCGCGATTCGGGCGCACCCCGAACAGTGGTATCCGTTCCACCACGTGTATGTCGACAGATGATGCGAGCGACCTGACACGAGCCGCGCTCGAGGCGCTCGAGACTGCAGGCGGATCGGGGTCGGTCGCGGCGACCGCGTGGGCTCCGGGGCGCTGCACGCTTGTGGGCGAGCATGTCGACTATGCCGGGGGCAAGGTTCTCTGCGTTGCCGTCGATCTCGGGATCGCGGCCGCCGTTCGCCGGAGTGGGGCGGCGAGATACCTGGTGGCGAGCGGCGGGACGATCGTCACCCGGGATGACCCGGATCCGAGAGGTGACCTGGGGGATCGCGTGCTTGCGCCGGTGGTCGCGCTCCGGACCCGGGGCATTTCGGTCCCGGCCCTCGAGGTGGGCATTGCGGCAACCCTTCCCGCCGGAGCGGGTCTCGCCTCGTCGGCTGCCCTCATGGTGGCCACCGCGACCGCGATCCTTCGGCTGCTCGGCGCCGGCATGACAGCGCGGGACCTGGCCGCGGTTGCGCTCTCCGCGGAACGCGACGTGCTCGGGATCCCCTGCGGTCCGCTCGATCAGCGCGCCATCATCGACGCTCCAGATGGTGGTGCGCTGCTGCTCGACTGCGCGACCGGAGGCGAGGAGTCGATGCCGTGGCCCTGGGCGGATGCGGTGCTCGTGGGCTGCGACACCGGAGTGCATCACGACGTCGGCGGCGTGGAATACCGGCGCCGCCGCGAGGAGACCGAGTCGGGTCTCGCGGCGCTCGGCGCCAGCAGCTGCCAGGAGCTGACCGATTCGGTCATCGAGTCGGCTCGGGTGGACCCGGACATCAAGCGCCGCCTGCACCACGCCATGGCGGAGAGCCGGCGCACGGTCGAAGCGGCAGACGCCATACGACGAGCCGACCTCGCCACCCTCGGGCGCCTCATGTCGGCGAGCCACCGATCGCTCCGCGATCTGCACGAGGTGAGTACGCCGATGCTCGACGCGGTCGTCGGCGCTGCCGAGGCCGTTCCCGGCTGCTTCGGAGCCCGAATGGTCGGCGCCGGGTTCGGCGGTGCCGTCGTGGCGCTCGTGACCCGCGACCGCGCCGATGCCTGCCGGCGTGCGATGGCCGGCGCCTCCGGCGGGCCGACCTTCCAGCTCCGCCCCTCGCCCGGGGTGGCGGTGCTGGCGCCGGATGTGGTCCGGGGATAGACTCGTCGCCGCATGGCTGGCAACGCGGCTGCGGTCACGAGCTGCACCGCCGGATATCTGATCGGGTCGGTGCCCTTTGGGTTGATCGTCGGCAAGGCCGTCGGCGGACTCGACGTCCGTGACTTCGGCAGCGGCAACATGGGCACCGCCAACGTGCTGCGCACTGTCGGCGCCCGGGCCGGTGCGATCACCTTTGCTCTCGACGTGGCCAAGGGCGCCGGGGCGGTCGCCATCGCACGCCGGTGCGGGGCGGACCCGGCCGCACAGGCGGCCGCGGGGCTCGCCGCATGCGTCGGACATTCATGGCCCGTCTTTGCTCGCTTCCGGGGCGGGAAGGCAGTCGCCACAGCGTTCGGGGGCCTGTTGATGGTGTCTCCCGAGGCGGCGGCCTGGGCGACGGCCGGTGGCATCGGCGCTCTCGCCCTCAGCCGGACCATGTCGGTTGGATCGCTGACCGCCACGGTGACCGCGACGCTCGGGGCCGGCCTTGAGAGCACCAGACGCCACGACGCGGTGCCGTTCGTCTTCACCGCCCTGGTGTCGACCCTCGTGGTGGTCCGCCACGCCGCGAACATCCGGCGGATCGCTCGTGGCGAGGAGCCGCAGCTGTCGACCCGTCTGTTTGGCGGTCGTCACTGACTCATCGGCGGACGCCGGGCGGGTCGTCCGTATGATCGGGAGCATGAAGGGCGCTGCGAACCCGCACGTCCCGGTCGAGAGCGCGGTGGATCGGGTGAGCGCGGTTGCCCGGGCGCTGACCAGCACGACCGGCGGGGTCCCCGAGCTGCAGCGCGAGGTGGTCTGCACCGCGGCGTCGATCGCCGGTGAGGGGGCGGCGGCGGCGATTGCGCTGCGCGAGGGTGAGCGCCTCGGCGTCAGGGTGATCGATCCGCACCTTGCGATCCCGGATGTGTTCGATGGGTGGGAGACGGCGCCGGACGTGATCGCCGGGAAACGCCTCAGGCGTGTGCTTCCCGGCCGCGGATCGTTGCTGGTGCTGCCGATGTCGAACCTTGGCGAGCTCGTCGGGGCGCTCGCGGTGGCCTCGCCGTCGGACGCGGCGACGGTCGACGCCGAGGTCGAGGGCGTTTTGGCCACTCTTGCCAGCAACGCGGCGATCGCCATGGAGAATGCGCGCCTCTACGAATTGGAGAAGGAGTCGGTCCGCAGGCTGCGCGAGCTCGACACCATGAAGACGGACTTCCTCGCGACGGTGCAGCACGAACTGCGCACCCCGCTCACGGCGATCCTGGGACTCAGTGACCTCATCGAGATGTGCTGGGCCGTCTGGGACGACTCGCCGAAGCTCGACGCGCTCCGAGACATCCAGGTCGCCGCCAGGAACCTCGACGGCATCGTCGAGACCATCATCGATTTTTCGATCGGCGACGGTGAGGCGCTGGCCCTCGCCCTTGCAGATGTGCCCCTGGACGATGCCGCCCGCGCCGCGATCGCCGTGGTGGGGGAGCGGCACAAGGGTGGTCTTCCGGTGCCGGTCCACGTCGAGGTGGCGCCGGGTGTGATGTTGCGCGCGGATCCCGATCGCCTCGGTCAGGTGGTCAGGGCGCTCATCGACAATGCGGTGAAGTTCAGCGACGGCCACGGGCGCGTGCTGGTCCGGGCGGCGCCGGGCGGCGCCGGGACCGTCCTCGTCGAGGTTATCGATGAGGGGATCGGAATCGCGGCTGAGGACGTACCGCGCATCTTCGAGCGCTTCTACCAGGTGGACAACACAGCCACCCGGCGTTTCGGGGGCACGGGTATGGGGCTCGCCCTGGTCAGACGCGTCGTGGAAGCGCACGGCGCGACGATCGACGTCGAGACGCGCGTGGGGTCCGGTACTCGCGTGTCGCTGCGCTGGCCGGAGCCTTCCGGCGCCCGGGCGGATGTGCTCGACGACGACCCGGTGCCCTCGTCGCTGCCGGTACAATGACGGCGGTCGCGCTAGGCGGGGCGTTAGCGGTGCCCTGTACCCGCAATCCGCTATAGCGGGGCTGAATTCCCCACCGAGGGGGCGCGTCATTGGGTCTGCTCCGGACGCGCCGGCGTTGACGACTGGGTCCCGCGCAGCTCGGGCCCGTGAACTCCGTCAGGTCCGGAAGGAAGCAGCGGTAAGCGGTCTCCCGGGGGTGCCGTGGGGACACCTGGTCTGAGCCGGTCGTACGGGTGAGCGCCGGTGGCGTGCCGACGACGTGGGGTGCGCGACTACCGTTTTCCAGGGCGATCCGCCTTCACCGGCGGTCCGCCGTCATTGCGACAATGCCGCCCGCCTGGGTGACCATCGTGGAGGAGTCGTGAGCCTCGCCCTCTACCGCCGCTATCGACCTCAGCGTTTTGCCGACCTGGTCGGGCAGGAGGTCGTCGCGCGCACGCTGGTCAACGAGGTCCGCTCCGGGGAGCTCGCTCACGGGTACCTGTTCACCGGGGTCCGCGGCACCGGCAAGACGTCGACCGCCCGCATCCTCGCTCGCGCGGTGAACTGCGACGCGCCTGTCGACGGAGAGCCCGACAACGTATGCCCGGCGTGCGTCGAGATCCTGAGCGGTGCCGCAGTCGACGTCCTCGAGATCGACGCGGCCAGCAACCGCGGCATCGATGAGATGCGCGACTTGCGCGACAAGGTGCGCTACCTGCCGGCGGTGCTCCGCCGCAAGGTGTACATCATCGACGAGGCGCACATGCTGACCACGGATGCGTGGAACGCCTTCCTCAAAACGCTCGAGGAACCGCCGCCCCACGTGCTCTTCGTGCTGGCCACCACCGAGCCGCACAAGGTCCCCGAGACGGTGCGCTCGCGGGTGCAGCGCTTCGACTTCCGGCGCGTGCCGGTGCCGGCGATCGAGCAGCTGCTCGCCGACGTGGCGAGCAAGGAGAACGACGAGGTCGACGCTGATGCGCTGACGCTGCTTGCGACCTCTGCTCAGGGGAGCCTGCGCGATGCGCTCGTCCTGCTCGAGCAGGCGCTCGGGGCGGGCGACCGTCCGGTCACCGTTTCGGTGGCGAGACGGTCACTGGGACTCACCGACCCGTCGACCCTGCATTCGCTGGTCACGTCGCTGGCAGGCGCTGATGCGGCCGGCACGCTGCGCGCATCCGCTGCGGCGTTCGATGCCGGCGCCGATCCGCGCCAGCTCTTTCGCGACGTCGCGCGTCTGGCCCGCGCCGCCGAGCTGGTTGCGCTCGGGTATCCCGAAGGGGCGTCAGTTGGTCCCGATGAGGTCGCACTGGTCGCCGACCTCGCGGCCATCGCGCCGGCGGGCCTGTGGCTTCGCCTCCTCGAGCTGATGGCGGAGGCCGAGATGAACCTGCGCCAGTCAGTCGACGCACGCCTGCTCGTGGAGGTCTGCTTGCTGCGCGCCCTCCGCCCACCTGCGGCGGACGGCGAGGCGGCCGTGGTGGCCGCGCT
>CABEDX010000170.1_pt1 | contig 18932 bp, 19 predicted proteins | sample 3132991 | NCBI WGS metagenome assembly CABEDX01 (sample SAMEA5534332, study PRJEB31848) | metagenome | biome: tundra; feature: field; material: soil | place: USA | collected 2013-05 | depth 0.15 m
CGCTGGCTGGACGACGTCGGCGACGGCAGGACGACGGATGAGCCGCTGCCGAGGCCCGTCAGGGTGCCGGTAGGGTCAGGGTCTCGCCCGGCCTGATCGAAGCACCGTCAAGGTGGTTCGCCGCCTCGATGCTGAAGATCGACTGCTCGATGTTCGCACCGGGATAGTGCGCTGCCGCGATGCCCCAGAGGGTCTCGCCGGAGTGCACCACCACCCGTGTGTTGGTATTCGGAGAGCCGGCATACGCGACACCGCCGACGACGACGAGCCCGGCGGCCGCGGTGGCCACCACGAGGGCGAGCCGCGCCGGACGGCTGAGGCGATCTGGCCGGCGGGAAAAGCGATTGGGTCCGAGGCTGTCCTGGATCATGTTCCTGCACCGAACGTATGTTCCATGGCGATGACACTACCAGGGAACGGATGTTCGAGTCAAGGAACAGGATCGAGATCGCGTTCGACGTCGAACCGCCGGATAATCCCCGGGTGAGCGAGCGCGCGATCAGGATCCGGGTCGGGGTCCTTGTGTGGCGCGACGGCGAGGTGCTCCTGGTCCGCCACGAGAAAGGCAGCCGCTCCTACTGGCTTGTGCCGGGCGGCGGAGTCGACACCGGCGAGACGATGGTCGCCGCCGGCGCGCGTGAGGTGCTCGAGGAGACCGGCTACTCGGTCGAGATGGGACCGCTCCTGCTCGTCTGCGAGGCCATCGACCCGAAACCCGGCGGCCGGCACATCGTCAACGCCGTCTATGCCGGGACGGTCCGTGGCGGCACGCTCACCGTGGGGGTGGACGACAAGTCGCTCCGCGACGCGCAGTGGCATCCGATCGAGGCGCTCGGCGAGCTCGAGATGTATCCGCCGATCGGCGCAGAGCTGCTCGCCTGTTGCCGCGAGAACGGCAGCGGCGCGGTTCGTGTCCTCGGCAACACCTGGCGTCCCTACGAAGCCTAACGGGCAAGCCGGCGTGGCTCAGGTCCGGGCGGCCACCTCATCGAGATAGTCGCCGAGGCGGCGATACGCCTCCCGCTTGCGGCGGTCGGTGATCTCCGTGTAGACCTTCAGGGTTTCGAGGGTGGCATGCCCGAGGACCTCCTGCACCAGCCGCACGTCGCCGTCGGTCGCTTCGAGGAGGGTTGTCGCCGCCGTGTGCCGTGCGGCATGGGGGGTACGGAGGTCGCTGAACAGCTCGAACATCTCCGGATCGACGCCCATGCGGTGCCGCAATGCCGTGAGCGCCCGGCGAGCGCCGTCGGTGGTCAGGCGGTTGTGGGGCAGCGCACGCCCATGAGGCACGTCGGCTCGAGCGACGCTGATGAACAGAGCAGGGGAGGGGTCGGGTCCGCGCATCTTGAGATAGTCCTCGACTGCGCCGAACGCATCGTCGGTGCAATACACAGTTCTGTATTTGCCACCTTTGCCAAGAACACGGAAGCCCTCGGGCCGGACGTCACCGCGATCCAGCCCGCATGCCTCGGCGATCCGGCATCCGGTGCTCAGCAGCAGGTGGATGAGGGCCCGGTCGCGGCGGTCACGAAGGGTCTCCCTGGGAAGTGCCGCGAGCAGCCTGGGAACGTGATCCGTCGGCACCGGGTGCGGGTCACCCACCACGTAGCGAGGCACGGTGACCTGGCGGCTCAGCTCAGCTGCGATCCAGCCCTCGTCGTACGAATACGCGAGGAACCGCCGCAACGCGACAAGCGCCCGGGCGCGCGAGCGTGGATTGGGCAGCACGTCGGCGAGCTCGATCTGATAGCGGCGCAGCATGGGCCGGTCGACCCCGGAGAGCAGCTCGCCGGTGAGTGGACGCGTGCGGAGGAAGGCCACGAACTTGGCGAGGTCCTGCCGGTAGGCACGGACCGTCGTCGCCGGGCGGTTGCGCTGCACCCGCAGCCAATCGAGGAACTGATCGACCTCGTCGGGCATCGAGTCGGTGGGTCCGGGGACGTGTCCCGCCCATACGGGCCCGCGCCGTTGGCGCGGCGCCGTGGGCCGGCGGGTGGAGCGAAGCCGAGCGGCCATGCTCCGTATTATCAGGAGCTTGGCGCCGAGTGACTGATTCCCGCTTCCTCGAGGGCGAACCTGATGAAATCGAGGGTGGCGAGACGCTGGTCCAATTGCCGGCCGCCCGGGTATGCCCCTGCCGATTCGATCAAGGGGTGCCACACCTCGAGGTACGGGCCCCGGAGCGCCCATGAGGCGGCCTCCGGCTTGGTCATCAGCTCGCCGGTGGCCAGCAGACCGAGCGCGCGGCACATCGTGATCACGGCGTACGCCTGGTACCCGCGCTTGAGGAACTGCCCTGGATATTCGAGCTGAGGGAGCCACCACGTTCGCAGGGTGCCGATGATCGCGTCACGAAGCTCGCCGCCGGTCACGGGCGCCACGATCTTCGAGATCTTCGGACCGAATAGAGTGATGCCGTGCCGGCGGAGGACCCACCGCTGGATGAGAAGGTCCGGACCGAGGGCCTGCACCTTGAATCCGTCGTCCTGGTGCAGCTCCAGGACTGCGATGCGGGGAATGCCGGGCATTGCCAGAGCCTTCGCGGGAATGAACATCGCCTCGAGGCGGTCCGCCCAACGATCACCGCCCCAGCCGTGCATGGCCCGGTGCACCTCATGGAGGCGTTCGTTCGCCGGCGCGTCGGTGAGCACTCGCGTGGTGACGAGCACATCGATGTCGCTCGTGCGCATGTTGAAGGCTCCGGTCGAGACGGATCCGTGGACGTAGACCCCCGCAAGGTTCCGCCCGAGCGCGCTTCGCCAGGAGGAGACGGCCATGCTGAGAAACGAGCCGAGCCCGGGCCCTCCGGCCCTGGTGATCCGCGGGTCGATGTCCATCCTTGGTAACCCTATCCCGGACCGCGGCGCATCCAGACCGCCGCGACGCGATGCGCTCATACGGTGCGACGCACCTTCGGCATGACGAGACGTTCAAACCGCCCCCTCCGGCCCGACTCGCGCCAGCCCAGATGCCGCCAGGTCGCACGGGCTTCCGGGTTGTTGGCGTTGACGTGGAGCCGCGCGACCCGGGTGCCGGTGGCTCGCATCCGGCAGGTCGCCTCGGTCACGATGGCAGTGGCGAGCCCGATGCGGCGGTGAGCCGGCGCGACCCCGATCTGGTCGATCCAGCCGCGACTGCAGACCACGAATCCCGCCGGCACGCCGTCAAGGAGGACGCTCACCGAGGTCTCCGGGACAAAGTCCGCGTCACCCGTGTGCCGTTCGAGCCACTCCGATCGCGACCAACCGGGGAAGCCGGGACGATCCCTGAAGGCCGCTTCGTAGACCCCGAAGCTCGCAGCGGCGGCGGCGTCGCCCCACTCGAGGACGGTCGAGCCGGCCGGCCATCGCACCTCTGGCGAGCCCTCTGTGTCCGATAGATCGCGCTCCATGGCGAGCTCCTCGAAGACGAGGTCGAAGCCCGCAGCGGCCCACCGGCATGTCTCGGCGTCGGTCAGACACTCGCTGAACACGCGGACACTGGTGGTTGAGCCGCCGTCGGCGACATGACGCTCGATCCAGGCACGCTGCGCGGTCCAGAGATCCTCGAAGCCGGGCCTGAGCATCGATGTCACGGTGATGACACCGCCGTCATCCGACCCGGTGACAGACAGCGCCGCCGAGCCGCCGAGCTCGCTGGTGGGCAAGGCCTGGACCATCCTTGAAACGCCGGGGCCGAAGTAGAAGCGATCGAGCCAGCTCGGGCGGACGACGAGCGACCAACCGGTCGGGTCGGGCAGCTGAGCCCGCGCCAACTCCAGGATTCGCGCCAATTCAGATGCGATGTCCGGCACGCGTCAACTCCCGAACGACCTGCTGATCGACATAGCGTAAGCGCGCAAGTCTGGCTTCCTCGTGGCCACCGATCGACCTGACCGGCAAGGGAGAGAAAGGACTCGCCGGTCATCGCGGACCACAGCTCTAGATCGTGAGAATATGCATTATCAGGAGCTTTATTCGGGTTGCGATCCGTCTCCGAGGGCTCTCCGCTTCCACCCATTGACCCGTCAAAGGGCTCGGCAACTCGGAGTTGGCACCGCCCCAACCGACCACCGGGCACAGTCACGCCAAGCGTGGGGTCGGCCTCCAGAGACGATCCTTACCGAACTTACCGGGACTTACCCGACCGGGTTGAACACCGGGATCGCCGGAGCCGCACACCCCGGACATGCCGGGGCCACCCAGAGCGTGTCTGAGCTGGACCGCCAGACGACGTCGATGGCGCCCCCGGCAGCGAACACCACCGAGGACGGATCCGACGACGCGGTGGCGCCGAGCCCCTCCGGGCCCACCAGGCCGCTGGCGGACGTGAACAGGGACGAGGCCATCAGCCCCGACGCCTCTCGTGAGTCGACGATCACCGAGCCGGGAGCGAGGTCGACCACCGACGGGTTGCCGGCGACGGTCTCGGTGCCGAGGGCCACGCCGCCGGCCCAGGTCTGACCGTTGAGTGCCCCGTGCCACAGCTGGCCGGCGCTGTTCCAGAAGACGTCGATGCCGGCGCCGGCGGCGCTCACTGACGGATCGGCCGTGAGCGCAGTGGACGTCAGACGCTTAGCGCCCGACCAGCCCATCGACGTGCCGCTATCGGCCCAGAGATCGCCGGAGGCATCGCGCCAGAAGACCGTGTCAGAGCCCTGGCCCGCACTCGCTACCACGGGATTCCCGCCGACGGCACCGGTGTTGAGCGGCGTCGCGCCGCTCCAGCCGGAGTGGTAGCGATCGACCCAGAGACCGCCGTCCGAGCCCTTCCAGAAGACATCGAGAAAGCCGGGCGCTGGCGACACGGCGCGCGGCTGCGACCCTAGCGGCCCGAGACCGAGCGAGACCGGCGCGGACCATGTCCCGGTGCCGAACCATCCCGCGGTGAACCCCGTGTACCAGAGGTTGTGATCCTCCCCTTCCCAGAACACGTCAATCCGGTCAGGACCTGACGAGGCGACCGATGGATCCGACATGAGGGTCGCCCCAGTGCCCCCGGCAGCGCTGACGTCCGCGGAAGCCCTCGCCCACGTCCCGTTTCGGAAGGCGAGGCTCCAGAGATGCCCGTTGGTCCCTCGCCAGAGCACGTTGACGTCACCCGACTGGTCGGAGACCGTCTGCGGGGTCCCCGCCACGTTGGCCGCCTGCGGGAGTGCGGTCGGATCCGGGAACCCGAAGTAAGGAAGCGATCGGGCCCCACCCTGGTCCAGGTCCACGTGCCCCGGGATCCCCGGCACGTTACCGGCGTCGCTGAACTGCCAGACCTGCCAGCCGGTCCCGCCCCAGTTGTTTTCCGGGACCGAGGGTTGGCTGACGAACCAGTTCGCGACCCAGAGCGGATCCAGGGTGAACGCCGCTGAGTTGATGTTCCCGCTCCACCAGGACGGCGAGCAGTAGATCGCGGGCAGCGACCCGATCGCGGCGCTGACCGTGTTCACCGCGGTGCGCAGGTTGGCGACGACCACCGACTGGGGCTCGCCGTCGGTGGTCTCGACGTCGATGGTTGGAACCAGGTCTCCGTGCGTGAACCCCACCGAGCGGAGTTGGGAGATGAGCAGATCGGCCTGGGCGACCGGGCTCTGGTTTGGTTCGAAGAACAGATAGGCGCCCGGCGTCACCCCTGCCGCGGACGCGCCCCGCCAGTTGGTCCCGAACTGCCCGTCCGGAGATCCGGCCCCATCCGCCGCGCGGATGTAAGCGAACGAGATCCCCGAAGCCGCCACCGAGTGCCAGGCGATCGAGGAGCCCTGGTACGCGCTGACGTCGACTCCCTCTCGAGTCGCCGATGCGCGGCCGTCGGCCACGCGGAGCAACGCACCGGGCAGGGCGGCCGTGAGCACCAGGGCTGTCGCGGTGACGGCGATCCGAGACCTCACGCCACCGCCAGAGGGGAACCCACCATTGACGTGAGGATAGACATGGATGTCGGACCTGTTGGGTTCGTCACCGTATCTTCATGTGCGCTCCCGTGGGCGTCGATCGGGCGGCCATGACCTCGGGACACCCAGTCGAAAGGTTGGTCCGCTACCCTGAACGGCGTGGATCAGTCGACCCCGCGCAAGCCCGCGGGCAAAAGGCCAGTGCCGGCCGGCAAGACACCTGCCAGGCCCCTGACCAAGAAGCAGCGCCGCAACCAGGCGGCGGCGAGGTCAGTCTCTCTCGAGAGCCGGAGGCCATGGCAGTCACCAACCATCGTGACCTTCTCGAGCGTCGCACTCGTGGCGGTGGTGCTCATCGTGATCGTGGTGATCAACGCGGCCGGCGGTGGGAATGCGGCGGTGAATAAGCCGGTCCCGCAGGCAATCCTGACCGCGGTCGAGAATCCAAGCTCGTCGGTGGTCAGCACCGTGGGAACGGGTGGCTACAGCGGAGAGATGGTTCGCCTCCCCGCCTCCGCGAAGCTGGTCTCGAACGGAAAGCCGATGGTCGTCTTCGTCGGAGCCGAGTACTGCCCGTATTGCGCGGCTGAACGCTGGTCGATGGTGATGTGGCTGTCGCGCTTCGGCACCTTCAAGAACCTCTCGGAGATCCTGTCCTCATCCACCGACGTCGACCCCAACACCAATACCTTCTCGTTCTACAAGTCGTCGTACTCGAGCCCCTACATCACCTTCAGCTCGAACGAGATCGAGGATCGGAACCAGCAGCCGCTGCAGTCGATGAGCGCCCAGGTGACCAAGATCTTCACCACCTACGACACGCCTCCGTATGCCATAGCGAGCGGCGGGTTCCCATTCCTCGACATCGGTGGGGTGTTCAACCTGTACACGACGAGCTATGACCCTGCAACTCTGCAGAATCTGTCCTGGAGCCAGATCACCGCAAAGCTCAGCAATGCGAGCGATCCGGTGACCAAGGCGATCGTGGGCAACGCCAACATCCTCACCGCCGCGACCTGTATCGCCACGGGGAATCAGCCGTCGTCGGTGTGCAGTAGCAACCCCATCCCGGTAATCGAACAAGCGTTGGCGCAGATCAAGCCCAAGGGCTGACCAGCCCAAGGAGCTGATCGCGACTGGGAGGCGCGAGTGGCTGTCATCACCTCTTCTGGGGTCATCAACACCGGCTACGCGGTGCTCGCATTGGTCGCGGATGCCCTGGTCCTCCTGGCGGCAACCGCCTTCATCTACTCACGCACATCGCCTTCGGCACACGAGTGGTGGGGGCGTCTGCGCGACGGAGTCACTCCGTTTGCGCTCCAGGTTGCCTGGATCGTGGCGGTTCTGGCCACGTTTGGCAGCCTCTTCCTGCAGTTCTTCGAGCAGCTTGACCCGTGCGAGTTCTGCTGGTTTCAGCGCATCTGCATGTACCCGCTGTCGCTCCTGCTCGGCATCGCCGCATTCCGCGGCGACGTGCAGGTTGCGAAGCGATACTTCATCGGCCTGTCGCTGGTGGGCGCCGGCCTTGCCATCTATCACTACCAGCTGGAGCACATCCCCCAGCCGACCGTCTGCGGAAGTGCGGTGCCCTGCAATGTCGCGGTGATCAACATCTTCGGATTCATCTCTGTTCCATTCCTGTCGATGGCCGCCTTCCTGCTCATCTCGACGCTGCTGCTGATGGCGCGCGGCCGCGACACCGATGAGGACGACGAAGATCTCGAGGTGATCGAGGGCAGCGTGGAGATCGACTCCGACGACAAGCCTATTCCCGCGACCGTCTGACCGTTTAGACGAGTTCGCCCAGGTACTTCGGGAGCATCTGACGCCACGTCGACCAGTCGTGGTCGTATTCGGAACCCCACGGGTCGACGCGGTTCGGGATCCCCTTGCGGCCGAGGACATGCGCAAGCCGCCACGACTCGCCGATATTCTCCCACCGCCCCTCGCCGGACGCGAGGATGGCGTGACGAGTCTGCAGGAGCGCGAGGTTTTCGCCGTTGAGGTCGGGGAGGAAATACGACGGCGTCGCGAAATAGAGGTCGTCGCCGGCGTTCTCACCCACAAATCGGGAGACGTCGTAGGTGCCGCTCATCCCCACCGCGTTGGTGATCACATCCGGGTAGTGGCAGAGCAGCGACACGGCATTGAATGCGCCGATCGACGCCCCGGCGGTGATCACGGTGATGTCGGGGCTGTCGCAGTCCATGCGAATCATGGGGATCAGCTCGTGACGGACGAACTCGATGAATCCACGGGTGATCGCCGCTCGATAGCGCGCGTCGCCGTCCTCGCGAAGCATCGCCTTGCCCGAGACACTGTCGCAGGAGTAGATCTTCGCCCGACCCGCTTCGAGGTACTCCCCCACCGAGTCCACGAGCCACATCCGCTCGATCTCCTCGGCATCGCCCCCCGCAGTCGGGAAGACGATCACAGGCCGGCCGAAATGCCCCCAGCGCGCAACCGTGACGTCGCTCTCGACCCGGTTGGAATACCAACGCTCTCGCCTCTTCATGGCCGCAAAGTCTCGCGCATCGGTGCGGAGTGGCGCATCACCCCGGATAGATCAGGCGCGCTTCCCCGGGAAAGAGCCAGCCGAGACCTTCGAGCAGCCGGTCGCGCCAGTTGATCCAGTTGTGGCCGTCGAGCGCCTCCATCACCCGGAGCTCGTCGCACATTCGCTCCAGCACTTCGGCCATCGCCCGATCCGGCACCGCAAGAGGCTCGAAGGCTCCGTAGGTCAGAAAGATGCGATCGGTGATCTTCTTGGGATGGGCGCGCACCGAGTTGACGAAACGGACGACCGGTTCGAACACGTCGCCGAATGTGCCGGACGGGGTTGCCTCGGTGAATCGCAACGACGGCGATTCCAGCAGCAACGCTCCATAGAAGCCCGGCGCGCGGACGGCGGCGGAGAGCGCGGCGACGCCGCCGAAGCTCGCACCCATGAGCACCCTCCCCCGAGGATCGCCCCGAAGCCGGAGCGAGCCCTCGATGTGCGGAACCAGCTCGCCGGTCAGGAACCGGCTGTGCGCCGCGCTCGCGCCGTACTCGCGCAGACGGTCACCTGGGTGCGTGAAGGCAACGACGCAGTCGGCCATCAGGCGGCGGTGCATCAGGTTGTCGAGGACAGTCGCCATTGACGAGTACTGGAGGAAATCGCCGCCGTCGTGCACCACGAGGAGTGGCATCCGGCGATCGCGGCGCATGCGCGACGGGATGTACAGCGTCACGTGCGCATCGCGCCGCAGCGCTCGGCTCGGAAGGCGCAGATCGACGAGCTCGCCCGACACCACGGTTGGATCCGGGTACGTCCAATCCGGTGTGAGATACCCGTCCGCCTCGAGCACCGACTGCGATCCGATCGGTTCGCCCACCACCCGCGGGTTGAGGGGGTCGTTCATGCTCTCGGTGCTCTCGCCTCGCCGCACCACGATCCGGTACTGGATGCGGGCCCCTCGCGGCAGTTCGACACTTGCGTACCAGAGGTCGGTCCCCTTGAGACGGCGAAGCGGCAGCGGAATCGGGATCTCGGGCATTCGATGATCGACGGCGACCCAGTCGGCGTCACCGCGCCACAGAAACGTGCAGATGGGTCCCTCGACAAGCGGTACCCGCTGTTCGCGCAGCAAGTGATCGATCGCCTCAGGGGAACTGCCCTCGCTGCGCAGGCGGGTGAGTGCCCGCGGACCGCGGGCTGGGCCGGGGCTCACGATCAGGCGGCTTGCGCCCCCCGCAGCACCCGGCCATCCTCCGCGACCACGCCGACAGAGGTGAGATCGGCGAGGCGTCCCGAGCGCAACTCAAGGCGATCACCGGGATCGAGCAGCACACAGACGCTCGGTGCGCAGCGACGCGCAAGCACGGCGAGTCGATCCGGGTCATGTGCGTGCAGGCGCGATGTGGCGGCGGGCAATGCGACCATCCCGCGAGCAACGCCGATGCCGATGTCGTAGATCTCATCCGGACGGCCCGCCGGGTCGTCATCGTCGATGACCACGATCCGCTCCGAGACCGCCACGCAACCGGATGACCACGCGAGCAGCGGTCGCTCCTCGATCAACGCCGCAAGGTTGCAGAGGTGCAGGCAGTCGTTGAGCACGCCGACGTGCCCTCCGGCGATGGCAATCGCCGCGCACCCGGCGACGATCGCTGCCACCTCCTCGCGATGCCGGGTGATGGCCGGACGCTCGTGGGGTGGGTTCTGCGCATAAAAATGCTCATACGCCACGGTGATGGACGACGTATGCGTCTCGTCGAGGGTCCGCACTGCGTCGATCGCCGCGTCGAGCTCTGAACCCGGTCGGCGTTGCGCCTCGGCAAAGCGCCTTCGGATCACCTCCAGGCCGGCGAGGGCGTGGCGCAGTCGGAGCAGGTAGAGCTCGCGAAGCTCATCGATCTCGATGCGCAAAAGCCGTTCGGCGTCGGCGTAGCCGGGGTCACCTTCGAGGATGTCGAGGCGGCGGCCGTAGAGGTTGAGATTTCGGGAACCGCCTCCAAGCCTCCTGTCGACCTCGGCGTCGTTGCGCTCGCCCTCCTCCCATCCGGCAGTCACCAGCGCGACCGGGCCGTCGACACCGAATGCCGCGATCTCCGCTGCCAGGTCGACCCCATCGAGTGGCCCGAGCAGGGTCACCTGCCTCACGAGGCGTGCACGCGAACCGTCTCGCCGGCGACGTTGAGCATGTGGTGGACGGTGTCGAAGTCCGAGTGCGCCATCCGGATCCAAGCGTTGGCCATGTACCCGGCCTCGACCGCCTGGGTCGCCGTGCCGCTGGGCGGAACGTAGCTGTCGAGGATCCACTCGCCGAACTGGCGCTGCACCTCCTCGAGGCCGTCGTAGTGGGTGATCACTCCGTCGCGATCCGGGCGGAGCGCGACGATCCCAGCGGCACGGCGCCGCGACAGCGGGCGCTCCACGCGGTGATGCACGATCGAGTTCGCCCATTCCCGATAGATGTCGATGTCGTTGCCCGCCGAGTAGAGATCCCAGGCGCGCACGCCCGGCGGACGGCATCCGATCTCGCTGAAGCGCAGCCCCTTGGGCCCGAAGAACCACTCCATGTGGGTCGCCGATGTCCCGATACCGAGCGCCTCGATGGCGCGCAGACCGAGCTGTCGCACCTCGGCGTAGTCGGGCGCCGTGTCAACCTGGTTCGTCGAGATGAACTGCGGGCTGATCCAGCGCTCGCGCATCGCCTCGAGGACGTTGGGGTAGTAGTGCGAGATGAAGTCATAGACGGGATGGCCGTCGATGCTGAGTGTGTCGTAGAAGCCCTCATGACCTTCGACGAACTCCTCGACGGCGATGTCCGTGGCGCCGGACTGGCCAAGCTCTATGAGCGCGCGGTCGAGCTCCGCGTCGGAGTCGACGCGCACCGTTCCCGATGCCCCGGCGGCGGCACGGGGCTTGAGGATGGTCGGGTAGCCCACTCGGGCGACAAAGTCACGGACCTCCGCCGCACTCGTGGCTCCGGTCGACTGCGCGGTCTGGATCCCGACCGCGCGCAGCGCGTCTTTCATCGCGGGCTTGTCCCGGCAGAGATATGCGGTGTGCACGGACGTTCCGGGAATGCCGCAGGCCTCCCTGGCGTAGGCGGCCGCCATGGTGTGCGACTCGATCGTCGATTCGAGTGCGTCGACCCATCCCTTGCTCTGCGCGAAGCGCACCGCCTCGATCAGCGCGCCGACGTCGGTGACGTTCGGAATCTGCTGGTAGTGGATCATCCAGCCCCGGAGGTCGGCGTCGAGCCAGTCGGCGGGCCGCTCACCGATACCGATCACATCTGCCCCGGCTTCGGCGAGGCCACGGACGAACTCGCGCTGATTCGGGGGGAATGCCGGCTCCACGAAGATGACGTTCACGCGCAGATCCTACCCGCTGGGTCACGACCCGTCCCTCGCCGCCTGACTACACTCGCCAAAGCTCAATGGCGAACGCGGTCTTCGTTGCCCCCTTTCTGCTCCCGGCCACTGTGCGGTTCATCGCCGCGGCCGTGTCGCTTCCCGGCGTCCGCCTCGGTCTGATCAGCCAGGACCCGGAGGACCGCCTCCCGGACGATGTCCGCTCCGCTCTCGCGGGGCATTACCGCGTCGCCGACGGCACCGACGCGCAGCAGATTGCCGACGCGACCCGGGTGATGGCGAGCCACCTCGGCAGCGTCGACTGCCTGCTCGGCATGCTCGAGCAACTCCAGGTTCCCCTCGGCGAGGTGCGCGACGCGCTCGGCATCCCGGGGATGGGCGCCGAGGTCGCCCACAACTTTCGCGACAAGGCGCGCATGAAGACCGTCTTCGAAGCCAGCGGCGTGCCCTGCGCGGGCCACCGCCTGGTGCGTTCGGCGGCCGAGGCGCGGAACGCGGCTGCCGGTCTCGGATACCCCCTGGTCGCGAAACCTCCCGCGGGCGCGGGGGCCCGCTCCACGTTCCGGCTCGACAACGACAGTCAGCTCGAGGCGTGGCTGCAGGCCGATCCGCCTGGTGACGCCAACCCCGAATTGCTCGAACAGATGGTGGTCGGCACCGAGCACAGCTTCGACAGCGTGCTGTTGAACGGGGAGCTGGTCTGGCACTCCATCTCGCGCTACCTGCCCACCCCGCTCGAGGTGCTCGAGAACCCGTGGATCCAGTGGGCGGTCCTCCTTCCACGTGATATCTCCGGTCCGGAATTCGATCCCATCCGCAGCGACGGAGTGCGCGGCCTGCGCGCGCTCGGTCTGCGCACTGGACTCACCCACATGGAGTGGTTCCGAAGAGCGAACGGCGAGATCGCCATCAGCGAGGTCGCCGCACGACCACCGGGCGCGCAGTTCACGTCGCTGCTCTCCTACGCACACGACATCGACATGTACGCGGCGTGGGCTCGCCTCGAGATCTTCGACGAGTTCTCCCCACCGGAACGCCGCTACGCGGTCGGCGCGGCCTATCTGCGCGGCCAGGGCAGCGGCGCAGTGGTCGGCATCCACGGGCTCGACATCCTCCAGCGGGAGCTCGGCGACCTGGTCGTCGAGGTGGAGTTCCCGCGCGTAGGCCAGCACTCCTCCGGCACCTACGAGGGTGAGGGCCACGTGATCCTCCGGCACCCGGAGACCTCGGTGGTCGAAGCCGGACTGCGCCGCGTGGTCGAGGTCGCCCGCGTCGAGCTTGGAGGGACGTCATGACCGCGACCGTGCTGATGATCTCGCCCGGCTACCCGGCCGAGATGCCCTTCTTCACGCGCGGCCTTGCCCGCGCCGGAGCGCAGGTGATCGGCGCCGGCGACCAGCATGTTTCGGGGCTCCCGGACATGGCCCGCGACCACCTCGCCGCGTACTGGCAGATCCCGTCGTTCGCCCACGAGGACGCGATCGTCCACGATGTCGTACAACGCGCGGCGGGCATCCACATCGACCATGTCGCATCGCTCTGGGAGCCGACCATGGTGCTCGCCGCTCGCATCCGTGAGGCGCTCGGCATCCCAGGCATGACCGTCGAGCAGACCATCCCGTTTCGCGACAAGGAGCGCATGAAGCAGATGCTCGACGCGGCCGGAATCCGCACGCCGCATCACTACCGATGCAGCACGGCGATCGAGGTCCGTGAGGCGGCCGAACGCATCGGCTACCCGATCATCGTCAAGCCGATTGCAGGTGCGGGGTCGGCGGACACCTATCGTATCGACGGCGCGGTTGCGCTCGACAACGTCATCCCGAAACTCGTGTGGGTGGACGAGGTGAGCGTCGAGGAATTCGTCGAGGCATCGGAGTTCACGTACGACACCATCTGCGCAGGCGGTGAGGTGCTCTTCGATAACGTCGCCTGGTACCGGCCGCGTCCCTTGATCGCGCGCCAGCTGGAGTGGATCAGTCCGGTCACCATGGTGGTGCGAGACATCGACGCGCCCGAGCTCTCGAGCGGTCGCGCCATGGGCCGAGACGCGTTGCGAGCGCTGGGTTTTCGCGATGGGTTCACGCACATGGAGTGGTACCGGCGCGACAGCGGCGAGGTGGTCTTCGGAGAGATCGGCGCGCGCCCACCAGGCGCCCGCACCGTCGACGTGATGAATTACGCCAACGATATCGATCTCTTCCAGCAGTGGGCCGAGGCGCTCATCCACGGTCGTTTCTCCGAGCCTGTCGAGCGCCGCTACAACGCGGCGTCCATCTTCAAGCGAGCGCAGGGCCAGGGCAGGATCACGCACATCAACGGGCTCTCACGCCTGTTATCGGATTACGACGAGTGGGTGTGCGCGATCGACCTTCTTCCCATTGGAGCGCCGCGTCGCGACTGGTTGATGACGCTCATCTCCGACGGGATGGTCATCGTCAGACACCCCAACCTCGATTCATGCATCGAGATCGCGGATCGTTTCGCGACCGAGTTGCAGCTCTACACGTACTGACGCTGTTCGCCGAGCGCTGCAGGGTTGTCGACGCGCATCAGGATGGCTCCCCCACCGCTTACCGCCTGCGTCAGTTCGTGTGCGTGGTGCGACCTGATGGGGAACGTACACGGCGGCGCCGCATCGAAACGGGCGGGACCGGGCGCGTGCCCATTGCCTCTGCGTTCGCACGGATCTTCGCAAGAGTCTGAATGACCTGCTCACGTTCAGCCTCGCTGACTCCGGCCGTCACGTCCATCGAGGTTGCGTGCACTTGCGCGAGCATGAGGTCGACGAGCCTCCGCGCCTCGTCCGTGATATTGACGAGAAGCTTTCTCCGGTCGTCCGGATGCGGTTCGCGGCGCACGAATCCGCGGCGTTCCAACGTGTCGAGGAGTGACGTGATGCTCCCGCTGGTCAGCAGCAGACGCTCACCGATCACCTTCGGCGGCAGCGGCTCGCCGGCGCCTTCGATGACTGCGAGTGCCTGCCAGCCGCTCAATGAGAGATTGCCGATCGCCGACTTGTGGCGTCGATCCAACTCGGCGAGACTGACGGAGGACGTGCGAGCGAGGTTCAACAAAACCTCGCTCGCAGACCTGCTCGCACCCGGAAACTCGACCTCGAAATGCGCCGCCTGGCGCAGCGGTTCCGGGCTGGGCTGCGCGTTCTTAGGCCGGCTGCGCGGCGAGGATCTCACCGATCACCACTGTGGGCTCGCTGATCACACCGATATTGTCCATGGTGGTCTTCAGCGAGGGATCGGAGACGAAGCCCAGAACAGCCTCGCGTGATGGGGCATCCAGGACGACCAGGATGTTGTTCGGGTCATCGGCGCCGCGGTACACCTCGGCGTTCGTGAGGCCGTGCTGCTCCCTGACGGCCGCGTGGGCGTCGAAGCCGGGACGCCAGACGTCGTAGTCGCGAACCTTGTGCGCCACGGAGACTTTGGTTGCCATGGTGGTCCTCCAGGGGGCATGCTCGAAAGAGCATTTCACTTGATGCCAAGCTACTTGATATCAAGTGGCATTGTCAAGTCCCGAGTTTCGACATTCAGTCGCCAAGGCCGCCGATCGGTTCGCGATCAACACGGGCGCCGTTCTTCTCCTCTGCTGAGGCCGTCGGTCGCAGCAGAAGGACCAGCCGCTCGCGACGCTCAGTCCGCGGCGGCGACGACCTGCTTGCCCACCGTCTCGAGGACAGCGGAACGCGCCGCCGGCACATCCGCGTGCAATTCGGCGATGAGGCTGTCCACGACATCGACGAGCGAGCCGCCGCCTTCGACGACCTCGCGCTGCCGGAGGCAACTCGAGCCCCGGTCCATGATGTCGATGGCCCCGCGCAACTCGGTGGTGCATCCGAGCCGTGCCGCAACCGGTGTCAGATCCTCGACGAGCTCGCGGATCGCCTGGCGCAGGGGCACGGTCGTGCCGCCCTCATCGACGATGATCGATGCCTCGAGGCCATGCCGCGCGGCGCGCCATTTGTTCTCTCGGACCAACCAGGCGCGTGGCGTCGGCAGCGCGTAGCCACGATCGATCATCACGTCGAACTGATGCACCAGGCATTGGCTCAACGCCGCGACGACACCGACCTCGCGCAGCGTCGGGATACCGTCGCACACGCGAATCTCAACGGTGCCGAAGGTCGGATGCGGGCGGATGTCCCACCACACCTCGCGGATCGTCTTGATCGTCTGCGAGGAGATGAGCGTGTCCATCAGCTGCTCGAACTGCGGCCAGCCACTCAGTAACCAAGGCGGCCCGGCGGTCGGAAGGCTCTCGAACACCTTGCTCCGCCAGGACGCCATTCCGGTGTCGTGGCCCATCCAGTACGGGCTCGAAGCCGAGAGCGCGAGGAAGTGCGGGATGTATGCGGAGAGCGCGTTCACGATGGCGATCGCCTTCTCACCGCTGCGGACTCCGACATGCACGTGGATGCCGAAGATCTGCATCTGCCTCGCAGGCCATTGCATGTCGCTGACCAGACGCAGGTAGCGTGGGTCGGGGCTGATCTCCTGCAGCGCCGGGTCACTGAACGGATGCGTGCCCGAGCACGCCAGCTCGAGGTTGCGTGGCTCGGTGTGCTCACGAAGCTCGGCCATCGTCGCCGCAAGATCCGCCTTCACCTCCGCAGCGGTTTCACAAATGCCCGTGATGATCTCCACAGTCGACTGGAGCAGCTCCTTCTTGGCCTTGGGATGCCCGAGCTCGCCGTGGGGGGCATTCATCTCGCCGAGGATCTCGTGGGCACCGCTCACCAGCTCGCGGGTGTCGCGGTTGATGAGCTCCAGCTCCATCTCCACGCCGACCGTCGGCCTGGGGCTGGAGACGAATTCGATGTGCGTCATGGGTGATCCACTCTACGCTGCGGCTGCGCGCTGGTCATGGGCCCACGCGCCGAGGAGGCCTCGGAAATGGGCGATGAACTGTTCGTGCTCGTGCGCCGGGAACGTGTTCCGGACCGTCTCCACGATGATCCTGTCGAAATCCGAGCTCTCCACCCACGCAACCGACAGCTCGTCGACGTGGGCGAGATGGCGTTCGCAGAACTCGCGATACCGGTCCACATCGAGCTGCTTGTCGGCGAGCTTGCGGTACCCCGCGAGCTTTTCGTCGTAGCTCAGGTCCGCGCGGTCGGCGATGGCGAAGTATTCCTCGGTATTGAGGTCGACGGTCTGGAGACGGCCGGTGACGCAGCAGAACACCACCCACTTCAGCAGGCTGCGAATCGCCCACGGAAAGTAGTAGTGGAGGCTCGTCAGCGCCAGATCAGGGGTCGCGTTGGCGTAGTCGATCGGATACACGTCGTCGCCGCGGATCAGGGTCTCGCAGCTGTTGAGCTCCCATCGAAAGAAGGCGTTGACGGTGCGCAGAATGGTGAGCACCTCATCGCCCGCGCGCGGCGTCAGGAAGTTGTGGTCGACGGAATACCTGTCGTGCATCGGCTTCTCGGGATGGAACTTGAGCACGATCGACTCCGCGCCGATCCCGAGGCTGCGGGCGAAGGCGTCGAAACCGTCCACCGACGCCTGCAGATGCATGAGGCGCTGTTCGGATTCGTCATAAGCGCGATAGAGCGCCTCGTTGTTCTCGATGCGACTCACGCCGACCCATGCGCCCCCGTCGAACGGCTTCATGTACAGGGGCATTCCGACAGCTTTGGCCACCGCCTCGAGGTCGAAATACCGCAGGTAGCGCTGCGCGGTGCCGGCAAAACGAGGATTGTCCGGCGGTGTCTTGTTGGGCAGCATCCACGTCTCCGGCACCTTGAGACCGAGCCGGATCATCGCGCAATAGGCCGCGTGCTTCTCCATCGCCTGGAACGTGAACGGGTTGTTGAGCAGATGGACGCGGTCCATGAGCACCACCTTCTTCAACCACTCGCGGGGCATCGGATACCACCAGCCGAGGCGATCGATCACCAGCGAATGCCGGGGCTTCATGCGCAGGTCGAAGGGCTCGATGGTGACCCGCTCGGTGGCGAAGGTATGCGTCTCGCCACCCTCGTGCACGGCCAGGTCGGCCCGTCCCAGCAATGCCTCGAACGCGGCCGGCCAGTCCTCCTCGACCCCGAGCAACATGCCGATGAGGTGGGTTCTTGCCATCGTGGATGGAGTATTGCAGGCCCTGCGAGGGCGGGTCAGGTCCTCGGGGAGCGGCCCGAACGCCGGTGGGAACTCGTTGCGGGGCCGGCTTCGCGCCCCTCGAGGGTGGCCTCGATCCGGAGCGTCCGCTCGAACGCCGCCCACACCGCGTCGCTCACCACCGTGCGGAGGCCTCCGCGTTCCAGTTGATAGAGGGCTTCGGCCGATGTGCCACCCGGCGAGGTCACCATGTCGCGCAGCTCGGCAACATGCTTGCCACTCTGGAGCGCGAATTCCGCGCTCCCCTGCATGGTGTCGAGGACGAGCTCCCTCGCCACGTGGCGAGGAAATCCGAGGTGGACTGCGGCATCAGTGAGCGCTTCGATGAACAGGAAGATGTAGGTGGGGCCTGTGCCGCTCACGGCGGTGGCCATGGCCACCTGCCCCTCATCGTGCACCTCGAATTCGCGCCCGAGTGCGGTCAGGATGGTTCGGGTTCGAGCCTTGCCGGTATCGTCGACGCTCTCGGTCGCGTACCAGACGGTGACCCCGCGGCCGATCTGGGCGGGAGTGTTGGGCATGCAGCGCACCACCGCCGGATGATCCAGTCCGCCACCCAGGGCTGTTGTGGTTGCCCCGGCGATGATGCTGATCACCAGCTGGACCGGCCGCAACGACCCGCGCAACTCCGCCATCACGCCGCCGAGCATCTGCGGCTTGACCCCGAGCAGGATGATGTCGGTGTCGGCGGTGGCCTCGAGGTTCGACTCGGCCACGCTGACGTGGTACGTGGCGACCAGCGCCTCACGGCGAGCCGCCCGCGGATGCGTGCAGATGATGTTGCGCGCGGGTACGAGATCGCGCTCGAGCAGGCCGGCCAGCATCGCCTCGGCCATCACGCCGGTGCCGACGATGCCGAGCCGCACACCGAGAAGGTCGTTCGTACTCATGATTTGACGAACCTTACCGCCGCTTTCCTCCGACCGGTTCTGCACCCCGTGCCATGATCGGTGAAGCGATGAGTCAGATGACGCCGCCCGGGAGCGACGATCGACCGGTCTATCAGTGGCTGCCCGACGCCTCGGTGACCACATCTGGCGACGGCACCTCCTGGTTGCCCCCTCCTC
>CABEDX010000173.1_pt1 | contig 18701 bp, 16 predicted proteins | sample 3132991 | NCBI WGS metagenome assembly CABEDX01 (sample SAMEA5534332, study PRJEB31848) | metagenome | biome: tundra; feature: field; material: soil | place: USA | collected 2013-05 | depth 0.15 m
GTGGTGCGCATCCCCGTCGCACGGATCGGTTCATGAAAGCAAGGAACAAGTAGAGGGCGCCACCATCGAGGCGACCCGAGCGAGTCGGCCCCCACATTGCATCTCGTCGTCACGCCCGACGACTCTCACCACTGTCCACTGCCCCAACCTTGCGGCTCGGGCGCTGCGGTTGACGATGTTCAAGGTCGCATACGTCGACATAGCGGTCTGACGCGTCCAATTCGAGTCTACGTCGAGATTCGCTCGAGTGCGAGCACGATGGTGCACCCCAGCGTGCAACTTTATTAGTAGAGCGATTTGGCGCTATCAACTGGTAGGCGCCCGCGCGCTCCGTCCGCCAGGGCGCGAGAAGGCCCGAAGGGCGCCGCGAAAGCGGGGCTGTGTTCGACGGTTGCCGTAGACGAACAACGGGCCGACCCCGTCTTACAATCGCCCCGTACGGCTGCGACGTGCCTGATCTCACGCCTCCCTTTATCAGGATGCAGAGACCGGCTGCGGCCGCTCCATAGCGCCCTGACAGTCGGTCTCCGCGCTGCTTCAGGTGATGGCGAGGTGCTCGGTGAGCGCCAATGTCCCCATCGGCTCACCGGAACTGGAGAATGTCCCATAACCGGCGAGCGTGGCCAACCCACCGCCGCCCGCGCCGCCGGACGTGACCAGGAACGCGCCGTGGGTCACGCCACTGGCTGACGTTGTCCCGTACGCCTCGATGGATACCATGCCGCTCTGGCCGTCGAAGTGGCACATACACTTGTCAAAGGCTTCGAACGACTGCGAACCATCGGGATGGACTGTGATCCCGACTGCCTCACCTGTGCTCCCTAGCGGAGAGCCAGACACTACGGTGATCGCTCCACGGAGGCCGGATCCCTTGAGGACGTCATTGTTCAAGTCGACGATCAACTCATCACCCGATACGGTGGTACCCAGATCCATCGATGCCACACTCGCCGTCTGGGTGTGCCGTCCTGAGTAGGTCCCGAGGCTCGATGTGCGCACCGAGATGTGTTCGCGGATACCGTGCCCGTCCATGGGCGGAGGGTTTCGCAAGACAACGTTGAACCCGCACTCTCCAAGCGCCGCCCCATGCACCATGTTCGGCGCGGCGAAGGCGTCCCCGAATTGCACGGCCGGGACGTTGGCGAAACAGGCAAGGATCCCGCCGACGAGATTGCTCCCCAACTCCATCCCGTCGGGGTCGCTGGTGGCATTGGCGGCAAATGTCACGCTCCCGCCGACGCGGTCACGAAACGACGCCAGATAGCAGGTCCGCATCCCGATCACGCTGAGGTTGCCGCCAATCGTGCTGTCCTCGAAGTCGGTGTATTGCGGGCTGCCGTTCGGTCCCTGGCTGAGGGCCGGATCCTTGGACCACGGCGCGGGAATCGGGGCGGCGAAACACCCTCCGGACTTTGGCGGGCCTCCGAGGACGCCGCCCCCGCCACCCAGGACGGTGGCGTTGCCGTCGATAGATACCGCCTGGATCAAGACTCCGAGCGCCTTGACGGCGGTGAGGTTCCCGCCGATGCGGTCATAGGTGACCCCGTTGCATCCGCCGGCCGGGGAGCAGCCGAGAGCCAGGACGGCGCCCCTTCCAACGGTGACGCTCCCTCCGACGACAACAGTTGCCGGCAACACGGGGCTGGCAGCCGGGTCACCCAGAGTGGCTGCGGCGTCGAGCAGCGCGCCAGACGCAATCGTGAGGTTCCCCCGGACAACAATGGTGCCCGCCGGCATGTAACACACACCAGTGATCGTCATCGAGCGGTACGTTCCCGGAGGGACGATGCCGCCCTGGCGGCCGGTGCAGGTGTACGGCTTGGAAGTGTTCGTGGTTTTCGCTGCTAACGGTGACGCGCTTACAGTTCCAGCGCCGATCAGCACCATAGCCAGGGCCCCAAACAAGGCCAACACTGGGCGAAATCCCTTCATCTTGCGTCCCCCGTGCTGCACCTTCTAAGGGAGGTGCTCGTGGGGAACCATACGCCCCTGCGTGAGCCGATGTCCCGATTGCGTCGAACGCCCACCGGCGGAGCGGTCCGCGCGGAACACTCTGCAACGACAACAGGAGAACTGCGTGTTGATGCCGCGCCGTAGGGCCGTATCGGATGTCACGGATGCCCTGATGGCCCAGCGCGGGTCTTACGGCCCTGAGCTTGGGGCGGTTTGACGCGCCACCATGTGAGGACGCCCTCGCGCACCCCAGCGTGCAATTAACACACCAGAGCCGAAGGGGTGAGTTAGCCTCGGAGCTGACCTGAGGATATTGCCCTCGCGCACCCCGCTTACCGCCTGCTTATATGACGCGAAGACAGGCAAGTGCGCCCGCGCGCTATCCGGGGCGGAGCCCGCGATCCAGCCCATTCTTCAGGGTCGCGTAGCACTCGCAGCAAGCGGATTCGAGGCCCTCTCGATCGACGATGGTGACGCGCCCTCGGTGATATGCGATCAGACCCGCCGCCTGGAGCAGTTGCGCCGAAAGGGTGACGGTCCCGCGCCGGGAGCCGAGCATCAAGATCTCCGCCGGGGTCTCGGCTCTAGCAGCGGTCCGCTGTAGTTAAGAGGTGTGCAGGGTCGCCCGCTTCAGCATTGCCTCGGTCTCGTTTGACGGCGGGGGTAGCTCATCGGGATCAACAGCTCTCGAGCTTCGCGCAACGGGCCGTCAGCTCCGGGCGTGCGACAGCGACCGGGCAGCGTCCCTGCCACCTCTGCCAATCGCTCTGACGCGTGCAGGGAGGATGCGCCCGGTGCTGAGCTGACTCATAGAGGGCAATCTGCTCGCGTGAGTGCTACCATCATGAGAGAGTTACTGTCAGTTGGAGGTGGCTGTCATGAAGACACAAGGCGCACGGAGGTGGTGGGCACTCGCAGCGGTCAGCCTCGGTGTGCTCGCGGTGGGGCTCGACGGCACGGTGCTCACCGTAGCGCTGCCGACGCTCGCGAAGGCGCTGCACGCCTCGGAATCCGATCTCCAGTGGTTCACCTCCGGATACTTCCTGGTCCTCGCCGCGTCGATGCTGCCGGCCGGCCTGCTCGGCGACCGCTTCGGCCACAAGAAGGTGCTGGTGATCGCGCTCGCCCTCTTCGGTGTCGGGTCGGTCGCCTGCGCGTATTCCGCCTCGGTGGGGGAGTTCCTCGCAGCGCGGGTGCTCCTCGGCCTTGCCGGTGCCGGTGTCGTGGTCATGGCTATTTCAGCCCTGACGGTCCTCTTCAGCAAGGAAGAGCGGCCCAAGGCGGTTGGGATCTGGGCGGCCGCGAACTTCCTGTCGCTGCCGGTTGGGCCGATCCTCGGCGGCTGGATGCTCTCCCACTTCTGGTGGGGATGGGTCTTTCTCATTAACGCGCCAGTCGCCGCGCTCGGCGTGTTCGCCCTGGTCATGCTGGTGCCGGAGTCGCGCTCTCCGGAACGCCCGGGGTTCGACTATGTGGGGATTGCGCTCTCCGTCGCTGGGCTGGTATCGCTGACCTACGGTCTCATCGATGCGGGTGAGAAGGGGTGGAGCGACGCGACCGCTCTCGTTTCGATGGTCATCGGTGTGGTGGTGCTGGTGGGATTCGGTGCCTGGGAGCGCATGCTCTACCGGCGCTCCGGTGGGCAGCCGCTCCTCGACCTCAGCCTGTTCCGCTCGGCGTCGTTCACCTGGGGCGTGATCCTGGCTGCGTTCGCCGTGCTCGCCATGATCGGCGTGCTCTTCACCATGCCCCAGTACTTCCAGGGAGTGTTGGGCACCGACGCCATGGGCTCCGGACTCCGGCTGGCGCCAGTGATCTTCGGCTTGGTGCTGGGAGCGGTCCCCGCAGAACGGATCGTGCGTCTCGTCGGGGCCAAGCTCGTCGCCGCTGCCGGATTCCTGCTCCTGGCGACCGGGTTGTTCATCGGCTCGACGACCGGTGTCGGCTCGAGCACGCTGGTCGTCGCCGTCTGGATGGCGGTCGCCGGAATGGGCCTCGGCCTGGCGCTCTCCACGTCGACCTCGGCGGCTCTCGTCGAGTTGTCTGAGGAGCGCAGCGGCGTCGGGTCCGCGGTGCTGCAGGCCGTCAACAAGGTCGGCGGGCCCCTCGGTACCGCCATCCTCGGCAGCGCGTTGAGCTCTGTGTATCTCTCGAGGCTCGTCCTGACAGGACTGCCCAACGCCACCGCCGCAGCCGTTCGGCAAAGCGTGTTCGCGGGCGTCGCGGTCGCCCAGCAGACCGGCTCCGCGTCATTGCTCCTGTCGGTGCGCAGCGCGTTCGCCGGCGGCATGGACGTCGCGCTCGTCGTCTCGGCCGGGATCGCCGTTGTAGGGCTGGTGCTCACGCTGCTCTTCCTCCCGCGCAGCAACGCGTTGCAGGACAATCAGGCTGTGCCACCGGACATGGGGCGTGAGCTTGCCGGCATCCGCTGACGTCCGCGCGCCGGGTCTTCGCGAGCGGAAGAAGGAACGCACCCGCCAGATGATCCGTGCACACGCGATGCACCTCTTCCGGACGCAGGGGTACGAGGCCACCACCGTGCAGCAGATCATCGACGAGGTCGAGATCTCGGAGAGCACGTTCTTTCGATATTTCCCGACCAAGGGCGACGTCGTGCTCTCCGACGACTTCGACCCGATCATCGTTGCCGCGTTTCAGCGGCAACCGGCGGAGCTGACGCCGATCCAGGCGCTGCGCGGCGCTTTTCACGAGGCGTTCGGCGCTCTCCAACCCGATCAGATCGCCGAGCAATCGGACCGCATGGACATGATGCTCGCTGTCCCCGAGCTCCGCGCCGCGATGCTGGAGCAGTTCGCGGCCGCGTGGCGGCTGCTCTGCACCCTGTTCGCCGAACGCGCCAGGCGAAGCCCCGACGACATGGCGGTGCAGGCGCTGTCCGGGGCGGTGGTCGGCGCCGCCATGGCGGTAATGTTCGCGATGATGGGCGATCCGCAGGCCAACCTCGCGGCACTGCTGGACGAGGCGATGGCGCACCTCGAAGCTGGCCTGACCCTCTGACCCGGGCGCGGCTGGCGATAGCTCGTCGTATGCATGCATCTTTCTCGCGCGAGCCTCAGCTGGCGAGATCGGACTAGCGGCCCCGTAGAGAATCCCGTCCGACGTGATTCACGGCCGTTGCTTTGCCTCCGTGTGAGGAATCCCTCACTCACCCGAGCGTCTTGTCATCTGACGTGATTTCTCGCTCCGCAGCCTGCCGCTGAGCCGGCGAATCCAGGCCCAACGCAGACCCAACGCGGGTGCATTCGCCTGCCTCGTGGTGCCCTCAGCTACTAAGATCTGAATACGCGGTGCCCGTGGGTACCCCGCCCTGCACCCCGCTGGGACGGTCTGGAAATGCGGAACACCAGAAAACTTGTATCGAGCGGGCCGGTAATGCAGGTCTGGCTGCCCCTTGATCGCGATGACACGGCGGTTGACGCCCTTCGTCTGCGCGCCGTACAGTTCTGTATCGACGTATCCACCGTGCTCCATCGGTGTCTCCGAACCCGAAGGCATTGTCCATATCGGGCCAAGGATTCCTCCATCGAGTTCAGAATGGGGCGTCGTCGGAAAGCCCACCTTGGTAAGGCGCAGGCCGTGAGTTCAATCCTGACCTTGGGCTCCACTCGGGTTCGCCCAAGCTCCTGGCTCCTTGAATCGCTTAGTCAGAACCGCACCGGGCGGCAGAAGGCGGACTTCGCGGCGAAGCGCGCACTCGCGCCTAGATCTTCCTCGATGCGCATGAGCTGGTTGTACTTCTCCACTCGTTCGCCACGGCAGGGCGCTCCCGTCTTGAGGTGGCCGGTGTCCAGGGCCACGGTCATGTCGGCGATGAAACTGTCCACAGTCTCCCCGGAGCGGTGGGAGACCAATGCGCCCCAGCCGTGAAACTGGGCAAGCCGCGTGGCCGCGATCGTCTCGGTCAATGTGCCGATCTGATTCAGCTTGATCAGGGCCGCGTTGGCGATGTCCTCCTCGATCGCTCGCGCGATGATGGCGGGGTTGGTGCAGAAGATATCGTCGCCGACCAATTCGATGGTGCCGCCAAGCCTGCGGTTGAGGATCTTCCAGCTCTCCCAGTCGCTCTCCGCCAGACCGTCTTCCAACAGGCAGATCGGATAGTCCGCCACCATCGCCTCGTAGTACGCCACCATCTCCTCGCTGCTGAGCTGACGTCCCTCGCTCTTCAACTCGTACCGCCCGTCGTGGAAGAACTCACTCGGCGCGGCGTCCATGGCGATCCCCACGTCAACCCCGGGGCGGAGCCCCGCTTTCTCGATTCCGGCGACGATGAGCTCCAGCGGCTCGCGATTGGAGTTGACGTGGGGCGCGAAGCCCCCTTCGTCGCCCACTCCCACCGAAAGACCCTTATCGAGCAGGATCACCTGCAGCGCGCGATAGACCTCGCTGCACCAACGGACTGCCTCACGAAAGTTTGCGGCGCCGTACGGAGCGATCATGTACTCCTGAATGTCCGCGCCCTGACCGTGAGCGTGGACACCCCCGTTGAGAATGTTCATCAACGGCACCGGCAGGCGCGTCGCACCAGGGCCACCAAGGTACTGGTAAAGGGACCGGCCACCGGCCTCGGCGGAGGCACGGGCACAGGCCATCGAAACACCGAGGATGGCGTTGGCGCCGAGCCGGCTCTTGTTGGGAGTCCCGTCCAGGGCGATCATGCGCGCATCAAGCTCAGCTTGCCCGCTGGCATCCATGCCGATCAGGTTGGGGGCGATGGTCTCCTCGATCCCAGCCACGGCATGGAGTACCCCTTTGCCGCCATATCGATGCGCGTCGCCGTCGCGCAACTCCACCGCCTCGCGACTGCCGGTTGAAGCCCCGGAAGGGACACCGGCTCGAGCCGTGATCCCGCAGGCGAGGCGTACCTCCACCTCGACCGTGGGGTTGCCACGGGAATCAAGAATCTCGCGCCCGTGGATCCGGGTGATGGTGATGTCCACTTCGCTCCATCCGTACCAGCTGGTACGTGCGGTGGTGTCGGCAACAATCCGCATGTCGCGGAACAACGAATCCGGCGGATTCTCGATGCACTGATGCTACGCCAGCAGTGGCGATGGAGCCTCCAAGTGGTGGGTGCTGCACGGTGGATGTCTGATCGGCTGAAGTTCCGTGACGCCTGTCGTCGCTGTCTCGATCCTGAGCAAGCGTTCTCGCCTGCCGCTCAGCGATTCGGATGCGCGTGCGGTTCGGCAGGAGGGGTCCGCAGAGCAACCGATCCGAAAACCGCAACTACCATCCACGCAGCAGCGTACGCAAACCCGATGACTGGCGACGCCACCGCATAGAGAAGCCCGACGACCGCCGATGACGCGAAGTCACCACCGGCATGAATGGCTCCGAGCATTCCGAAACCGCTTCCGCGTAGCTCGTCCGGTAGCGCCCGCGCGACCAGTGTCGACTCGGCGGTCTCCGCGAGGCCGATCCCACTTCCCGCTAGCGAGAATGCAATCAGCAAGGTCCACCAGGACTGGTCGGGAGCGGCGAAACCGCCGTACGCGACCACGTACAGAAGCGCCGCGCATGCGAAGACCACCCGCGGACCCGCTCGATCGATCCAATGGCCGCCGATGGCCGCCACCACTGCTCCGAATGCGTTGTGCGCCGCGTAGATGAGGACCGCCACTGAGGTCGCCGCGGTCAGCGTCAGACCGCCCTGCTGGAGCAGTTGCATCGCCCTCAGGATGAGCAGGGTGGTGGCGACGTTGCCCAGCTCGAACGCGGCGACTGGGATCATCGGGCGGAGGAGACCTGCTCTGCGCAAACGCCGGAACTCGAATGAGAGAGTACGTCTAGCAGCGGGCAACTGTTCTCGCGAGGCGCGAGCCGCCAAGGTGATCGCGACCACCGCGAACGCTCCCGGAATGGCCGCGAGGTAGAGCGCGGGGCGGATGCCGATCCACGTCACAAGGACGGCGGCGAGGAGTGGACCGGCGACCGCGCCGAGATTGTCGCCTGCTCGTTCGAGTCCGAATGCTCGACCGTAGGCGCGCGCCGGAGCGACCGCCGCGAGGATACTGTCGCGTGCAGGCGATCGAACCCCTCGGGAGAACCAGGCCAGTGCGCGGAGAACGCCGACCTGCCACACCGCCGCACTGAGTCCGATCAAGCCGGTCGCGACCGCGGTGCCGAGGTACCCTCCACTTGCGAGCCGGCTGCGTCGATGCGGTTGGTTGGCCAGTGGGCCGGCGCCGAGCTTTGCAAGGCCCATCAGCCCGTCGCTGAGTCCCTCGACAAGGCCGAGTGCGCCCGCGGAGGCATGGAGCGTGGCGGTGATGAACGACGGCAGGATCGCCGTGGTGATCTCGTGGCCGGTATCGGAGAAGAAACTCGCGGTCGCCACGCCGACCACCCCTGCGCCGAACCACGGCGGGTCACCGCCGCCGTTCGCGTCGGTCGCTGACCCAGCAGCGGTGTTTCGTTCGAGGGGATCGTGCTCGTCGCGCGTCATATCTCGCCTTCGCAGGGTGTTTCGGCCGGCGGCACAGTGGTACAGTCCTGCGCTGGCGATGGGGCTCGCCGCAGGGAAGTCGGATCCTGGAAGCGCTCCGGTTGAGCTAATGGCCCCTGACCACCATGTCCATGGAGGTTAGGGCCATGTCTCGTCGACGTCCCGTAGTGGAGCGCTCCGAGAACGGAAGGCTGATCCTGCGAGTTGACAACGTTCTCCTGGTGCGCGGGAGCCGTGGAACATGGTTGCTCGACCTGCAGATACCGGTGGGCGGCGCACTCCGGCGCCTGCAGGTACCCATCGGCCGCCACAAAGTGTTCGACAAGTTCGCCGTGGAGATCCTCCGCGCCGATGCCGTACCGAGCACTGACGTGGAGGATGATTCGCGGGAGTGAATGGCAGGTACGGGTCGTCGTGACCGTCACCACGGAACTGCTCCCTGGTCGCGCGATATCGTTCGCGCTCCTTCGCGCACGAGAAACGCCGGCTATCGACGCATCTTCGGAACTACTTCAAGCCGAACGTCGCGAGCAGGCGCTGCTGTCCAACGTCCGCCCGTGCGGCCTTGACGATGAGCACGGAGGCACTCGCAGCGGCACTGACCCTCCTGGCAGTGGTCCCGATAACGAGACCGAGAATCCGGAAATGCCGCTTGTAACCGAGCACCACGAGGTCAGCGCCCACCTCGGCGACAAAGCGCACGATCGCATCCGCGGCGTGACCCATGCGCACTTCACTGGTCAGCGTGGCGTGATGTTCGCGTGCGATCGCCGCAGCCTGCGCCTGGACGCCCTCGAAGTACTTGTCGCGCTCGCGTTTGACCTCGTCGACTTCGGCCATGGTTGTAGCGTGTTTCGGGACTCCCTCCTCGACGGAAAGCGCAATCAGTCGCGCATTGAATCGAAAGGCGAGTTCTGCGGCTTCGGCGACGGCCGCATAGCCCCCAGGCGAGCCATCGACACAGGCGACGATGACCTCATGCATGGTCGTGGGGTGTCAGCATCGGTCTTCTCCCAGGAGCGACATGGGTAGAAGCCATCATCCGAACGCGGCTTAGGCGGGCCTCATCGCCGGGTCTGAGTGTACTCTCGGAGGCCGCTCTGCACGTGAGGCGGCCGGTGCTATTCTGAGATCGCCGCGCACTGCGGTCCGGTGATGGGTCCCGCCGTTCATGGCTGTGTCGCCTGATGGGCCCTACCAGCCACGCAACTGGTAGGAGCACGGATGGGCAATCGTCGATCCCCTCGCATCAGGGATCGCCCGCGATGGGAGCCGTGACTGCGAGCGACGCGCACGCCGTTGGGATCTCCCTCAAGGAGGGGCTCCGAACGCTCGCATCGCTGGAATTGCTGCCGACTGTGCAGCAGCATCTTGCCCAAGAGGCAGCTGACAAGCTGGCCGGGCTCGGCCTGTACGTCGCAGTGATCGGCGAATTCAAGCGTGGCAAAACGACGCTCATCAACGCGCTGCTCGGAGCAGACCTGCTGCCGACAGGGGTGCTTCCGGTCACCGCGGTCCCGGCACTGGTGCGCTTCGGCGTGCGCCCACGCGCAATGCTTCGCCTGCTCGACGGCTCGCAAGTCGCAATCGACATCGGCGCCCTGCACGGCTACCTCACGGAGCAGGAGAACCCGGGGAACCACAAAGGGGTTCGCGAGGCGGTAATCGAGTATCCGGCTTCGCTGCTCGAAACCGGACTGATCTTCGTCGACACACCTGGCATCGGTAGCGTTCATATCCACAACACGCAGGTCGCGGTGGACTTCCTTCCTCGCGTCGATGTGGCGTTGCTCGTCCTGAGCGTGGACGCGCCGCTCTCCGACTCGGAGGCGCGCCTGCTCGAGGACGTGGCACACACAGCCGCGCGTGTTGCGGTCTGCCTCAACAAAGTCGATCGGCTGACGCTGGCCGAGATTCGGGAGGCGGTGGAATTCGTTCGCCCCCGCGTGGCGGCGTTGTGCAGCAGCTCGGATATCGCCGTGTTCCCCGTATCAGCCCGCGGCGCTGAGGCGGACGGTGGTCTGGGGGCGCTGAGCGCATGGCTGGAAAACGATGTCGCCGCTGCTCAGATCAACCTCTCGAACGAGCGCGGTGTCCGCGTGGCGGAGACGTTGTTGTCGCTCGTCGACGCAACGCTCCAGCTCGAAGCAGCGGCGGCAGCCAAACCGGCACGAGAGGCAGCTGCGGCGCGAACGGCGTTCGCCGCCGCGCGAGATACGCTTGCAACCGCGGTCGACGAGGAGTCGACGCTGCTCCTGGCGGCGTGCCGGCGCGCGACGGACACGGTCATCGATCCGCGGGCAAACGCCGTGCGCGAGGCGCTCCCGCCAGTGCTCATGGCCGCGGCAGATGATGAGTGGTCGGATCGAATCGCTGCTGCCGCAAGTTCGTGGCGGCGCGAGGCGGGTGACGCGCTCATCGCTGCGATGCGTGGGCCGGTCGACCGCCATACGGAGCGGATTCAGGAGCTGGCCACGCGGTTTATTTCGGAGGTCGGTCAGGCCTTCGGCGTGACGCTCCCCGCGGCGTTCGACGTGGCACCTCGAGTCGATGTTGACGCCGTCAGGGTGGACTTGGTGGATGACCCGGGCGCGCTGGCGATGGGGGTGCGCCAGCTCCGGGCTCGCGTTCCCGGCGCTGTCGGCAGGAGATGGCGTGAGCGAGCCCGCAATGACCGCGCGATCGAGGACTCCGACCGCCTCGCAGGCCGTCTGCGCTACGCGACGCTCCAAAGCGTCGATCGAACGGCTCGCGCATGGATCCGCGAGGCGGAGCAATCGTCCCGGGGGTTGAGTGAGGCGTTGGCCGGCGCTGTTTCCCGGGCCGAGCTTGCGGCGCTACGGCACGAAGCGACCATCGCTGATTCCCGCGACGTACGGGCCCGCGTCGAATCAGTGCGGCACTTATTGTCTGGAGGCTGAGGTGTCAACGGTCGTCTGGACCGTGACCGGGGCTTCCCCGGCGCCCGACGTCGGAGGATGGTGGTCGTCTTCGTCCAGCCATAAGCCGAACCGGTAGTAGAGGTCTGCTCCGAAGCTGGTTGGGAGAGGCTCTGCCACGGCGAGCTTGTAGTTGCGCTGCCCATTCGCCTGCCGCTCAGCTCGCAGGAAGAGGGTGGAGTCTGCGTGCTGTTTGTGGAACCCCTCCGCGAAATCAAACTGATGACTGACGAAGAACACCTTGATTTGTGCGTCCATCAGCGCACGGACGACCTGGCGCCCGATTTCGGAACCTTCGCGCTCATTGGTCGCAGCGAAGGACTCATTGAAGAGCATGATGCAGTTGGGACAAATCTGATCGGCGATGGCGCTCATGCGTAGGAGTTCTTCGTCGAGTCGCCCGCTGGTCATGCTGGCATCCTCCTCACGTATGAAATGGGTGAAGATTCCGCAAGAGACATTTGCGCGATATGCCACAGCCGCCACAAACATGCCGCACTGCATCATGAGCTGGGCGAGGCCGACACTCCGCAGGAAGGTCGACTTTCCGCCGGAGTTGGCGCCCGTGATGATGACCAACGACTTCCCGTCGGCATTGACGTCGTTGCCAACGACCGGGTTCTCGGCCAGCAGCGCGAGGCAGACATCGGACAGGGCGGTCGTCGAGAGCATCGCTGGTTGCCGTGGCAATGGCTCGGGGAACGAGGTCGGGACTCCCTTTGCCGCGAGACGGTCGTGCAGGTTCAGGCAGCTCACATAAAAACCCAACTCCGCTCGGAGCATGGTGAAGTAGCTTGCAATGTGGTCGGCGGACTGGGCGGCCGCGTTGGCGACGAGGTTGATCCCGCGACTCGTGAGGTCCGACAGTGCTTGAGCACCAGCGTCGTCGCGCGCGGGGATGGTGAAGGAATACGAGGAGCGGGGGCCGATCCCCACGCGTTCCTTCCAACTCGGTTTGCCCTTGCCCGTCGCGCGGAGCACGAAGTCGATCCCGCTGTTGTCTCCGTCGAGTCCCGCGCTGATCAACTCACCATCGCGAAAGCGTAGCTGCTTCAAATGGTAGCCGACGGTCTGGAGATAGTCGTCTTCCAGCTCACGCTGCAGCGTGTGAAACAGCGTCGTCAGGCCGGCGGAGTGGACCTTCTCCGTGTGGTCGTCGGCGACCTTACGCAGTTCCCTGAGCCGAAGGACGGCGGCTTCTAGTTGCTTGACTGCTTTGGCGAGGATAGACGCGGGGGATTGGTAACCGTACCCCCAGACTGCTCGCATGTCCTCGAGCGCGCCTACGGAGATGGCGTACATCTTCCTAATGATCTCCGGCACGGCCAGGCAATCAGCGAAGACCTGCTGGCGGTAGACGACGGCCTCTGGATCGTCGAGGCTCGCCAGTACCACTCTCCTCGACACCTCGAAGAGAAACTTGTCGCCGAGCGCCATCGCCTGGAGCAGCGTGGTGAGCTCGAGGTCTTGGACCAAGTCCTCGTGATTTGGCGGGAGGTCGGCGCCGAAGTTGAAGTCCTGATCTTCGTGGAGGAGGTGGGCCTTCATGAGCAGACCCTTCCCCGCAACTTCGTGTACGTGAGGTTGTACTTATCGGCGATGGCCAGTGCATAGGCGAGCCCGTCGGCGGGTCCCCTGACCACCTTGTAGGTGCGCTCGGCAGGGTTCTCCGGGACGATTGTGCTGACCATACTGACGACCGACTCGCCGAGGGAAGCCATTTCGTCGACGAAGGTGACGTAAACGCACAGCAGATCGAGCTGGATGATCTTCTCCATCGCCTTCCGGCCCAGAAAGCGAGCGTCGGTCAGCGTCGTCGACGTGAAGATCTCGTTCATGATGACGATGCTGTTGGACGTCGCTGCCCGCAGAACCTCGCGGATCCTTACCAGGTCATCCTCGAGCTTTCCGCTCATCTTCGCGAGATCCTCCTTCCTCTCGAAATGGGCGAAGAGCCGGTCGAACAGGAAGAGGCGAGCAGCGTTGCCAGGGACCGGGCAGCCGACGCTGGCGAGGTGGTGGAGCTGGCCGAAGGTTCTTGCGAAGGTCGTCTTGCCCCCCTGGTTCGGTCCGGACACCACGAAGATGCGCTCGGGACCGTCCAGGCGGAAATCGTTTCGGACGACCGGTGTACCCTCCGAGACCAGCTTCTTCGCGAGCGCCACGTCGAAGGTGTCGGTGGCGAAGATCTCTTTTGAAGTCGCGGAGACCTCCGGATAGCAGAAGCTGAGTCCGGCCGCTCGCAAGGGACCGATGTAATCAAGATAGGCCAGGTAGAACTGGAGCTCACGTTCGAAGCGTCGGACCGTCTCATCGAAGAATCCGGCGTGCTGGCGGCAGTACTCGTCGAGCGCCGAGAATTCGACGCTGAATAGCCGGGCCACCAGCGCAAGGATCTGTGCCCCGACGTGGTTCATCCCCGGCCACGTACGGTAGTTGACCCGGTAGTCCTTGACGGCGCCCTGCTTGAACCGTTCGAACGTAGCCAACACCTCGCTGCTGTAGTCGGCTTGGTTCTCGTAGCGGCTCACCTCGACGCGGCCACCTCGAACGCGAATGCAGTAGCGGATTTGATCGAGCGCATCCTTCCGATGTCTTGTATCGGCAGCCAGAACGGTGAACTCGGTAGACGCAGCGTGCGCGATCAGGAACTCGCGGAACGCGAGGAGAGCACGGGAGCGAAGCCGCAGAGAACCGAAATCGTCCGCCAGAGAGCGCACGGCTTCGCAGTAGATGGCCGCCGCGTCCAGGAGCCAGCCCTGACGCTGGTAGTGGTACCGCATCTTCGTCACCTGAGCCAGGTGTTCGCGGACCTGGCGCATCAGGTCGGCGAAGTGCCGTATGCGCTCGATGCACGCCGGGTCGTCCAAGTCCCGAAAGACTTCCTGACGGTAGCGCACGGTGTCGACGTCGTCGAGGTGGCGATAGAGGAGACTGGTGATGAACTCGTGCTCCTCACGTCCGGCTATGGTCGCGACGACCTGGTCGAGGTTCAGGTCGTGCGCGAACGAGCGATCCTCCTGCTCGCCGACGATCTCGATGGGCGCGCCGTCGAATAGCAAGCTGGTGAACTGATGAGGGCCTCTGGACACTGGCGAGTCCGAGTTTGGTTGGTCGCATGTGTTTTCTGGGCGACCGTCAGGCTGTCTGACTCGACTTTCTGCGTCTGCCGTCACCCGGTCACCGGCGCCGTTTCGGCATCACGCGTGAGCTCCGGTTTGCTCCTCGCGGACTCGCCCCATACGAGACGAGTTGCGCGCACCCAGGTGTCGCTGTCCGCATACGCTTGATCCCTCCCTCGCTGATAGGCGAAAAAGCGGCTGAGCTCCCCTCCAATGTTCTGCAGGCGCCTCTCGAAGTCGGCGGCGAGCCACCCTGCGGTCTTTGCAGGCGTGTCGCGAAGTGCCACCCAGGTATGCGGCCCGCATAACCCATCACCGGCTGCGTACGCCGCCCGACCCTCCTCGCCCTCGAGAAGGTTCAGCACCTCCTCGACGGCGACCGTGGCCGCGGTCGCGCCCGACTCACAAAGCGGGCAGCGAGACGGTTCATCCGCCGGCCGGGCGTGGCGCGGCAAGCGGCGCTCCCCCGCGTTCGATCGGCGCCAGGGCGTCCTCCGCTTACGACGCAGCTCATCTCTGAAGCGACCCACAAGGCCGATCTCCTCGCGCACGAGGTATTCCAGCGTCACAGAGAGCTTCGGCTCCGGCTTTGCGAGGAGGGCGTTCAGGTGCCGGACGCAGTAGCGACTACTCGTCAGCGCGCGCAGCGTGGCCCCCTCGCGGTAGTTCTCGAGGAAGAACCATGCCAGCGCGTTGGTTTCGGCCTCGCGCCGCGCCGCACAGGCGGGGCAGCCGGGCTCTCGCAACCGCCACAGCAACATAGCCCAAGTCCGCTCAGGCTCGCCCGGCACATTCGGTGGGGGCGGGGTTCTCGACCGATCTGGTCGCACGACCATCTCCGCATTGGGCTAAGGCGTAGAGGCCATCAGCGAAGGCAGTTCGGGCCTGAACTGCTCCAGGCAGTGGCCCGCCGGAGCCTCATCCGGCATCAACACTCTAGCGCGATCATCCGTTCCCCTGACCAACCCGCCAAGGATCGCAGTCGAGGACCGAACCACGTCTAAGGTCCATCGGGGGAAGGTCAAGAACCCGAAATGCGTTGGCCTGACGCGGCCCCTCGAAGCCTGGTGAATACGAATTCGCTGGATTTCAGGCCAGCATCTTGGTAAGGAGAAGGTCGGTGGCTCAATCCCGTCCTTGGGCTCCACGCATCGCATGAGTGGGCCAGCTCACGTCGCAGTTTCGTGGCACCTTGCTGTCCGCTCCAGGTGTGGCCAAGGCGGGCTTAGTGCCAAAGAGTCTAGCCAGTGCCTGTAGGAACGCCCTGGAAGATCGTGTTTTGCAGAGCGTCTATTAGCCCCAAGAGCGTCAGCACCATGCACAGATTTAGTGGTATCAGCTTCGAGACCCACAGCGCACGCGTCTTGCTTAGGTCAGCGGTCTCATCCTCGCCCGACTTGGTTAGCTTCACTGGGATGAAGCTGACTACGACGCCGGCAAGAAGGAAGCTGGTCAGCAACATTACCACCGCGGTTCGGTTTAGGCTGAAGTTCGCTCGGATACTTAGCGCGAAAAATATCGTGATGGCCGAGATGAAATACGACGCATACTGCTTTTGGAGGTGCACGTCGTCGAGATAATGCTTGTAGTCCCGCTTATCGTTGCTGCGAGCGTATAGGAGTATCGCGGATATTATGGCTAGGACAACGGACGCAGCAGCTATGCCGCTCAACCACTTATCAACGAGTGTCATTTGTTCCTCCAATGGCAAAGGGTTCAACCTAAGCGTACTCCGGGGTCCGCTACCCTCAACAGTACGCGGCGTGCTATAACCCCGCGGACTTTCCCGGGAACGGCGCTCACTTTGCTCGTGAACAGGAGATTGCCGGCAGTTTCGCCTACCACTACGGTGAGGGCGTAATCGAGACCACGGTGCCAGCAGATGTATACGCCGACAACTTCGCGCAGTTCGAGATGCCCTACCTAGGGGAGCCGCCGGGGACTGAGTTGGCTGTTCCGCATGACATGTTGGAATTGTTGAGCCGCTTTCCCAGGATTTGGCACGATCAGCCATGAGCGAGAGATCGAGTGTTCGGGTTGGCGACGTGGTTCGAGGGCGCGTGATTGAGCACCGGCCATTCGGGATCCTGGTGGACATCGGCGAGGCGCAGCCGGGGTTGTGGTCCTCACAATGCTTGAAGACGAGCCTCGGAGCAAGCAGCGCGCATACAATGACCGTGCTGCTTGTTCAGGAGACGGCTCCAGACGGGGCCGGTCAGGCTCCGTACGTTTTCTGGAAATGCGGTATACCGTGTAACTGGTATCGAGCGGTTGCTAACGCAGGTCTGACTGCTCACTGACCCCGATGGCACCGGTTGACGCCCTGTCTGTGCGCGCCGTACAGTTCTTTATTGACGTATCCACCGTGCTCCATCGGTGTCTCCGAACCCGAAGGCATTGTCCATATCGGGCCAAGGATTCCTCCATCGAGTTCAGAATGGGGCGTCGTCGGAAAGCCCACCTTGGTAAGGCCTAGGCCATGAGTTCAATCCTCACCTTGGGCTCCACCTTTGCCGAGCAGCTCACCGAATTCTGGCGCTGACGCCTACGAAACCAGTCGACTCGGTAGCCGTGGCGACTACGGCGCGCTTCGCGGGTACCGGGTTGATCGTATGGCTGGCGCTCGGCCCACAAGCGAAACGTTCATCCCAAGATACCGGGTGGAGTTCTAGTCCTGGACTCACGTCTCAGGACGGCGAGCCCTATTTCGTCGCGGTCACCGGCGTCGGGGCGGCGAGCCCAATTTCGTCGCGGTCACCGGCGTCGGGGCGGCGAGCTCGTGCAGTGCCTGATCGTCGAGCACAAGCGAGGCGCTGGCGAAGTTTTCCTCCAGGTGCCCCACCGATGACGTCCCGGGGATGAGGAGAATCTGAGCAGACCGTGCCAGAAGCCATGCCAGGGCCACCTGTGCCGGGGTTGCGTCCAGCCGGTGGGCGACGTTGATCACTGCTTGGTCTGCGGTGACGTCGACCGAGGCGCCAAATGCCGACCCCAGTGGGAAAAATGGAACAAACGCAATTGCAGCGGCTTCGCAAGCTTCCAGCACCGGTTCGGATCCGCGGTCGCGCAGGTTGTAGGCGTTCTGGACGCAGACAATCTCGGTGATGGACCGCGCGCGCTCCAGCTGGGCAAGCGAGACATTGCTCACACCAACCCCGGCGATCATTCCCGCCTCCTGCATGGCGGCCATCGCTCCCACCTGAGCATCGAAGAGGTCATTGGGCTCCCCCGCTTCGCCGGATCGCAAATTGACAGCACCCAATTGGTCCACATGCAGCGACGCCAAGTTCGCCTCTACCCCGGCACGGAGCTCCTCGGGTTTGTTCGCCGGTAGCCAGCCTCCCGTTTCGTCCCGGCCTGCCCCGACTTTGGTCACGAGCACCAAGTCGGAGGGATACGGGTGCAGCGCGCTGTAGATCAGCTCGTTGGCGACGTCGGGGCCGTAATACTGCGCGGTGTCGATGTGATTGATGCCAAGCTCCACCGAGCGGCGGAGAACCGACAGCGCTTGGTCACGATCTTTGGGTGGGCCGAACACGCCGGGGCCGGGGAGCTGCATTGCGCCGAAACCGATGGCAGAGACGTGGTGCGCGCCGAGACGCCGAGTAGGACGTGACGTCATACGGGGCACTGTATCGCGTCCGGGCGACTCCCGAGCCGCGCTTCACCAATGAAGGCGATCGACGTCGGGAACGCACGATGCTGGCTCCGGAGTACCTCGTTCAGGTGCAGTACGTTCCCGCTGGGAAACTGATGCACGGTCGACAGGCATCTGTTCCTCCGCTATCGCAGATCGCGTCAGGGAGCCCAACTGATCAGTGACGCAACCATTCTCGGATCGACGACACACGTGTTCCGACACCGACGGCGCCAATGACGACAAGGATGCACACTATCGCGACAAGCCACGTCGCCTGTACCCCAACTGCCCATGCAGGGATCACGATGGCCAGGACTATGACGCCAACGATGAGCCGGTAGAGGTTCATCCGCCAGGTGAACAGGCGACGCAACATTACGTCTCAGTTCGCCACTTGGCGGACTTCTAGGACCGATTGCAAATGCCCTGGCGGCCTTGAATTGCCGCGTCCCATGCAAGTTACGAGGTTCGTTGGTGCGGGATGTTTCTGTTGTCCCTTCCAGTCTGGCTGGCGCTGTTTCGGACGACGACACTGCCCGTGACAATCGGTCTGCGCATACGCGCGGCGATGTCGGCGG
>CABEDX010000179.1_pt1 | contig 17956 bp, 16 predicted proteins | sample 3132991 | NCBI WGS metagenome assembly CABEDX01 (sample SAMEA5534332, study PRJEB31848) | metagenome | biome: tundra; feature: field; material: soil | place: USA | collected 2013-05 | depth 0.15 m
GGGCTGCCCGACGCCGCCACTCCCACCGAATGCTTCCCCGACGCCGACGCCCAAGACGAGTCCGACCGCCGTCGGCGCGACCCCGACGCCAGCGCCGACACCTACCCCGACGCCGGTCCCGACCACCCCGCCGAACTCCACGCCACTGCCCACCGCGACCCCGACACCGACACCGTCGTCGGGCTGAGCGGCACCGGCCTCAGAGGGCGAAGAGCAGCCTGTTGCCGTTCACGGGGGTGATCGACGAGCGCTGCATCTCGATATCCACCGACGGCGGATGCCCGGTCTCGATCACCACTGCGATGCTCTCCGAGAGGCGGAGTCCACCGATACGGACGCAATCCCGAAGAAAGGTGAAGGCCATGGGGCGCACCAGGTTCCAGATGTAGCCGCGGACCGCCTGCGCGGTCGCCGCGGACTCGAGGACGGTCTCACCGCCACGCATGCTCCGGTCCTGGAAGGCAAGGACGCAGACCTGATCGGTGAGCTGCACCGGTGCGGTCCACGCGTACTGGTCGTCGTCGGCCATCGAGCCGACGATCCGATCCTTGTCGCTGAAGAGCACGAGTCGCTCGACCAGCAGTTGCATCGGGCCGGCAGGTCCTTCAACGAAGAGCGGGATATCGCGGAGCGGCTCGCTGCGCTCCTGCGCCGGGTAGCGCGCGGAGAATCCCAGATCCTCGATGCCACTGAATGGCGCGGGCACCTTGATGACCAGCTCGTCCATCAGCGAGCCTCACTCAGCAGGACGTTCACGGTGCTCATCACGTCAACCCTGTGCGCGAATCTAACACAGCGGTTGTGCGAATCGAGGGCGTCGAGTGATTGCTACACTCGCGCGACCATGCCGGCACTCGACGACGTTCGAGTCCTCGACTTGACCAGGTTGCTCCCGGGACCGTTCTGCACAGTGCTCCTCGCCGACTTCGGCGCCGACGTCATCAAGGTCGAGGACACCGCCGGCGGCGATTACATGCGCTGGATGCCGCCGCTTGTCGATGAGTACTCGGCGATGTTCCACCCGCTCAACCGCAACAAGCGCTCGCTGGCGATCGATCTCAAGAATCCCTTGGGGCGTGAGGCGTTTCTCCGCCTGGCCACCACGGCCGACGTGGTCGTCGAGAGCTTCCGGCCCGGAGTGATGGATCGCCTCGGGATCGGGTTCGCGGCGCTGCGCGAGGTGAATCCGAGGGTCGTGCTCTGCAGCATCAGCGGTTATGGCCAGGATGGACCGTTTCGCGACCGTGCGGGCCATGACCTCAACTACGCAGCGGTCGCCGGTGTGCTCCTGCTCGGCGGCACTGCCGGGAGCGCTCCACCGATGCCCGGCCTGCAGGTCGGAGACCTCGGCGGCGGAGCCATGGACGCCGCGCTCGCGATCATGATCGCGCTGCACCATGCGGCTCGCACCGGTCAGGGACAGCACTGCGACGTCTCCATGGTCGACGGCCTGATCAGCTGGGCGGGCGTGCACGCCTCACAGCTCTTCGCCACCGGTGAGCCCCCGGAACCGGGTGGCGGCACGTTGACGGGGCGCTACCCGTGCTACCGGATCTATCCGTGTGCCGACGGGTACCTCTCAGTGGGTGCGCTCGAGCCCAAGTTCTGGCGCGAGTTCGTCGACGTGATCGGTCTGCCCGCGCTGGCGGGCAACGGCCTTGTCGACGGCGAAGAGGGACGGCGCACTGCTGCGGCGGTGGAGGCCGTGCTGCGCACGCGGACGCGCGCCGAGTGGGAGCAGGCGCTCGCCGGGCATGACGTGTGCGTCGAGCCGGTGCTCGATATCGGCGAAACCTTCGAGCATCCGCAGGCACGGAGCCGGGGCATGCGTCTTGACGCCGGTGACGGCAGACCGACGGCGCAGACCGGGTTTCCCATCCGGCTCATGGGATCTCCGGCCGGCTATCGACGGCCGGCACCTCGATATGGTGAGCACACCGACGAAGTGCTCGCCGAGGCAGGCTATGGCAGCGGTCAACTCGCCGCGCTGCGCACCGCAGGGGCGATCGCGTGAGCCAGGCCGGAGAGGTGACGCAGACCCCGCGGCACGCTCCGCGCACCACCCGCAGCGCGCAGACCCGTGAACGCATCATCGCCGCTGCCACCGAGGTCTTTGCGCGCTCCGGGTTTCACGGCGCGAAGGTCGCCGATATCGCCGAGCAGGCCGGGATCGCCTACGGGCTCGTCTATCACTACTTTCACAACAAGGAGGACATCCTCGCCGCGATCTTCACCGAGCGCTGGGCGCAGTACGTCACATACCTGCACGAGGTCGGCGACATGGACGTCGGGTTTCGCGAGCAGATGCGCAGGCTCGTGCACTTCTGGGTCGAGGTCTACCGGCGCGAGCCGGATCTGATGACCGTGATGATCAACGAGGTCACGCGATCGTATGAGTTCCTCGAATCGCACGACATCGGCACCGTGATGGTGGCCTTCGAAGCCATTGAACAGATCATCCGGAAGGCCCGGGACCGCGGTGAGGTCGCGAGCAGCGTCGATCCGCAGCTGGCCAGCTACGTGGTCTTCGGTGCCGCCGAGATGGTGCTCACCGGCTATGTCATGGGGACGTTGCGCCGTAACGAGCAGCCGGCATTCGCGGGCGACGAAACGCAGATGCTCGAGGTGCTCCTCGACGGACTCGCGCCGCGCTCACCTACCTGACCGCGGTCTCCCACCAGTCATCGACGGCGCGTCCCGTCGCGTCGAGCCCGTGGGTGTTGTCGATGATCCAGGTTGCGCGATCGCGTTTCTCGTCGATCGGCAGCTGCGCGCCGAGCCGCTGCAGCGCGGCCGCCTCGTCGAGCCCGTTTCGCTCGCGCAGCCGCCGGACCTGAACCTCGCGCGGCGCGTACACGAGCAGCACTCCCTCGAACATCGACTCGCGTGCATTCTCGAAGAGCAGCGGGATATCGACTGCGACCAGGGGCGCAGGGCTCGCGAGTGCAGCCGCGATGCGATCGCGGGTGAGCTCGGCGATCCGAGGGTGCGTGATCTGATCGAGGTCGCGGCGCGCCTCGGGATCGGCAAAGACGATCTTGCCGAGACGTTCGCGGTCAAGGGTGCCGTCGGGCTGGATCACGTCTGGTCCGAATCGCGCGGCGACCTCTTGCAACGCCGGCTCACCGCGGCGGACGACCTCGCGCGCAAGCTGGTCGGCGTCGATGACCGCCGCGCCGTGTGCCTCGAGCATGCGATCAACCGTGCTCTTGCCGGTCGCGATTCCCCCGGTGACGCCGATCAGTCGCATCGTCCCGGACGGTACCCCAGCGCCCGCTCCGAACGGCGGTCAGCTGCTGGCAAGGCCCACGCACGAGCCGCCATCCGCCCATGACGCGTTGCCGCGGAGGAACAGGAGCATGCCGTGGTCTCGGTTGTCGATGATCGCCGTCCACTCAGGTGACCCAGCCAGCTCGTCGGTCAACGGGCCCGCGCTGTACAGCACCGCGGTGGTGTCGCTCGAGTCGAGGAGTTGCAGCGCGGTCGGAGTGGTCACGGCACCGGCGGCGATGCGCTGGTAGCCGGCAAAGACCGATGTCCCGAGCGAGATCGACTCACCATATTCGTACACGGATGCGTGCGGCCAGAGGCGGTAGATGACGTATCCACCGGTGCCATAGGCGGTGAAGACGCGCTGCGTCGTCGGGCTGCGCGCGAGCAGCGCGGTCGCGCAGGACGGATAGGCGACCGCGATGCCCTGGGGTGACGCGCTCTGCGCGACCCGCGTGCCGACAACCCCGAGTCCGAGGACGCCGACGGTGAGGAGCGCGATCCCAATGATCCGCGGCTGCGGGCCCGATCGTGCGGCGGTACGGGGCCGTGCGCGTCGTGCACTGACCGACTCCACAACACCTGCTGCCATCGCCATCCACGGTGGCACCATGACCGCGACGCAGATGGCGGTGTTGCGCACCGACGTGAGCGCGAGCACCGCGCCCACGGCGGCAAGCGCGAAATCGCGAAGTTCGAAATGACGCCGCAGTGCGGGCCGTGCGAGCACGGTCACGGTGAGCGCCGCGAAGGAGAGCAGCAGCGCCAGGAGTATCCACATTGCCGGATCCGCGAAGTTCGGCGACTGCCACTCGATGATGCCCTTCTGCCGCTCGGTGGCCCCGGTGGTCGCGGCGAACACGAACAGCGACGGCCCGTAAGGGTTCACGCAGGCGGCGAGCACCGATGCGCCAACCGCGACCGCGAGGCCCTTGACGCGCCGCGCGGGTGCGACGGCGCCGAGCGCCCATCGGTGCTTGATCGCCTCCACGACCACGACGATCACGAGGAAGCCGATGCCCGCGATGAACCCGGCATGGAGGTTCGCCCAGAGGAGGAAGAGCGGAGGCAGCAACCAGAGGCGCCTGCCACCGGAGCGCAGGTACGACTCGGCGATCCAGAGCGTCCAGCAGATGAGTGCGAACGTGAAGACCTGCGGCCGCGTTCCGAGGACGGGCTCGGCCGCACGCGCGCCGAGCGCCAGTCCCACCGCGAGAACGATGGGCCCGGCGCCGCGAATGCTGCCGCGCAGCACGGTTGCGAGCATGGCGCTCCACGCGACCAGTCCCATGAGCACGGTCACCAGGAACAGGCCGCCAACCGCGGCGAGCGCGGCGAAGATCGTCTCCGACAACCATTCGTGGGCGACCAGCGGATTGCCGAACGCGGTGAAAGCGAAGAGCTCGCCAGCAGGGATCTGGTGGTGGGCGATGATCCAATCGCCGAGGCGGATGTGCCACCAGACATCCGGGTCGCTCAGCGCGTCGAGACCGACGCCGCCGGTGAGGACGAGCACTGCTGCGAGCAGCGCGCGGCGCGGGTCCGAAAGCCAAGCCAGGACGCGGCCGTGCGTGTCGGGCGTCTCCGGCGCCGATGCCGGTTCAGCGGCGCGGATCAGGGTTGCCATGCGAGCGCAGCGTAGGTGCCTTCCGGCCGCGAAAACGGTTCGCGGCCGGCTGGCGACAGATTCGTATACTCCACGCGATGGCCACGGACACCCGGTCTCCCAAGCGTCGCCAGACCTCAGCGAGCACGGGTTCGAGGCAGACGGCCGCTCCGGTTGCGGCGTCCTCCGGCCACACGATTTCCTGGCGGCACTGCCTGATCGGTCTCGCGGTCGGCGAGGTCGCCCTGCTGGTGATCAGCAATGTCGGTCTCATCGCCACCAACGCGGCCTTCGGATCCACGTCCAACGGCAACATCGACGGTGGCGTGGTCGGAGTCTCGACCCTCCTGGCGGTGATCCTCGGAGGCTGGCTCGCGGCACGACTGGCCGGCCGTTTCGGCCTCTACCAGGGCATCGTCGTTGCCATTGGCTTCATCGCCGTCGGCGCGATCTACACGTTCGTCCAGGAATCGTCGATCATCGCCACGTCGCTCGGCACCAACAGCCACCACCTCATCGACCTCGGCCCCATGGACCTTGGCAATCTCTTCAGCGGTGATCTGCTCGCGCTCTTCGGTGGGTCGGTCGGCGGCCTGCTGTCCGGAAAGCGATAGAACCGAGGCATCGGGCGCCGCGAATGCGTCGCGACGCTCAGACGTTCAGGCCCCGACGGCTCCTGCCGGCGTGGGCTGGCCCGAGGCGGGGGCCTCGCGGTAGGACTGGCCGATGAGATCGACCCGGCCCAGCGACTGGGCGAACTCCAGGCACGCTGCGCGCGTGAACCGAAGGTGCTTTCCGGGTGTGTGCCAGGCGCGCAAGTGACCCTGGGCGACGGCGCGACGTAGCGTCGAACGCGACACACCGCAGAGTGCCGCCGCTTCTCCAGTTGTGAGGATCTCTTCCTCGCGCTCTGCCAATTCCTCCTCCTCCAGACCGTCAGAGTATGAAGACCCGGACTCGGATCTCAAGGTGCAGTTATACAACGGTTTGGCGGGGTCGTGCGGGTCATCCTGTTGAGTGATGCTGAGAGCGTATCGACCGAACGTATACTCCAGACGAGGTCAACTGACTCACCAGCCCGGTTGAGAAGGCGCGAGGATCACCATGAACGTCGATGTCCAGGCAATGGCACGGCGTCTGCAGGGGAGCCTCGGGACAGTCATCGTAGGGAAGGAAGCAGAGATCGAACTCTGCATCGTGGGGCTTCTGTGCCGCGGTCACCTTCTCATCGAGGACGTTCCCGGCACCGGCAAGACGCTCCTCGCCAAAGCGCTCGCTCGCAGCAGTGGCTGCAGCTTCGAGCGAGTGCAATTCACCCCAGACCTGCTCCCCGGCGATGTGACCGGGGTGAGCGTCTACAACCCCCAGGCCCAAACGTTTGAGTTCCGCAAAGGGCCGATTTTCGCCCAGGTGCTGCTTGCGGACGAGATCAACAGAGCAACGCCCAAAACGCAATCGGCGCTGCTGGAGGCAATGGAGGAGTGGCAGGTGACCGTGGACGGCACCAGCCATCCACTCCCCGATCCCTTCATGGTCCTGGCGACCCAGAACCCAATCGAGCTGGGTGGAACGTTCCCCTTGCCCGAGGCGCAGGTCGATCGCTTCCTTCTGAAGCTGCGACTGGGCTACCTGCCTGCTGACGAGGAGGTCGCGATGCTGGATCGCTTCCAGTCGGGCAGCCCACTCAGCTCACTCGAGCCGGTCACAGATGCCACCGAGATCAAGGCAGCCCAGGAGGTGTGCCGGGGCATCTACTGCGACACGACTCTCAAGGACTACTGCGTGCGGATCGTCCGGCGGACCCGCGACCACCGCGACGTCTCGCTCGGTTCGTCGCCACGCGGCACGCTCGGCTTGCTCCACGCGGGACAGGCTCGTGCCGCCCTGGCGGGCAGAGACTTCGTCCTGCCCGATGACATCAAGGAGATTGCCGCCAACGTGCTCGAACATCGGGTCATGCTCCGCCCCAACGCCGAGTTGCGCGGCCTGACGGCCGCAGCGGTGCTCGAGGAGGTGCTGGCAACGGAGTCGGTGCCGATGACGGGCCGGCGTCTGGCGTGACCGGCACCGCGGCGAGCGCCCGGAGCGCCCCGTGACCGCGCGCGTCCCGCTGATCGCCTGCGTGGCGGTGCTCGCCTTCTTCGCCGGGATCACCGGCGTGCGGCTCGCGTACACGCTGGCCTATGTGCTCGTCCTGCTCCTGGTGGTCGCCTATATCTGGTCTCGCCTGCTCGCACGCAAGCTCCGGGTCATCAGGGAATCCCCGGAAGGGTCATTCATGATGGGGGAGCCATTCGAGGAGACCTTCACGGTCAAGAACGAGAGCGGACTTCGCCTGCCGTACTGCGAGGTCCGTGACGGGACCAAGCTCCCCGGCTATGCACCCGGACGCGCGTTTGCCCTGGCCGCGGGCGGATCGGTCACCTGGACGGCGCGGGGCATGTTCAACCTCCGCGGCGTGCATCGCTTCGGACCCCTCGAGGCGCGCCTCGGGGATCCTTTCGGGCTGTTTCCGCGTCGTATCCGTGTGGCGCCAGAGAACGAGGTGATCGTCTACCCGGCGATTCACGCGCTGCTGCACAGCGTTCCCCAGTGGAGCGGCAACGGCGTCGCCGAGGCCCATCGTGGCCAGCCGGTGGATGTGCCACCTGACGTGTCGACCATCCGCGACTACGCACCCACCGATGGGCTGAGCCGCATTCACTGGGCCTCAACGGCACGCACCGGCCGCTTGATCAGTCGCACCTTCGACACCGGGCAGAGTGCCGACCTCCTGATCATCCTCGACCTCCAGCGCGGCCTTCATGCCGGCTCGGGCATCGAATCGTCGCTCGAGTACGCAATCGCGATGTGCGCATCGGTAGCGCACGGCGCGATCCGTCGCGGCCAGGCGGTCGGACTCGTGACCAACTCGCGGAACGGCACCAGCTTCGGCGCCGGACGCGGCGAGGTGCAGCGGCTCAGACTGCTCGATTTCCTCGCGCTGGCAACAGACGATGGAGTCCGCAGCCTCGCCGAGACGATCAGCAGACATGGCGATGGCTGGCGAGGCCGGGGCGGCATGGTGGTGATCACGCCGAACCGCTCGAACGACTGGGTGGAAGCGCTCGTCGACAGCGCGACCCGCGGCCAGCGGCATCTCTGCATCTTCATCGAGCCCACCTCCTTTGGCGCCACCGGTCAGGCGCTGCGCATCCCCGCCGCGTGGCGGCTCGCGCTCGATTGGTGGGTCGTTCGTCGCGGTGACGCGCTCGGTTCGGGCGAGCGCACCTCGGCCACCGGCTGACCGGATGGACGCATACGTCGACCGCACCATCCCGCTCCGCGAACCGGCGCTGAGCAAAGCATCCCGGGACCACAGCTTCGAGATCGCCGCCGTCCTCTGCGTCGCACTGATCGCCGCCACGGCGTGGGCGGTGCTCGCCGCCGGGTGGGTTCACGGCGGTGGCGGCGCAATCGTGGTCGCCGTGACATCGGTGGTCGAGGCGGCGCTCCTCGCCCAGGCGCGGGCTCCGCGTATCACCACCGCGATCGCGGCGCCATTCCTGGGTCTCGCCGCGATCGTGCCGACGACTCTCGCGGCCATGCCGGCGCTTCCAGGACAGTCGGCCGGCACCATCGCCGGGCACTACCTGAGCGCGATCTTCACCGGGCTCGCCTCGACACAGGACTGGGACTTCACCGTCGGCCTCTGCGCGATTCTCTTCCTCTGCGGGTACTGGCTTGGATGGATGGTCCTTCGCGAGCATCGCGGCGTCCTCGCGGTGATCCCGGTGTTCTCAGTTCTTGCCACCAACGTCGTCAACGCCCAGAGTCCCGATCCGATCGCGCTGCCCGAGACGATTGCAGTGGTCCTCGCCATCGGCGTGGTCGCCGCCGCATACCTGGGGTCGCTCGGCGATCGGTGGACGGCGTCGCGCATCACACCGCTCGACGGCCTCGGCTGGCGGTTCGGCAGCAGCGCCGCGGCGGTCGCCGTCGTGCTCACGATCGTTGCGCTGGTGCTCCCTCCCATATCGACCACTGACATATCGGCGCGACTCTTTCCCCACGGGCTCAGCTTCGGGACCGGCGGCCGGGGCAGTGGAGTCACGATCACTGGAGGTGCCGATACCATCGGCTTCAACCCTTCCGTGATCCTGGGTGGACGGCTCGTCAGCCATCCGCAGCCGGTCATGACCTACACCGCGAACACTTCATCACCTGTGTACATCCGGGTGGACAACGACACTGAGTTCGCCAACGGCAGCTGGTTCCCTGAGAGTCCCAATGCGTGGGCCGGCGATTCCTGGACCGAGCTGCAGTATCCGGCGGGTTTGCTCCCGCGAGACATCAACCTGTCTGATGGTGGTATCGGCAAAGCCGAATCCTTGGTCACCGCAAAGCTGACGGTGCAGCCGAGAGCGACCGGGTCGACGCCACTCGTGCCCTTCACGGGTGACCCGGTGTCGGCGAACCTGCCAGGGCGCGCCGGCGGCCGGGTCAACGGCTCCGAGACCGCGCTCTACACGGTCGACGAGGTGACCGCCGACCAGGACATCCAGGCGGCGACAACCATTCAGACCACCGCCTACGTCTCGACTGCCTCGACGGCGCAGCTGCAGGCTGCGGGGACAAACTACCCGGCCTGGGTTCAGCAGTACACGACCCTGGGCGACGACTCCAGCAAGGGCGCCGAGACGATTCTCAACCTCGCCAAGCAGTGGATCGCGGGCGGTCCGACTGACCCGTACGACGAGGCGATGGCCATCCAGAATCATCTCCGCGATCCGCTGTACTTCCAGTACACGCTCAATCCGCCCCAGGACAAGAGCGGCACCGTCTGGCCGGTCGTCTACTTTCTGACCACGAGCCACAAGGGGTACTGCCAGTATTTCGCCTCCGCGATGGGATCGATGCTCCGCAGCCTCAAGATCCCCACCCGGCTCGTGAGCGGGTACGGCCCGGGGACAACGCAGGCACAAAATGAACGCGGCGGACCGTCCCAGGAAGCGGTCACCACCAGCGATGCTCACAGCTGGGTCGAGGCGTACTTCCCCGGCTACGGTTGGATTCCCTTCGAGCCCACGCCACCGTCGAGCCAGGGCAACTACCAGCCCTTCCCTCGCGGCTCCCAGGCGGTCACGACCCTTCCCAGCACGTCGCCGACGCAGTCCAAGCCCGCGTCGACCGTCAAGCCCGGCAGCGTGAACGGCAACGACCCGGGGAACCTCAACACACCGAAGACCCATGCGGCAGTGCCTGCGTCCGTGGTGGTCTCGCTGGCGGTGCTCGCCGCCATCGTCGTGCTGATCGTCGCTCTGGCGCTCTGGATGCTGCTCCCGCGCTCGCTGGCCGGCGCCTGGAAGCGGGTGGAGACGCTCGGGGTGATCTCGGGGGTGGATCGGCGAAAAGCCGAGACCCACAGGGCCTTTGCGGCCCGCCTTGCCCGGGCTCGACCTCGGGCTGAATCGGCACTCGACGAGCTCGCCAATGTGACGGCTCGCGCCGAGTTCAGTGCCTCCGGCGCCTCGCGACACGATCGGGCGCATGCGCTGCGGACCTGGCGTCGGGCGCTGATCCGGGCTACGTTGCGACCGCGGAAATCTCCAGGCTGAGCATGTCGTGCGCTACCAGCGCACCCGGCAGGGGACGGCGCTCCGCCAGATGACTGAGGAGGAAGCGGGTGCGCGGATTCTCGACCATGAGACCGGCCACCTCCTCACGCCACAGATGACCGCCCGGTGTCGGGCCATCCCATCCGGTGCACTCGCAGACGAAGAGGTCGGATCCCTCAACTGCCCGGCGGAGACCACCGCACATCTCGCTGTCGCCTGAGAAGCCGATCGACACGCCATTGGCATCGGTGAGGCGGTACGCAAGCGACGGACCCGTGCTGTGTACGACGGCGTGGCTCTGAACGCGGTAGCCGGCAAGCTCGACATCACTGCCGTCCTGCAGCACCGCGTACACGGGAGCGACGTTGACATCGACCTCATTGCGGATGTGCGCGCCATAGCCGTCGCTGAGCAGGCGAGACACGTATTCGCGAGTGCCCACCGGTCCACCGATCACCAGCATCCCGGGGGACGTGACGTCAGCGAAGGCTCGGGCTCCAAGGACGGTTGGCAGCGTGAAGCTGTGGTCCGCGTGGAAGTGCGTGAGCAGGATCAGCGTGATGGCGTGGATCGACGTCGCGGCGCGCCGAACGAGGGCCGGGACCGGGGCGCCACAGTCGACCAGGACGCGCCCGTCGACGAGGTACCCGGCGTTGCAGCCGCAGGTGCTGAAGGCACTGCCACTGCCGAGGACGGTGAGGCGCATCAGGGAAGATTAGCCGCCCCCCGCACGGTGGTACTAAGACTGTCGTGCGATTGGATAGATTCACCGAACGCTCTCAGGAGGCGCTGACCGCCGCCCAGCAGGCGGCTCAGCAACTGCAACATCCGACTGTCGAGCCCGAGCATTTGCTGCTCGCGCTGCTCGAACAGGAGGAGGGACTGGTTCCCGCGCTCCTCCGCCGTCTCGAAGTGGCACCGGAACCGCTCGCGGCGCGACTCCACGCTGCCCTGGAGAACCGCCCCAAGCAGGTCGGCGTGACCGAGCCGACCGTCGGCAGTGCGCTGCGGACGGTGTTGATGACGGCGTTCGACGAGATGAGCCGACTCAAGGACGAGTACGTCTCGACCGAGCACCTCCTCCTCGCACTCTGCGCCAAGCCCGAGGGCGAAGCCGGACGTCTCCTCCAGCAAGCCGGCGTCACACCCGATCGCGTCTACGCGACGCTCGAGGCGGTGCGCGGCTCGCAACGCGTCACCGACGCGAACCCTGAGGCAAAGTACCAGGCGCTCGAGAAGTACGGACGCGACCTGACCGAGGCGGCGCGGCGGGGCAAGCTCGACCCGGTGATCGGCCGCGATGACGAGATCCGCCGGGTCATCCAGGTGCTCTCGCGCCGGACCAAGAACAACCCGGTGCTCATCGGTGAACCCGGCGTCGGCAAGACCGCCATCGCCGAGGGGCTCGCCCAGCGGATCGCATCGGGTGATGTGCCCGAAGGCCTCAAGGACAAGCGCGTGATCGCGCTCGACCTGGGCGCGATGGTCGCGGGCAGCAAGTATCGGGGTGAGTTCGAAGACCGGCTCAAGGCAGTCCTCAAGGAGGTCACGTCGTCTGACGGCGCTGTGGTCCTTTTCATCGACGAGCTGCACACCCTGGTCGGTGCCGGCGCTGCCGAGGGCGCGATGGACGCCGGCAATATGCTCAAGCCCGCCCTCGCGCGGGGCGAGTTGCGCTGCATCGGTGCCACCACTCTCGACGAGTACCGCAAGCACATCGAGAAGGACGCGGCACTGGAGCGGCGCTTTCAGCCGATCATTGTCGACCAGCCGTCCGTCGAGGAAACGATCAGCATCCTCCGCGGTCTGAAGGAGCGCTACGAGGTGCACCACGGTGTGCGCATCACCGACGCGGCGATCGTCGCCGCCGCGGTGCTGAGCAACCGCTACATCAGCGACCGCTTCCTTCCTGACAAGGCGATCGACCTCATCGATGAGTCCGCGTCGAAGCTGCGCATCGAGATCGACTCATTGCCGACCGAGCTCGACATCGTCGAACGCGAGATTCGCCAGCTCGAGATCGAGCGTGAGGCGTTGCGCAAGGAGTCCGACAAGGCCTCCGAGGAACGCCTCGGAAGGCTCGAGCGCGAGCTCGCCGACCTGCAGGAGCGGGCGCGTGGAATGCGCACGCGCTGGGAGCAGGAGAAGGGTGCGCTCGCCGCCATCCGCGACATCAAGGAGCGCATGGAGCAGGTGCGCCACGAAGCGGATCGCGCCGAGCAGACAAGTGACTTCGGCCGCGCCGCCGAGCTTCGCTACGGCCAGCTCAACGAGCTGCAGCGTGCGCTCGAGCAGGAGCAGGCCCGCCTCACCGAGATGCAGGGCGATCATCCGCTCCTCAAGGAAGAGGTCGGTGAGGAGGACATTGCAGAGGTCGTCTCGAGGTGGTCGGGCGTGCCGCTCAACAAGATGCTCGAAGGCGAGATGCAGAAGCTGCTCCGCATCGAGCAGGACCTGCACGGCAGAGTCGTCGGACAGGACGATGCCATCGTCGCGATTGCCAACGCCGTGCGTCGCGGACGGGCGGGCCTCGGCGATCCAAACCGGCCGATCGGCTCGTTCATCTTCCTCGGACCCACCGGAGTGGGGAAGACGGAGCTGGCGCGCGCACTCGCCGAACTGCTCTTCGACGATGAGCACGCAATGATCCGGCTCGACATGAGCGAGTACATGGAGAAGCACACCGTCTCGCGGCTGGTCGGCGCTCCTCCCGGTTACGTCGGCTACGAGGAGGGCGGACAGCTCACCGAGGCGGTGCGGCGCAGACCGTACAGCGTGCTCCTGCTCGACGAGATCGAGAAGGCGCATCCGGACGTGTTCAACATCCTGCTGCAGCTGCTCGAGGACGGCCGTCTCACCGACGGACAGGGACGCACCGTCGACTTCCGCAACTGCGTGGTCATCATGACCAGCAACATCGGTTCGCAGCTCATCGCCGAGGTGCCCCCGGAGGCAGATGCGCCGGCGTGGGAACGGGTGCGCGAGGGCGTCCTCGCCGAACTGCGCGCCAGCTTCCGTCCCGAGTTCCTCAATCGAGTCGACGACATCATCCTGTTCTCGCGGCTCGACCGCACCCAGCTCCGGCAGATCGTCGCCATCCAGCTGCGGGCAGTCCGCGACCGGCTCGCCGCGCGGAAGCTCTCCCTGCACGTAACCGAAACCGCCATGGACGCACTCGCCGAAGAGGGATACGACCCGACCTACGGCGCGCGTCCGCTGAAGCGGGTGATCCAGCGACGTCTCCAGGATCCGATCGCCATGGCGATCCTCGAAGGACGCTTCAGTGAGGGCGACACCATCGTGGTTGACGCCAAGGATGGCCAGATCACGATCACCGGCGCCGAGCCGCGCCCGTCACCGGCAGTTGCCGAAACCGCCAAGGTCTGATCGCGGTCAGGTCTGCGACGGAGCGGCTCTCGCCGCAAGCACCGACCCGCAGAGGATGAGGACGAAACCCACGGCGATCCCGCCGGTCAGACGTTCGTGGAGGAGGATCACCCCGAGCGTGACCGCCACCGCCGGGTTCACGTACGTGATCACCGTCGAGCGGACCGGGCCGATCTCCCGGATGAGCGCGAAGAAGAGCAGAAAGGCTAGCGCGGTGCAGACGATCCCGAGCGTGAGCACAGCGCCGACCACCTCGCCCGACGGCCAGGCGTGGGGCAGCTGGATGAGCGCGGCCGGCGCGTAGGCGACCGCCGCCAGGAGCAGCGAGCTCGCAATCACCCCGAGCGACGGGAGGTCGCTCAACTTGCGGTTGATGATGTACGGCCCGGTCGCGTAACAGATCGCGACCACGAGCACCTCTGCGATCGCGCCGAAGGTGGACGACGAGACGTCGAAGCCCACCAGTACGCCGACTCCGACAAGGCCGATGCAGAGGCCGAGGATCCGGCGCCAGCCGTGGTGCTCGCCACTTCGCGTGACCAGCCCGATCACCACGCCGATGAGGGGCACCGTCGAGACCAGCAGTCCGGACAGCGAGCTCGAGATGCGCAACTCGGCGTCCGACAGGAGCACCCACGGGATCCCCATCTCGATGATCGTGTACGCGACGATCCAACCCCAGCGACCGAGCAGTGGACGGATTTCGACGCGACTGAGGGCGATCGGGACCAGCAGGAGGGCGCCGAGCGCGAACCGGAAGAAGACGAGGTCGACCGGTCCCAGGCCTTCGAGGCTCACCTTGATGAGCAGATAAGGGATACCCCAGATCACGCACATCGCCACGAAGAGGACCAGGCCACGTCTGCTCACGGCGAGATCTTCTACGCTGTGCGGCTCCACATGACGCAGCGCCCTCCCTCACGCGTCCCGAGCCCCCTGCTCCTCGCCATCTCGTCGCTCTTCGTCGCGACGCTGGTGGCGTCCAACATCCTCGCCGTCAAGATCGCCGACGTCGGACCGTTCTCGGTCCCCGCGGCGATCGTGATCTTTCCGCTCGCGTACCTCTTCGGCGACGTGCTCACGGAGGTGTGGGGCTACCGTGTGGCGCGCACGGTGATATGGACGGGATTCTTCGCGAACATCATCGTGGTGCTGTTCATCGCGGCCGCGATCGCCATCCCGGCCAACGCGCACTACAGCGATCAGGCCGCGTATGCACGCGTGCTCGGTGAGAGCCCGCGACTCGTGCTCGCATCGCTCACGGCCTACCTGCTCGGCGAGTTTCTCAATGCATTCGTCCTGGCGAGGTTGAAGGTGGCGACCAAGGGGCGTTTCCTTTGGACGCGCACCATCGGATCCACACTCGTCGGCCAGGGAGTGGACAGCGCAGTCTTCATCTCACTCGCATTCGGTGGCCTCCAACCCTGGTCGGTGCTCGTCATCATCATTCGCGACGTCTGGGTCGTGAAAGTCCTCTACGAGGTGATCGCCACGCCGATCACCTACGCTCTGGTCACAGCGCTCAAGCGCATCGAGGGTGTGGACACGTACGACCGCGACACCAAGTTCGCGCCGATCCCGCTTGCATCGCTGCGCGCGCGGTTGCGCGGAGCGGAGCAATGAGCGACGAACTGTACGGCACGCGCGCCATTCGCGAGGCCAGGCTGGAGGCCTTCGACAACCGCACGCCGGATCGCGACTACACCATCCAGTTCACCATCCCCGAGTTCACCTGCCTCTGCCCGATCTCCGGCTTCCCCGATTTCGCAACCTTGCACATCCGATACGTCCCCGGCCCGCGCTGCGTCGAGTTGAAATCGTTGAAGCTCTACATCAACGGGTACCGCAATCAAAACGTCTACCACGAGGACGTCGTGAACATCGTTCTCGGCGACCTCGTCTCGCTGCTCGAACCCCGGTACTGCGAAGTCGTTGGCGACTTCAACGTGCGCGGCAATATCAAAACGGTCGTCCGAGCACGTCACCGCCAGCCGACGTGGCAAGGCGACGTTGATCCTTGGTGGTCGACCCGAGAAAACGGGGCACAGACGGAGTCGTAGGTGCTGCCCGCCGACGGCGGGCAGAGGCAGGGACGGCGCCGCCGATCACCCGGTCCGCCGCTCAGCTTGTCCGCTCCCTCGTTCGCGCAAGCAGATTGTCGCGCTCTCTCGGTCGCTACCAAATTCGCTGCGTCCCGGGTGACCGTCGTCACCACGCCTGCCTCTCGAAGCGGCGCCGGCTCTGTCTCCGCCCGCAGCCGCCCGGTCAACCGCCATATGTCGCCCGCAGTACACCGTTTACGGCAGATCCGGGGCATACTGCACGCCAGTCACGGCAGCGCGCCGCTTTTTGCATCCGTTTTCTCTACATCCCAGCACAGATTTCGATGGCTATACACACACTTCCCGCCGGCTGGTCGCTTCTCGCGACACGTCCCCGTGACGAGCTGCATCAAGCACTCCTCACGAGCACCTATGAGCGATCGTTCGCTGATGTCCCGGTTGACTGGTGGGACGCATCGATCGACGCGTGGCGGCCCACCTCGATCGTTCGTCTGCTTGGGGGCGTGTGGGATGTGGGCCGTGACGTGGAAGTGCTGGTGCCCGATACCGGCGGGCCGTCGGCGGCTCGGATCAGCATCGCCCACGTTCGGCTGTCCCGGCTGCTCACCGCCGGCGTCTCCCGGTACTGGGTTGCTCGGTATCAGAAGCTGCTGGTCCTCAGGCTGGTCGAACAGGCAGCCGTGCTTGGCGGTGACCCTGATCCGTTGCGGCGGCTCGCGGCGCGCTTGCGACACCAGGAGTCGCTCGGATATGACGTGTGGGCGACGGCGTACTCGACTGGAGCTCGCGACGGCGTCGAATTGCCCCCCGAAGTTCCGCCGGCCACTGATGACAATGGCTGGGAGCCTGCGGGGGCGGACGATCCGGCCGCCATCATTCATGCCGCCGTACGGGTTCTTGCCGCTGATCTTCTGCGGCTCGACGAGGCTCTCGAGGAAGCGGGCGCCACAGCGGCCGAACGTGCTGCGCATCCGCTGCTCGCCGCGATCACGTCACTCCTGCTGCGCTCCCCGGCAACGCCGATGGTCAGCCCAGCGGGATCCGATTCTCGCCTGGCCTGAGCAGCACCCGAATCGCAGCGTCGTCGCGGCACTCCTCGCGGACGCGAAGCCAGAGCCTGTCGCCGTCGACCTCGAATCCAGCGCCGGATGGCGCAAGCACAGCGACCACCTGCGGGTCGATGGCACCGACGCCATCGAACTCCGGAAGCTCACCGGCCATGGCGAGGACGCGCGGCAACTCGTGCAACCGTCGCGACCAGGCGGCAATGGGCACCCGCGGCATCGGTTCACCGAGCAACGTCGCCAGCAGCAGGGCCAGGCCGCCGATGTTCGAACGAGCCGGCTCCTCGATGTGATCCGAGAGCGCCCGCTCGTGGACGAGACCCGCGACGACCTCTCGGGCTCGAACGCTCGAATCGTCCGGGGGCACCGCCACCCAGATCGCCCGTAATCCCGCCCGCGCGCTGAACCCCGCATCCACCACGATGCGCCCGGGCACCGAGGCGGCAGCCGCCTCGATGGTCGCGAGCCTGGATCCGTTCCCCGTCGCACTCCCTGGGGCCAGCCCGGTCTCCTCGTCCCAGGACCGGGTCGCTCTGAGGATGCGACCGTCATGGATGGCGGCAAGCGGCAACGCCAGGCGGCGGATGCCCAGCTCGAGGGTTGCGGCAAGTGCCCCGTCGCCGGTGGCGCGCGGCGGATACACCGTGCCGCCGATGGCGTCGGCTGCGATACGGGCGAAGCCGAGGCCCCAGCGATCGCGCTCGGCCCGCCGCCGCGCGGTGGTGATGCGCGGCGCTGCCCCCGCGTGACGCCAGACGACCCGGAACGTACTGCGGTCGACCTCGAGCCGGACCGCGGTGGCGTTGTCGTGCCGTTCCGCGTTGACGGCGAGCTGGACGAGGACGAGCGCGGCGATCTCGGGACCGAGAACGGGACGAGCGGGTCCCGCCGCCACCTCCACGCTGAGGCCGGTGCGAGCGGTGATTCCCGCCCGAGCCATGTCGATGACGTCATCGGTGGTGCCCCACC
>CABEDX010000180.1_pt1 | contig 17875 bp, 18 predicted proteins | sample 3132991 | NCBI WGS metagenome assembly CABEDX01 (sample SAMEA5534332, study PRJEB31848) | metagenome | biome: tundra; feature: field; material: soil | place: USA | collected 2013-05 | depth 0.15 m
GTGCTCTCGGCTGTGGACGCATCGCCGGCCAGCTGCGCCTTCAGCCCTTGAGAGACGAGGCTCTGAGCCGTGGGTGGCGTTCCACACGCGGCAATTGTTATGGCGAGCGCGGCTGCTGCGAAAGCCCCGATCGCGCCCTTAGGGGGGCCGGTAATCCTGTTGGAATGGGTCACGCGTCGAACTCCGGTCCGGATGTCTGAAATCAGTGTCAACCAGAACGGGTGGTCCGCCCCGCATGACCTGCGAGACGGACCAGAGCCGTTTAGTCAATCCAAAGTGAAACCGTCAGGCGTTCGTGTTAGTCAGTTGCCGATGCACACAAACCTCACCGTGTCGCCGGTTCCGCCGTTGACTGGGGTAAACGACGTTCCGGATGTGTATGTGAACTGGAGGGATGTGGCTGTCGTCGTGTCAGATCCGTAGCAGACATAGGCAGCGGCGTTCGAGAAGACGGCGCCATTTGTGAGAGGCACTGCAGTTCCCGATATGCCCGTCCCACTAACCTCGTGGACGCCCACTGTTGCTACACCAGTGGTGCCGCTGCTCGCGATGACGCCCGCAGGGCCCGTCGCTCCCGCGGCTCCAGTTGCTCCCGCAGCACCGGTCACGCCAATGGGTCCAGTTGGGCCCGTCGGACCGCTACCACCCGTCGCACCAGCAGCACCGGTTGCGCCCGCAGTGCCCGTTGCGCCCGCAGCGCCCGTTGCGCCCGCAGCGCCCGTTGCGCCCGCAGCGCCCGTTGCGCCCGCAGCGCCCGTTGCGCCCGCAGGGCCGGTCGCGCCTGCAGGCCCGGTCACACCGATAGGTCCGATAGACCCCGTCGGTCCGGCACTACCTGTGGCACCCGCGGGACCTGTGGCTCCGTCGGCTCCCGTAGCGCCTCGGGCTCCGGTCGCTCCTGTCGGGCCAATCGGGCCGCCGCTAGGGCCAGTCGGGCCTGTTGCCCCGGTGGCACCCGTCGGACCCGTCGGTCCACCCGGGATCACCGCAGCGAAATACCCAAAGTAGTCGAGGATGATGTCAGCGCTGCCGGCTACGTTGGCGATGTCGACGACACCGGCACTACTCAGACCGACAACGACTGTCGTGGACGTCGTCTTTCCCGCGAGCACGTCGATGTTCGAAGTGCCCGGTTCAGACACGCCGTCAGGCCAGACCGTCAAGAAAGTCGTCGCATTCGTGTTGACAACCGTGAGGTTGAGCACGATCGCCGTGGCCCCGCTCGGGACGCTCCCTCCAGTCACCTGCCACGTCTCGGACTCATGACCTGGAGAAAGATGCATCGACGGGGTGAATCTGCTGTCCAGCGCCCGGAAGGGCGTGATGGGAGTGAACGCACTCTGTACGGGCGCGGTCGCATGAGCGATCCACGACTGGGACACCGCCAACGCCAGCGGAACAGTTAATGCTAGACCGACGGCCCATCGCCGATGACGTGCCACCACGTCTTGATTCCGGCTCTCGCCCATTGATCGCCTCCACGCGTACCGCCTATCCCTCGTCGCCGACAGTGCACGGTTCCATCCCGAAAGTCAAATCCGATCTCACTTCGACACGGAAACATTTTCTCGCGTAGACTACGCGCCGATCATGTTGCTGCTAAAGGCGTTTCCCTATGTGCGCCAGCGTACCGTTGTGCAGCGGTTCGCTTATGTGCGCTCGCGTACCGTGACCATTTTCATCGCGGTTGGAGTGCTCACACTCGTCGCGTGCAATTCCAATCCGGCGATTGGCGCCACCCCTGGACTCGTCACCATCCAGACTGCCGTCACATGTCCTGCACCATCTGCACACACGGCTGTTACAAATCCGCCGCGCCATTTCGCCGCGGCACCGCGACTGACGCTCCAGCACGACGTCGGCTACTGCGCGTATATCGACACGAGCGCGGGAATCGTGACCGTGCGGCTGCGTCCCGAGTACGCGCCACGGGCGGTCACCGAGTTCGTTGATCTCGCGCAGCACGGCTTTTACGACGGGCTCACGTTCTACCAGACCTGTCCCGCAACCAGCGGACCCGTCTGCGCGGTGTCAGCGCCGGTTGCGCTCGCGGGCGACCCCACCGCCACCGGTGCCGGCGGCCCGGGATACAGCGTTGCGTCCGACCGAGTGGTCGGTGACTACCTCTTCGGCGCTGTCGCGATGTACGGGCCGGACCCGGCGAGGATCGGCAGTCAATTCTTCATCAGCCGAGGCGACAGCAGCAGCGTTGCCCGCAACTACGACATCTTCGGTCAGGTGACCGCTGGGTTTCCGGCACTGAGCGCGCTCCAGAAGGGGACGACCATCACCTGGATCGCCATCGCGATCACCGCCCCCGAGCCCTGAGCTCAGCTCCGCAGCCGGAGCGAGACGACCCCCACCATGCCCAGCGACGCGATCGCACAGACCGCCACGCCGAGGGGCAGTTCGACCGCGCCGGCGATCCCGATCAATCCTCCGAGCGCCGCGGGCACAAGCGCACTCCCAATCACGGCACCAAGGATCGCGTAGGTCACCAGGGTGGTCGCGTTGGGGATCACCCTGGTCATCCAGGAGACCACGACCGGGAAGACGGGTGCCGCGCAGAGACCGACCAGCGCGAACATCAGGGGGGGCGCAACACCGGCGCGTATGCCAAGCAACAGCAGCGCGCCGATGATGAAGGCGGGCGCCAGAATGCGCTGCGGCGACAACTGCACAGCTAGTGGCGCGGTGAGCACGCGCCCGATGGTGAATGCCCCCCAGTAGACCGACGTCGCTCCGGCGGCAAACTGCGCCGTCCACCCGAGGCTGATGAGATCGGTGGCCTCCCAGGTCCCGACGCCGGCCTCCAGCCCCTCGTAGACAAAGAGCATCAAGGCGAAGGTGGCGACGAGGCCCAGGGTGCGGGCGCTGAGCGCCGGCGGAGCAACTTCCGGAGTCGTCTCCTCGTCGACAGCCCGTCGCAGGAACACGACGCAGACGAGCACCGCGGCGCCGACGACGGCGAAGACGAGTGAATAGCCGCGCGTCAGGGCCACCAGCGCCGGGCCCAGGAAGGTGCCAACCCCATACGCCGTGTTGACCAGTCCGAGCATCGCGGGGCTCCGGCGTCCGTACCGGGTTGCGAAGAAGAGATTGACAAGAACCACGAGACCTCCGGCGCCGACGCCGAGCACGAACACGGCAAGGAGGACGAGCGGCCATGTCGGCGCCGCCGCCGCGGCGAGCAGGCCGGCGCCGAAGACAACGGTTCCGGCCGTGAGCCGCCGGCCGACCTTCCATCGGGCGTGGGTCAGGCCGAGCGCCATCAGGCCGATGACCTCACCGAGAAAGTTCGCGGTGACGATGAGCCCGGCGACGCTCACGCTCACGTGGAATCGCTGCGTGATGTGCGGGATCGAGGGCCCATACGACGCGATCACGACGCCGAGCAGGAGGAAGACGGCGAACCCCGCCATGGTCACCGCCCTCGCCGGACCCTCGCGCTCACTCATCCGGCAGCACGATACGGGTGAGGCCCCTACGAGGGAGTGGGCGTCGCCGCACCGGTCGGTCGCGGCGGTTCCGGGTTCAGCAGCACCTCCTCGTCGGCCAGCGCGATGGCGATCTCTCCTGCCGCGTTGGGATGAAGCGGGGCGCCATCGTCGATGCCCTGCACGAACGACTGTTGCGTGCACAGTTCGTGGCCGGCAAAGCTGGGTGCGACGGCGTCGAAGCCAAAGCTGGCGGCCCCGTCGGCGAGCACGGTGTTGAAGGTGGCCAGCCGGCTCGTGAGCACCGCCGACTTGGCGGCCGTGACCGACGCCTCGCCCACGCAGACCGGCTGCGATGGGAGCGGATCGTAATACTCGTTGACGATGATCCGGGGCAACCCGGGGAGCGCCGCCAATCGCTGCAGGAGGTCGTAGTAATCGATGGTGAAGCTGTCAAGCGCCTGGGAGAACCACGCGGCGGACGCCGTGTCATCGCACTGCGGTGCGACCAGGCACAGTTCCATCAACTGCGTCCAGTGCATCTCGTTCGCTCCGATGCTCACGATCACGGTCTTGACCCCGTGCATCGTCGCGAGACGTGCGAGTTGTGACGGCACCAGCGTGCCATTGATCGCCTCCGGTCCGAACAGCCCCTGCTCGATCGAAGCATTGGTGCAGGCGAGGTTGACCACCCTGCTGTTGTTCACGGCCGCGATGTCAGCCGCATAGCTGTCCAGGCTGCGCCGGCATGCGGTGTCCTCAGCAGTGGCGTGCGCGACCGGAGGATTGCCCGCTCCGGCTGCGGTCGAGTCGCCGATGACGACGGTGCTGGCAGTTGGGCTCGGCGCCCTGTGGCTCGCCGGATCGACCGCCAGCGGCGCGCGGCCCACGAGCTGATCGAGCGTTCGAACCTGGGAAAGCTGCTGCAGTCCCTGGGCGGCGCTGTTGATCGCCAGTGCGTCGACAGCACCGGCTACGACTGCGGACAGCACGAGTCCCGCGAGAATCAGCTGCCATCGCCGGCGCAACAGGGCGAGGCCCAGTGCCGCAAGGACGGCCGCGATGAGCACGGTGATGAGCAGTGCGCGAATGAAATACGCACTCCAGCCGTTGCGAAGGTCCCGGCCAAGATGCTCGGGCTGCCGGAGCGCGAGCAGCAGCTCGTCGTAGTGCGTCACCTCTGCCCAGAGCAGCCGTGGCCTGATGGGGCCGGAGAATTGCTGCGTGGTGGGGATCGACTGTCCGAAGAGCTCGAGTGTCCCCGGCCCCGACGTCGACGCTGAGGGTCCCGCGCTCAACGCAAGCGACTGCCCCGCAGCCTCGACGTTTTGCGGGGGCGCAATGAGCAGGGACGCCTCGATGCTCACCAGCGGAATGACGGCCGCCAGGCACACGCCGACAGCCACGATGCTGGCGATTCGGGAGATCGAGGGACGGGGGGGCATGGATCCAGGCTACGCGGCGGTCCCCCATGCAGCGTTTCCGATGCGGCCTCGTGACCGAGGACGCCACTTCAAGCGCGAGCTCTCCGCGGCCGCCGTTCGCGACTTAGTACGCGACGCCCAAGGTGGTCCCGTACGACTTCGTATCGGTCACCGCGCGCAGCAAGGCGTCCGCAACGTCGGCTCGCGCAATGGTCAGACCACCCTTCAGGTTCTCGCCATATGCGGTCCGATAGATGCCGGTACGCGCCTTGTTGGTGAGCCGCGGCGGACGCATTGCCGTCCAGTCGAGCCCGCTCGCGCGGAGGATATCCTCCATCAGCGCGAGATCCGCGTACACCTTGCGAAGCACAGCCTTGATCAGCGGTGTGGCCAGGTTCCGGGTGAAGAACCCTTCGCCGGGATCGTGCTTCGGTGGGTTGGGACGCCCCGGCGACGGCGTGGTTGCAACCGGCGCTGCACTGATTGCGATGATCCGCCGGGCACCGGACGCATCCATCGCATCCACGATTGCCTGCGTCCCGCGCGACGCGATACCGGACTCGGAAACACGCCGCGCACCGAGCCCGGACAGCACGGCATCGGCACCCTGCACCGCGCTTCGCAGCGCGTCGAGGTCTGGATCGTCGAAGTCCACCGTGACCATGCGAACATCCTTGTCGAGACGCTCCGGATGACGCGCCACTGCGGTCACGTGATGGCCGGCAGCGACGGCCTGATCGAGGATGAGGCGGCCCACGCCACCCGTTGCGGCGATGATCGTCAATTCCATGTACTTCCCTCTTCTTGAGTCTGATGATGCCGCCCTGGCTCAGCGGACTTGGGCTTGAGACTGAACGTCACGCCGCCGCATGCAGCAACCTCTCCCCCACGTCCTCCCCGCTGACGAAATCACGCTCGCGGATGAGCACCAGCGAGGTCAGCGCCGCAACCCCTGCCGCGACCGCACCGATCAACAGGATCAGGTTGAGCCCGTCGACAAACGACTGCTGCGCCGCGGCGGCGAGCGTTGCGCGCAGCGCGGCGGGTGCACTGCTGACCGCCTGCACCGCGCTTCCGGTGCTGATTGCATGCGCGAATGCGGCCGCATGAGCGGTAAGCGGCGTGGCACTGAGGTGCGCGGTCACGCTCGCGCGGATCTGGGTCGCGAAGATGGTGCCCAGGACAGCAACTCCCGCCGCGACGCCCGCCTGGCGCAAGGTGTTGTTGATGCCCGATGCCATGCCGGCTCGCGACGGATGGACGACCCCCACAGCCGTCGACACCAGGGGCACGTTGACCAGGCCGGCGCCGACCCCGGCGAGGATCATGCCGACCACCAGGTGTGTCCAACTCGACGTCACCGTGACTCCGCGGATCGCGACGAGACCGGCGGCGATCAACACAAAGCCGGCACCGATGAGAACGCGCCTTGGAGCGTGACCGCTCAACCGCCCGGCGATTCCGGCGGTGACGAAGATCGCTCCGGTGAGCGGCAGGAACCGAAGGCCGGCGCCCACTGCCGAGAAGCCGAGGATGTTCTGCATGTAGATGATGAGATAGGTCAGCAGGGAGAAGAGCGAGGCGGAGATGCCGAACGCCGCCAGCAGGCCACCGACAAACGTGGGCACCTTCAGCAGCGACAGGTCGAACATCGGCCTGGGCGTGCGGTATTCGATGACTCCGAACATCCCGAGCAGAACACCACCGGCAATCAATGATCCGACCACCTGCGCGGACCCCCAGCCCACGTCGGTGCTGCGGATCAGCCCGAATACCAGCGCCACCAAGGCCGCGCTGAAACTGACGAAGCCGGCGATATCAAGTGGTGCCGCGTGCGCGTCCTTCGACTCCGGGACGCGAAGGGCGGTGATCAGCAGCGCGACGGCGCCGACCGGGATGTTGACGAAGAAGATCCAGCGCCAGGAAAGGCCACTGGTGATCAGACCGCCGAGCACCGGCCCCGACCGCTACCGCGGCTCCTGTCACGGCACCGAAGACACCGAACGCGATCGCACGATCCTTGCCGCGAAACGCGTCCGCGAGCAGCGCCAGCGACGTGGCGAACATGATCGCCCCGCCAACCCCCTGCACTGCTCGTGCCACCACGAGGAAGATCGGGCCCGTCGAGAGCCCGCACAACGTCGACGCGACGGTAAACAGCACGAGGCCGGTGCCGAAGAGCCGTCGTCGCCCATACCGATCGGCGAGTGATCCGGCGGTGAGCATGAAGGCGGCGAGCGCGAGCGCATAGCCGCTGATCACCCACTGCAGGTCGGCCAGGGTGGCCGAGAAATCACGCTCGATGGATGGCAGCGCGACGTTCACAATCGTGACGTCGAGCAGCAACATCATCACCCCTGCGCAGACCGCCGCCAGCACCCACCACTTTCGAGCCATGATTTCGTCCTCCTTGATTCCTGTGCATTCGCTCAGCAATGCGGTATTATCTGACCATATACTCCGGAAAGTCAAGGACGCGATGAGGAGCCGCCTGCATGACTGAGTCCGCCGGCACCACCCGACGGCCGCGGGGACGCCCGTCGACCGGAGTACGCGCGGCCATCCTCGCCTCCGCGCTCGAGATCATCTCGGGCGATGGGCTCGATCAGCTCACCACACGGGCGGTCGCGAAGCGGGCGCACACGTCTGAGGCGAGCGTCTTCTACCACTTCGGCGACAAGGTCGGCCTGCTGCAGGCGGCCGTGATGGCCGGTCTTGGGCCGCTGAAGGCGCTCGATCCCGCGGCCGTGACCGGTGCTCTCGATCAGCCTCCGGTCGAGACACTTGCCGTGATCACAGCGGCGCTCGAACAGTTCTTCAACCACGCGATGCCGGTGATCGCGACCATCCAGTCGGACGCGAGCTTGCGAAGAGCATTTGCGGAGCGCCTCGTCGAGGGCGACCTGGGTCCGCACCGCGGCGTCCAATTGCTGGCGGACTACCTCCGGGCGATGGTGACGCGCGGTGTGGTCCGAGCGGATGTCGACTGCGACGCGGTTGCGATGCTGGTTGTCGGCGGATGCTTCCTCGCGGCCTGGCAGCGCGCGATGTCCGGTGACACGGGCGACGGGAAGCTCCCCGAGCTCCGCCGAATCGTCGAGGCGCTCGGCGTACTCCTGGCGCCAGACGTCCTGGAGACCGAGAGGTCCGCCTCCGTCGGTGATCGAGCAGGACGGCGGCGTCAGGCGGGCGGGGGCGACACCTCGCCGGCCGCGGCACCGCGCAGATCCAGGTAGAGCTGCTCGAGACCGTCGACGTTGGTGCGCAGGCTGAAGGACTCGAGCGCTCGCGCGCGGGCGCGCTGCGCGAGGCTCTGGCGCAGGTCGCTTTCGTCGTGCAGCTGGCGCAACGCATCGCCGAGCGCCGGTTCGAGGGGTGAGACCGGGATGACGACGCCCGCGTCTCCAACCACCGCACCGTCTTCTCCCGCATCTGTGGCGATCACCGCCCGCCCAACGCTCATCGCTTCGAGCAGTGCGATCGAGAGTCCCTCTGCTGTCGAGGGAAGCACGAACACGTCGGCTGCACGGAGCAGATCCACTCTCTCGTCCACACCCGTGATGACACCGAGCAGCCGTATCTGCGGTTGCTCGGCGACCACGCGCTGCAGTTGGCGTCGTTGCGTGCCACCGCCGGCGATCAAGAGCACGTGATCATCTCCCCAGCCCTGGCCCAGGAACGACCGCGCCAGGTGGGGCACGCGCTTCTCCGCATCGAGCCGTCCCATGTAGACGACGACGAACCGGGCGTTCAGCGAGGCGCGCAGGCTGGAGCGCCCAGGGCTGAACCGGTCCGTGTCGACGGCATTGGGGATGACGACGATGCGTTCCGGGTCCAACCCCGATTCGATGAGCAACGCGCGCTGTCCCTCGCTCAGCGCCACGATCGCATCGAAATGTGCCAGGCGCCACGCCTGAAACCGGTACACCTCGCGGAGGACCCGCGCGCGAGCCGAGTGCGGCGCCCCGTAGGGGAGATGGACTGTCGCGATCGCTGGGATGTTGCGGTGCTGCGCGAGGCTGGCAACCGCGCCGTCGAGGAGCGAGAAGCTCACCGACACGTGGACGACATCTGGCTGAAACCGCGTCAGCGCCGCTTCGATGCGCTCCAGCGACCCCGGCAAGGACACTGTCACCGTCTTCAGGCGCACTGCGCGCAACGCCACATCCTGATCGGGAGCTTCGACTCCGCCTTCGCGATGCGCGACGAACAGCACGTCGATCCCGCGCGAGCGCATCGCCGCAACCGTCTGCCGGCTGTATGCGGCCAGGCCGTTCCCGTGGCGCCCCTGGAAGTGCCCGAACCATGCCACACGAAGTCGCGGCGAGGCGTCGGGCGTCACGAGATCGGGTACAGCCACCGCGCGCAGCGTAGAGCCCCGAGGGTCGCGTTCGCCAAACGGCGCGCTCCGGGGTCACCGCCCCGAGGACGCTCAGCGGTCCTCGAGTGCGAGCTCGTCGAGACCCGGAGCCGTGGCCCGCGGCAGGACGGTGCTGATGAAGGACTTGACGGCCTCGTTCAGCCCCACGTCGTGACCGGCTGCTTCCGACAGGTACCAGCGATGGTCGAGGACCTGATGGAAGAGCTCGGCGGGTTCGAGCCGCCCGTGGAGCTCCGCCGGAACCGCGGCGATCGTGGGCTCGAAGACGTCGACGAGCCAGCGGCGCGCCCCATAACGCTCCGAGACTGGACCGCCCGTCGTGGTCTCGAGCTCGGTCCGGTAGCGGGCGATATCCCCGAGGAGCCGGCGTGCCTGGTTCTCCTGGACCTCGAGTCCGGTCAGCGCCTGGAGCGTGCGTACATGGTGCCCCGGCTCGACGACGCGGGGCTGGAGGCGGAGATGATATTCGCCGCCCTGGGCACTGACCTCGACCTCCTCAACGTCGAAGCCGAGCCCGTTGAGCCGCTGCAATCGCTCCTCGATGAGATATCGCTGGTCGGGGGCAAACGCGACCTCTTGAACGAGCTCCGACCAGAGCCCGTCGTACCGCCGGCGCAGTTCCTCGGCGGCCAGCGCCGGGTCCATGTGATGCACGAGCCCCTCAGCGGTGACGTCGAGCAGCTCACCGAAGATGTTCTCCTCGGCGACCATCACGTCCTGCAGGCGCTGACCGTCGCTGAGCTGCGGGTGAAGCTCCCCGGTTTCGGTATCGACCACGTATGCGCCAAGCGCTCCCGCATCGCGACGGAAGAGCGTGTTCGACAGCGAGCAATCACCCCAGAAGAAGCCGGCGACATGGAGACGCACCAGCAGGTTCACGAGGCCATCGAGGAGGCGATCACCGAGCGCCGAGTCGCTTCCGGTCGCACCGAGCACCCGGCGATACGGCAGCGAAAAGTCGAGATGCCGTGTGATCAGCACGGCTTCCAGCTCGACGCCGTCGGGCGACTGCGGAGAGCCGACCTGACGGCCGGTGACCAGCGCGGCCACCTCGACGACCGGAATGAAGAGCCGATCCAGCTCGGCGAGCAGCCGGTATTCACGCTCGGCGAGCCGATGGGGCAGCTCCTTGAGCGCGTAGATCGCCTCGCCGTAGCGCACAAACCGGACCACGTGCCGAGAGATCCCGCGCGGGACGTCAACCAGGCGATCGTGCCGCCACGTCTCCAGGGGAAGGTCCCACGGCAGGTCGAGGAAATCCGGATGCCCGGTGCGCCTGCGCATCTGGAAGTCCACAGCTTGCGGGGTCACTCGCGCCGCCTCTGGATTCGCTGAAAGCGTTCAAGGGACGATGACAGATGTCCGAAGGAACTGCAGGAGACGAGCTTGGCCGGTCGTCTGATCGATCGACGTGATCCCGCCGTCGGCGTCTCGCCCTCCAGCACAATAGCCGGCGTTCGACGGCCGAGACGTGGAGGAGCACCCATCGTGTCAGCGCAGCCCGGATTAGTCAGGTTTCCCAACGGTTTCCTCTGGGGCACCAAGACCGCTGCGTATCAGGTCGAGGGATCGGTGGACGTCGACGGCCGAGGTCCTTCGATCTGGGATACGTTCAGCCATCGTGCCGGGGCGACGCGCAACGGCGACACCGGCGATGTCGCGTGCGACCACTACCGGCGCATGGACGAGGACCTCGACCTGCTCGCTGCGCTCGGCGCGCCTGCGTATTGCTTTTCCGTCGCATGGCCGAGGGTGCAACCGTCCGGCAGCGGCGCGATCAACCAGCAGGGCCTCGACTTTTACCGGCGCCTGGTCGACGGCCTGCTGCGGCGATCGATCGTGCCGGTGGTCACCCTCTATCACTGGGACCTCCCCCAGGCGCTGGAGGACGCGGGCGGCTGGGTGTCACGCGACACCGTCGCCCTGTTCTCCGAGTACACGCGCATCGTCGCCGGCACGCTCGGCGACTCAGTTCGAATGTGGATCACCCTCAACGAGCCCTGGTGCTCGGCATGGCTCGGTTACGGCACCGGCGAACACGCGCCGGGCGTGCGCGATCACGGCAAGTCGGCGGCCGCGACCCATCACCTGTTGCTCGCACACGGCGAGGCGGTGAATGTGCTGCGCGCCACGATCCCGAACGCAAGCGTCGGGATCGGGCTGAATCTTCAGCCGGTTCGACCCGCGACCGACCACGACGACGATCGCGCGGCGTGCCATCGCGTCGATGGAAACCTCAACCGCCTGTTCCTGGACCCGATCTTCACCGGCCGGTATCCGGCCGACATGCTCGAACACTACGCAGGCCTGCAACCGGGTTTCGACGTGGTGGCAGAAGGGGATCTCGAGGTGATTCGGACGCCGATCGACTTCCTCGGTGTCAACTTCTACTCCCCCATCACGGTGTGCGCACCCGCGCGCCAGGCGGAAGCGCGGGCCACCGGGTACTGGATCCCGGAGACGGAACGCAGAGGTCGGATTGGGGATCTTGACGCCGTGCAGGTGCTCCGCGCCGAGGTGAGCCGCACCCAGATGGGATGGGAGATCGAGCCCGCGGCGCTCACCGAGATTCTGGTTCGCGTCCGCGATCAGTACGCCAACCTGCCGCTGTACATCACCGAGAACGGCGCCGCGTTCGATGACTACATCGGCCCGGACGGCGAGGTGCACGACGCCAATCGGATCGCGTATCTCGACGGACATCTGCGCGCCGTGCTGGATGCGCTGGACGCAGGTGTCGATATGCGTGGGTACTTCGTCTGGAGCATCCTCGACAACTTCGAATGGGGACACGGCTACTCGAAGCGCTTCGGCCTCACGTGGGTGGACTATCCGACCGGCCGGCGTCTGCCGAAGTCGAGCTTCGCGTGGTATCGGCAGACTGTGCGAGCCAACGGCCTGGAGCGCTGACTCCTCCGACCTCGGCGGGATCAACGACCGACAGTTCGTGCCAGAAGGGTTCGGCGGTTGCTCGTCCCGGTCTTCGTGAAGATCGACTTGAGATGGTCCTGCACGGTGTTCTCCGACACGAACATCTGTCGAGCGATGCCGCGTGTATCCGAGCCACCGACCAGATGCTCGAAAAGTTCCAGCTCGCGAACGCTCAGCCCGCAAGCGCGCCCGAAGAGAGTCATCCGCTCAACCGGCGTGCTCGCCTCGATCGTGACGGCGATGTCCTGCTCGCCGGACGGCAGCGGGGTGGCGATGCGTGCAGCACGCAGGGTGAGCCAGACCCCGCCAGCCAGGTGCACTCGAGCCGCTGGGGCATGCTCGTCAACGCCGGCCTCACTGGACAGCAACTGCGCGGCGACGTTGTAGGCGCCGGCCGGAATCGGCTGCCGACCTGAGCCGGGGGGAACCAGGAGGCGCAGGTATTCATTGGTCTCGGCGGTCTGCGCCCGAACATCCAAGTCTGGCGACAGCATGAGGACCACAGGCCCGACGCGCACCGTTGCCTCCGCGCCGAGGCTGAAGGTGCTCGCCTGGCAGCGCCGCAATGCCTCGGTAACCGGTTTTGCAATGACGCTGAGGAATGCAGCTTCCTCGTCGGTGAACGAGGTTCCGCCACCGCTCCTCCAGAGGTCAAGGAAACCCCAGCAGCCGTACCGGCAGCGGAAGACGACCGACGCCACGTCGGTCACTTCGAAGTGCGACAGCATGTCGCGCCAGATGAGGCTCCGTTCCATGTGGCCACCCGTCGACTCGCGGAGCAGGGCCACGGGCGTTTCGATCCGCGTCCAGCGGTTGATCGGCGTCAGATATTTGAGGCGGATCAGACGCGGAAGCTCGGGAAGGCACGGCACATCCGCGAGGGGTGCCGAACCCACCTCGGTCTCCGGGTCGGTGAGCAACCACGCATGGGCATCGAAGCCGACCACAGGGCGGATCTCCGCGAGCACCGCGACGCGGAGTGAGAGCGCGTCGGAGGTCGTCGACAAGCAAAGCCTTCCGATCCGCTCGATCCCTCGCGACTGTGCGCTGATCCCTGCCATCGATCGATGGTACCTGCCACCCCCCCGTCCGATCGGGTTCGTCAAAGATCCCTTAAAGCTGGGATGGCGGACCGCCCGGCGTCCCCGTACTCTCGAATCACAGATAACGACTGAGGAGAAGGCCATGGTCACGCTGCACATTCAACATTCGATCACTGACTTCGACACCTGGACGTCAGCGTTCCAGCGGTTCGGCGACGCGCGCTCCAACGCCGGTGTTCGCGCGGAGCGGATCCAGCGACCCGTGGACGACCCCAAGTACGTCGTGATCGACCTCGACTTCGACACCGCCGGTGAGGCGCGGTCGTTCCAGGCTTTCCTGACCACCCAGGTATGGGCGAACCCGAAGAATGCGCCAGGTTTGGCTGGAACACCTGCAACCATGATTCTTGAACTCTCCACGCTCTGACCGCTACGAGCCACGCCCATCCGGAAGGTGGCCCTCGCAGCGGGGTCCACGACCGGCGACGGGAGCAGACCCGATCTCGAGACTGCTGATGGCCGAGGAGGTTCTAAGGTCGGCCGCCAGTGGCCACTCTGAGCGACCTGCAATATGAAGCCGACGGCCTGGCGATGGACTACCACGGCGGGGGACGCCCCTATTCAGATTCCAGCGCGCTTGCGGCTCGTCTCGACGACATCAGCTTTGATCCGGACCGTCTGCGAGCCCTGGGCGCAGCCGGATTGGACGCTCTGCTGAGCCAGGAACGTGTCGACCGCACGCGGATCGCCGCCATCGGGTACTGCTTCGGAGCCGTGGTCGTGATGGAGCTGGCCAGAACTGGGGCAGACATCAAGGCAATCGTCGGCTTCCACCCCGGTCTGACGTCGTCTCGCCCGGAGGACTCACCCAATATCGTGGGTCGGGTGTTGATGTGCGCAGGCGCCGACGACCCCCTCGTCCCGATCGGGGAGCCGGCTTTGAGGAAGAAATGCGCACCGCGGGAGTTGACTGGCAGATGAACCTCTACGGTGGCGCTAAACACCGCTTCACCGATCCAAACGCCGCCGCAGGGGGTGTACCCGGTTTGGAGTACAACCATCGAGCTGCGGAGCGATCGCGGCGGGCCATGCTCGACCTCTTCGAAGAGGCCCTCGCCCGACATCGGTCAGGTGCACTGGCAACCAGCGCCGCTGACTCAAGGAAGCCGGATCAGGTTGAGGCCGGCCAGCGGACCACCGATCTGCTGCATCCTGCCGCCGGCCACGAGCTCACCGAGGTCGACGGCGAAGAAGCCTGCGTCCCCGAAAAGTTGGACAACCTCGGACTTGGCATCTGCGTCGTCGCCGGAGAGGAAGATCACACGCTGGCCGCCTGACTCGTGCGGGTCGGCGGCAAGTACCGGAGCGCCGAGTGTGTTCGCGACCTTCACGACGCGTGCGCCGGGCAGCAGCTCGGCGACCACCTCGCTGGACGTCCTCGCGTTGAGGTCACTGCCGTCGAAGTCATTCGTCGCATCCAGGACGATCTGGCCGCTCCAGGTGAGGCCGTGCACCGCGTCGGGCAGTCGAGGCCATGGCACGGCGAGCACCACGACCCGCGCGCCTGCGGCGTGCTCCACGGTTCCCGCCGACGCCCCGTCCGGAAGTGACGCGATGACGGAATCCAGCGTTTCGGGCCCGCGGCTGTTGGCCAGCATGACGGGGCGGCCGGCGCGCAACGCCGTCCATGCCATCGCCTGCCCGAGCCGTCCCGCCCCGACGATTCCAACCAGCCTGACATCGCTCACGTCGGTCCCTCATATGCGGCGGCGAAGAGGTAGCTGACCGCCAGGCTGCGATACGGTCGCCAGACCTCTCCCAGCTGCACCATTTCCGCCTCGGTCGGCAGATGGTCGAAGTCGTAGGTGCGCTGCACGCTGTGGCGCAATGCAAGGTCGTTGGACAGGAAGACGTCGGGCCGATCGAGCGCGACCAGAAGGAAACCGTGCGCCGTCCACGGCCCGATTCCCGGCACCTCGGTCAGAACCGCTTCAACTTCCTCGTCCGTCATCCTCGATAGGGAGGCGTCGCTCAATCGTCCATCGACGAATCGTTCGGCGAGCGCTCGCAGACTCGCGCCCTTGCGCCCTGAGAGCCCGCTGTCTCGCATCGCCTGCGGGTCACCGGCGAGCAATTCCGCCGGCGACGGCAGCCGTCCACCGAAGCGCTGCTCGATGCGAGAAAGAATCGTGCGTGTCGCGCTCACCGACAGCTGCTGACCGACCACCTGGAAGATCAGAGTCCCGAAAGCGTCGAGCGGTGGAAGCTCCCGCAGCCAGGCGCGCGGCCGGAAATCCGGCCGCCCGTCGATGAGCTGCACCATCACTGGGTCGGCCTTGCGAAGGTACGCGACCGCGGTGGGGTCGGCCAGCGCTGCGGCAACGCTCACGGGTGCACCTGTGAGCCGACCCCCTTGTCGAGGCGCACCGACTCCATGACCCAGAAGGTTGTGCTGGGGGTGAAGACGTCGGCTGCGGCGAGGACGCCCGTGTACTTGTCGATCACCGGCTTCGCGGCGTTGTTGGTCACGGCGTCGAGGTATCCCTTCACTCCGGCCCACGAGTTGGCGCCGTACTTCACGAAGTACGGAGTGGGGTCGGTGGTCGCCAGCGCCGTCTTGACGTTCTCGACGATATCGCTCATGTACTGCTGGTGCATCAGCACGTCCTCGCGCGTCCCGAGCCTGCCGAGGTGGCCACTGATCAGCTGCTTCCAGGGATAGGTGAGCGCATGGGCGGGCGCTTCCAGGTAGCCCGGGATGTCCTGGGTCAGGTTGCTGACGTACACCGGCGCCCAGCCGGCGTTGACGATGTCCACCATCATCAGCGTGTCGTGCTCGGGGAAGTGGGAGAAGGTCATGTCGGGCGCGTGGCTGGCGCCGTGCCATGCCAGTTCGATCCGCTCACCGCCGATCTCCAGGGTGCGCCGGTCCTGGAATGTCTCTTCGTTGGCCGGCTTGGCCGGATCGTCGTCGCGCAGCAGGAGGCGGCGGGTCTCCTCGTGTCCGATGCGCGTGACATCCTTGCCGAAGAGGAAGGACGCACCGACGTGGTCGGAGTGATGGTGCGAGTAGATGATGTGAGTGACCTTGTTGCTCACGCCGTTGGCCGCTGCGATCTCGTCGATTGCGCGTTGCAGGTTGTGGCCGATCGTGGGCGGAGCGTCGAAGAGAACGACGCCGTCGCGAGTGGTCAGGAACGCCGCCTGGTAGACGCCGTCGGTGACCCAGTAGAGGTTTCGCTCCACGCGTCCGACGTGGTAGCCCTGCTCGTTGAGGGCGGGTCCGAGTGCCGTGGCGGGAACCGGCGCGTAGTCCGGCAGGGTGTCAGTGAGGGTCGCGACGTCCGAGGTGCTCATTTCTTTCTCCTTGTAGGGAATGTTCGTGCGGTGCTCTGAGATCAGGCGGTCTTGAGGAGACGAGTTGTGAGCACGATGTCGACCACGTCGGGAACCGTCTCGACGCGGGCCCAGTCGCGCTGCAGCTCACATGCCAGCGACACCCAGCTGATTGGCTTCGCCCCGGCCTGGACGATGCGCTCCAGACCCGCGCGGTGGGCTTCAGGGGATGTGCCGCCGACCGCATCGACGACCGGATAGACCTCGAACCCTGCGCGCAGGGCATCGAGCGTCGGGAAAGCCAGGCACACCTCAGTCCACAGCGCCGTCATGATCAGTTTGCTTCGGCCGGTCGCCTCGACAGCGCGCCGGAACTCGACGTCTTCCCACGAGTTGATCGTGGTTCTGTCGATCTCCTTGTGCCCCGAGAGGACTGCCTTCAGCTCAGGGATAGTCGGCCCCTGGCCGTGTGCGACATTGACGGTCGACAGCACGACGGACAGGTGGAAGGTCTCGGCGAGGCGCGCGACCGAGACGATGTTGTCGACCAGGAGGTCGTGATCGATCGACCGGACGGCCTGGATCTGGCTCGGCTGGTAGTCGATGACGACGAGCGCCGAGTTCTCCGGCGTCAGCAGCTGGTCGGTGACGGCGTCGCGGATAGGCTCACTTGTCATACGGGCAGCTTGGCGACCGACCGCAGTGCATGGCGTCCAGGAAACCCATAGTCCTTGTGCGGGGGGGCACCCCTGCCGACGACTCGTCTACCGTGGGCGGCCTCAGATCAGGGGAGGACCAGCGATGCTCCTCGGCCGGCAAGCCGAGTCCGTGGCGCTCGACCGGCTCCTCGATTCGGCGCGCCGCGGCAACGGCGGGGCCATCGTCGTGCACGGGGAGCCGGGCATCGGCAAGTCCGCGTTGCTGGACCATGCGATGGCCGAGGCGACGGGGTTCCACGTGTTGCGCACCGTGGGCAGCGAAGCCGAGATGGAGGTCCCCTTTGCCGCGCTGCATCAGCTGTGTGCCCCGACGCTCGTCAGTCTCGAGCAGCTCCCTGCGCCGCAACGCGATGCGCTCGGTGTCGCATTCGCGCTGACCGCCGGCCCCGCGCCGGATCGCTTGGTCGTGGGCCTTGCGGTGCTCAATCTGCTATCACAACTGGCCGGCGAGCGGCCGGTCCTGTGCGTCGTCGACGACGTGCAATGGCTCGACCGGGAATCGGCGCAGGCGGTCGCATTCGCTGCCCGTCGGCTGGCGACGGAATGCGTCGCTGTCGTGTTCGGAGCTCGGAGCATCCCCAGAGAGCTCGACGGACTTGCAGAG
>CABEDX010000181.1_pt1 | contig 17615 bp, 13 predicted proteins | sample 3132991 | NCBI WGS metagenome assembly CABEDX01 (sample SAMEA5534332, study PRJEB31848) | metagenome | biome: tundra; feature: field; material: soil | place: USA | collected 2013-05 | depth 0.15 m
GTGTTCTCGGACGCAGTCTTCTGGGCGTTGGTCGAGGCGGAGGGTTCGGTAGGCGGGGTGGCGGAGGATGCCGTCGCGGGTCCAGCCGGCGAAGCGGACCTCGCAGACCAGCTCGGGTTTGACCCAGGTTGCGGGCTCGGAGGTCTTGGGGGTGACATCGAGCGGGCACGTCTTCACCTCGAGGGGACGAAGGCGTTCCCTGAGGTCGCGCAAGGTCTTCTCATCGAACCCGGTGCCGACCTGGCCGCAGTGAACCAGGTGGTCGCCTTCAAGAACGGCGAGGATGAGCGCACCCAGCTGATTGGTCCGGCGACCGCGACCGGCGGTGTAACCGGCGATGACGCAGGACTGGCTCAGCCAGGACTTGATCTTCACCCAGTCCGGGCTGCGGATCGCGGGGCGATAGAGCGAGTCGGCGCGCTTCCCGACGATGCCTTCGATGCCTGACTCGCGGGCGACATCGAACAGAGAGATCCCGTCGCGCTCGACGTGCTCCGCGAAGAGGATGTACGGCGAGTCGACGACGGTTTCGCGCAGTGTCTTCTTGCGGATGCGCAGCTCGGTGCTGAGCAGGTCGCGGCCCTCCAACTCGAGGAGGTCGAAGGCGATGAAGGTCACCGGGTGTTCCGCGGCCGCGCGGCGGACATCGGACTCACGACTGACGCCGATGCGCTGCTGGATGCGCTCGAACGACGGACGGCCGTCGGCATCGAGGACGACCAGCTCGCCGTCGACGATGGCCTGACGTGCGCGGATCCCCGTCCGGATCGCCTGTGCCTCGGGGTATCGAAGGGTCTCGTCGCCACCGCGACGGCCGGTGATGCGGACCAGGTCCCCGGCCACGGTGACCATCGCTCGGATGCCGTCGTACTTCAGCTCGAACAACCATCCATCCCTTGAAAACGGCTGATCCATTGGGGTTGCGAGCATCGGCGGCGGCGCCTGGGCAAGGCCTGGAGGAGCCGCTGGCGGCGACGCCGGCGGCGGCGTGCGAGCGCGGGCGGCGCGGCGCATCTCGCGCGGGTCACCGCCTCCTTCGGCGGCGATCTCCGCCAGGCTTCTGCCGGTTTTGACTGAAACGTCGAGGTCGATGGCCTCGAAGCCCTCGACGACCGAATCGTCGCGCTTCTTGATGAGCAACCAGTTCTTGTCACCGTCGCTGCTGCCGCCGTACTGCCGGCCACGCTCACCGATGTGTATGAGCGCGAACTCGCCCGAGAGCTTGCTGCCATGGAGGCGGAACTTGATGTCCCCTCGGACCCGGGAACGCTCGAAATCCTCGGCGGACTCCTTGATCCACTCGTACGTCCCGATGTCCCAGAGCATCACCGTGCCCGCCCCATATCCCGAGGGGATCACGCCCTCGAATTCGCCGTAGTCGATGGGGTGATCCTCCGTCTGCACAGCCAGGCGCTTCTTGGTCGGATCCAGGCTGGGGCCGCGGGGAATCGCCCACGAGAGCAGCACGCCGTTGTGCTCCAACCGGGTGTCGAAATGCATTCGCGTGGCTCGATGTTTCTGGACGCAGAACCGGCTGCCGTGGGGCAGCTGCTCCCATGCGGACGCCTCAGCTCCGGCGCGCTGGATTGGGTCGCCGCTGGGCTCCGGGGTCTGATTGAAATCGCGCTTCCGGCGGTACTCTTCCAGGGTGGGATTTGCCATCTTCATAGACCCTTTCGACGAGCCCGGTCGGGAGCAGTACGGACAGCGTCGTTCATGGTCCTGATGCTAGTGCAGCGCACCCCTCGAAACGAGCGAAGTGAGCCCGCAGGCTGGTAGAATAGGGGTACTTGGAACGGCCGATTTGAGCGGTCCCCGCTGGAACAATCGAGCGGTTTCACCATTGGCCCCCTCCCTCACACTCACGTCACAACCGGAGCAGCACAGATAACCGACACCGCACGCCCCGAACGCCCCGATGAGGCGGCGAACGAGCCAGAGACGAGCCCAGGGACAAGTCATGCAAACGGCAACCCGGATCCGCGTCCGGTAGGCACCGGCCGGGTTGGCAAGGACACGTACTCGGCCGACCAGATCCAGATCCTCGAGGGTCTCGAACCCGTTCGCCGGCGCCCGGGGATGTACATCGGATCCACGGATCTGCGTGGTCTGCACCACCTCGTCGTCGAGCTGGTCGACAACAGCATCGACGAGGCCCTCGCCGGTTGGTGCGACACCATCAAGGTCGTGCTCCATGCGGACCGATCCGTGTCGGTTCTCGACAATGGCCGCGGCATCCCGGTGGGGATGCATCCGACCGCCAGGAAGTCCGCGCTCGAGGTCGTGCTCACGACGCTCCACGCCGGTGGAAAGTTCGGCGGTGGTGGCTACAAGGTCTCCGGTGGCCTGCACGGTGTCGGTCTCTCGGTCGTCAACGCGCTGAGTGAGCGCCTGCTCGTCGAGGTGTATCTCGACGGTGAGACCCACCGCCAGGAATACACGCGTGGGGTGCCCAACGGCCCCGTGGCAGTGGTGGGAACGTCCGACCGGCGGGGAACCTTCGTGCGATTCTGGCCTGACCCGGAGATCTTCCCGGAGATCGAGTTCTCGTGGGACACGGTCAACAACTCGCTGCGCAGCTATGCGTTCCTCAACAAGGGCATCACGATCCAGCTCGAGGACGAACGCGACGACCACGCCTACACCTTCCACTTCGAAGGTGGCATCCAGTCCTTCGTCAGGTATCTCAACGCCAACCGCAACGTCATCAACCAGAAGCCGATGTACGTGGAGCGGGAGATCGACGGCAACGTCGTCGAGATCGCGCTGCAGTACCAGAACACGGTGTTCACCGAGCACGTCCTCGCCTTTGCAAACAACGTGCACACCGAGGAAGGCGGCGCGCACGTCACCGGGTTCCGCGGCGCGCTCACCGCCACGCTCAACAAGTACGCCCGCAAGGCGGGCATCCTCAAGGAACAGGACCCCAATCTAAGCGGTGACGACGTGCGCGACGGATTGACGGCGGTGATCAGCGTCAAGCTGCGCGAACCGCAGTTCGAGGGTCAGACCAAAACCAAGCTGGGCAACAGCGAAGTGGCCGGACAGGTCTCGACGGTGCTGAGCGAGGCGCTCATGCAGTACCTGGAGGAGAACCCTGCGGACGGTCGCAGGATCATCGACCAGTCGCTGACCGCCGCCCGAGCTCGGCAGGCCGCCGCCAAGGCACGCGACCTCGTGCAGCGCAAGTCGCTGCTGGAGTCGGCAACGTTGCCCGGCAAGCTCGTCGACTGCAGTGAGCGTGACCCGGCGCATTGCGAGATCTTCATCGTCGAGGGACTGTCAGCAGGCGGCACCGCCAAAGAGGCGCGCGAGCGCCGCAACCAGGCAATCCTTCCGCTCCGAGGCAAGATCCTCAATGTCGAGAAGGCACGAGCCGACAAGATCCTTGGCAACGAGCAGATCAAGGATCTGATCATGGCGCTCGGCGGCGGATTCGGCGAGACGTTCAGCGTGGACAAGCTGCGCTATCACCGCATCGTGCTCATGGCCGACGCTGACGTCGACGGTTCGCACATCCGCACCCTGCTGCTGACGTTCTTCTGGCGCCACCTGCGCCCGCTGGTGGACGGTGGGTTCCTGTACCTCGCGCAGCCGCCCCTGTACAAGCTCGAGAAGGGCAAAGGCAAGAACCGGCAGACGGAGTACGCATTCAGCGACGACCAGCGTGACGACAAGGTCAAGTCCATGGGCAGAGACACCGAGGTTTCGCGCTACAAGGGACTCGGCGAGATGATGTCCGAGGAATTGTGGGCGACCACCATGGACCCCGATCGCCGGGTGCTCCTGCAGGTCGGTGTCGCCGACGCCATCAAGGCCGACGACATCTTCGACCGTCTCATGGGGTCCGACGTCGAGCCTCGCAAGCGTTTCATTCAGACTCACGCGACGAGCGTGCGCAACCTCGACGTCTGATGCCGCTTCCGATCGCGGTCGACGCGATGGGCGGCGACAATGCCCCAGCGGAAATCGTGCGCGGCGCGTTGCGCGCCCTCAACGAGCACGGCATCGCGGTCACCCTGGTCGGCCGGCGTGAGGCCGTCGAGGCGGAGTTCCGCAGCGCGGGAGCCGTGACCCCGGACGGGATCACCATCGTCGATGCCCGCGAGGTCATCGAGATGAACGAGCACCCTGCCAACGCGGTGCGCGCCAAGCGCGATTCGTCCCTGGTGAGCAGCTGCGCGCTGGTCGCCGCCGGCGAGGCTCGTGCCGTCGTCAGCGCCGGCAACAGCGGGGCGATGCTCGCCGCAGCACTCTTCACCATCAAGCGGATCCCCGGGGTTGCCCGCCCCGCAATCGGCGCGGCGTTCCCCAGCGAGGCGGGTCAGACATTCATCCTGGATGTCGGCGCCAACACCGACTGCAAACCGGAGTGGCTCGCACAGTTCGCTGTGATGGGTGACATCTACGCCCGCACCATGCTGGGCATCCCGAGCCCGCGCGTCGCCCTGCTCAGCAACGGCGAGGAGTCGGAGAAGGGCTCGGAGTTGGTGCAGGCGGCCCACCCGTTGATCGCGGCACTGCCGATTCAATTCGTCGGCAACGTCGAGGGCAAGGATATTTTTCGCGGCGGCTGCGACGTGGTCATCACCGACGGCTTCACCGGCAACGTGGTGCTCAAGGTGGCCGAGGGGATCGGCGAGTTCCTGTTCGCCAGCATTGCCCGCGAGGCACGCAAGTCGCTCGGCGGCAAGGTGGGCGGCGCGCTGCTCAAACCGAAGTTGCGTCCGTTGCGCGACCGCATCGACTACCGGAAAACCGGTGGGGCGCTGCTCCTCGGTGTCGCGGGTGAGGTGGTGATCGCCCACGGGCGGTCGGATGCCGAGGCGACCATGAATGCGATTCGGGTTGCCGCCCGCGCGGCCGATCAGGGTGTCAGCCAGGTTATCGCGGGCGCGGTGAGAAGCCCGGCGGAGGTGTCTGCGTAATGGTGGTGTTCGAGCCCGGTCAGATTCATCCCATCGAACTCGAGGCGGAGATGCGCGCGTCCTACATGGACTACGCGATGAGCGTGATCATCAGCCGCGCCCTCCCCGATATCCGCGATGGGTTGAAGCCGGCGCAGCGCCGCATTCTCTGGGCCATGCTCGATACCGGGATGACCGCCGGGGCGCGCTACCAGAAGTGCGCGGCGGTGGTCGGCGAGGTGCTCGGCAAGTACCACCCACATGGTGATTCCGCCGTCTACGACACGCTCGTCCGGCTTGCGCAGCCGTGGGTAATGCGCTACCCGCTCATCGATGGCCAGGGGAACTTCGGCTCGGTCGACGGTGATCCGCCCGCCGCGTACCGGTACACCGAGGCCCGCATGACCGCCGTGGCCATGAGTCTCGTCGACGACATCGAGAAGGATACCGTCGATTTTGGCCCGAACTTCGCGAACGTCCCGGGCGTGCGCGAGCCGTCGGTGATGCCGTCGCTGCTCCCGAACCTCCTGGTCAACGGCGCGAGCGGCATCGCGGTGGGGATGGCCACCAACATCCCGCCACACAACCTGGGGGAGATCTGCGATGCCGTGGTCCGGCTGATCGATGACCCGGAGACCACCACCGAGGACCTCATCCGGATCGTCAAGGGCCCGGACTTCCCGACCGGCGGCATCATCTACACCCGCGACATCGCCAATGTGTATGGCACCGGCCGCGGGCGGATCGTGATGCGCGCGCAGGTCGACTTCGAGGAGTCGAAGTCGGGACGCGAGCAGATCATCGTCCGCGAGCTCCCCTACCAGGTGAACAAGTCGCGCTTGATGCAGAACATCGCGGAGCTCGTGAACGACCGCAAGATCGACGGCATCGCCGACCTGCACGACGAGTCCGGGCGCGAAGAGAAGGTGCGCATCGTCATCGAGCTGAAGTCCAATGCGCGGCCCCATACGGTGCTCAACAACCTCTACAAGCACACCCAGCTGCAGATGACGTTCGGCGCCCTGATGCTCGCCATCGTCGACGGCCGCCCGCAGGTGCTGAGCCTCAAGGCGATGCTCCAGCACTACATCGGCCACCGGCGCAACGTGGTCACGCGGCGCACGCAGCACGACCTGACCACGGCCCGGGAGCGGGCGCATATCCTCGAAGGGCTGACCATCGTCCTCGACAACCTCGACGAGACGATCGCGATCATCCGCGGCGCGCAGGACGAGAAGTCCGCGCAGACCGCCCTGGAGCAGCGGTTCAACCTGTCGGAGCGACAGTCGAAAGCCATCGTCGACCTCCGTCTCGGCCGGCTGACGAGGCTCGAGAGCGGCAAGCTTCGCGAGGAGTACGAGGAGCTGATCAAGAAGATCGCGCAGCTGGAGGACCTGCTCGCCAATTCGCGTCTCATCGACGGCGTCATCAAGGACGAGGTCGCCAACCTGCGCAGGCGATTCGCCGATCCGCGGCGCAGCGAGATCCGTCACGACGAGCTCGAGATGAACGAGGAAGACCTCATCCCGCAGGAGCAGGTCTTCGTGACCCTGACGCACCGCGGCTACATCAAGCGCATGTCGCTCGACATCTACCGCGCGCAACATCGTGGCGGCAAGGGCGTCGTGGGCGCGCGCCGCTCGACCGACGAGGACTACATCGAGCACTCGACGACGGCGAACACTCATAGCGACATGCTCTTCTTCACCAACCGGGGCCGCGTGTTCCGGTTGCGCACCCACGAGATTCCCGACGTCAAACGCCAGGCCAAGGGAATCCCGATCATCAACCTCATCGAGGTTGACCAGGGCGAGAAGGTCACCGCGCTCATCGATATGGAGGTCTTCAGCGACGAGCAGTACCTGGTGATGGTCACCAAGCTCGGCCAGATCAAGAAGACCCCTGCGGCAGCCTATGCATCGGTGCGCCGCAACGGGCTCATCGCCATCAACCTGCAGGACGACGACGAGCTCAACTGGGTCCGCCGGTCCTCGGGTGGCGACGAGGTCCTCGTGGTGACCCGCCAGGGCAAGGGTTCGCGTTTCACCGAGAAGGAGGTGCGCCCGATGGGCCGCGACACCATGGGGGTCGGCGCGATCCGCCTCCGCAAGGGCGATGAGGTCGCCGGGTTCGACATCGTGAATCCGGAGGGCCACGTGCTCGTGATCACCGAGAACGGCTTCGGCAAGCTCACGCCGATGAGTGATTACCCGGTCAAGAGCCGCAACATCCAGGGCGTGTACACGGTCGATCAGACCGCGATCCCGAAGATCGGCGAGATCGTCGGGATGCGCGTGGTCGAGGACCTGTCCGAGGAGTTGATGGTGATCTCGACGTCAGGGCAGGTGATCCGCATCCCGCTCGAACAGGTCCGCATCTCCGGGCGTCAGACCCGGGGCGTGATCATCATGCGGCTCGACGACGGCGACCGGGTCGCCTCGATCGCCGGGGTCGGCGCGGTGGTTGCCCTCGAAGCGTGACCGAGGTCTTTCGTCTCGCTGACTCCTACGTCGACGACCTCTGCAGGCTCGATCCGTTCACAGCGACCGGTCTCGGGATCCCGGGACACGACGACGAGGTGACCGACTACTCCCCGGCGGGTGTCGAGGCGCAGGTCGACCTCGACCGCCGGACCCTCGGCGCGCTCGACCATGCGTCGGTCGAGAACGACGCGGATCGCGTCGCCTCGGCGGTCATGCGCGATCGTCTTGGTGCGGGTGTAGAGGGATACCAGGCGGGCGCCCCGTGGCGTCAGCTCTCCAATTTCGACTCGCCGATCTCGTTCATTCGGATGGCGTTCGACCTCTGCCCCCGCGACACACCCGAAGACTGGGAACGGATCGCCACGCGGATGAGCCGGGTTCCCGACTCGCTCGCCGGGTTCACCACGTCGCTCCGGCATGGGCTGGCGACCGGACAGATCGCCGCGCGCCGGCAGGCCCTGGTCTGCGCAGACCAGGCGTCGACGATCGGCGGCCTCAACGGCACCGCCGCGCCGTACTTCGCCGGCCTCGCCGCCGAGCGGTCGCACGACGACGCGCTCGCCTCGAGGCTCCAGGAGGGGGGTCGGCTGGCCACAGAGGCATATGCGTCGGCGGCGCGGTTCCTGCGCGAGGAGTACGCGCCGCTTGCGCCCGCAACGGACGCTGTCGGGCGCGACCTCTACGCCATCGGCATCCGGCGGTGGCTCGGCATGAACCGCGACCCCGAGGAGATCTACGCCTGGGGCTGGGACGAGCTGCACCGCATCGAGGAAGAGATGGTCGCGACCGCCGAGCGGATCGCCCCTGGGGCGGGTCTCGAGGGCGCTATGGCGGTGCTCCGCGATGATCCCGCCCGGAGCATCGAGGGCATCGACAACCTGCTCGGATACCTCCAGGACCTCACCGATCGCACCATCAGCGAACTCGACGGCAAGCACTTCGACATCCCCGAGCCGCTGCACCGTATCGAATGCCGCGAGGCACCTCCGGGAACGGCCGCGGCGATGTACTACACGGGGCCGTCCGCGGACTTCCGCCGGCCGGGGCGGACCTGGTACCCCGCAAAGGGACAGACGCGATTTCCCCTCTGGACGGAGATCACCACCGCGTACCACGAGGGTGTCCCGGGACATCACCTCCAGATTGGGCTCTGCATGACCTTCCAGGACCGCCTCACGACCTTCCAGCGCCAGCTGGGGACGTATTCCGGCCACGCCGAGGGCTGGGCGCTCTACGCCGAGCGGCTGATGCAGGAGTTGGGTTATCTGGAGAACCCGGACTACCAGCTCGGGATGCTCGCGTCCCAGGCATTCCGAGCGATGCGCGTCATCGTGGACATCGGCCTGCACCTGCAACTCCCCATCCCGATGACCGAGGAATACTGCCCGGGGCAGGTCTGGGACTGGGACACGGCGCTCCCCTTCGTCAGCAGGTACTGCGGCTTTGCCGGGCCCGGGTTCGCTCGCAGCGAGCTCGATCGCTACTGCGGGATGCCGGCCCAGGCGATCAGCTACAAGGTCGGGGAGCGAGCGTGGCTTGACATCCGCGCCCAGCTCCGATCGAGGCTTGGCTCGTCATTCGACCTGAAGCGGTTCCATATGGAGGCGCTCAACCTCGGGTCGCTGCCGCTCGATCTGCTCGAGCAGGAGTTGCTCGAAAGCAACTGACCCGCGACCGCAATCGGCTGATCAGGTCATGGAGGTGGTGCGGGGGCGCACCCGCACCCCGTCACCAGTCCGCGTCGCCAGCCTCGGACGCCAATACGACGAGGCCGGGGCGGACGATTCGCTAGGCGGCCTTGCCGATCTTGAAGATCTTGGTACCGCAGACGGGGCAGGTGCCGGTGGTCGCCGGTTTGCCGTTCTTCATGGTGATCGCCTCAGCGCCCTTGATCTCGCGCTGTTCCTTGCATTTGAGGCAGTAGCCAGTGGCCATGTGCTCCTCCGGGGGTGGGGGTTGTTCTGCGACTGCTCGGAGGCAGGTTGCGGGCATTCTATCCACATCGGAGCCGAATTGGAGTTGAATTCAGCCGGGCGGCCGCCCGGAGCATGGTCCGATGGCTCGCAGGCCGGGCCGAAAATGCCCCGCCGGAGGGGTCAGACGGGGGCGACCGTGGTGGCCAGGTGGGTCCGGAAAAAGGCTCGAGTCCGGTCCCAGGAGAGGCGTGCCGCGTCCGGGTCGTAGACCTCCGGGCGCGTGTCATTGAAGAACGCGTGGTCCGCACCGGCGTACCAGAAGAACTCAACGTCGATACCGGCGCCGCGAAGCTCACGCTCGAGCTCCTCGACCTGCTCGTGCGTGTACGCCTCGTCCTTCTCGGCAAAGTGCCCGAGCACCGAGCCCTTGATCTTGGTGACGTCGGGCTTGGCCGCGGCGGTAACACCCATATACGGGTAGAACGGGACCACCGCCGCGAAGACGTCGCTGAGCGTCGCCGCGTAGAGCGCGAGAGCGCCGCCCATGCAGAACCCCACGATGCCGACGCGGTCACCGGCAGTGCGATCGCTCGCTGCCAGCCACTTGCCGGCTCCGAGCATGTCGCGCGCGGCCTCGGCGAGGTCGAGTTCCATGAGCAGCTTGCCGGCCTCGTCGGGCTCCTTGGTCTCCTTGCCGTGGTACAGGTCAGGCGCCAGGGCGACGAACCCCTCGCCCGCAAAGCGATCGCAGAGATCGCGGACGTGTGCGTTCAGTCCCCACCACTCCTGGATGACCACGACACCCGGTCCGCGGCCGCTCGGTGGCGTCGCGAGATATCCGCCACACGTATGCCCATTGCTGGGGAATTCGACCGTCTCGCCCATGTGCTAACTCCTCATGCTGCCGGATGCTCGTTGCTGTGTGACTCGATGAGCTTTTGCGCGACGTGCGCCGGCACTTCTTCGTAGCTCGAGAATGACATCGAGTACCTTCCCCTGCCCTGCGTCATGGCGCGCAGCTCAACCGGGAATGTATACATCTCGGCCTGCGGAATGTGCGCGTTCACCTCTGCACGCCCGTCACCCATCGGGTTCACGCCGCCGACGCGCCCGCGCTTCGAGTTGAGCAATCCCATGATGTCGCCGGTGAAGCGCTCGGGCACGGTCACCCTGACATCCATGATCGGTTCGAGGATGACCGGCGAGGCCTTCTGCACGGCTTCGCGCATCGCCATCGCGCCGGCGATCTGAAAGGCGATGTCCTTGCCGTCGACGCTGTGCGTGGAGCCGTCGACGAGCCGTACCTTGACGTCGACGATCGGGTTCCCGGTCACGGCCCCCTGCTCCATCGTCTGGCGGACGCCCTTCTCGACCGACGGCCTGAACTGGTGCGGAATCGACCCACCGAAGATCTTGTCCTCCCATTCGTAGCCGCCACCGCGAGGCAGCGGCTCGATCTCGATGGTCGCGTCGCCATAGAGCCCGGCGCCCCCCGACTGCTTCTTGTACTTGTGGCCCACTCGCGCGGTGCCGGTGATGGTCTCGCGGTACGGGATCTTGGGAGGGTGCAACTCGGCATCGACGCCGAACTTCCGCTTCATCCGCTCCAGGGCGACATCGAGGTGCACGTCGCCGAGGCCGTGGACAAGGACCTCGTTGGTCACCGGGTCACGGTCGGTGGAGAAGGTCGCATCCTCCTCGCAGAGCCGCGAGAGCGCGCTCATGATCTTGTCCTCGTCGCCCTTCGACCGAGCGAAGATCGCCGCCGACGCGGTCGCCGCCGGCCACGGCAGGGGCGGCATCAGGAGCGGCGCGTCCTTGGCGCAGAGCGTGTCACCGGTCTGCGTGTGGGTCAGCTTGGTGACCACACCGATGTCGCCCGCGACCACCTCGGTCACGGTCACGATCGACTTGCCATTCGGCTGCCCGAGCTGAGCAAAGCGCTCGTCCTGACCCAGGCGAGGGGTGATCGGATGGCTGTCGCCGCGCATGGTCCCCCGGAGCACCTTGAAGAACGAGACCTTGCCGAAGGTGTCGACAGTCGTCTTGAAGACGAAGGCGCAGAGCTTGCCGTCCGGATCGCACGCCACCGCAACCTCGCTGCCCTTGGAATCGAGCGCGACGCGGGTGCGCTCGGTCGGCGCGGGGAGATAGCGGACGATGCTGTCGAGCACCATCCCGGCGCCCTTCTCCGACGCCGCGGCGGCGCAGACGATCGGCACCAGTGTCCCGCGTGCGGTCGCGGCATGGAGAGCCGTCCGCACCTCCTCGTCGGTGAGCTCAGTGCCTTCGAGGTACTTCTCAAGCAGCGCGTCGTCACTCTCGGCGGCGGCATCGACGAGGGCGGCGTGCGCGCGCTCGATCTCCGAGCTCAGCTCGTCCGGGACGGGCGTGTCGGTCGCGCGGCCGCGATCATCAAAAGCGTGCGCGCGGTCATCGACGAGATCGATGTAGCCGCTGAACCCGTCGGCAGCGCCGATCGGCACCGCGACCGCGATCGGCTTGCGCGCGAACGCCTCGCGAAGCGCGTCGACAGTCGCCTCGTACGCCGCGTTCTCCTTGTCCATGCGGTTCACGACGATCAGGGCTGGGACACCGGCCGCCTGGATCATCTCCCAGGCCATCTCCGCACCGACCGGCACCGTGCCTGTGGCCGCGACGACCAGCACCGCAGCGTCCGCGACGGCCAATCCCTCGACCACCTCGCCGGCGAAGTCCTGGAACCCCGGTGCGTCGATGAGGTTCACACGGGTGCCCTCCCAGTCGCAGTGCGCGACCGAGAGGCCGATGCTCATCGAGTGGCGTTGCTCCTCGGGCTCGTGGTCGAAGAGCGAGGTGGCCTGCTCGGTCGAGCCCATTCGCTGCGTCGCTCCGGCGGTGTGCAGCAGGGCCTCGCACAGGGTCGTCTTCCCGTCGTGGCTGTGTCCGACGACGGCGACGGTGCGGATGCGACCAGGTGTGGGCGTCGGCATGGTGAATCAACTCCAGACAGGACTCCCGGACCGAAGGAACGAATGGTAGCCGCTCGAACCGACCCTTCAGCGGGGCGTCAGGGTCGGCGGCGTCGCGCGACGACGAGGACGGTTTCCGAGAGCGCGTGCGCAGCCGACCCGGTCCAGGCGTCGAACATCACCACGTTGGGCAGCCCGGCGCGCGCGAACAGGCGTGGGATCGATCCGAAGGGACACAGCCAGCCACTCGTCTGCTGCACGGAAACCGACCCGTCATCGTGGATCGCGATCTCGCGCAGCACGTAGGTATGCCGGCGCTGATCGTAGACGGCATCGCCGAGGAGCAGGTGGCGCCGGTCGGAGAGCAGCGAGTTGGGCACGACGTCCCACCAGTCGATGCGGCCGGGAGGCTGCTCCGGTCGGAGGCGCAGTTCCGCGATCAGCGTTCCGTCCGGCGTCAGCGCGTTCGCGATGCGCCTGAGCACCTCGGGCTGCTCTGCTCGCGGGAAGGCCTCGAGGACGAAATACACGAGCAGCGCGGCGTCGAAGCTCTCCGGCTCCATTGGGACGCTGCGCAGATCGCCCTTGACGAAACGAACCTTTCCGAGAAGAGGCGCCTGGCGTGCGACTCCTCGCGCATGGCGAAGGGCTGCTTCGCTCACGTCGACTCCGGTCACCGAGTAGCCGAGCGCGGCCAGCGGCACGGCGTAGAGCCCAGGGCCACAGCCGGCGTCGAGGATTCGGGCCGGCGAGGACGGAAGCAACCGCCGCAGGCGACGCACCTGCCCGGCGACCACGGTGCGCCGCCGGCTCGCCCCGTCGTGGGACTGGTCGAGGTGCTCGCGAAGCAGGCGGCTCGCGTACTCGGGGTTTCCCCAGTCCAGCTCAGCCGATGAATCGAACGGCACCGGCCATGGCGGGATCGAACTCGGATGGAGCTTTCGACGCATGCTCGCGGCAGCGTAGGCCACAATCCCGGCGGTGGGCGGCGTGATCGGCCAGTGGGTGACGAGCGGAGGCTTGTTCATCGTGCTCCTGCTCATGCTGATCAACAGCTGCGGCGTGCCCTTCCCGAGCGAGGTGATCATGCCCGTGGCGGGTGTCCTCGCCGCGGGCGGCCACTTCAACATCGTGGCCGTGATCGTCGCCGGGGTCATCGGCAGCCTGGCCGGCGCGCTGATCGCCTACTCGCTGGCGCGGAGATTCGGCCGACCGCTCCTGCTCGGCCCGGGACGCCGGATCGGGATCTCCGCGAGCCACCTCGACCTGGCGGATCGATGGTTCGCCCGATTCGGGCTGCCGACCGTCTTCTTTGGACGGATGCTGCCGGTGATCAGCACCTATATCTCGTTCCCGGCCGGCCTCGCCAAAGTTCAGCCGGTCTGGTTCGCCGGGCTCTCGCTGCTGGGGTCAACCGTCTGGGTCACCTTCCTCGGCGTACTCGGCTTCGAGGTTGGCGCCAACTACACCAAGGTCGCTGGACCGATCGGCAAGATCGCGATCGGCATCGCCGTACTGGTGGTGGCGGCTGTGGTCGTCTGGTATGTCCGGGGGCGGCGCAGGGCCGCCGCCAAATCAGCCTCCGGCGCGTAGCGCCGGGTTCAGGACATGTCCGGCCAGGGGCTCGCGGAGTCTGCTTCTCCGTCGTCACCCTCGGCCCGCTGGCGGTAGCGGTCGGCAACCATCTTGTACGCGACGGTCTTGGGAAGGCCGAGCTTCACGAGGCTCTTGACCTCGTCGGCCATCACCTTGTCGCGTGCGGTCTCGATCGACGCGACCAGATCTTCAATCGAAACTGCGGAAGCGCGCTTGGACATCATCTGCAGTCTACCAACGGTTCGGCTGAGCAAACCTCCTGGCGCAGATTTGTCCGGCCATGGGGCGCGGCTCCCGGGCGGATCGTGCCTCCCGGCATACTTTGAGCATGGCGTATCTCCCCAACTCCGATGCCGAGCGTCGCGAGATGCTCGAAGCGGTCGGGGCGGCGTCGGAGGCGGACCTCTTCACCACGGTTCCGGCCGCCCTGCGCAACCCGACGATCGACCTCCCTCCACCGCTCGCCGAGCAGGACCTGGTCGCCGAGCTCGAGCGGCTCGCGTCGCGCAACCGGTCGCTGAGCACCTACGACAGCTTCCTCGGCGCCGGGGTCTACCGCCGATTCAGCCCGGCGATCGTCCGCGGCACCATCTCCCGGCCTGAGTTCTACACCGCCTACACGCCCTACCAGGCCGAGGCGTCGCAGGGAACGCTGCAGACGATCTTCGAGTTCCAGTCGATGATCTGCGCACTGACCGGGCTGGACGTCGCCAATGCCTCGCTCTACGACGGCGCAACCGCGGCCGCCGAGGCGATGGTGATCGCCGTCCAGGCAACCGGTCGTACGCGCATTGCGGTGGCGGACACGGTGCATCCAGAGACCATCGCCGTGCTGCGCACGTTCGGCGAAGGGCGCCGCATCGCCGTCGACATCGTCCCGACGAGCGACGGCGTGCTCTCGCTCGAGACCGTCCGCGCCACCCTGACCGCCGAGCACTCGGCACTGCTCGTCCAGTACCCGAGCTTTGCCGGGACGATCCAGGACCTCGCGCCGCTCGCGGAAGCCGCCCACGACGCGGGGGCACTCGCCATCTGCGCGACTGACCTGCACGCGTGCGCGCTGCTCACGCCTCCAGGTGAGAGCGGGTTCGATGTCGCCGTCGGCGATGGTCAGCCGCTCGGCATCCCGGCATCCTTCGGTGGACCGCACGTCGGATTCATGGCCGTCGAGCAGGCGCAGATGCGACGCATCCCGGGTCGCCTGGTGGGCATGACGCTCGACCACGATGAGCGGCGCGCGTACACGCTGACGCTGCAAGCCCGCGAACAGCACATCCGGCGCGAGCACGCAACGTCCAACATCTGCACCAACCACGCGCTCATCGCACTTGCCGCCACCGTGTACATGGCGCACATGGGTGCCGGGGGCATGCGCGCCGTCGCCGAGGTGAGCGTGCAACGCGCCCACCACCTGGCCAATCTCCTCACGGCGATCGACGGGCTCTCGCTGACGCATGTGTCGACACCGTTTCTCTGGGAGTTCGTGCTGCGCACACCGCGCAGCGCCACCGCGTTCGCGGCTGCATTGCGTCAACGCGGCATCGTCGCGGGGTTGCCACTGGGACGCGTCGATGCGGCGCGCGACGATCAGATCCTCGTGTGCTGCACCGAGCTGACCTCGCCGCAGGCGATCGAGCGGTATGCGGCGGCGGCGGCGGACGTGGTGGCGTCGGAACGGGCCGTTGCGATGGCACACGCATGAACGACTCGATTCCCGCGGCGACCCGCGAAGCGGGGTGGGCGGTCGACGAGCCGCTCGTCTTCGAGCTGAGCACCAACTACACCAGCGGCCCCGCGGTCACCGCGGCGGGTGTCCCGGAGAGCAACGGCGACACCTCGGTTCCCGCGTCGCTGCTGCGCAGCACACCACCAACCGTGCCCGCAGTCCCGGAAGCGGTGCTCGCTCGCCACTTCGGACGGCTGGCGCGGCGCAACCACAATCTTCACGAGGGGATGTACCCGCTGGGTTCGTGCACGATGAAGTACAACCCGGTTGTCGACGAGCAACTCGCGTGGCTCGACGGCTTCGCGCAGCTGCACCCATACCAGGACGAGGAGGACACGCAGGGCGCGCTCCAGCTCATGTGGGAGCTCGACCGCATGCTCGCCTCGATCACGGGCATGGCGCGCATGTCGCTGCAACCGGCAGCGGGCGCGCACGGTGAGTGGACGGGGCTGCGCATGATCCAGGCGTACCACGCGGATCGCGGCGACATCGCGCGCACCCGCGTGCTCATCCCTGACTCGGCGCACGGCACCAACCCCGCGTCCGCTGCGGCATGCGGGCTCGATGTCGTGACCGTGAAGAGCAATCACGACGGTACTGTCGACGTCGACGATTTCTCGAGCCACCTGGACGACACCGTTGCCGCGGTCATGCTGACCAACCCCAACACGCTCGGCGTCTTCGAGAAGGACATCGTGGAGATCGCGAGGCTCGCGCACGCGGCAGGAGCGCTCGTGTACTACGACGGCGCCAACCTCAATGCACTGGTCGGCATGGCGCGTCCCGGTGACATGGGCTTCGACGTCGTCCACCTCAATCTGCACAAGACGTTCTCGACGCCGCACGGTGGCGGTGGACCTGGAGCCGGCCCGGTCGGTGTGGCCGACCGCCTCATCGCCTTCCTGCCGACGCCGACCGTCGAACGCGACGGTGACCGTTTCTTCCTGGATGACAAGCGCCCCAAGAGCGTCGGAAAGGTCCGCTCGTACTACGGCAACTTCGGGATGCTCGTGCGCGCGTATGCCTACATTCGCGCCTACGGCGATCATCTTCCGTGGGTGGCGCGTGACGCGGTGCTCAATGCGCGCTACCTGCAGTCGAAGCTGACCGGTCTCTTCGCAATGGCGGTCGAGACGCCGTGCATGCACGAGTTCGTGGCGACCACCAAGGGCGGTCGTGTCGAGGGGTTGCGAGCCATGGACGTCGCCAAGCGCCTGCTCGACTACGGGGTCTACGCGCCCACCGTGTACTTCCCGCTCACCGTCCCCGAGGCGTTGATGTTCGAACCCACCGAGACGGAATCGAAGCAGAGCCTCGACGCGCTCGCCGAGATCTGCGCGGCGATCGTCGAGGAGGCGGAGAAGGACCTGGCCCTCGTGCAGAACGCGCCTCACGAGACGCCGGTGAGCCGTGTCGACGAGGTGCGCGCCGCGCGCCACCCGGTGCTGCGCTGGACGCCGTGACCACCGCGGCCGACACGGGTTTGCGCGACGAGTTGCGTGAGCTCGTTGCGATGCGAGCGTTCAAGTTCGGCTCATTCACCCTGACCAGCGGTCGCGCCAGCGACTACTACGTCGACGGCAAGCAGGTGACGCTTGACGGCCGCGGACTGTACCTGGTGGCGCGCTTCACGCTGGAGCACTGCCGCGACCTCGGTATCGACGCCGTCGGCGGGCTCACGCTGGGGGCGGACCCGATCGCGGCCGCCACCGCGGCGCTCAGCGGCGACACCGACCATCCGATCCCGGCCTTCATCGTTCGCAAGGAAGTCAAGGCGCACGGCACGAGCCGAGCCATCGAGGGACCGGACCTTCGCGCGGGCATGCGTGTGCTGCTCGTCGACGACACCATGACAACCGGCGGCACATTTCTCCAGGCGCAGGAGGCCGTCGTCCCCACCGGAGCGACGATCGCCGGCGCGCTCTGCGTCGTCGATCGCGAGGAAGGCGGGCGCGAGGCGCTCGAGGCCGCCGGCATCACGCTGCATGCGCTGTTCCAGCGCAGCGAGTTCAGCCCCCGAAAATCCCCCGCATGAC